>Ga0265298_10000842_pt1 | contig 45528 bp, 34 predicted proteins | sample AusTroGonzalo_MG_3_FD_193486 | JGI IMG/M metagenome (GOLD analysis project Ga0265298, IMG submission 193486) | Bovine rumen microbial communities from tropical cattle in Woodstock, Queensland, Australia - Gonzalo_01 | ecosystem: Host-associated > Mammals > Digestive system > Stomach > Rumen ...
GCGGTGCCTTTATTGGTGAACTCAACGGCGTACCCTGCTTCTTCGGCGATGTTGACAGGAGTCCCAACCTCATCGGCATCTATGCCTTGGGCGATTACACTCCAGGTCCTCCCACACCTCCCGAGGGCGACCTCTTCTTCGACTTCAACGACGGCATCATGCGCTGGACTACCATCGATGGCGACGGCGACGGATTCAACTGGCAAATGCGCCAGAACTGGGGTAACACCGAGAACCCCTACAGTGTGACTTCGGCTTCTTATGACAGCTATACAGACTCCATTTTGTTTCCCAAAAACTTTTTCGTGAGTCCATACAAACTTGACTGCGAAGAGATTTCTTTCATTGCTTGTGCACAAGATGCGATGAATCCTGCCGAGCATTTCGGTGTGGCTGTTTCAACGACGGGAAATATCAGTGCGAACGACTTCACCTTGGTGTGGGAAGCCGATATGACCGCCAAAGGCCCAGGAGCGTGGCATTACTATGATGTAGACCTCAGGGCTTACCAAGGGCAGGACATCTATGTGGCTATCGTCCATTTCAACTGTTCCAACCAATTCATGCTGAACATTGACGATATCACGCTTTATAGAACCTACAGCAGCCTGAACGACAACACAACGACCATGCTTTCGGTCTATCCTAACCCCGCTGAAGGTGCCGTCATTATTGAAGGGACTGGGAAACTCCTTGTCACAAACGCCCTTGGGCAGCAGATGCTCAGTCGTGACATCGAAAACCAAACAACCTTGACCTTGCCAGTCGGATTATATTTCATCCGCTTGGAAAACGAGAAAGGTGTTTTTGTGAACAAACTGGTTGTAAAATAATCTGTACCAAAAAGTTACAAAAATTATCACCAAAAGCTCCATCTCATTTTGAGGTGGAGTTTTTATTTCCTCATACCTTCTTCCCCACCAACCTCACTATCAGACCTAAAGCAACAAAACCCATCAAAAACGCCACCCAAGACGGCAGGCCCATGGCCGTAGGCAAGACCCCTATGAGCAAGGCCACGCCGCCCACCGTCAAGGCATAAGGCATTTGCGTGCTGACGTGTTGCAAATGGTTGCACTGGCTGGCCAAAGAACTCATGATGGTGGTGTCGGAAATCGGGGAGCAGTGGTCACCCATGACGGCGCCCGCCAAAACGGAAGCCACCACATTGTAAAACAGCGGCATTGTAGCCTCAATGGATAGTCCCTGCTCTTGGCACAGCAGCCACGACGAAGGCAGAATCAGCGGGTAGAGGATGGCCATCGTGCCCCATGAAGTACCCGTTGAGAAGCCAATCAAGGCGGCCAAAACGAAAGTCAGGGCGGGGACCAACATCGGCGACAACGACCACTTCAGCAATAGTTGTGAGACAAATTCTGCCGTATGCATATCCTTTGTTATCAATGCGATAGACCATGCCATCGTCAGAATCAGCACGGCGTTGAACATCGTCTTGAAACCTTCCACCATCTCATCCATCACCTTGCCAAACGCCAATGTGCCGCGCAACAAAGTCAACACAATGGCCGTCAGCAACGAGAGCAGCGAAGACCATAGCAAGGCCTGATAAGAGTTGGCCGCGCCGATGGTGGCGGAGAGTTTGGAGAAAAAGCCCAAACTTTCGTCATTCCACACAGCGGCATCGTAACCCGTGACAACCAGTCCGACAATCGTCCCAATAATCAGCACCAAAAGGGGAATCAAAGCATCCACGATATGGGCGGGTTTTGATTCATTTCCAGTCGTTTGCGCTTCGGAAACGCTCGCTGTTCTGGCCTTACGCTCCGCCTTCAACATGGGGCCGAAGTCGCGCCCACTGAGAATAATCATCAACACGAAGCCGAGAGTGAGAAGGGGATAGAAACTATAGGCCAACGACCTGAAAAACACAGAATAAGCTGACATGTCGAGACCAATCACGTTGATGCCGTCCTGAATGTAACTCAGCTCGGCGCCAATCCAAGTGGTAACGAAAGCCACAGCCACTACGGGCGCAGAAGTGGAATCGACGATGTAGGCTAATTTCTCTCGGGAAACCTTCAACTTGTCGGCAATGGGGCGCATGGTGTTACCCACCACAAGCGTGTTGGAATAGTCGTCGAAGAAGACACAAAGGTCCATGAGGAAGGTCATCAGTTGCCCCGAGCACGGCCCTTTCGCCCGTCGCGACAGCCAATTCACCACACCTTGCATTCCGCCGTTGGCCGTGATGATGCGCACCATGCCGCCAATCAACAGTGTGAAGACAATGATTTGCACATGGTCGAAATCGTTCAACGAGCCGACAACATAGGTGTCCACAACGCGCAGCAAGCCGCCACCCAAAGCCTCGGCAGAGCCTTGTCCCGCATACAGCGCCATGAGGAAAGTACCCGTCAGGATGCCAACAAACAGCGACGAAATCACCTCTTTGATCAATAAAGCCATCACGATGGCCACCAAGGGCGGCAGCACCGACATCCATAACGGCATCGGTCCTCTGACTGGGCCGAAAACATACAGCGCGGTCAGACCCAATATGAGGACGATAGCCACCACCAACAGCATCCATTTGTTCTTCATAAGCTGATTTTTGAAGGCCAAAAATACACTTTTTCCAAACAAAAAGCGTTATCCTAACGGAATTGGCCTTATTTTTGTGGCCTAAAACTGTTTGTCAAAACATCAAAAGAACACATAACCAACTTAAACTCACATCATCATGAAAAAAACTTTGATTATCGCAATGTGCTGTATCACAGTGCTTTTTGCAGCCTGCAAGAAAGAAAAGCCCTACGAGAAGTTCATCGGCAGCTATGAAGGCGATGCCTTGCTGAAAGGCACCGTTTCCGTCAGTATGGGAGGCATGAGCCTGAACAAAGACTTGGAAAACCCCGTCCCAATGGTCGTCAGCCTCACAGCGGGCGATGCTGACAACAAGCTCGTCATGACCTACACGCCTGAAGACCAGGACGAAACCTACACCGTTATCGGCACCATCACGGACGACCAAGTCGCTTTCGACCCCGTCCAAATCGAGCAAGAGATAGAAGGCTCGACCGTCAAACTCACCATTGATATGGATGGCGTCTTGGCCGGCACCATCTTCGTCTTGAACGGCACTTTCACTGGCAACGGCAACATCACCATCTTGGATCAGCCCACCCCCGTCCCGTTTACCGCCAGCGGCACCATCAGCGCCAACTTGAACAAATTGATTGAAGAATAAACTAAACATTTCAAAATGAAAAAGTTATCATTCCTATCGCTTGTCCTCATCGGCTTCATTCTGATGACTGGATGCAAGAAAGAAGTCCTTCCTCCCACCTTGACCCTCAGCTCTGAGCCAAGCATCACCGAGGGTATGGAAGTGGAAGCGGGCACCGACATCAAATTCAATTTCGACTGCAAAGGCGAAAACCTCAGTTCGCTTTTGATTACCATTACTGGCGAGAACGGAGAGGAAATTATTTATAACCTCCTTGAACTCAATGGTGTGGCATCGGTTACGAAAACCGAGGAGTGCACCTTCAGCTATGTGGGCCAGCTCACCTTGGAAGCCACCCTTCGAGCCAACGGGAAAACGGCGACCGTCACGCTTCATTTCACGAGCGTTGCTCCTCCCCAGCCGGACCCAGACCCAGATCCTACAATCGACGGATTCTATAGCGGTTTCCTCAAGATAGACGGCACCGTTTCCGCCTTGACTCTCAGTTATCCCGTCAACGACAGCACCCAAGCCGAGATGACCATCACCACGTTGGAAGACAACCAAGTGACAGCCGTTTTCGTCTATCAGGGAACGAGTTTCGACATAACGGGAAGCTATGAAGATAACAGCATCGTTTTCGATCCCTTCCCCTTGGAAATCAACAATTCCGACGTGCAACTTACCGCCACCATCCAACTGAACGGCACGCTCGACGAAAATGTTCTTTCGTTGGAGGGTAACCTTTCAGATTGTAAGCTCAATTATGCCGGAATGCAGATTCCAGTGGTGTTTGATGGCGAAATTGGAGGCGTATTGAACAAAACAATAGACTGATAATCAGTTTGTTTAAAACAAGAAAACGGATGGCCAATGGTCATCCGTTTTGGTTTGTATAAAAAAGGATTGCTCCTTTCAGTCGCGATCCTAAATATGGAGAGCTTTACCAAAACCAAAACGAATGCTGCTTTGCCACGCTTTTTCCATGTCCAGCCCAGCCTGAATGCAAGCATCCCGTCAGGGCTGACCATAAAAAAAGCAGGACTGTCGTCCTGCTCGTTTTGGTTTTGGTAGCGGGGGAAGGATTCGAACCTCCGACCTCCGGGTTATGAGCCCGACGAGCTGCCTCTGCTCTACCCCGCATCGTGCGAAAAACCTCGGAAAACAAAAAATTTCGCTCCCGAAATCGGCTGCAAAGATAATAATTTTGTTTCTTTGCAAGGTCAAAATCAAAGAAAAAATTTTGCTATGACACATAAAGCAGGCTATGTCAACATTATAGGTCGCCCGAACGTGGGCAAGTCAACCTTGATGAATCAGTTGGTTGGCGAGAAAATCTCCATCATCACCTCGAAAGCGCAAACCACACGCCACCGCATCCTCGGCATCGTGAACGGCGACGACTTCCAAATCGTCTTTTCCGACACGCCTGGCATCATCAAAGACCCAGCCTACAAGATGCACGAGGTAATGAACCAATTCGTCAACGTGGCCCTCATCGACGCCGACCTCATCCTTTTTGTGGTCGACATCACCGACAAAAAAGTCGAGGAAAAGACCGTCGAGCGACTGAAAACCACCGAGATACCCGTTTTCGTCCTCATCAACAAAATCGACCTTTCCACGCAGGAACAAGTCGAGCAGGCCGTGAACCAATGGCGGGAAACCCTGCCCAATGCCACCGTTTTTCCGCTTTCGGCGCAATACAATGCTAACGTGGAGTTCATCTTCAAGCAAATCTTGGAGAAACTGCCCGAATGTCCGCCCTACTTCCCCAAGGACGAACTGACCGACCGTTCCATGCGTTTCTTCATCACGGAAATCATCCGCAAGAAAATTCTGCTCAACTACCAGCAGGAAATTCCCTATTCCGTTCAGGTTGAGGTGGAAAGCTACGAAGAGACCGAGAAACGCATCCACATCCGCAGCATCATTTATGTGGCCCGCGAGTCGCAAAAAGCCATCATCATCGGCAAGGCTGGCAGCGCTATCAAGAAACTCGGCATCCAGGCCCGCGCTGACATTGAGGAGTTTACAGGAAAGAAAATCTTCCTTGAACTCTTCGTCAAGGTCGACAAAGACTGGCGCGACAACGAGGCGGAGTTGAAGCGGTTTGGTTACGAAGCCTAAAGGCAGTTATCAGTTTGGAGTGTGGAGCAATTCTCGCAAATTACGTTTTAGGATTTACACAAAAGTGTCCATAACTCGAATTTTTTTGTTGAGATGTGGACAAAAGTAGAAAACAGAAATCCCGACCGAAAAATAAAAAACCAATTTTGATGGTAGTTCTAGATGGGCGAAAAGAAATCCAAAGGCATACAAAAATGGCAGAGTTTTTTTGCTTTATCAACTATCATTACCTCTTGTCGTCTCTATCTCAATAACCAGCCGTGGCAGTTTCCCAGTTGGATTGTGGGATATTTACACCATATTGTGAAGCTTCCTGACGAATCCGTTTCATTTCATTCTGGGCTTTTGTCAACCCCTGTTTGTGGGTCGTATAGGAGCCGCCTGCCATCTGCCCAACAGTTTGACCTTTGATGTTGCCTTGGCTATCTTGATTCCTGGCGCCCCCAATTGTAAGTGCGTTATAATGACCTTGTGCGCTGTTTTCCCAACTTCTATATGCTTCACGATATTGTTCAGGACTAAGTTTCCCTTTGTACTTGTTTTCATCAATATTTATTTCAAAATTAAAATCCTCATTATAGGTTTCATTCATCGCTTCTTGCGCTACAGATTGCCATCTTATGGCTTTCCATTCTTCAAAAGACATACTTGTTCCTCCGCTGGTCATCAGTAAATATGTGTCATATTCCTGCTGTGCTGTTTGTTGTATGGAAAGATTGATGAGTTCAGCTTGGATGCGGTTAAACTCTTCCATATCTTTTTCCGTTTGTTTAACCGTTTGCTCTATCAATTGTTGCTGCACAGCATCCATCTGTGCTTGTTGTTGCCGAGTTTGCCATATGGCATAATTTGGATCCAACAGATAATTATTGTTGGTACTTCCATTATAGGAAGGCGTGTAAACATAAGGATTCTTCTGAAGTTCATAATTCGCATAAGTGATGGCTGCAACATCTACTACAGCCAATGTTATTGCTGCTGCCGTCAACCATCCCTGCTTTGACTTTTCTTTTGCTAGTTCGGCACTTCTGTTCTTCATTTCCAATGCTCTATTTGCGAGTTGGGGATTATTACCATTGGATAAAGCTTCTTCATAAGCTTCTGTAAAAGACTTTTTTGCCATCTTGAATTGATCATTGCTATATTGGGCAAGCCCTAAATTAAACCAAACCGATGCGTCTGTTTGGTATTTGAGGGCTTTTTTATATGATTTGGCAGCTTTTGCATAATGCTTATTTGTGAAATATTTATCTCCTTCCTCAACATATTCAAAAAAGTTCTCCCATCGCTCCAATTCATCATCGTCTACTTCTTGCACAACTGGATGATTATGATTGTGGTCGTCAGAATCAGTTTCCGAAGATAATTCTTTTGGCTTTTTGGGAGCCAATGATATTTCTTGGCTTGTATTGGTATATGCAAAAGCTGAAATAGGCTTTTTATTGCTGTCAAAGAGACTAAGATTGCTGGTGCAATCACCATCGACATAGTACCTTCCATCCATTGAGAAGGTTTTTTCTGTATCTTCCCTTGCACTTGAATTGTAAGCAGTAATCATTCCGTTATCAGAATGAATATAAATCATATTGAAACCATAACTACTAGGAATAATGCAGTTTCCGACTTTATCGTACAAAGCATGTCCACCGTCAACATTAACCTCAAAAAAGCCATCGGTGTAGGACAATTCGTTAGCCTCAAGTATGGGTGTGATTTGTTCCTCATCGGAATTGAATGCAGCCCTAAGAACTTTGGTAGAGCCTTCAACATCTACTTCATAAACATATTCATACCATCTAAATCCATCATCTTTATGTCTTTTTTTCTTTTTAGGGTCTTGTATGTCGGGAATGCTCCAATTTGTTGTAAGAGTGACTTGTGGCTCTGTCATTGGTGTTATTGAAGGGTCTGCCCTTTGCGTTTTAGGTTTGTCTATATCAACTTTTTCGATGTGTTCCATATACACGAAAGCCTTGCCGTCCTTATATCCAATCTCGGCCCAATTCCCTTCGAAGCCATAAACATCAACCATGTCTCCTTTTTTCAATCCTCCCACTATGGTGGCCTTTGCCGATGCGTTTTTTCTAACATTCAGAAACGAGGCCGTCACAGTATATCTTTCCATTTCTTGTGGAACCATTCCATTCCCATCAACACTACTAGAAGATGCAGATTGATGCAAATTAGAATCAGTTAATACAGGATTTTCATTATAAGCTGAGTCGGCATGACCTTTCGTTACTCCAGATATGGATTTAGCACATGAAGAGATAGAAAAGGTGATGGCGATTAAGCCAATAATGGGAATAATAGTCCTGAAAGATAACCTAATTCTTTTCATCGTGTTATTTCTATTAGTTTTTAGTGTGTTTGTCGTCTGGCTTTTTAGGTAAAGTGATGATGCAAAAATAGGCAAAATTTCTTTTGCGCAAGGGATTTTGGCAGATTTTTCAAAAATTTGCCTATTTTTGCAGGCAGAAACCTAACAATATGGGATTATGACAACTCTACAGTTACGAGAAGAATTGTTCCGCGAAATCAACCCTATCCTTGACAATGAAGGACTATTGCTCAGGCTCTTGAAGTATGTCAGAAAACTGACAGCAACAAATGCCGACGAAACCCTAGTTGACAAGAAAGAGTTCATGGAGAGCCTTGATCGAGGCGAGGAAGAGTATAGACAAGGGAAATGTGTCCGCCTGTTGCAGGGAGAATCAGTAGCCGAAATGTTGAGAAGGAGCGGATTATAATGTACAACATTGACTTCACCACCGAGGCTCGTGAAGGGTTGGCAAAGCTGGAACGCAGCGAGCCTAAATCCTTTGCCAAAGCAGTAAGGTTTATAGAGGAACTAAAGATACATCCCAAAACAGGGCTTGGGCATCCAGAACCATTGAAAGGCAAACCTGAAGGACGGTGGAGCCGCGAAATAACCAAAAAACACAGACTTGTGTATCGCATCTTCGATGAAGATGTTGTTGTCCTTGTGCTTAGAAGCTACGGACATTATGAAGATAAATAACCCAAACTAATACCATCAAAGATATGTCAAATATTGTAGCAATCGTGGGGCGACCCAACGTGGGAAAATCGACTTTGTTCAACCGTCTGATGAAGCAGCGCATGGCCATCGTGGAGGAGACGAGCGGCGTGACGCGTGATCGGCATTACGGCAAAAGCGATTGGAATGGAAAGGAATTTACCGTCATCGACACCGGCGGCTATGTGGTGGGGTCTGACGACATCTTTGAAGAAGAAATCCGCAAGCAGGTGGACTTGGCCATCGACGAGGCGGATGTCATCGTCTTTTTGGTCGATGGGCGCGACGGACTGCATGTCTTGGATGAAGATGTAGCCCAGATATTGAGGCAACAAAAGAAGCCTGTCCTGCTGACCGTCAACAAGATAGACGAGCCGAACAAGGAAGCCTTGATGGGTGAGTTCTATGCCTTGGGTTTGGACGAGCCTTGGCCCATCTCTGCCATGACAGGCACGGGCACAGGCGAGTTGTTGGACAAGATTTGCGAACTCTTGCCTTCCGATACCACCGATTTCAACACCGACCTGCCGCGTTTCACCGTGGTGGGCCGACCCAACGTGGGCAAGTCGTCCTTAATCAATGCCTTCCTCGGCACCGACCGCCACATCGTGACCGACATCGCTGGCACCACCCGCGACAGCAACTACACGCGCTATAACGCCTTCGGCATGGAGTTCATGCTCGTCGACACCGCAGGATTGCGCAAGAAGAGCAAGGTGGAGGAAGACATCGAGTTCTACTCCGTGCTGCGCTCCGTCCGTGCCATCGAGGACTGCGACGTGGCCATCCTCATGCTCGACGCGCAAAACGGCTTCGAGGCCCAGGACATGAACATCCTCCGCCTCATCGAGCGCAACAAAAAGGGCTTGGTGATGGTGGTGAACAAGTGGGATTTGGTTGAAAAGGACTCCAACACGCATTTGGAATACGAAAGATTCATCCGCGAACGCACTGCACCCTTCACCGACTACCCCATCATTTTCACCTCGGCCATCAACAAGCAACGCATTTATAAGGTGCTGGAAACTGCGCACAAGGTTTACGAGAACCGCGAGCGCCGCATCCCCGTCCGCGAACTGAACGACAAAATGCTGGAAATCATCAATTCCGTGCCCCTGCAAACGGCCTCACGCGGACGTTTCCTGCGCATCAAATACATCACCCAACTAAAAGGTCGCACACCCCAGTTCGTGTTTTTCTGCAACCTGCCCAAGGACGTGAAGGAATCCTACAAGCGCTTCTTGGAGAACAAGTTGCGCGAGACTTGGGATTTCAATGGCGTGCCGATTCAGTTGATTTTCAAAGAGAAATAGTATATTGACGCGAGACTACAGGACTGCGAGACTACAAGATATGGATAGTCCCACGTCCCGAAGTCCCGTGTCCCGATGTCAAAAAAATGGATACCGAAGAAAACATCGTCCGGATGGACAAATGGCTGTGGACAGCGCGCCTCTTCAAGACGCGCTCGTTGGCTGCCGATGCCATCAAGGGCGGCAAGGTGAAGGTGGACGACAACCCCGTCAAGCCCTCGCGCGAGGTGAAGGTGGGCGACGTCATCCACGTACAGATCGAGCAGTTGCACAAGGTTGTGGAAGTGAAGACCGTGGTCAAGAACCGCGTCTCGCCCAAGCAGGTGCCTGAAGTCTATAACGACCTCACACCCAAAGAGGAATACGAGCGCATCGAGTTCATGCACGCCTACAAAGCCGAGTGGCGCGACCGAGGCGCTGGTCGTCCGACCAAGAAAGAACGGCGAATGATCGAAAAGATGAAAGAAGACTTCTAACTATCTCCAAAGCCATGTCGAAACGGTTGTTCACCATCATTTTGATTCTTGGCGCGACAACCTTACTGTCGGCGCAGGGGCTTTATGTGGAACCAGCGCTACGTTACAGTTATCACATCCCCTTCCCTGACTATGCCGATTACCCTGTGTATGGAGCCGACCTCCGCATTGGACGCCAAACCGACGGCAACCACGAATGGGAACGGTTCTTCAACTATCCTAGTTTTGGCCTCGACCTCCGTTTCGAACACCACACATTGAAGGACTATTTCGACGAGCAGAGCCAACAATTCATCGACTTGGGCAATTGCTATTCTGTCTTCGGCTATTGCAACGGCCATCTCATCAACAGGCCCAAGTTCCAGTTCGACTACACCTGGGGCGGAGGCCTCTCCTTTTGGCCCAACTACGGCAATCGGCTCATCAGTACACCCGTAACCGTCCATCTCAATTTGGATTTTGGTCCGGTCTTCCGCATTAACGACCACTGGGATTTACTCGTCAGGGCTGTGTTTTCCCATGCCTCCAATGGAGCCATCAAGGTGCCAAACAAAGGTGTCAACGTTTTGGGCGGACAAATCGGAGTTCGGTGTTTTCCAAAAGGAAGAGTCTCAGCGGTGGCTTATGCCGATGACAGCATTTTCCGCAAATCGAACGCCATTTATGTCCTCAACGGCATCGGTTTCTACGAATCGACCTCCGTTGACGACCTGTATTGCATCGGCAACACCTTCCAAGTGGGTTACACACGGAGCTTCCATCGCTGTTTTCGCTATGGCGGCGGCATCGATGTGCTATTCAGCGGAGAGAACAAGGCCATGTATGCCGTAAACAACGCTTCGGAGCATTTCAGGACTTTCGATTATTTCGGAATAGCACCTTTCGCCTCGTTCGATATTTTGTACGGTGATTTCGTGTTTCACCTCTCCGCAGCCTATTACCTCTGGCAGCCAGCAGAGTACCTTCCAAAAGGCTATCAAAAATACTATGAACGTCTCGCCTTCCATTACCATTTCGGCCCTCAGAAACGCTTTTTCGCTGGCGTAGGGATGAAAGTCCATCGCGACTGCATCGACTACATCGAATGGACCGTCGGAGCCAACCTTTGGAAGTGGTAAAAACCATCAAAGGCGACCCCGAAACGGAGTCGCCTTTGTCATTAGTTTAAAAACGCCATTAGTATTTGTCCTGATAAGGAGTGTCCTCTACGCCTTTGCATTTTAGCGCGGTTACCAGTTTATCCAAAGGCCTACGCCAAAGTCTCTTAAACCAAGATGTTTCGCCAAACCATTTTACCAATGTTGGACTGATGGCATAATAGGTCTTGATAAACGTGCGGCCATACCATGTTTCATCCAAAGTATTGTCGCGAAAACGACGAAGCGTCCACACCTCGGGACAATCATAGGAACCATATATAACAGTTGCCACATAACATGGTCCACTAGATGGGTTGGAAATTTTTTCATCAGCAATTACATTTTGCATTTCAGCTGGCAACCCTTGTTTAATCATTGACAAAACATTTCGGTATTTAGCAACAGTGTCGTCACTAAGTTTAGCACCATAAACATTAAATCTTGTATTTAACGCATTAGTATAATAAACCCATTGTTTGGCAACTTCGCCAACTAACCTTGAAATCTCCGGATCTGAAGATACAAGTGAATTTGGCACTGATTCTCTTAGTTTAACAACAATGTCCACTTGCGTCACAATAATATCTGCAATAGTATCAGATGCCAACGTGTTTTCTGTTGCACTAAAAGCATACAGCTGCGAGTTCACTGCATACAAACGTTTAATAGCATCTGTATCAGCTAATTGATTCATGCAGAACTCCAAATCATCAAGACATTTTGTCAAATAGTAGACATAAACATCCTTGCTTAATTCATTGTTAGAGTATTTTATCGCATTGTTTCCTGCTTTAATAACCTCAAATACTTTTAAATCTTCCAATATAGCTGTTAGGCCAACACCTATCATGCGCAAAAACCAAGCTTGGGCATTATTTGGTTCAATTTCCAGTACCCGATTGGCGTACGAATATGCTTCTTCACCATTAACACTACTAATAGCTTCTTGAGCCAATTGCAAGAGATTGTCGGTTTCATTTGATTTGTCAATTTTAACTGTACCTTGTACCTCTACCGTTCCTTCAATCATCATCTTTCGTGCTTCTTCAACTGAGTATTTTGTACCACAGTTTTGGCAGACATACAATCCGTCCTGCTTCACAACATCATTGCTACCGCACATTTCACATTTTAATGCTTTCATATTCTTACTATTTGAGGTTTATACTTTCGTCTGATACAACAAAAACAGCGTGGAATCAATTCCTTGCTTGACATCCGGGTTTCCACGCCCAATCCTCTAACAAGTTTTCCACGCCGTACCATGTACGGCATTTGTAACTTGCCCTTGAGGATTTGCCCCGCCATAACGAGGACTAGTGGAAAATTGGATGTCAAGGACAACAACAAGTGCTATCTGCTAATTATGTATATTTCTATTTATCTTGTGCTTTCGTTTAATTCAATTTTGATTCAACTAATGTTTTTATCTTGATTATATAATTTTCTACTTTTTCAAACAACGGCTCCACCTCTTCCTGATGCCACTCAATGAAATCATCATAATCGCCTGTCTTCCGCATGTTTTGAAGTCGAGCCAAAAGTTTGGCTTCATCTTTCAAAATAATGCCTTTCACAACAAAGTTCTGACCTATCATACCAATCACACCTTCATGTGACTTCGCAACAACTCCATTCTGTATCAACAAAGCCGAAGAGGCATAGTAAGCTGAATAATACAAACGATTGGCAGCCAAAGTCCAATGATTCATCTTTGCACAATCACTGGCTTCTACCAATGTTTCCCCAGCCTTCTCAAGCCGATACTTTACCAATGCATCTCTTTCATCATCCGTCAGCATAGCTCTATTCCCTCTCTCATTACATTTTTATAAAAAGGAGTAATCTGCCGTTGCTGCCACTCTCTGTAAGTATAAACTACAGGATTGATTTCCACACCGAGTGACCAACCCAAAGAAATGAATGGGAACACCCAACGATCGAAATCATCATTGCTCACCTTTTCCCCTTCCAAAAGAATCAATAAATCCCAGTCGGAGTTGGGGGCTGCTTCATCACGAGCTTGTGAACCGAATAGCACCAATTGAGCACTTTTCGGGAGAATTTCCGCTCCAAGATGCTTTATCAAACCTTCTATCTCAAGTTGTCGTGTGGACATTTTTATTCTTTTTCGCCTGCAAATATAAACATTTTTCCTACAAATAAGGATGGTAACCAAATTAATCACCAAAGGCGACCTCAAAACGAAGTCGCCTTTGTCCTAAATGGTTGTCCTCTCGGAATTACACCATCAGTGCGCCGACAAGACCCAAGATAGCATAGAACTCGGGAAGAGCGGCGTAAATCAAGGTGTTAGTGAACACATCGTGACCTTGGCTCACGCCGACGATACCGTTGGCGCAAACCTGTCCTTGACGGATGGCCGAAATCATGCAGACCAAGCCCACGCAAAGGCCCACGCCGAAGATGACAAGACCCTGGGTCGGGTCAGCCTTCATTTTGCTCAGGAGCATGAAGAAAGCCACAAAGCCGTAAATACCCTGCGTGGCCGGCAGTGCCGACAGCACCATGAAATTGCCCGATGCTTCGGGACGTTTCTTGAGACCGCCCTCGGCAGCGTTGCCCGCCGTCGAAGTGCCGATTGAACTTCCGATACCTGCCAAGGCCAACACGAGGCCCAGACCGAGATAACCTAAAATTGTTGCTAACATGATTTTAATTGTTTATTTGTTGATTGTTTAATTGTTGATTTTCAAAGTTTAAGATTGCAAAGGATTGTACCTGCGGCCTGAGCCTTCATAACCAGAGTTTTTGAAGAACTCAAGGAAGTTAAGTCGCAAGGGATGCACGAAAGCGCCCAAGACGCACATCGCGACATTGAGCACATGGCCAACGACCACAATGAGGATGAAGAACACCCAATTCACGCCGCCGTCGCCCAAGGCTTGCAAGCCGATGGCATTGAAAGCCTCGCCCAACTTGGCACCAGCCAAACCCAAGGCATACAAACGCAGGTAACTCAGCACGTCGCCGAGGAGGCCTGTAACCATCTGGTAGGTGTCCCAAAGACCTACACCCATATTTATCAACGGGTTTCTGTGCAAATTGTTCAAGAAGAAGATGCCCAGCGCCGAAAGTATTCCTATGATTATGATGACCCATGTCGCCACAGTGTTGTCCAACACGCCGATGAGCGCGAAAGCCAGCACGATGACACCGCCTACTATGAGTAAGGTCCAGCCCCAAGTACCCAAGGAGTTGGCGAAGCCCTGCACCTTCGTGGCTTGATACGTCTTCACAATCATCGCGAGGCAGATGTGCACGACACCAACCAAAATAGCCAAGACAATCGTGCCGTCAAAGCCCGCTATCGTTGAAGGCAGCATGAAGCGCTTCACACCATCGGGGATGCAACTCCACGTCAGCATGTCGGTGGAGAAGAACGTATGGAACAGCAAACCGACTATTGTGGTAGCAATGCCCAAGGTGACACCTAAAGGCGCAATCTTGCCCAACACTTTCTTCAGCCCGAGACTTGCTATGATGAGCACGAGGCCATAACCCGCGTCGCCCATGCAGAAAGCAAAGAACAGCATGAAGAAGATGGAGATGAACACAGTCGGGTCGAATTCGTTGTACTTGGGCCGACCGTACATGTCGGTCAGCAACTCGAACATCGAAACAAACTTGTTGTTCTTCAGCTTGATGGGTGGATTGTCGTCCACCTTGGCTTGGTCCACCAAATAGAACACATTCTCCTTTTCCAGCATTTCTTTCAAGGCAGCCTCGTTCTCCTTAGGTGCAAAGCCCTCGAAGACGGTGATATAGTCCTCGGCGGCTTTCTCGCCCGAGACATGTGCCAGATGCAGGTCGAGTTTCGACAAGGTCTTGTCCAAATCCTTCTTGACATCGGCTTCGTAGCATTTCAGCTGCGCCAAGCGTTGCTCTTTCTGCTTCACCTGAGCCTCCAAAGCGGCAATCTGCTGTTCGACAGCGACATAGTCGCTCTGAGGGGCTGGCAGTTCTTTCACGGGAAAGTCGAATTCGTCCGTGTCAGAGACAATCACAAAATAACTGTATCCGCCGAGGTTGGAAATCTCACTCAGCGCATACTGTTCCTTCCAAGCTGGGTCGATGTCCTTGGTCTTGTAGAAATGCAACTTCAAGCCGTTTTCCTTGAGTTTCTCGAAACTCGTCTTGTCAAAACGGCCCCAAGGCACCAACTCATCGGCATCCTTGCGAAGTTGGGGCAACTGGGCTTCGATGGCTTCCTTCTCACGCACCGTTTCCATCACCTCCACAGCGAAATCGGTCGGCTTCTGACCTGGGTCGTCGGCCTTCTCAATCTCCTTCAATGCCGCGAGCGACTTCCGATAGATTTCGGCACGGGCGGAAAGTTTCTCGGACTTCTCGTCAATGGGTTTCAGCGAGCGGGTGATGTCAACCACGCCCACCGTTTGCAGTTTTTCGAGAAAAGCATCGGCATCGCCGCTCATGAGGATGAAATCATATTTCGTCATTTCAGTTACCATGGTCTGCCTCCTCTTCTTCAAGTATGTGTTTGTTTTTCACGATTTTCTGGGAGGCTTTAGAGAGGTTCTCCTCGTCTTCCATGTATCGCTTGATCTTACGTATGGCTTCGTTGTAGCCAGGAATCTGCACCTTCTCGTAAAGGTTGACCTTCTGGGTGGTCTTCTTGCGCTGGTAGTCGAGGATGCGTGCCACCTCGGTATAGACCTCCGACTCGATGCCGAGTTGGGCGAGGTTCTTGAGGATTTGCACGCCGTCGGCATACCACATCGGCTTGGTGAAGAGGTTGATGTCCTTCACGTCGAAGAGCACCTCCTCCAAGGCCGGCGTCGGCACACCCGCAATCTTCACGGTCTTCAGTTTCACATCGGTCACGGAAATCAGTCCTGGCTCAAATTCATTCCAAAGCCGGGCCATGTACTCATACGACTTGAGTTCGGCCTCTAACTGTGCGACAAGGCTCTCTGAACGTTGCTTGGCTTTCTTCACCTCAAGGCGCAGCGCACTCTCCTTGCTCTTCAGCGTGGGCAGGGCGCGGGTACGCGTCTTGAGCTGCTTGTTCAGCTCGTTCAGCGAGGTCTTGTTATATTGAAATTTGATGGCCATTGAATCAATTTAAAGATTTAAAATTCAAAATTTAAGATTCAAGATTGGTCACTTTGCAGTGTCTTTCCAGTATTTCTGAATCAATGACTCCTTCAGACCCGTTTCGGCCTTAGTGAAATACTTGCCGAACAACTCCCAGCCTGTGTCAAGCATCTCGGTAATCGAAATGTTAACGTCAATAGCGAGGAGGCGCGTGGCGTATTCCTTGGCGTAGTCGAGGCAGCGCAGATCGTAGTCGCTCAGGTCGAAACCGTTCTCCAACTTGGTCTTGGCGTTGGCGGCATCGGCGTAGAGGCGCACCGAAGTGTTCATCACGGCGCTGTGGTCCTCACGGGTCTTCTTGTTCTGCACATGTTGTTTCAGTCGCGAAAGCGAGCGGAACGGGTCCACGATGACCTTACCCGAGTCGGGGTCGGCACGGAGGAACAACTGTCCCTCGGTGATGTAACCCGTATTATCAGGAATAGCGTGGGTGATGTCGCCGTCGTTCAGTGTCGTCACAGCAATGATGGTGATGGAACCGCCCGAAGGAAGTTGCACGGCCTTTTCGTAAATCTTGGCCAAGTCGGAGTAAAGCGAGCCAGGCATAGAGTCCTTGGAAGGAATCTGGTCCATACGGTTCGACACGATACTCAGAGCATCAGCATACAAGGTCATATCGGTGAGCAGCACCAGCACCTTCTCGTTCTTGTCCACGGCAAAGTATTCCGCTGCAGTCAGGGCCATATCGGGAACCAACAGACGCTCGACAGGCGGCTGGTCGGTGGTGTTCACGAAACTGACAATCTTATGCAGGGCACCTGCGCTCTCAAATTCGTTTTTGAAAAACAAGTAATCGTCGTTGGTCAAGCCCATGCCGCCAAGGATAATCTTGTCCACATCGGCGCGAAGAGCCACCATGCTCATCACTTGGTTATAAGGTTGGTCGGGATCGGCGAAGAAAGGAATCTTCTGGCCCGAGACCAAAGTGTTGTTCAAGTCGATGCCAGCGATACCCGTTGGAATCAGCTCTGAAGGCATGCGACGCTTGTAAGGGTTCACGGAGGGACCGCCTATCTGGCGTTTCTCGCCTTCCACGGCCGGACCGCCGTCGATAGGCTCACCGTAGGCGTTGAAGAAACGGCCTGCGAGGTCATCGCTCACATTCAGCGAAGGCGGCTCGCCAAAGAAGGTGACCTCGGCGTTGGTCGGGATGTCTTCCGTGCCGCCAAACACCTGCAAGGTGACGCTGTTGTCCTTGATTTTCACCACCTGTGCCAAACGGCCTGCCACCAGGGCGAGTTCGTCGTTGGCCACGCCTTGCGCCTCAAGGGTCACGGTGGCCTTGGTGATGGCACTCAGCTTCGTATAGATGCGTTGAAAGGCTTTCTCACTCATGTTTCAGTTCCTCCTTTAACTGTCCAAGATATTTTTCAAAGTTTTCCGACTTGAATTCCGAGTAGTTCATCTGTCGGCAGATATTAATCAAACCTTTAAAGTAGGTCGTGCATTCCTCAAAGTTCTCGAACTTGAAGCTGCGGTCGCAAATCTCAAGCACGAGGTCGAGCATAAACTTCTGGCGTTCGAGCGGCGTGGAGCCATCGATGTCGTCGAAAGCATCTTGTTGAAGTATCACAAAGTCAACGAGTTCCGACTTCCAATATTGCTCATGGTACGACATTGGCACACCGTCATCGCCCAAGATGTTGATTTGCTCGTAGGCGTCCTTACCTTTTCTGATGATGTATTTCGTCTTGGTGACCTTGTCGACCCAACCTTTTTCAATCTTGTTGTCGAGATACTCGATGATTTCGGGATATTCGAGATATTTCGAATAAGAATCCACGGGGTCGACAGCAGGATAACGCTTCTTGTCGGCGCGGTTCTGCGAGAGGCCGTAGAAGCAGCGGGCCGCCTTCTTCGTCGACTCGGTGACAGGCTCCTTCAGGTTACCGCCGGCAGGCGACACCGTTCCAATGAAAGTGATGGAACCCGAGGCGCCGTTGTTCAGCTTCACATAACCCGCACGAGCGTAGAAGTTGGAAATGATGGCCGACAAGTCGACGGGGAAGCCGTCCTGGCCGGGCAACTCCTCCAAACGGTTACTCATCTCACGCAGAGCCTGTGCCCAACGCGAAGTGGAGTCGGCGAGCAGCAAGACCTTCATGCCCATGGCGCGGTAGTACTCACCGAGAGTCATGGCCGTGTAGACGGAGGCCTCACGAGCAGCGACCGGCATGTTAGAGGTGTTGCAGATGATGATGGTACGCTCCATCAGGCTGCGACCCGTGTGCTTGTCCTTCAGTTCGGGGAACTCGGTGAAGATTTCCACAACCTCGTTGGCACGCTCACCACAGGCCGCCATGATGATGATGTCGGCGTCGGCTTGCTCAGCAAGGGCGTGTTGCAACACAGTCTTACCGCAGCCGAAAGGTCCGGGGATGAAGCCCGTGCCGCCCTCAGCGATGGGATTCAGCGTGTCGATGCAACGCACACCCGTCTCCATCACCTTAAAGGGACGCGGCTTTTCAGCATAGCTGCCCACGGCTACCTTCACGGGCCATTTCTGGGTCATCGTTACCTTTACCTCCTCGCCATCGGCGTTGGTTAGCGTGGCGATGGTATCGGTAATCTTGTATTGTCCGGAAGCAACGACACTTTTCACAGTGTACGTCCCTTTGAAGTTGAACGGCACCATGATTTTGTGGGGCAGCCAGCCTTCCTTGACTTCGCCCAACCAGTCGGCGGCAACGACTTGGTCGCCGGCCTTGGCGATGGACGTGAAGTCCCAAAGTTTGTCTTCGTCCAAGGCCTTGGTGTACTCACCGCGTTTCAGAAACACCCCTTGCATGGTGGCAAGGTTGTTCTGCAGGCCGTCGAAGTTGCTCGAAAGCAAACCAGGTCCCAAGGTCACCTCAAGCATGTAGCCTTGGAATTCCACTTTGTCGCCGATCTGGAGGCCGCGGGTGCTCTCAAACACCTGCACGGAGGCTTTGTTCCCGTTCACCTTAATGACCTCTGCCATCATCTTGACGCCAGCCAAGTCGATGAAGCAGATTTCATTCTGTGCCACAGGGCCGTCCACCTCCACGGTGACTAAGTTTGCAATGATTCCTGTAACTTTTCCTGTTGTATTCATAATTTAAAATTCAATATTCAAAATTCAAAGATTTGATATTTAATACTTTATGATTCAACTGATTATATTTGATTCTATCAACAATTTCACGGCAACGCCAATCAAAATCGCAATTCCAAAACTCAACAAAGTTCCCACCAACACATATTCCGATTTTACCGTTGCTGTTTCCCTAAACCTCAGCAATGATTTAGCCGCCAATAAGAAACCGATGGCTTCATATTGTCCCAGCATGACAAAGACCAAAGTCAGCATCCTTTCTACATTACCGATAACATGGCCTGCATTGGGCAGGCTTTGGTCCTCCTCGCCATTGGTCGGAACTGAGATTTTCGCTTCCTTAAAGATGTTCTGGATAAAGAAATTGGCTGGTCGCAGACAAAACACGAAAGCCACCATCCACAACAGCACTTTTGTTTCGGGCAGCCATGTCGGGAACGAGACCTCACCTATATTATTATTAAAGATTATCACCACTGCGACAATAACCGCGAAATGCAGCAACTGGTCAATAAAAAAAGCGCCTTTGGCATTCTTGAAAATCGACTTCAAGCCATCAATGACAAAATGCAACATAGCAATCATCAGTGCCGCCCACCAATAGCCCACATTCAAGGAAAACAGCCACGCAAAAGCGAAGGTAATCAACGCATGAATGTACAAATGCCTCGACTTGAACGCATTGTCGGCCTTGCTCTTGCAGGATTTTTCCGTCTGCAAGTAGAAGTCGCTGACTAAATGCGCCAAAAGTTGCAATATGAGGAGTTTAGCTATCATGGTTCGAAATTCAGTTTTTCGTAATAATGGACTGCGGATTCTATAGCCTTCCACCCAGTCGAATTACTACGCTGATTTACAGCAGACTGTTTTATATTCAATATTTCTGCTATCTCTTTTTCATTTTTTCCAGACAACCTATAATAAAGAATTTCATTTTGACGCGAAGTTGCGTTTCTCAACAGCGTATCAAGTAAGGCCACCATTACATCCACATATTCGGTCAACAATGAATTTGGACAAGCAAAGAACATACTTCGTTTGACGGATAATTTCTCCTTAGAGGCCTTTTCTAACAATCTACCTGAATTATATATGGCTTCTCCGTCCAAAATATCTTGTTTCTGGTCGGCAGTACGCATTTCTCCTATGCCAATCGCCAACCTAATGCCATATTTTCTGAACAACTCTCGCTTAGCATTCGTTTCTTTTCCCCACGAAAAAGTCTTTTTCACCAAGGTTTTCAATAACAAAGCCGTTCTAAGCGCTTCATGTGGATCAAGCAAGAAAATTTCCACCGAATCGCCTTTGAACAATCTTCCCCAGTTCTTGCCTTGTGACTTTTCTGAAAGCCCGTCAAGGAACCGGCGAATCTCCGATTGCAAAAGCGTCAGTTCTTCCACACTCAAAGAAGTGGAGGAAACAATGTCAGCCGAAATTGTTGCTCTTTCCATTTTACTTTATCCTTTCAATTTATAAGGTCTAGAGCTTATATTTACCATTTATAAGGTTCAGAACTTATATTTATCGTTTATAGCCTCTTTCACCTATATTTTCCCTCCTCCACTTAAATCCAGATTGGCGTTTGTCCCTCGAATCTCCTTCACCAGCTTATGGAACATCTCCTCGCCCTTCTCGGGGTCAAGTTCAGCCCAGCGTTGCACGGTCTTGGCTTTTACCAAGAAGGCGAGAATGGCGTTCATGTTGAAGTAGTCCATGCGGGCAATATCGGAGGCCTTCTCCCACTTCAGGTTGTCCATCCTCTGTTCGCGGTCCACAAAGTCGGCATCGGCGAGGATGTCTTGAATGGGTTTCTCCTCCTCAAAATCGGCTTCCTCAAGGTTCACCAGATAAGGCTCACTCTCCTTGCCGAGACGTTTGGCCAGATAGTCCACCTTCAGGTTGCGCAAGCGTCCGTCAAAATCGAAATACTCGCGGATGAAACGGTTCTTGCTCTTAGCGGCTTTGTCGTAAAAGTCGGCACCCAGCGTTTTCTCATCGAAGCCCTCTTCCATGAGTTCGACCTGTTGCTGGTCTTTCTCGGAGAGCAGCTCCATGATGGACTCCTTAACAGCGGCATAATCAAATCCCGTGTTCTCGAAACCTGAAGTCAGTTCCGGCAGGCCAGCCACGATATAGACGTAGTTATCCATCAGCCGAAGAGGATTTTCTTGGTGGCTGGACGCAAGTAGTTGGCGATGAGTTGGGTGAACTCCTCGTCGGTGAACTGGAGCATGTAGCCGTCTTCCTTGGGCGACACCTTGAAACCGCCGTTCATCTTCTTGGAGTAGTCCACCTTCACCTCGCCCTTGAACTGGTTGGCAATTTCGTTCTTCACGAAAGGCTCCAGTTCCTTCTTCAGCGACTCAGGCAGGATGAGGTTCAAGTCAACGGGCGCGGCATTCTGCGGATTGAAAGCCTTCACCACACTGGTAATCAAATCCTTAACGAAGGTAGCGTTACCCATGTTGGCCTTCACACCTTCAGTAGCGGCCTTGGTCACCACCATCTTCTCGATTTCCTGTTTTGTCACGGCGATGCTTTGCGTGGCAGCCATCTTTATGTCGGCGGCCACCTTGGTTTTCAGTTCCTCGGCATCCTTCTCGGCTTTGGAAATGATACGGTCAGCCTCAGCCTTAGCATAAGCTATGATGCGATCGGCTTCAGCATGTGCTCTTTGCAGCAATTCCTCGCCGTCATGCTTTCCTTTCGACAAGCCCTCGTTGTAGAGTCTGTCGGTCAATTCTTGCAGTTTGTCTTGCATATATCTCTCGTTTTGTTGATTATTCTCCTAATAGCGGGCAAAATTAGGAAATCCCAATCACAAAACGAAAAGAAATCGGAAAAATTTCACGAAAGTTTGTAATATCTCCCCAAAATGCGCGCAAACCATTTAGCTGGCAAGATACGCTTCAGCAAAACGGAGAGTCTTTGCTCCAATGAAGCCACCACATAGCCGTTTCGGGGATTCCTCTTTTGGATGATTTTGCTGATTTTTTTGGCCAAAACGACGGGTTTCAAGCCACCATTTTCGTCATGCTCCACCTTGTCAAAGGCTATTTTGTAAATCGGATAGGCTTGCAGCGCGGCTTCGTCGACTTCCTTCTTGCGGCTGCCAGTGAAACCTGTAGAAAAATCACCAGGACGGAGAACTATCACTTTGATTCCCTGTTGCTTAACCTCCAATCGCAAGGCCTCGCAATATCCCTCCACAGCGAACTTGCTGGCGGAATAAAAGCCTTGGAACGGCAATCCCATCAAGCCGCCGATGCTGCTCAAAGCGATGATTTTGCCGCTTTTTTGCTGGCGCATGTAGGGCAGCACGGCATCCACGCAATGCACCAAACCCATGAAGTTGGTCTCCATCTGCAAGCGGATTTCCTCCTCGGTGGCAAACTCTAACGGGCCGCCAATACCCATGCCGGCATTGTTGACCAAGACATCGATACGGCCTTCTTTCTCAACGACTTGTCTCACCGCATCAGTAACGGATTGCTTGTCGCGGACATCCAAATGGAAGTAATTCACCTTGGGCAAAGGTTCCACCTGCCGGCGCACAGTGCCGTAGACGGTGTGGCCTTCCTGCGACAGCAAACGCGCCGTCTCAAGGCCGAAACCGGATGATATGCCTGTGATGAAAACAATCATTAGATGATTCCAGCCTCTTTGAAGGCTTTCGTAATCTTCTCCACGGCCTCATCCACCTGCTCGAAGGTGTGGGTGGCCATGAGCGCGAAACGAATCAAGACATCCTCCTCAGGCACGGCGGGCGCAATGACGGGCGTAACAAACACACCGTCGTCCAACAGTCTGTTGCACAGCCAGAAAGCCTTCTCCGAGTTGCGCACAAAGAGCGGGATGATGGGCGTCTCGCTGTGACCCGTGTCGAAGCCTCGGTCTTGGAACTGCTTGCGGGCATAGTTGCTCACATCCCAAAGGTGCTGGATGCGCTCAGGTTCGCTGAGCATGATGTCGATGGCCTTGCTCACCGACGCCACATTGGAGGGCGGCATACTCGCACTGAAAATGAGCGAACGGGCATTGTGTTTCAGGAAGTTGATGACGTCGAAATCGGCGGCAATGAAACCGCCCAACGAGCCGAACGACTTGGAGAAAGTACCCATAATCATGTCTACCTTGTCGGTGAGGCCAAAGTAGTCGGCGGTGCCGCGACCCTGATGGCCCAACACGCCCAAGGCGTGCGCGTCATCAATCATGATGTCGGCGTTGTATTGCTCGGCCAGTTCCACCAAACGCGGCAACGGCACGATGTCGCCTTCCATCGAGAAGACGCCGTCGGCCACGATGAGTTTCATCGCTTCGGGGGCGCAATTCTTGAGCTTGGCCTCAAGGCTGTCCATGTCGTTGTGGTTGTATTTCCACACCTTGCCGAACGAGAGGCGGCTGCCCTCGATGATGGAGGCATGGTCGAGGCTGTCCAACAGCAGGTAGTCATTCCTTCCGCAAACCGCCGAAACCACGCCCAAGTTGACTTGGAACCCCGTGCTGAAGCACACCGAGGCTTCCTTGCCCACCAATTTGGCCAGTTTTTCCTCCAACTCGACATGAATGTCCAAGGTGCCGTTGAGGAACCGCGAGCCGGAACAACTCGTCCCATATTTCTTGATGGCTTCGATGGCGGCCTCCTTCAGGCGCGGGTCGTTGGCGAGGCCGAGGTAACTGTTGGAACCGAACATCAGCACGTCCTTCCCCTTGATTTTCACCACCGTACTCTGTTCCGACTCAATAGGCTTGTAATATGGATAAATACCTTTGGCTTGGGCTTCTTGAGGTGCCCTGTATTTTGCGCAATTGTTTTTCAGCAGTTGTGTCTTCATCGTATCTCCGTTCAATTGAAGGCGCAAAAATACGGTTTTATGAAATTCAAAGGCCAAAAAAAATGAAATTATGCAATTATTATTAATAAGGTATCGTGTTCTATTCATACCAAATTTTTTCCATTTGAGAAACTTTTTATTCTTTTTTGACAATTTTGGTTCAACGAAAAACAATAATTGATAAATTTGCCGCTTTCTAACCATGCGAAAATAGAGAAAAGCAACATAAGACATGTCAAAAACTACAAAAGGACACATCACACAAATCATCGGCCCCGTGGTTGACGTCTATTTCGACGGCGGCGAGGCCGACCTGCCGAAGATTCATGATGCCTTGGAAGTGGTTCGCCCGAATGGAAAGCGCGTGGTGCTGGAATGCCAGCAGCACATCGGCGAGGACTCGGTGCGCACCATCGCCATGGACTCCACCGACGGCCTCATGCGCGGCATGGAGGTGACCCTTTCGGGCAAACCCATCTCCATCCCCATCGGCAACCAAATCAAAGGCCGACTGCTCAACGTGACTGGCGACGCCATCGACGGCATCGGCGCTCTCGACCGCAGCAGCGAATACCCCATCCACCGCGAACCGCCCAAGTATGAAGACTTGGCCACCTCGAAGGAAGTGCTGTTCACCGGCATCAAGGTCATCGACCTGCTGGAGCCTTACCTGAAAGGCGGAAAAATCGGCCTTTTCGGTGGCGCCGGCGTGGGCAAGACCGTGCTCATCATGGAACTCATCAACAACATCGCCAAGGGGCACAACGGCTACTCGGTGTTTACCGGCGTGGGCGAGCGTACCCGTGAGGGCAACGACCTCCTGCGCGAGATGATTGAATCGGGCATCATCAAATACGGCGACGAGTTCCGCAAGGCCATGGACGAAGGCGACTGGGACCTCTCGAAAATCGACAAGGAGAAATTGGCCACCTCGCAAGCCACCTTGGTCTTCGGTCAGATGAACGAACCGCCCGGAGCACGTGTCTCCGTCGCCCTTTCAGGACTGACCGTGGCCGAGTCGTTCCGCGACGACACTAACGACGACCAAAACGACATCCTGCTCTTCATCGACAACATCTTCCGTTTCACGCAAGCCGGTTCGGAGGTGTCGGCCCTGTTGGGTCGTATGCCTTCCGCTGTGGGTTATCAACCCACTTTGGCCACGGAAATGGGCCAGATGCAGGAACGCATCACTTCGACCAAGGACGGCAGTATCACTTCGGTGCAGGCCATCTACGTCCCCGCCGACGACTTGACCGACCCCGCTCCTGCCACCACCTTCTCGCACTTGGACGCCACCACCGTGTTGAGCCGTAAAATCGCCGAGTTGGGCATCTATCCCGCCGTCGACCCCTTGGACTCCACCTCGCGCATCCTCGACCCGAACATCATCGGCGAGAAGCACTACAACACCGCCCAACGTGTCATCCAACTGCTGCAACGCAACAAGGAACTGCAAGACATCATCGCCATCCTCGGTATGGAGGAACTTTCAGAAGAGGACAAGATTGTCGTTCACCGCGCCCGTCGTGTGCAGCGCTTCCTGTCGCAGCCTTTCCACGTCGCCGAGCAGTTCACCGGCTTGAAGGGCGTGATGGTGCCGATTGAGGAGACCATCCGAGGCTTCAATATGATTATGGACGGCGAAGTCGACCAATATCCCGAAGCGGCTTTCAACCTGGTGGGCACCATCGACGAAGCCATTGACAAAGGCGAAGAGCTGCTGAAGAACGCCTATGCCAATTCCAATTAATAATAAGGTAAAATGAAAGTCGAAATCATTTCACCGAACGCGAAGCTGTACAACGGCGAGGCCACATCGGTCACCGTGCCGAGCCAGATGGGGCCTTTCACCTTGCTGGAACACCATGCCGCCATCGTCGCCATCCTTGAGGCCGGCAAAATCAGCCTCAACGAGAAAAACGGCGGGCAGAAGGTGTTTACCATCAAAGGCGGCTTCGTTGAGAACCACGACAATCAACTGACCATTTGCGTAGAGCTATGAAAGACAAGCAGTTGACGAAATACCTATCCATTTTCCTCCTCGTCTGCCTCGTGACGGACGGCATTCTGCTATGCGCCTTCTCGCACAAGGAATGGTGGAACAACTGGATGGTCATGGGGCCTAATCTCTTCATGATTCTCGGCGCGTTCTATTGCCACCTGATGAAGAAAAACACTGAGGCCCAGCCCAACAAACTCGTCTGGCTTTACGTCTACAAAGGCATCAAGATTGCGCTGACCGTGGCTATCTTGGTGCTTTACATCGTGTTCGTCAAGGAAAGCGCCAAGGCCTTCGTCATCATCACGGCGGCCACCTACCTCATCGCCTTGGCGACTGAGACCATCGTCTACACCCACTATATCAAGAACTTGAACAAAGAAAACAAAGCATGAACCATGTTTTGAGACATATCACCCTTTTCCTTCTCCTGGCCCTGACCGTTGCGGTGCCTATCCATAGTGTCGCGCAAGAAACCGAGCCGCCCAAGAAGGAAAAATTCGACGCCAAGTCGTTCATCTTCGGTCACACAGGCGACAGCTACTGCTTCCACATCACGGAAATCCATGAGAAACCGGTGTGCGTGTGGCTACCCGTCATCGCAAAATGCAAGGACAGTGGCTGGCATTGCTTCTCGTCGAAACACATCTGCGAATTGAAGGAAGGCGAGACCTACAACCACAAGGGTGCCAACTTCTACATTTCGCCCATCAGCGCGGACAAATATCCGGGCAAATTGGTGGAAGTGAAGGCTGACGGCAGCCTCTCGCGCCCCTTCGATCTCTCGTTCACCAAGAACGCCTTCGGCATTTTCTTCGTGTGCCTCTTCCTGTTAGCTTTCTTCCTGCCTGCCGCAAGGATGTACAAGAAGAACCCAATGGCCCAACCCACGAAATACCAAGGTTTAGTTGAATGGCTGACCTACACTGTTTTGGACGGTATCATCCGCCCCAACATCCCTGAAAAGAAAGTGAAGAAGTTTGCACCTTATTTATTGACGGTATTCTTCTTCATCTTCTTCGCCAACCTGTTCGGCCTCATCCCGTTCTTCCCCTTCGGCGCCAACGTAACGGGCAACCTGAGCATCACCGTAGTCTTGGCCCTGCTGACCTATTTCTTCGTGAACCTGTTCGGCAACAAGCACTACTGGAAAGACATTGTTTGGCCCGACGTGCCCATCTTCCTGAAAGCCTTCCCGCTGATGCCCATCATCGAACTCATTTCCACCATCACCAAGCCTTTCGCCCTGATGGTCCGTCTGTTCGCCAACATCCTCGCTGGCCACATCGTTATCATGGTGCTCATGGCCCTGATTTTCATTATCGGCGGCATGTATGGCGCGGGCATGGGCGGCGTGATGAGCATCGTCTCCATCTTCATGACCATCTTCATGACGGCCTTGGAGCTGTTAGTCGCCTATATCCAGGCATACGTATTTACCATATTGTCATCGCTGTTTATCGGCATGGCGCAACACGAGCCAGAACACGAATAAACAATTAATCACATAACAACCAACAATTCTAATTTTAATCATCATGTTATTATCAGTCATCCTTGAAGCAGTATCGTATGTGCCGGGTTTGGCCGCCATTGCAGCCGCCGTCGCAGTGATTGGTGCCGCCATCGGCATCGGTAGAATCGGTCAGTCGGCCATGGAAGCCATGGCGCGTCAGCCCGAAGCCGCAGGTCGTATCCAATCGGGTATGATCATTGCCGGCGCTCTCGTCGAAGGTGCAACGCTGTTCGCCATCGTCGTCTGCGTGTTGGCCGTCCTCGGCTAAACCAACCCAACCCCGCTTGGAGCTTGGCTTTACCAAGCTCCAAGCCTTAACCTTTTAAAAATCAAAACAATGGATTTATTTCTTCCCGAAAGCGGATTAGTGATATGGATGCTCATCGCCTTCCTCATCGTATTCGTCATCCTGGCGAAAGCGGGCTGGCCGATGATTATGGGCGCGGTCGAGAAGCGCAACACCCACATTTCCGACTCCCTCCTCGCCGCCGAGGAAGCCAACAATGCCCTTGCCGGCATCGAGCAGAAACGGCAAGAGACCATGGCGGCGGCGCAAGCCGAGCAAATCCGCATCATGAAAGAGAGCCAAGAGCTGAAGACACAGCTCATCGAAGAGGCGAAGACGCAGGCTCGACAGGAAGCCGAAAAAATCGTGGCCGACGCACGCCTGAAGATAGAGAAGGAACAGGCCGAAGCCATGGCCGAAATCAAAAACGAGGTCATCGCCCTCTCCATCGACATCGCGGAGAAGCTGTTGCAACGCGAACTGAGCAACAAGCAGTCGCAAAACGACTACATCGAGCAACTGCTCCGCAACAACCAACCCAAGATTCAAGCCTAAGCCATGGACAACGGAAAACTATCGGTGAGATATGCGCGGGCTTTGTTCCAACAGGCCCAAGAGCAAGGCTGCGAGGAAGCCGTCTATGACGGCCTGACACGGCTCGTGCACAACTACGTCTTGGCCATAGCCCAGTTCAACGAGGTGCTGGCCGACCCCATCGTCGCCAAAGAGGAGAAAGTGAAGCTGTTGGAGATGTCCGTCGGCGAACCCATGCACGACTGCCTGAGGCAATTCATCACCTTCGTGGCGGATCAAAAGCGCGAGGACAAAATGTTCCTTATCGCCTTGAAATACATGGAGATGTACCGTGCCAAGCACAACATCCTGAACGCCCAGCTCACCACCGCAACCGAACTGTCGGAGGCGATGCTCTACAAGGTGAAGGCCTTCGTGGAACAAGCCTTTTCCTCCCATGCTGAGATGGAAGTCCGCATCGACCCGAGCCTCATCGGGGGCTTCATCTTGGACATCGAGCACACCCGCATGGACGCCAGTGTCATTGGACAACTTAACGCGCTGAAAAACAAGTTGAAATAAACAAAATACTACATATATGGCAAACATCAAACCAAGTGAAATATCAAGCATCCTGCAAATGCAACTCCAAAACATGAGCAACAAGGTTCAGTTTGAGGAGATTGGCAAGGTGCTGCAAGTGAGCGACGGCGTGGCGCACGTCTACGGCCTCGACAAGGTGCAGTCGAACGAACTCGTGGAGTTCGAGAACGGCACCATGGGCGTGGTGCTCAACCTTGAGGAAGACAACGTCGGCGTGGTGCTGCTCGGTCCCACCGAGGGCATCAAAGAAGGCGAGACGGTGAAGCGCACTCAGCGCATCGCCTCCGTTATGGCCGGTGAAGGCATGTTGGGTCGCGTCGTGGACGGCCTCGGTCGCCCCATCGACGGCAAAGGCCCCATCCAAGGCAAGACCTACGAGATGCCTTTGGAGCGTAAGGCCCCAGGCGTCATCTTCCGCCAACCCGTCAACCAGCCGCTGCAAACCGGCCTCAAGGCCATCGACGCCATGATTCCTATCGGGCGCGGCCAACGTGAGCTGATTATCGGCGACCGTCAGACAGGCAAGACCGCCATCGCCATCGACACCATCATTAATCAAAAGGAAAACTACAAGAACGGCGACCCAATTTACTGCATCTATGTGGCTGTAGGTCAAAAAGGTAGCACCGTGGCCAACCTCGTGAAGACCCTGGAACAAAACGGCGCTTTGGACTACACCATCGTCGTCAGTGCCACCGCCTCCGACCCGGCCGCCATGCAGTTCTACGCCCCGTACGCGGGCGTGGCCATCGCCGAGTATTTCCGCGACACGGGCCGTCATGCCTTGGTCATTTACGACGACCTCTCTAAGCAAGCCGTGGCCTACCGTGAGGTCTCCCTGATTTTGCGCCGTCCACCGGGACGTGAGGCCTATCCGGGCGATATTTTCTACCTCCACAGCCGTTTGCTCGAACGCGCCGCCAAAATCATCAAGAACGATGACGTGGCACGCCAGATGAACGACCTTCCTGACAGCATTAAGGACATCGTGAAAGGCGGCGGAAGCATCACCGCACTGCCCATCATCGAGACGCAGGCTGGCGACGTTTCGGCCTACATCCCGACCAATGTCATCTCCATCACCGATGGACAGATCTTCTTGGAAACCAGCCTGTTCAACGCAGGTATCCGTCCTGCCATCAACGTCGGTATCTCGGTGTCACGTGTGGGTGGTAACGCCCAAATCAAGTCCATGAAGAAGGTGGCTGGCACCCTGAAACTCGACCAAGCCCAATTCCGTGAGATGGAAGCCTTCTCGAAGTTCGGTGCCGAGCTTGACGCAGCCACTTTAGCCATCTTGGACAAGGGTCGCAAGAACGTGGAACTACTGAAACAGCCGCAATACACGCCCATGCCCGTCGAGAAGCAGGTGGCCATTATCTTCTGCGGCACCAACGGCTTATTGAGCAAAGTGCCTGAAAACAAGGTACTTGAGTTCGAAAAACAGTTCTTGGACATCATGGAAGTGAAACACAAGGACGTGATGGCTCAACTGAAGGCCGGCAAGATTGACGACGACATCAAGGCGGTGCTGAAGGAAGAGGCGTTGAATTTGAGTGAACACTTTATTTGATGAGGAGTGAGGAGTGTGGAATGTTGAGTGTGAAAAGTTTCAACTCCTAACACTTAACTAACAAACAACTCCCAACTCCCAACTAAACAACTCCTAACTAAAGAAAAATGGCATCACTAAAGGAAATACGGGCCAGAATCACCTCCGTCGCCTCGACACAGAAAATCACGAGCGCGATGAAGATGGTGTCGGCGGCCAAACTGAAGAAAGCCGAGTCGGCCACGCTGAACTTCGTTCCGTACAAAAGCAAGCTGAGCGAAGCCTTGTCAAACTACCTCGGCTCGCTCGAAGGCCAGGTCAGCATCCCCTTGGCGGAAAACCGCGAGGTGAAAAAGGTGGCCCTCATCGCCTTCTCGTCGAGCAGCGGGCTGTGCGGCGTGTACAACTCCAGCGTCAGCAAACTCTTCAAGCAGGCCTACGACGAATACGTGCAAATCGTTGGAAAAGAAAATATTACCGTCATCCTTTCGGGCAAGAAAATCAACGACTACGCCAAGCGTTTCCAGATTCCGGTGGAGCGCTACTACGAACCCGATGCCGGCAGACCTTCCTACGACTTCGCCATCGAACTCAGCGACCTGATGGTCAAGCTGTTCCTGGAACATGAGGTGGACCGCGTGGAACTCATCTACAACCACTACAAGAACGCTGGTGTGCAGTTCTCACAACGCGAGACGGTGCTGCCCCTGAAGACCGACACCCTACCCACGGCACAAAGTTTTGACTATTTGGTGGAGCCAAGCAAGGAAGAATTTATCAACGCACTGGTTCCCAAAGTGATACGAACGATATTCTACTCCGTCATGCTCGATGCCCACACAGCAGAGCACGGTGCCCGTATGACCGCCATGCACATCGCCTCCGACAACGCCGAACAACTGTCGCAAGAGCTGAAAATCCAATACAACAAGGCCCGCCAGAACGTCATCACCAACGAACTGATTGACATCGTGGGCGGTGCCGAGGCTTTAAACGGGTAAGATCTTGTTCGTCTGGATTGCTTCGCTCGCAAATCGAAGATTCGACGATGCCAAACGAGTCAATGACGCGAAACGCTTGTGAAAGTAACATATAACATATTCTATTAGCGGGGAATAACATGTTTATTCTCCGCTTTTTTGTTTTTTCGCCAATTCACACTAAAATTAATCCTAAAAAACTTGCACATTAAAGAAAATTTTTGTTTCTTTGCTCGCTAAAAGTTTGTTTGTACGAAAACTCAAAAATCAAATTCATCAAATAGTTAACTAAATTATTCACTAAAAACCCAACTATCATGAAGAAACATCTATTTTCATTGATGATGACGCTTTTGCTCGCCTTTGTAGGCGTGGTGAAGGCGGAAGTAGTGACGATTGGCGATCCCACATCCACTACGACCAACTCGTACCTGCCTGCGTACTCGTTGTATGATTACTCCTTGACGCAACAGATCTACACCGCTGATGAGATTGGCATGGCAGGCACCATCAATTCACTCACGATGTGGCTGAAGAACAGCTCATCGTATGCCCGTAACCTCAACATCTACATGAAGGAAACGAGCGAAGTTGCTTTCGCCAGCGGTGCATGGGTGAGCATGACGGCCAGCGACATGGTCGCCTCGTACACTTTGGCCAACGGCATTGCCAGTCCTGTTGAGACGACGATTGCCCTCAGCACGCCTTTCGACTACAGCGGCACTGGCAACCTAGTAATTTGCGTCCAGGACGTGACTGGTCAATGGAGCAGCGGCGCAGCCGGTATTGTCATGACAGCCAACGGCAACCAAGCCCTTTACGCTTATCGCGACGGTACGGTGTACGACCCGGCCGCTCCTGGTGTGAGTGGTTACACGACAACGAGCAAGAACGTTGTGAGACTTGACATCGAAGAAGCCAGCACCTGCGATGCCCCTTCCAACTTGATGGTTTCTGAAATCAAGCCTCACCAAGCATTTCTGACTTGGACGGGCAGCACCGGCAGCTTCAATGTAGACTACAAGAAAGCTTCCGAGACCACATGGATCAACTACTCCACTGAAGGTGGCTGGAACTGCGTTTTGATGGGCCTTGATGACAACACCACCTATCAAGCCAGAGTGCAAGCCAATTGCCCTGACGGTACAACCAGTTCCTGGAAAACCGTCACATTCGTGACCCGCGAAGCATGTGCGGCTCCCACCGGTCTCCAAATTGCTGAAGGCAGCCTCACAGCACACGGAGTCACCATGACTTGGGATGCTGAAGAAGGCGAGTATTTCCAATATGCCATGCTTATCGGCATTTTATACGACCCAACCACAGTGAATTGGGGTCAAGAAGAAATCAACAACGCCCCAACTTGGATTAATTTAATTCCTGATACCGACTACACCTTCTTCGTGCGCAGATGGTGCGACGACATTGACCAGAGTGAAGCCGTTTTCATGAGCTTCCACACCCCCGTGTCGTGCCCTGCTCCCTACGGCCTGACCGTTATGGAAGTCACAGACAATTCTGTCACATTAGGTTGGACCGAAAGCGGCGAAGCCACGCAGTGGCAGATTTGCTTCGACGACGATGAAACCCAATTCATCCTCACAAGCAACAATCCCAGCACCATTGGCGGTATTGAGCCGAATACGATTTACACTGCCAAGGTGCGTGCCTACTGCTCCGAATCGGACCAAAGTTACTGGAGCAACACGGTCACCTTCGAGTATTCCACCAAACCCATCATTGGCTCAGGCACCGCCACCAACAACTACATTCCCACTTACGCATACTACAACTACTCACTGACGCAGCAAATCTACACTGCCGCAGAAATCGGCATCCAAGGAGAAATCTCAAGCATCGATTTCTACAACGCCAGCAGCAATGAGAGAACCCGTTCGCTTGACGTTTACATGGTCAACACGGACAAGACCTCATTCGAGAGCAACACCGATTGGATCACGCCCCCAGAAAACAGCCTCGTCTTCAGTGGCGCAGTGACCTTTGCCGCCCATGCTTGGACATCCATCGAATTGCTCAACAACTTCACCTACAACGGCACCAACCTCGCCATTATCGTGGACGACAACACGGGAAGCTGGGAATCCTCTCCAAGTTTTTATGTCTTCCCTGCATCGAGCCAAGCCATTCGCATTTATAGCGACGACGTCAACTACGAACCGTTTACACCCACAGATTATAACGGTACCATCCTGAACGTGAAAAACCAAATCCGTCTTGGCATCGAGGGCACTCCCATTTCCTTGAATACAGTTACCGTTTTGGCTGAGCCTGAATATGGCGGTTATGTCACTGGTGGCGGCAACTACCTCACAGGCAGCACTTGCACCATCACCGCAACGCCCAACTATGGCTACAATTTCGTCAACTGGACTGATGCCAATGGCAACATCGTCACAACGGAATCCACTTACACCTTCACCCTGACGGATGATGTGGAGTTTGTGGCCCACTTCGAGGAATTGCCCCTCTACGAAATCATCGTTATGGTCAACCCCGAAGGAACTGGCTATACCTACGGCGGAGGTTACTACTATGTGGGCGACACCATCTACATTGAAGCTTATCCCTATTACTTGTACAACTTCGTCAACTGGACCAATGAGAACGGCGACATCGTTTCGACAGAAAACGGCTTTGTGTATGGCATAGCGAACAACGCCACATTCATTGCCAACTTCGCTCCCATTTCGACAACTTTGGCCGCCTCCACCGACACGATTGACCTCGGCCCTCGCCCGAATGGTGCATGGATGCGTCCCGTCCAATTTACGGTCACCAACTTCGGTTTCCCCACCACAGTACAGGAACTCGGGACAAGCAACGACTATTTCGTCGTGAACCAAGGCAACCTCACCGTTCCCTTCACGCTCGATAATTACCAATCCGTTGCGATGACCGTGGCTCCCGACCCGGAATCCACCGTGACTGGAGCCGTCAGCGCCGACTTCATCATCACTTACCTCGAAGGTGAGAACACGGCCACCTATAATGTGCCAATGACGGCCATGGCCTACACGCCTGTCACGGGCGATGTGTGGGAGAACCCCATTGAGGTGAATCAATTCCCCTACACGGCCACCGTCAATGCCGCAACCACACCTTATTATAATAACTATGTCATGCCTTATCCCAACATCCCGGACGGCTATGATGTGGTCTACAAGCTCACCTTCGAGCAAGACACCTACCTGAATGCCAGCGTACTTGAAGATGCCACTACCATCACCAACGGCAAGGTGGCCCTCTATCCCGAAGGCTTCAAAGGCTTGGGCGGACCTGACGAGAACAACTACTACACCACCCCGAAGAGTGCTGTCGTTGGTGCCCCGTTTGAGGCCCAAATCGGCGATGGTACAAATACACAAGGTCACGCGCCTTTCTACACCCTCTATGATAATAGCCTCGCCACCATGCTCTTCCGTGCCGATGAACTTGAAGAAGCCGGCGCAACCACCGCCGACATGACCAGCCTCAGTTGGTATGCCAACAACGAAACAGGCTATGCGCAGCAAGGCATCAGCATCTGGATGGCCAACGTGAATGACAATGAAGTTTCGTCCACTTCGCCTTTGTCTACTGGCATGACCCTCGTCTACACGGGAATCATGACACCCGCAATCGGCTGGAACGAATTCATGTTCAACGAAGGTTCTTTCGCTTGGGACGGCTCAAGCAACGTGCTTATCCTCTGCCAGCGTAATAATGGTTCATGGAATAGCACCGTTCAATGGTTGAGCCATAACACGGACTTCTACAGTAGAAGCTACACTTACAGGGACGGCACTCCCTACGATGCCGAGACCACGCAATATGGCATGAATATCAGCAACACCCGCCCGAACACCATCATGAAGTCCGAACTTGGGCGTGCCGAAGTTGGCGGCAACCGCGACATCGTGGAGATTGGCGATGGAACAAGTACGACTTATGTCACTCCGTTCAACAGCCTGTGGGGCTACTCGTTCGTTGAGCAGGTTTACACTGCCGACGAAATCGGAACTGCCGGCACCATCAATGCCATCAGTTTCAACATGTCGAGTACTACCGATCAAACCAATTCGGTAGATGTCTTCATGAAGAACGTGTCGAGAAGCGAGTTCTCGGGCACGACGGATTACGAGACCGTTACGGCCTCCGACATGGTGTTTAGCGGCACCGTGACTTTCAGCCCCGGCTGGACGACCATCACGCTTGACACTCCGTTCCAATACGACGGTGTGAGCAACCTGATGATTGGTATGCACGAGTACACCTCTGGCTACAGCACGCGCTACTTCTACTACACCTCAGCCACAAGCAAGGTTATCACTTTCCACAGCGACAGTGCTAACCCCGATCCGTACGACCTCGGTTCGTACAGTGGCAACAAGTACACCTCGCCCAATCGTGCCAACATCCAATTGGACATCACAGCCGGTGGCGCTGTCGGTCCCCAAATCACCGACATGACCGTTGTTCCAGGTGTCTATTATCTTGTGGCTTCCGCCACCTCAGACGAGTTCACCGTGAACATCGAAACGAGCGAGGTGCCTTGCCCCGAACCAGCCACCCTTGTCGCGCCTGAAGACCTAATCGTCATGGCGAGCTATGACCTCAACGTAACACTCAAGTGGAAACTTGACGACCGCGCCACGGAATACTGCCTGCGTTTTGGCGATGATCCCGACAATATGGAAACCATCGTCAACTGGACGGACACCTTAGCCGAAAGATACACAGCAAGCAATCTCAACTACCATACCGACTACTACTGGCAAGTGTGCGAACGCAACGACGGATGTCCGAACGGTGTGGAAGGCCCCGTGTGGAGATTCACCACTCGAATCACCCCGCCCACCGACCTGTATTCGTTGACTGGAAACGAGATTTTGGAAGGCGACACCCTGCAATTGGCTTGGACTGCTCCGATGGACACCCGCGAATTCTTGCGCTACGATGTGCATAAATGCTACTACAACGAATACGGAGAATACATCGACGAAACCATCGGCAGCACCACCGACACCTACTATGAAGTGGAAGGCCTCGAATACACAGGCAATACTTACTACTTCTGGGTATCTTCCGTCTACGACATCAACATGGGTATGCCCTATGGTGCTGGCTCCAACCTCATCAACATCTATGTGATGACCGAAAGCGAAGTGGAAGGGCATGTGTACGAGCAAGACGGTGTGACTGGCATCGCCAATGCCACGGTAACCATCTACGGCTATGACTATTTCGGCTTCTGGCACCAGTATGACTTCACCACCGACGAGAACGGTGCCTACAGTGGAAACATGGTGCTGGGTGACTGCTTCAGTGCCTATGCCACTGCTGGAGGCTATCAGGAAGTTTGGTATGAAGATTGTGTTGCCGTTGGACTGGATTCCATCACCTCTGGTATCAATTTCATCATGGACGAAGTGTTCACGCCTACCTTCGACGTGGAAGCTGAATACTATCCGGATCCCAATGCCTACGATGGTAATGCCGTGAAGGTGACCTGGGCAGACCAGAATTGGCACACCTACTGCGAATACGAGTTCAACAATGCTTGGCAGCACAATAGTGGTACTACAACTTGGGGTTATTATTATCCTGCCGAGGTGCTGGCACCTTACATGGGCTACAGCCTCGACAAAGTGTCTGTTTTCAGCGATAATATGTACAACGCCGTTGGCGGCAACTATACCTGCAACATCTATGAAGGCGGCGAGACACCGTATGAAGGCACATTGGTTTCCACTATCACTGTGGATGTGCCACAAGGCATGAATGCTTGGATGAAATACGCACTGACCACACCTGTTGAGATTACTGGAAACACAGGAGGCCTTTGGGTGATTTGGACCGCTAACACCAGTCTCGGTGGTTATCCTGCCGGCTGCTGCGATGGCAACAACGAAAATGGCGACTGGTGGTATAACTACTACGAAGAGAATTGGATGCACCAATCTGGCTACTGCTGGACGATGCGCAACCACTTCTCCGATGGCACAGGCCGCAGCGTCGTCTTGGGCAACAACAGTGTGATGCCAGCCAAGTTCAACTCGAACAACACAGTTGATAAGGCTCCCATCCGCATTGCCAACAATGGCGAATCTGCTTCGTGCATCAATGCAAACTCACCGCGCATCCCGCTGAGGCAACCCGAGCAAGACCGCAGCCTGCAATACTATCGCGTCTATCGCACTGACTACTACAACTACGACCAACTCACCGTGGATAACGCCGTGCTTGTGGCCGACAACGTGACCGAAAACTCCATCATCGACCAGACCTTCGCCTATTTGCCGATGGGCACTTATAAATACGGTGTGAGCTGCGTCTACGAAGGCAACCGCGAAAGCCGCATCACCTGGATCCAGGAGAGATTCGGCACCGATGAAATGGAAACACAAAAGATTCTCAGCAAGCTCAACCGCAACGAGAGTGCCTTGCTTATAGAAGAAAGCTTCGAAGAAGGCATCCCGGAGGGTTGGAACATCATCGATGCCGATGGCGACGGTCGCAATTGGGATTTGGCTTCCGAACTGATGGGCAACTACTACTATCCTCACACTGGCAACGACATGATTTGCTCAGAGAGTTATGGCACGAGCGTTGGCCCGCTCTATCCTGACAACTACATCGTCACGCCTCAAGTAGAATTGGGCGGCACCTTCAGCTTCTGGGCCTGCGCACAAGACAGCGAATATGCTGCCGAACATTTCGGCGTGGCCGTGTCGACCTACAACAATAGCAACCCATGGTATTTCTCTACCGTCGAAGAATGGACGCTGACCTCCAGAGGCCAAGGCGCAAATAACGCCATCACCCGCAGCAACAGCCGCAGTACAGGCAACTGGCAGCAATACACCGTTGACCTGAGTGCATACGCGGGTCAGTATGGCTACATTGCCATCCGCCACTTCGGCTGCTCCGGCATGTTCTATCTCGATGTGGACGACATCCAGCTGACTGCACCATACGTACCGCAGCCGCTGCAAGGCCCGCGCGAGAGCGAAATCGCTTGGTCGAACCCAGTTGACAGAGACATGTACCTCTATAATAATGTCGACATCACCGTGACGCTCAACAGCGGCGACAGCCCAGAAGGCGTTTGGGTCAGCTTTGGCCAATACAACGAGCAATACAACATCAACCCGCTAAACAGCACCCTCTCCTTCTATATGGACGAGACCGGTTTCCACGCATGGGATGTCTTCCGCAAAGGCGAGTACTATGTCTACATCTGGAAGGAAGGTTATCAGGAGGTTTATTCCGAATGGATGTATATCGGCGAAGAGACCCACCTCGTGTTCGAGCTTGAGGAAATCATGGAAAGCGTGAACAACCTCTATGTGAGCCGCACCGGTTGGGCCTCATGGAAAGGCCTCGGCAACAACGGACCGACTTTGACGAACAGCCACCTCAGTTCCGATTTGTTCGAGGACTTCGAGAATGGACTTGAAGGCTGGACGTTCATTGACGCTGATGGCGATGGTCTCAATTGGGTTCATAGCAGCAACAGCCTTGATGCCTCAGGTTACGACTACACTGGTAGGGGACACGATGGCACCAATGGTTTCGCTTACTCACAGTCCTACATTGACTATGTCGGTGCTTATAATGCCAACAACTATCTCATCACGAACCAAAAATACGCCATTACTGAAAATTCAAAACTGACCTTCTTCGCTGACTATGCCAACGACTCGTATCCCGACTACTTTGAAGTTTGCATTGCCACAACCGATGAACAACCAACCGCCAACGATTTCACGACGGTTTGGGGTGGCTATGCCAAGGTTGCCATGAACGAAAAAGCATCCATCCGTCATGAAGAAGGATCTCGCTATAACAATTGGCGTGAACACACGGTCGAGTTGAGTGACTATGCTGGTCAAAGTGTTTGGATTGCTTTCCATCATCAGGATTATGATATGTACGAGATTTGGATTGACGATGTGGAACTCACTGGTGGCGATGCCACCACCCGCCATTATGTGGAGAACCGTCTGACCCTCACCACCATGGAAGGCGACACGCTCTACATGGGCACCACGGAGAACAACTACATGCAACTGCCCACCGAAGCCCTTGAAGAAGGCCAACTTTATAAGGTGAGCGTGACTCAATCCTACTCCTCTGGCCTGACGAGCGAGGAAGCCATTTGTAGATGGGTCTACGCACCTTGCGACAACCTCGAAGGTGCCAACGACCTCACCGGCTTCACTGACACCACGGGCATCGTCCTCAGCTGGACGTATCCTGTTGTGAACGACTCGACAACAACCATCAGAACCAAGAGCAACGGCAACCGCGACGCCTGGGATTTGTTGATGACCTTCACCGCTCCCGAAAGCGGACACTACGGCGTGGCCTATGACGGCGACAACTTCTACACCTCCAACTGGGGCTACAGCAGTGCTGCCTACAACTTCTACAAGTACGACCTGAGCGGCAACATGATAGAAGGCTTCAACATCAGCGGTTGCGGTACCCTCCGTGGCATGACCTACGATGGCCAGTACTTCTACGGCGTGGCCAACAGCAGCACAGTTTACTGCATTGATTTGGCCAACCACACCTTAATTAATATGTTTACCAGTGAATACGGCACCATGCGTGGCATCACCTACGACCCACAGCGCGACGGCTTCTGGGTCATCGGCAACTGGAGCGGCAACCTGACGCTCATCGACCGCAACGGCGTTGTCCAATTCTATGGACCGGAGCCGTCAAGCGTTTCCGACATTGCCTACTATATGGACGAGGATGGTGTTGATCACGTGTTCTGCTTCAACAACGGCGACAACTGCGTGTATGACTACAACATCATGACCAACACGCTTGAAGGCGCTGTATTCAACTTCTCGAATACGCCAGGCTACGATGGTGGTTCATCTGGTGGCTGCACGGTCGGCGAATATGATGGCAAGATGGCCTTCATCGGCGACATCCAGCAAAGCCCGAACCTTATCGGTGTCTACGAGCTTCGCGAGACAGCCGCTCCCGAACCCAGCCCAATCGGTGCTCCTTTTGCTGCAGCCATCTTCCGCGACGGCGAATGGATTGGCTACACGGTCGACCCGATGTTCATCGATGCCGACGGCACCGAGGCCAATACGTATGAAGTGCGCATCGTGTACGACGGTGCCAAGCAATGCCCCTACAACAACGCCTACTTCTCCATGAGCTGCCCGCAAACGGTGCTGTTCCCGCACGAGATCACTGCCATCGCCAACCCGACCGAAGGCGGTACGGTGACAGGCGAAGGCACCTACTACTACGGCGACACCTGCACGCTCACTGCTACGGCCAACGAGAACTACGCCTTCATCAACTGGACTGATGCTGATGGCGTGGAAGTCTCCACCGAGGCCGAATACAGCTTCATGGTGACGGCCGATGCCGCGTTTGTGGCCAACTTCGAACTGACCACTATCGTCCAGACAACGAGCTTAGCCCTGAACTGGAACTGGTGGAGCACCTACGTCGAGGCTGATGACCTGATCGAACAACTTGAGGCCAGCCTTGGCGCCAACGGCATGACCATCAAGTCGCAGAACGGCTTCGTCCAATACCTTGCCGACTATGACATTTGGTATGGTTCCCAGAACTTCAGCATCACCAACGAAGCTTTCTACATGATTCAGACCAGCGCGGCTTGTGATGTGCAAATCACCGGTCTGCCAGCCAATCCTACTGAACACCCGATTACCCTCAGCCATGGTTGGAACTGGATCGGCTACCCGAACAACGTCCATCTGCCCTTCACCACCGCTTTCTCCAACATCACTCCGTCGGATAACGACCAAGTGAAGTCGCAGTCGCATGGTTTCGCCTCCTATATGGAAGCCTACTCCATCTGGTATGGTACGCTCAGTGATTACGGTATCGATCCGGGGATGGGCTTGATGTACAAGTCGAACAACAACACCGCGTTCGACTTCACTTATCCTACCGAGAGAAGCGAGAGCGAAACAGCCTACACTGTTGAAGACAACCACTGGATGGCTGACTATCACACCTACGCGGAGAATATGACCATCACCGCAGTTGTTGAGCTTGATGATGTGGAGCTGAGTTCCGACAATTATGAGCTGGCTGCCTTTGCCAACGGTGAACTCCGTGGCAGCGCACGCTTGCTCTATGTCGAGCCGCTGCACCGCTACATGGCCTTCCTGACTGTGCCTGGTGACGAAGCCGTTGAAATCAGTTTCGGCCTCTACGACAACACGACGGGCATGGAGAACTTCAACAGCGTGGACGGCCTTGTGTACACCACCAACGCTGTGGTGGGCAACATGAGTGAGCCGCTTGTGGTCCGCTTCCGCAGCACCACCAGCATCGCCGACCTTGAAAGCAACCTGCACGTCTACCCGAACCCGGTAAATCACGGTGAGCGCTTCAGCATTGACCTGCCTGAAGGCAGCAAGGTGCGCGTTGAGATTGTCAACGCTCTTGGCGCTGTGCTCTCCACGGAAACCTCAACCAAGGCTCCCGCAAGCATCCTCGCCCCCAACACGGCTGGCATCTACACGCTCCGCATCACTGTGGAAGGCAAGGGTACCTATTGCAGAAAACTGGTCGTGAAATAACGAAACTCTTCCTCACGTTGGGGATGGGCCGCAAGGCCTGTCCCCAACTTAAAAGTGAAATATCAACACACTAAAACCTAACTACTATGAAGAAATTTTGTTTAACTGCAATGCTGATGGTATTTGCGCTGTTCGCGAAAGCCCAATACCACTGGACTGTCAACGTCAACGCGTACGCCAACAACTTGACCATGGTCGGTGTCATCGTGATTGACGGCGTGGAGCAAATGTCAACAGCTCTCGAAGTCGGTGCCTTCTCTGGTGACGAGTGCCGTGGACGCGAACGGCCCACTTACTTCAGTCCCACGAACCGCTACTATGTGAACCTCACCGTCTACGGCAACGACGGAGACCCCATCACTTTCCGCATCTACGACCACAACCTCAACCAGGAGCTTGACCTAAACTGTTCCAACGAATTGGTCTTTGCCACCAACGCCACCTATGGCAACGTAGTCTCGCCTTACGTGTACGACTTCTATTCTGAAGTCACCACGCACACCATCACCGCCACAGCCAACCCGACCAACGGCGGTACCATTGCTGGTGCTGGCACTTACGATCACGGCGAAACCTGCACCCTGACGGCCACAGCCAACACGGGTTACGTGTTCGAAAACTGGACAGAAAACGGCACGGTGATTACGAACAATCCCACGTATTCGTTCACCGTTACTGAAGACAGAACCTTGGTGGCCAACTTTACCAACACCCCTGTCAACTATGTGGTGAGCGTCGCAGCCAACCCCACAGCGGGCGGCACCGTCGCGGGCGGAGGCACCTACCAACAAGGGTCGTCCTGCACCGTGACCGCTACGGCCAATGTCGGCTACAACTTCACCAATTGGACGGAGAACAACATTCCCGTCTCCACTAACCCGAGCTATACGTTCACCGTTAACGGCAACAGGAACCTTGTGGCCAACTTCGCAGAAGTAACTGGTAACTATCATTGGTATGTCAATGTCAATCAGTATGCCAACAACATGACGGTTACGGGTATCATCATGCTCGACAACGTGGAACAAACCTCTACCGACCTCGAAATTGGTGCCTTCTGCGGCAACGAATGCCGTGGACGCCAGTTGCTGGCCTATAGTGGCGCACCTTTCAACCGCTACTTCGTGTCTCTCACCCTCTACGGTAATGACGGCGATGTGCTGAACTTCCGTCTCTACGACCACGCCTCTGAACAAGAACTTGACGTGAATTGCTCCAACGTAATGAATTTCCTCACGAATCAGACCTACGGAAACCCCTTGAATCCGTACGTGTTCGAGTTCATGACACGCGTCTATTACAACATCACCGTCTCGGCCAACCCCAATGCGGGTGGCACCGTCACGGGCACGGGTACCTACGAGAGTGGCACCAGTTGCACCGTGACCGCCACGGCCAATTCGAACTACGCTTTCCTTAACTGGACGCTGAACGGCAATGTGGTCTCCACTGATGCCACCTACACCTTCACCGTGACCAACAACGCCAACTACGTGGCCAACTTCACCACGCAGTTTACCTACACCATCACGGCGGAGTGCGACCCGGCCAACGCGGGCATCATCACAGGCTCGGGCAACTATCTTGAAGGCACCCAATGCACCCTGAATGTCACACCGGCCAACGAAGGATACGAATTCCTCTATTGGTCGCTTGACGGCAACTTAGCTTCGCAAAACCCGAGCTTCACCTTCACCGTGTCAAGCGATGCCAACTACATTGCCCACTTCTCGACCAACTACTACCCCATCACTGCCATGGCCAATCCGGCTAACGCGGGCAGCGTCAGTGGCGCTGGCTCCTACGCTTGGGGCGAGACCTGCACCCTGACGGCCACGCCTGCCAACGGCTACACTTTGGAGAATTGGACAGAAAACGGCAACGTGGTTTCGACAAGTACCAACTATAGCTTCACCGTCAACGGTGCACGCAACCTTGTGGCCAACTTCATTGAAGTTTCCACTGGCGACTACCACTGGTATGTCAACGAAAACACCTATCCCAACACGATGACCATCACTGGCATCATCCAGATTGATGGTGTGGAACAACAGGGAACCAACCTCGAACTTGGTGTCTTCTGCGGCACCGAATGCCGTGGCCGCGAGATCCTCTCCGACCAATACTTGAGTTTGTTCCAACATTGTTACGTATTCCTTACCATCTACGGCAACGACGGCGACCCATTAAATTTCCGTCTCTTCGACCATGCCACCAATACTGAGCTTGACCTGATTTGCTCCAACTCGATGACGTTCGTTACGAACAACTCGTTGGGCAACCCGACGGCACCTTACGTGTTCGACTTCGTGACCGAAATCGTTTCACACACCATCACCGTCAGCGCCAATCCGGCAACAGGCGGCACCGTCAGCGGCGGCGGCGAATTCGACCACGGTACCGAATGCACCGTGACCGCCACGCCCAACTACGGATTCGCCCTCGAAAACTGGACGGAAAACGGCGTTGTGGTTTCGACCGACCTCAACTACACCTTCACCGTCATCGGCGACAGGAACCTTGTGGCCAACTTCACGAGCAACCTCGTTGATTACGAGATTACTGCCACGGTCAACCCGGCCAATGCGGGCACCGTCAGCGGCGCAGGCACCTACCAACAAGGCTCCAACTGCACCCTGACCGCCACGGCCAGCAGCGGCTACACCTTCGGCGACTGGACGGAGAACGGCGTACCTGTCTCTTCCGAGGCTGAATATACCTTCGTCGTCAACGGCAATAGGAACCTCGTGGCCAACTTCAACGAAGTGCCGGCAGGCTACTACTGGGACGTCAACACGCACGCGCATCCCAACACAATGACCATCACGGGCATCATCACCATTGACGGCGTGGAACAGGAGACCACCGACCTCGAACTTGGTGTCTTCTGTGGCCCCGAATGCCGTGGACGTGAAAGATTGGCCTTCAGCGGAGTTCCTTTCAACCGCTACCTACTGTACCTTACTGTCTTCGGTGAAGGCGGCGAGGCGCTCACTTGCCGTCTCTACGACCATTCCATCGAAGAAGAACTCGATTTGAGATGCACCAACAACATGACGTTTGAAATCAATGGTTCTATGGGTAACCCCATCTTCCCGTACGCGTTCAACTTCGTGAGTGCGGTCTATTACGACATCACCGCCGAAGCC
>Ga0265298_10000843_pt1 | contig 45512 bp, 31 predicted proteins | sample AusTroGonzalo_MG_3_FD_193486 | JGI IMG/M metagenome (GOLD analysis project Ga0265298, IMG submission 193486) | Bovine rumen microbial communities from tropical cattle in Woodstock, Queensland, Australia - Gonzalo_01 | ecosystem: Host-associated > Mammals > Digestive system > Stomach > Rumen ...
GGATTACCTTTGCCATTGCGGCCTTCGTGTATTGCAGCACGATAGAGCCTACGGCAAGTTTCTGGGACTGCCCTGAGTTCATCACCACAGCTTACAAGCTGGAAGTTGGTCATCCCCCTGGGGCACCCTTTTTTATGCTTACAGCAAACCTGTTTACCCAGTTTGTCAGCGACCCTGCATTGGTAGCACGCATGGTCAACACCATGAGCGCCCTGTTCAGTGCCGCTTGTGTCATGTTCCTGTTCTGGAGTATCAGTCATCTGGGACGTAAGCTTGTAGGCGAGAATGGTCAACTGAAGAACATTGCCCAGCTTATTACCGTAGAAGCAAGTGCCCTGACAGGTGCCTTGGTCTATACTTTCTCTGATACATTCTGGTTCAGTGCCGTAGAGGGCGAGGTGTATGCCTACAGTAGCCTCTTTACCGCTGTGGTGTTCTGGCTGATGCTGAAGTGGGAAGATCATGCTGACGAGCCTGGCAGTGACCGCTGGCTTATCCTCATAGCCTACCTTACCGGACTTAGCATCGGCGTTCACTTGCTAAACCTGCTCTGCGTACCTGCTTTGGTGCTTGTTTATTACTACAAGAAGGCTAAGAACGCTAATCTGAAGGGTGCCCTGCTATCTGTAGTAGGTAGTGCTGTACTGATAGCAGCTGTGCTGTACGGTATCGTTCCCGGTATTGTTAAGGTAGGCGGATGGTTCGAACTGCTGTTCGTAAACCAGCTGAACTATCCCTTCAATACAGGTCTTATCATATACATTATATTATTGGTGGCTATTGTGCTCTGGAGCATCTGGGAAACCCGTCGCCAGAAGAGCCGCATGCGTATGAACATCTCTTACCTGCTGAGTGTGGGCATGCTGGGTATTCCCTTCTACGGATACGGCATCACCAGCATAGTGATGGGCATTGTCATCCTGGCAGCCCTGTTTGTGCTGTTGCGATTCAAGAAGGATGGAAAGATCTTCGTCACCGCACGTATGATGAATACCAGTCTGTTGTGTATGCTCATGATTATGATTGGCTACAGCTCATACGCCGTGATAGTCATCCGCAGCTCTGCCAATACGCCCATGGACCAGAACTCTCCCGAGGACATCTTTACCCTGGGAACCTATCTGAGTCGTGACCAGTACGGAGACCGTCCCCTGTTTTACGGACAGGCTTATACAAGTCAGGTGAAACTGAGGGTTGAAGGTAACTATTGCGTTCCCGTCAGCGAAAAGAAGGGGCCCGTATATCAGCGTAAAGAGAAAGCTAACCCCGAAGAGCCCGACCGCTACGAGATTCAGCGTTACAACATGAAGTACGTTTACCAGCAAAACATGCTCTTCCCCCGTATGTATAGCGAGGCACATGCCGCTGCTTACGAAAGTTGGATGGGAGGTGTAAAGGGTAACACCAAGAGCTATGAACGCTGCGGTGAAATGGTACAGGTTAAGACCCCTACCATGCTGGAAAACATCCGTTTCTTCCTGAGCTATCAGGTTAACTTCATGTACTGGCGTTACTTCATGTGGAACTTTGCCGGACGACAGAATGACATTCAGGGCAACGGCGAGTGGGAACACGGAAACTGGCTGACAGGTATTCCCTTCCTGGATAACCTACGTCTGGGCGACCAAAGCAAGCTGCCAAGCGACCTGCGTCTGAACAAAGGACACAACGTATTCTACTGCCTGCCTTTGCTCTTAGGTTTGCTGGGCCTCTTCTGGCAGTTATTCCGTAACACCAAGGAGAACAACAACGAGGGTGAAAAGCAATTCGGAATTGTCTTCTTCCTGTTCTTCATGACAGGTCTGGCAATTGTTATCTACCTGAACCAGACACCTATGCAGCCCCGAGAACGTGACTATGCTTACGCCGGTTCGTTCTACGCCTTTGCAATATGGGTTGGTCTGGGTGTTGCTGCCGTTGCAGACTATCTGCAGAAGGTGCTCAAGAACGAGAAGCTCTGCGCCGTGCTGAGCTGCCTATGCGTGCTGGTGCCTATTCAGATGGCCTCACAGACATGGGATGACCATGACCGCTCAGGGCGTTATACCTGTCGCGATTTCGGTCGCAACTACCTGCAGACACTACAGCAGAACAATAATCCTATCATCTTCACCAACGGCGATAATGACACCTTCCCCTTGTGGTATGCACAGGAGACCGAGGAGTTCCGTACTGATGCTCGCGTCTGCAACCTCTCTTATCTGCAGACCGACTGGTACATAGACCAGATGAAGCGTCCTGCCTATGAAAGTCCTGCCGTTCCCATTCACTGGAGCCGTCTGCAGTATGTAGCCGGTACCCGCGAGGGAGTCAGCATCCGTCCCGGAGTACTGGAGCAGGCCATAGAGGCATACAAGAACGATCCTGTACTGATGCATCAGGTTCTGGGCGACAATCCGTACGAGTTACGTAACATCATAGACAAGTGGGTACTGAACAGCAATCCTGAATTGCAGATTATCCCCACTGACTCCATCGTCCTGACTGTAGATAAGGAGGCTGTCCGTCGTAGTGGCATGATGATTGCCGGAGACAGCATACCTGATTATATGCACATCAACCTGAAGGGCAAGCGTGCCGTTTACAAGAGCGAGATGATGATGTACGAGATGCTGGCCCAGTGCAACTGGGAGCGTCCCCTCTACGTTGCCATCACCGTTGGTAAGGATAATTACGGTTGTCTGGGTGACTACTTCGTTCAGGAAGGTCTTGCCAGCCGTATCACTCCCTTCAAGACCAGCGAGACTGGCAAGGATATGGATACCGACAAAATGTACGAGAACATCATGACACGTTTCGCATTTGGTGGAGTTAGCAATCCTAACATCTATCTGGATGAGACGGTTACCCGTATGTGCTACACCCATCGCCGCATGATTGCCCAACTGGCAACACGCATGTTGCAGGAAGGTAAGAAAGACAAGGTGGCTCGCCTGATAGCTTATGCCGAAAAGGTGCTGCCTCCAACAACCCTGCCTCACAACTATGCCGGCTACTCTTTGGATCTGGCTCGGGCATGGATAGCCGTCGGCAACAAGAAGATGGCAGAGAATATATCTTTCCCTGTAGCAGTCAACTCTGCCGAGTACCTGAACTGGTACCTGAGCCTGCCCACTAAGATGTTGTTACAAAGCGAGAAAGACTGCATGTACTACCTCTATCAGATGCATGCCGCAACCGAGGTATTGCAAGCCTCAGGAAGCAGCAAGGCCAAAGAGATGATGATGATGCTGGACACCTTCAACAAGGTCCTGCAGACCCAGTTGTATGGCGCCGCTGGCATCGGCACATCTGCTGAGGAGGAAGAAACTGTAGAAGCAGACAGCTAATCAGTGATAATAGAGCAACCCGCAATATTCCTGCGTTGGCTTTTCCCACATGCCTTGTGGAGAATGGACCGTCATCAAAAGTCAGTGTACCTGACCTTTGATGACGGTCCTATCCCAGAGGCAACTCCCTTTATCCTTGATACACTGGACCGCTTCAATGCCAAAGCCACCTTCTTTATGGTAGGTGAGAATGCCGTCAAATATCCTCATTTGCTTGAGGAAGTTCGTCGACGTGGCCATCAGGTAGGCAACCATACCTATAACCATCTCTCGGGTATGAGGCATTTTACATGGACCTACCTGGCCAACATCAAGAAGGCTGATGAGATTCTGCACACACGTCTCTTCCGTCCGCCACATGGATGGATCAGAACCGTACAATATCGGGTCTTAAGACATGTGGGTATCAAAGTGGTAATGTGGGATGTAGTGACCCGAGATTACAGTCGTCTGCTCACTGCTGATGACGTACTGAATAATGTCAAACGCTACACTCGGCCGGGCAGCATCATCACCTTCCATGATTCTCTCAAGAGTATTGACAAACTAAAGCATGCCTTACCCGAGGCACTTAATTGGCTGCAAGAACAAGGATATGAATTCCGTACCATTGAATAGCAAAGATCTGAAAGCCCAGGCCCTGCGTCTGGGCTTCGTTGCCTGTGGAATGGCTCCTGCCGAGCCTGTCCAGGAATGGTATGCACAGCATTTCCAACGATGGATACAGTTAGGTCTTTGTGCCGACATGGAATATATGCAGCGCCACATTGACATGCGTTTGCAACCTACCCTCTTGCATCCAGGGGTGAAAACCATTATTAGCGTAGCCCTAAACTACATGCCAAGTAACCAGCAACCTGGCATCAGCCTTTATGCACAAGGCAAAGATTACCATGATGTGATGCGCCAGCGTCTTCTGTTACTAATGCAGCAGGGAGGACTACAGGGACGCTGCTTTGTTGATACTGCTCCCGTATTGGAAAGATACTGGGCATGGCGTAGCGGTATTGGAGAGTTTTGTCGCAACAACTTAATCTCTGTACCCGGATACGGCCCTACCGTCTTCTTGGGTGAGATATTTGCAGAACAGGAGTTTGACCATTACGACTTGCCGATCTGTTCACCACCACAGGAATATTCCGGCTGGGAGTCACTCTGTCCGGCACTTACCCCCGACGGTCTGGATGCCCGACTGTGTCTCAGCTATCAGACTATAGAGAACCGCGGAGAGCTACCTGCCGATGTACAGCTGCGACGCACCTTCTACGGATGCGACCGCTGCCTACGAGCCTGTCCACAATTCAAGGAATCACACCCGACTACAGAAGAAGCCTTCCAACCTTCTCCCGAACTTCTGAACATGCGGGAAGAAGACTGGCGGTCTCTCACTCAGGAACAATACCAAACCCTCTTCAAAGGCTCGGCAGTTAAAAGAGCAAAATATCAGGGGCTTATCCGCAATATTCTTAACTGGAAACCATAAGAATAAAGGAAAGTCAGGTTAGTTTATACGAAAAGAAAACAAAAAAAGAGCGAGGCTTAATGCTTCGCTCTTTCGTTTAGGTCGGGATGACAAGACTCGAACTTGCGACCTCGCGCCCCCCAGACGTGTGCGCTACCAACTGCGCTACATCCCGTTCCTTATTTTTGTGGATGCAAAGTTATGGCATTTTTTTGTTACTTGCAAATTTTTGCGTAATTTTGTGCTCGAAATCGCTAAATTTGAATTGATGAGCCATCTTCTGACATATCCTTGCAAGCAAACAAAGGGTCGAATTGTACTTCCGGCCAGCAAAAGTATCAGCAACAGAGCCTTACTCATAAACGCCTTGGCGGGAAACATAGAACTTCCTCTGAACTTGTCTGATTCAGATGACACATGCGTAATGCTTCGTGCCTTACAAGATATGCCAGAGACCATAGACATAGGTGCTGCAGGAACTGCCATGCGTTTCATGACCGCCTATCTTAGCGTTACCCCAGGTGAACATATTATTACAGGAACAGAACGCATGCGTCACCGCCCTATCGCCATCCTAGTGGATGCACTACATCAGTTAGGGGCATCTATAACCTATGAAGGCGAAGAAGGTTTTCCTCCGCTCCGCATTGTAGGCAGCGATAAATTGGAAGGCGGAGAACTGACTGTACCCGGCGATGTAAGTTCGCAATACATATCTGCCCTGCTGATGATTGCCCCAACCCTGCGAAAAGGGCTCTGTCTAAGATTAACTGGCAACATCGCCAGCAAGCCTTATCTGGAAATGACACTTAGCATGATGCGCGAATTTGGCGCCAAAGCAGACTGGTCAAGCGAAAATACCATTGAGGTACAGCCCAGCCCCTATCAACAACACAACTATCACATAGAAAGCGACTGGAGTGCTGCCAGCTACTGGTACGAGATTGTTGCACTCTCAGCTGATGAAGACTCGCAGATTGACTTGGTAGGCTTGCATAGTGAAAGCATTCAAGGCGACAGTAAAGTCAGGCAGCTGTTTAACGAATTGGGCGTTGAGACACAGTATTATATTGAGGCAGATGGCACGGAAATAACTAGACTCAGGAAAAGCGGAAATACTACCAACCACTTTAGCTACGATTTCACCCACCAACCTGATTTGGCACAGACATTTGTCGTTACCTGTGCTATGCTGAAAATTCCTTTCCGCTTTACAGGGCTTCATAGCCTGAAGATCAAGGAGACCGACCGCATAACTGCCCTGCGCACAGAGCTACATAAGTTGGGCTACGATATACAGGAGCAAGACGACTGCATACTCTTCTGGGATGGAGAACGCTGTCAGGCTGAAGAAAAACCTGCCATAGACACCTATCAAGACCACCGCATGGCAATGGCCTTCGCTCCATGTGTCCTAAGACTGAACTCCCTTTGTATTAACAATCCCGAAGTGGTAAGCAAGAGCTACCCTCACTTCTGGGAAGATTTTTCAAACATATGTTCTATATCCTCTCTATAATGGGACTGGCATTGTTGGGCGGCATTGCCGCCCTAACGCACTTCCTTAGGAACCAGCACTACCAAAAACTTGTAGAAAAAGGGGAACTGACGGAAGAAGATGTGCCCGCAGAGATTAATCCCGCCGACATGGAATGTTGCGGTCAGCATGAAGTATGCGAAAAGGAAAGCCTATTGGCAGCTATCAGCAAGCAGATAGAATATTATGATGACGAGGAACTGGACCGTTTCAGGGGCAGAGAAGGTAACGATTACACAGAGACTGAGACTGAAGAATTTCGCAACGTATTATACACCATGCGCTCTGAGGAGGTTGCAGGATGGGTCAGAAGCTTACAACTTAGGCAGGTAAACCTGCCAGATGATGTAAAAGACGAGGTATTCCTGATAGTTGGGGAAAGAAGGATGAACTAAGCCACAATTCTTGATTCATAATTCACATTTGGGCAATAAAATAGTTCGCGCGCACGTTATTAAAGAAGCATGGAGAGGAAAAGATACTTAAGAAATGGCATAAGCATGGGAATACTCATGCTAATGTTGTTATGTATCACCACTGCCTGCTCCATTAAGAAGAACACCCCTACAACCCGCTTCTATCATGCCATGACCGCCCGTTTCAATACACTTTACAACGGAGAGGTGGCATATTTGGAAGGCGAGGAAGCACAGATGAAGTCGCATCAGGATGACTACAACCGCCTGCTCCCCATGTACATTAGCACCAACAAGTCAACAGCGGGAGTTGGCAAAAGCAACTATGAGACCACCATCACAAAGTGCGAGAAAGCTATCAAGCTACACAGCATGAAGAAGCGCCCCACAGTAAATGCAACACAAAAGAAAAATGACAAACAGAAAGCCTTTCTGGCAAGGAAAGAGTTCAATCCTTACATTTACCACGCATGGCTGATGATGGCGGAAGCGCAATTCCAGAAAGGAGAATTTATAGAAGCTGCCAGCACCTATAACTACATTATCCGACTGTATTCCACACAGCCTGAGATTGCAAGCATTGCCAAAGCCAAACTGGCCAGATGCTATGTAGCTTTGGACTGGGCCTATGATGCAGAGGATATCCTGAACAAGATGAAACGCGACAGCATCTCGCGTATGGGGCAAAAGGAAAAAGACAACACAACAGCAGCATACCTGATCCTGACCAACCAGTACGAAGAGGCTATCCCCTATGTAATAAAATCCATCAAAAATACCAAGCGGAAACAGAGTAAGACACGTCTGAAATACCTACTCGGGCAGCTCTATCAGCAAACAGGGCAGAACGAGGAAGCCTATAAGTCATACGCTAAAGTTATGCGTGCCAACCCTCCGTACGAGATGGCATTCAGTGCCCGTATAGCCCAGACTGAGGTTATGCCCAGCAGCAAATTCAGCCAGATGATAGCCAAGCTGAAGAGAATGGCCAAGAGCGACAAGAACAAAGACTATCTGGATAAGGTCTATTACGCAATGGGCAACATCTACATGAACGTGAATGACACCACTCATTGCATCTACGCATGGGAGAAAGGCGTAAAGGACGGAACCAAGAATGGTCCGGACAAAGCTATGCTGCTGCTGAAGCTCAGTAATTTGTATTGGGAGATGGAGAAGTACATCGATGCCGCCCGCACCTATAAGGCTTGCGTAGCTATCTTGGACAAGGAACATGAAGAATATAAGGAAACTGAGCGACGAAGCAAGATACTGACGGAACTGGAACCTCATTTGAGCGCTATTAAGCTGCAAGACAGCCTGCAAGCTTTGGCCAAGTTGCCAGAAGCTGAATATCTGGCCGCTATAGACCGCGTAATTGAACAACTGAAAAAGGAAGAAAAGGAAGCCGAGAAGAAGGCTACCCAGAACGGTACGAACGCCAACGGTCAACGACCAACAGCTAACACCAATACCGCCCAGACTAACAGACCTATAGCAGGCAATGCCGGAGCAGGGAACCAACCGAAGGGTGCCTGGTACTTCTACAACCCGACATCAGTAAAAAGAGGTATTGAGGAATTTATCCGCAGATGGGGACAACGCAAGAATGAAGACTTGTGGCGCATTAGCAATAAAGCCTCCTATGCTGCTGCAACAGGTATTGAGGATTCAAGTTTCAACGAAGAGACAGGTGGCGATGACGACAGCCTTTACGGTTCTGCAGAGACAGACTCAATAGATTCCTCAGAAAAAGCCCGCAAGGATTCTATTGCTAACGACCCTCATCATAGAGAATTCTATCTGAAACAGATTCCCTTCACAGAAGAACAATTAGCGGAATCAAATGCTATCCTGAGTGACGGTCTATACAATGCAGGCATTATGGAACAAGAGAAGCTTGAGAATTGGCTCCTGGCAGAGAAAACCATGCAACGTCTGCTGACCGATTTCCCTGAACACGACAATATAGACAATATCTATTACCACCTCTTCCTTTTGTACGGAAGACTTGGCAATCAGGAAAAAGCAGAATACTACAGAGCCTTGCTGCTTGAGGAATATGCCGACACTAAGCTGGCAGCCCTTTTGGGTAACCCCAACTACGACATGATTGCACGAAACGGTACCCATGTCGAGGACTCTGTATATGCGGCCTCCTATAATGCATATCAGGCAGCCGACTATGCAGAAGTGGAAAAGAATTACCAATTCAGTACAGAGAACTTCCCCGCTGGCAAAAACCGTGCCCGCATGCTCTTTATTCGTGCCATGAGTCAACTTTATGGAGGTGAACGTGACAGCTTCATGGTAAGCCTGAAAGAAGTAATCCAGAACTTCCCCAAGGAAGAGGTAACAGAGATTGCCAACTCCATAATTAAAGGTTTGGAAGCCGGACGATTACTGATGGATGATCGCTATGACGCCAGCAGCATCTGGAGTAGAAGAACACGCCAGGCTTCGGGCGACAGTACAGAAGTGGCTCCAGAGCTGAAGGAAGACCGCTACAGCAACTTCGTCTTCGTTTTGGCATATCCAACCAACAGCCTAGATGAAAACCAATTGCTCTTTGAGGTAGCACGATACAACTTTACCTCGTACATGGTCAGGAACTTTGATATAGAGATTCTGGAAAATCAAGGCATCACCATGATGTGCGTGAAGGGCTTCCTGTCTTACGATGAGGTTCATTCCTACGCACAGACGCTTTATGCAGACAAACACATGAATACTCTATTGGAAGGCATCAGAACATTGCTGATATCAGAAGATAATCTGAAACTGATAGGAAAAGACTTCAGTTTTGATGACTACAAAGCCTTCTACGAGGAGAAATTTGCTCCTATGGATATTCCTGAAGACCTACGGATTGATGAGCCTACCAACCTCAAGATTATTGATCCTGACGATTACGTCCCCGAGGATGACAAGAAATCTAAGGAGGAAGAAGAAGAGGACGAGGATGACTTCCCGTATGGATTCTGAATCCTCTCACCCCAAGCCCTCCCCCCAAATGGGAGGGAGTTAAGAAAAGACAAACAAACTGCCATTCCCCTGCTTACAGTTCCCTCCCATTTGGGGGGAGGGTTAGGGAGAGGGGCCGAATATGAATTATAAACTGCTTTGGGTTGATGATGAGATAGAGTTGCTGAAGGCACATATCTTGTATCTTGAAAAAAAAGGATATGTTGTAGAGACTGTGACGAATGGCTATGATGCTCTGGACCGCTGTACGGAGGAAATGTTCGACCTGATTTTGCTGGATGAGAATATGCCTGGCCTTAGCGGTTTGGAGACACTGAGCCGAATAAAGGAACAGACACCCAGTACACCTGTGGTAATGGTTACCAAAAGCGAGGAAGAAAACATCATGGAGCAAGCCATTGGTGCCAAGATTGCAGACTATCTGATAAAACCCGTTAACCCTACTCAGATTCTGCTGACACTAAAAAAAAACCTGCATCAGAAGGAGATTGTAACAGAACAGCAGACAAGCGCCTACCAGCAGGACTTCGGTAAGATTGGCATGCAAATCAACGACTCACTTTCGTTGGAGGAATGGATTGAGGTTTACAAACGCCTTACCTATTGGGAATTGCAACTATCCGAGACGGACAGCGCCATGAAGGAGATGCTGAACATGCAACGTTCCGAGGCAAACAGGGAGTTCACAAAATTCATCCGCAAGAACTATACCAAATGGATGAGCAAGCCTGAAGAACGCCCCGTGATGAGTCCGGATATCTTCAAGCACAATGTTTTCCCTCATTTAAACAACGGGGAAAAGGTGTTCCTGGTAGTAATAGACAACTTCAGGTATGACCAATGGCGTATGCTGTATAACGAGATTGCCGACCTCTTCAATATCGAGGAAGACTTGTACTGCAGCATTCTGCCCACAGCAACCCAATATGCACGTAACGCCATCTTCAGCGGACTGATGCCCGATGTCATAGAACGCATGTTCCCCGACCTTTGGGTTGACGAGGACAGCGAGGAAGGAAAGAACCTTAACGAGGCTCCTTTGGTACAGACACAGTTCGACCGTTACAGACGCAAGAATACATTCAGCTACCACAAGATTAACGACTCACAAGCTGCGGAAAAACTGGTTCAACAAATTCCGCATCTGCAGAAATATGATCTGAATGTAGTTGTAATGAACTTCATAGACATGCTTAGTCATGCTCGTACAGAAAGCCGTATGGTACGCGAATTGGCAAGCAACGAGGCCGCTTACCGTAGTATTACGCAGAGTTGGTTCCGCCATTCACCCGTTGGAGACCTGTTCCGCACTTTAGCTGCCAGTAACTACACTATTGTCCTGACAACGGACCACGGTAGCATCCGATGCTACAACCCCGTAAAGGTAGTGGGTGACAAGAACACCAACACCAACCTGCGATACAAGTTGGGCAAGAATCTCAGCTACAATCCCAAGGAAGTTTTCGAGATTAAGGAGCCTCATCAAGTAGGGTTGCCCAGACCCAACCTGAGCACTACATACATCTTTGCTACAGGTGACGACTTCTTTGCCTACCCCAACAACTACAATTACTACGTTCAGTATTACAAGGACACCTTCCAACATGGAGGCATCAGTATGGAGGAAATGCTAATTCCACTGATCACGTTGCGAGGGAAAAAAAGATAAAGACCTATGGAAATAAGATTCAAGGAAGAAGATATCAGACAGGCTGCCCAGCAGTTTGTTGAAGCGATGGGAGAGAATACCGTTTTTGCCTTCTATGGTAAGATGGGAGCCGGTAAGACAACATTCATAAAAGCTGTATGCGAAGAGCTGGGAGTGGAAGATACCGTTACGTCACCTACCTTTGCTATTGTAAACGAATATGAGGCAGCCAAAGGCCGCCCCATATATCATTTTGATTTCTACCGTATCAAGAAGGTTTCTGAAGCCTACGATATGGGATGCGAAGAGTACTTCTACAGCGGCCATCCCTGTTTTATAGAATGGCCTGAACTGATAGAGGAAGTGCTACCCGAGGAGACTATTAATGTCACCATAGAAGCACTGCCGGACGGAGAAAGGCGATTAGTTTTCTAAAGACTCGCCATACTCCAACTCGCCGTCTACCACCCAACGGAGATCCTCCGGGTCAAAGTCACCCATCTTCTCCTTCTTGGCTTTCTTGGCTATGTATTCGGCTACGGCATCTATGTCTATGTCTACCTCGTCCTGATTGCCTGATTTATCAAGCAAATCCACATAATACTCACCTATCACATCCAGGAAGTAGTACAGGTCATCCTCTGTGAATTTCTCCTTTACGTCCTGTGGCAGGTAATTCTTTATAAACTCTACCGTCAAGCGGTCGTCCTCGGCATCGGCCAGGAAGTCGTCTTCAATGTTTCCCATAGCGCAATATCTTTAAAGCATGTTCTTGAGTTTCTCTTCGAAAGCAGGACGTGCAGCTGCGCCGACAATCTTGTCAACTACTTCACCACCCTTGATGAAGAATATTGTTGGAACATTGCGCACACCAAACTTAACGGCCAACTCCTCATCTTCTTCTACATCGCACTTGCCAATAATAGCCTGTCCCTCATAATCCTGAGCCAAAGCATCAATGATGGGACCAACACGCTTGCAAGGGCCACACCAAGTTGCCCAAAAGTCCAATACGATGGGTTTGCCAGTTGCTACAAGCTGTTCAAAATTCTCGCTGTTGATAATCTGTGCCATACCTATTATAATTAATAATGTGTAAATAAAAAAGTTAGTTTATCTTGTACGTTGCCCATTCATTGGCATCTAGATAATCCATTAAATCCTTAGTGACCTGATAGCATTTAGTCTTGGACTTCATACGCAGGACAGGCATATTTCCACCTCCATAGACATTCCACTTAACTTCTATCTGAGGAGTCTGCTGATTCTTATCCCTGGGTTGCTGCATTTGGTGAATATGCTTACTCAGTTCAGCCACAGCATTGCTATCCAGCTTGTTGGAGTCAAAGGTTATGGTGATGCTCTGAACAAGCTGATCTTTCACATCTGGCAAGAACTGCACCTTTCCAATCTTCAGTTCCAACATATCCTTGTTATACTGACGGGGCTGAACACGGCCTGTTATATACACCAGATTACCCTCTTGTGATAGATAACCACGCCACTGTGCCCAATCGTTTCCGAACAAGGCAATCTCTGCAGGACCCGTATAATCCTCTACCATAACAATACCATAAGGCTGATTTGTCTTGGTGATGCCTTGGCGTTTCAATCCAGTTACGATGCCACCCAAGCTTACATCGGAATTAGCAAACGGGGTAAGGTCGTTCATCTGATCCATGTGCATGTTGCAGATGCCATTCAATATTACGCCATATTCGTCAAGGGGATGAGCCGAAAGATAGATGCCCACCAGTTCACGTTCTTTATTAAGGCGTTCCAAATCATTCCATCGCTCCGTTACAGGAATAGACGGAAGATGCCTGTCTATAGCCTCCATACCGAAGAGCGAGAACTGCGCCTCCATCTTTGCTTGCTGATACTGAGTACCGTATTTGGTGAGCGAATCCACAAAGATTTCGCCTTTTGAGTTGGGAGCAATAAACTGCTCTCTGCTTATCTGATCAGAGAAGGTATCGAAGGCACCGCTCAGCGCCAGACATTCTATACCGCTCTTCTTGACAGCAGGGATGGAGACACGCTCCACAAAGTCAAACACATCCTTATAACGTCCGTTCTTCTCACGCTCAGAGATGATGGCAGCGGCAGCAGCCTCTCCCAAGCCCTTGATGCCGTTCAGACCAAAGCGAATCTGTTGTTTGTCATTAACACCGAAGTTAACATGCGACTCATTGATATCCGGTCCCAACACCTCTATCTTCAGGTTGCGGCATTCATCCAGCAACTTGGTAATTTCCTTTATATCGTCCTTTCTTCGGGTGAGAAGGGCAGCCATAAACTCCGCAGGATAATGGGCCTTCAAGTAAGCTGTCTGGTATGCCACCCATGAGTAGCAGGCCGCATGAGACTTGTTGAAGGCGTAGGAAGCAAACTTCTCCCAGTCGCCCCAAATCTTATCCAAAATATCAGGATCATAGCCACGTTCCTTTCCTCCATTAATGAAGAGCGGCTTCATCTCATCAACAATAGCCTTCTTCTTCTTACCCATAGCCTTACGCAGAGCATCACTCTGACCTCGTGTAAAGCCTGCCAGCAGACGACTCAGCAACATCACCTGCTCCTGATAAACGGTAATGCCATACGTATCCTTCAGGTATTTCTCCATCACAGGGATATCGTAGGTAATCTCCTCCTGTCCGTTTTTGCGCCTGATGAACGATGGGATATAATCCATGGGACCAGGACGGTAGAGGGCGTTCATGGCTATAAGGTCCTCAAAAACCGTTGGCTTCAGTTCCTTTAGGTATTTCTGCATACCAGCCGACTCAAACTGGAAGGTTCCTACCGTAAGGCCCTTCTGATACAGTTGATATGTCAGTTCATCATCAATGGGAATGTGGTCAAGGTCGATATCCACGCCATGAGCCTCCTTGATAACTCGACAGGCTTCCTTCAACTCGGAAAGGGTCTTCAGCCCCAAGAAGTCCATCTTTATAAGACCCGTACTCTCAATAACATGGCCGTCATATTGTGTAACAGCCGTCTTGCGGTCAGGAAAATCGGGGTCATCAGCTGTTGAAATAGGAACATGATCCGAAATCGGATCGCGACAGATGATAAATCCACAGGCATGAATACCCGTTCCTCTGATCTGCCCCTCCAACTGCTGAGCATATTTAATGGTATCTGCTTCACGATAATCAGGCGAGAACTGAGCCGACTGCAACTCGGGTGTGCAGGAGATGGCATTCTTCAGGTTCATCTTCATACCATCAGGCAAACGGTCAGGTATTGCCTTACAGAGGGCATTACTCCTATCCAATGGCAAGTCTTCCACACGAGCAACATCCTTGATGCTGTTCTTGGTAGCCATAGTGCCGTAGGTGATAATATGAGCACAGTTCTCATGCCCGTACTTATCCATTACCCATTGCAGCACCTTGCCTCGGCCATCATCCTCAAAGTCGGTATCGATATCCGGCAAAGAGATACGGTCGGGGTTCAGGAAACGCTCAAACAGCAGGTCGTATTTCAGAGGGTCCAGCTTGGTGATTCCCAAACAATAGGCTACCACACTACCTGCAGCAGAGCCACGGCCGGGTCCTACCCACACATCCAGATCCTTACGTGCCGAATTGATAAAGTCCTGCACAATAAGGAAGTAGCCTGGAAAACCCATTGTCTTCATAATGTGCAACTCAAACCTTATACGGTCATCCACCTCCTTGTCCAGTGGTTCTCCGTATATCCTGCGGGCACCTTCGTAAGCCAATTTTCCCAAGTAATCAGCCTCAAACTTGATTCTGTAAATCTTGTCATAGCCACCCAGCTTCTTTATCTTCTTCTCTCCTTCCTCCTGTGGAAGCGGATTCTCGCCGTTCTCATCGCTTGTGAATTCGCGGAACAGGTCTTCCTCAGTATATTTCTGTCTCCATTGTTCCTCTGTTCCGAATTCCTCTGGGATGGGGAAGAAAGGCATGATGGGGTCTGACTCCAGGTTGTATGTCTCTATCTTATCCAGAATCTCCACCGTATTGCTGAGTGCTTCCGGAATGTCTGCAAAGAGGTTGTTCATTTCCTCCTTGGTCTTGAACCATTCCTGCTTGGTGTACAGCATGTGAGGCTCTGAAATCTTCTTGCCAGTAGACAGGCATAGCAAGCGCTCGTGAGCGTCAGCATCGGCCTCGTTCACAAAGTGGCTATCGTTGGTACATACAAGCTTGATATTCAGTTCACGAGCTATCTTAATCAGTTCCGCATTTGATATCTGCTGCAAGGGGAATGTTTCCCTATTGGCATTTACATTAGGGTCCTTCACCTCGTGACGCTGCAGCTCCAGATAGTAATCATCTCCGAAAACATCCTTAAACCATTGAGCCGACTGTCGGGCACCCTCAAAATCACCCTTCAGAATCTTTGAAGGAACCTCTCCGGCAATACAAGCAGAACAGCAGATAATATCCTCATGAAAGAGTTTGAGGTCGTCATGATCTGTTCTGGGTCGTCCATAGAAGCCATCCACCCAGGCACGCGAAACCAGTTTAATCAGATTTCTGTACCCATTTAGGTTCTTTGCCAACAGAATCAGGTGATTACCGCTACGGTCTATACTGGGATTACTCTGGTCTTCCTTCCTACGTCGGGCCACATAGACCTCGCAACCGAAGATAGGCTTAAAGGGTTCCAACCCATCTTTTTTCCTACCCTTATTAACAGAGTTACAGTAATCAAAGAAGTCTTTTATACCAAACATGTTACCATGATCGGTAAGCGCCATACCCCGCATTCCATCCCCAACAGCCTTGTCCACCATCCTAGAGATAGAGGCCTGTCCGTCGAGCAAAGAATACTGAGAATGAACGTGTAAATGTATAAAATCTTCCATCTTATCTGTTATGTACCAATAATTGTACAAATATAGCGTTTTTTCTTGGAACGCAAAGAGCTGCACCCCCTTTTGTTAAAGAAAAGGCCAAAATTACGCCAAAAGTTTTTGATAAATAACAAAATTGCCCTATCTTTGTATCCAAAGTAAAACAATCCCTATGGGAAAAAGACTAAAGAAATTAAAGAGGATAAAGAAGATTAGGCTACATCACGAAGGCACCCGCACCTTGGTGTTAGGTGCTATTTTCTTGTTAGCAGCTAACGCCTTGTTGCACTTCTGTATCCCCAACCAATTCCCTTTCTACGTCTTTGCAGGAATAAGCATCTGCGTATATTTGATTCTGGCCAATTTCTTCCAGTGTCCTATTCGTTGTTTCGAGGGTGATACAGACGGTCTGGTTATTGCTCCCGCCGACGGAAAGGTTGTGGTTGTAGAAGAAGTTGAAGAGACCGAGTACTTCCATGACAAACGCATCATGGTAAGTATCTTCATGAGCCTGCTGAACGTACATGCCAACTGGATTCCCGTTGACGGTACCATCAAGATGGTAAGACACCACGACGGCAATTTCTTTAAGGCCTGGCTTCCCAAAGCCAGCGAGGAGAACGAACGCTGTACCGTAGTGATTGCAACAGCCGACGGAACGGAAATCCTGGCTCGCCAGATTGCCGGTGCCATGGCCAGAAGAATTGTCACCTATCCTCACGAGGGAGATGCCTGCTTCGTAGACGAGCATTTAGGATTTATAAAATTCGGCTCACGCGTGGACCTTTTCCTACCTTTAGGAACTGAAGTCTGCGTGAAGCTTAATGACAGAACGGTAGGTAACGAAACCATTATAGCCCACCTTAAACCTCATAAAGAGGAAGAATAATCATCATGGCAAACTTTATTATTAAAAATACGCCCAACACAATTACATGTTGTAATCTGATGAGCGGCTGTATCGCCACAGGATGTGCCTTTCATGGTCATTTCTTCTGGGCGGTTATATGGATTGTAATTGGCGCCGTCTTTGATTTCTTCGACGGTATGTCAGCCAGAGCACTTGGTGTTTCCTCCCCTATTGGCAAGGAACTGGATTCACTGGCAGACGTGGTTACCTTTGGCGTTGCTCCCAGCGCAATATTATTCTGCCTGTTCCGCCAGGTTCACTACCCGGAAATTCTTATACCCCTAAAGGGATTTATCCCCTATACCGCTTTTATTATGGCAGCCTTTTCTGCCCTGCGTCTGGCTAAATTCAATCTGGACGAGCGCCAGAGCACCCAGTTCATAGGACTTCCCACCCCTGCCAACGCATTATACTGGGGATCTCTGGTATTGGGACAACATGCCTTCCTGGTATCACAGAAGTTCAATGCCGTGTTCCTGTTCCTCTTCATGCTGCTTTTCTGCATGTTGCTGGTGAGCGAAGTTCCCATGCTTGCCCTCAAGTTCAAAGATCTCAGCTGGGAGAAGAACAAGGTAAAGTTCATCTTCATTCTTGGCTGCCTTCCCTGTTTCCTTTTGGGAACCAGCTGTTTTGCCGCCATCATCCTCTGGTATGTGGCATTGTCTATCATCACAGATGTTTTGGCAAGACGTAGCCAGAATCTTTAAAACACAAAGTATTTCTTTTTCGTCCGACTAGGACGGACTCCTATTAAAAGCAATATGCCGTTTCACTGAGAAAGAAACGGCCTTTCGCTAAAAGCGTTGTTACATACTACAGCTTTTTTCTTCTTTTCATTCTTCATTTTTCACTTTTCTTCGTATCTTTGTGCCACTAAACAAAGAAAAGGATGAAACGTTATATTATCTTATTGACTGCAGCCCTGTCAGTACTCTGCGCCAAAGCACAGGAGGAAATAATAACAGAGCCCGCAAGAAAGGATACCATCAGATTACTGACGATTGGAAACAGTTTCTCGCAGGATGCTGTGGAGCAATATCTGTTCGAACTAGCCAAAGAGGCAGGCGTACATATGATAATAGGTAATGCGTACAAGGGCGGACAGAGTCTGGAGCAACATTGGACAGACCTCACTCAGGAACATGATGTATATGAATACCGTAAGGTAGTAAACGGCGTCCGTCACAATATGCCGCATGCTTTACTGAACCCTATCATTACAGATGAACCATGGGACTTTATCAGCTTTCAGCAAGCCAGCCACTATAGCGGACTGACAACAACGTACGAGCCATACCTGTCACAACTGGTTCAGTTTACAGACAGCGTAAAGACTAGTCAGGATGTTCGGTATGGATGGCACATGACGTGGGCTTACTCCAAGGATTCCAGTCACAACGGGTTTGCCAACTACAATTGCAGTCAGGAAACTATGTACGACAGTATACGCTATGCGGTACAGTGGACACAGATCCTACATCCCGAGTTCTCGTTCAACGTACCAAGCGGTACAGCTATTCAGAATGCACGCACCACATATCTGGGCGACAACATGAACCGCGACGGATACCATCTGGATTTGAGATTTGGTCGGTATACAGCCGCCTGCACATGGTTGGAGGTACTGACGGGCATCTCCCCCGTAGGACTGAACTTCAGGCCTGAAGGGGTAGATATAGCAGCGGCTCATGCCTGCCAGGTAGCAGCACACGCAGCCGTCCAGAATCCCTTTGAAGTGACCGACCTGAGCACAGAAGGCTTCAACGCAAGGAATGACATCACTCCAACAGGACTTGTAAAGTTCAACTTCGGAGAGAAACCAGAAGCCGACCCCAATTGGAACAGCATCACACCGCAGATGCGTACCTTTACCTGGATTACGGACACAAATGGCAATGTTACAGGTATAACACTGACCAGCCAAAACGCCTTCATTGGCACAAACTTAAACGGGCCAAGCTATACTACCACCAACATGCTAATGCCCGCCAGCGTGTCTCAGTCATGTATGTGGGGATATGCTGCAGAAAGTTTCGGAAGCCAGAAGGCAAAGAAATCATGTGCCATTACCTTGGGACACATGAATCCGGATCTGAAATACGATTTTACATTCTTTGCATCACGTGAGGATTGTCAGGATTGGCGCGAGACGGCATTCATCCTGCAAGGCGACAAGATATATACGGATAAGGTTGAAGCGGCTAACAATGTCAGCCATACAGCCCAAATAAAGAATGTACAACCTACAGCAGATGGCAGAATCACAATTAACGTAGCCCCAGGTGAGAGAAACAACAACAAAAACAAATTCTACTATCTGAACGCAATGACAGTAAAAGCTCACAAATAAGAAACTTTGAATTTGAAACTTGAATTATGAATTAATAACATATGGAACAGCAAAAACAAATACAGATACAATTCCGATTGGTAGATGTTCAGGAATTACAGTTTGTAAACCTATCAAAGCAATGGCCAGAGGGCGAACTTCAGGTGAACAACCAATTACAGTTCAACTGCGATACAGAAAAACGACTAGTAAGATGCGTTACAAACTTTGAATACAAGAAAAATGACATAACACAACTGATCCTAGGAGTTCAGACCGTATTTGAGTTTGCACGCGAAGGATGGAGTGCTATGTACGACCTGAATGGCGACCAGTGGATACTACCTGTAGGATTGGTTCAGCACATTGCCGACATGACAATCGGAGCAGCAAGAGGTATCCTGGCTATCCGCAGCGAAGAAGCAGGATTACCCAAGCAGATTCTGCCCCTTATTAATCCAGGCCAAATACTACAAAGTAACATCAGCTTTAAGCGTGTGCCACAGGGAAAAACTGTTCCCGTAGGCAATTCTGCAGGAAATGCATAAAAAGGAATATTTTACATATCCGTCTATAGAAAATAGATATTTGTCGAAATAATTTTCCCGTTGCAGAATATAACCATACATTTGCCATGTGCAAACAAGCGATGCATGACCATAGCTAGAAAAATCTAATGGCGAGGGCTGTAATTATTTACAGCCCTTTTATTTTGTCAACATTGTACCATTTCCGTATGAGATCAGACAAAATTCTCAAATCCAACATAATAAGTCCCGTCTTCCTTCACCCATTTATATTGGTTAATTCGTAACTTCAAGGTTATCAACTCGTAATTCTTGCGTTCGGATTTTCTCAAATATATTTGGAAAATCACTCACTTATTCGAAACTTTGAGACTGAGTCTCCAAATCACTCCCGTTCGGATTTTCTCAAATATATTTGGAAAATCACTCACTTATTCGTAATTTTGCATCCGCAAAGAAAAGCCCCTGTAGTTCAATGGATAGAACAACGGTTTCCTAAACCGTCGATCCGGGTTCGATTCCCGGCGGGGGTACCTTAACAATTGAAAGCATAGAGCTAAGAGTAAAGGTAAAAAGACTTAAGTGGAAATTTAGAATCAAAAATAAGAGATAACAATGGAAATTAAGGAAAAGGACAGCGTGGTTGTCCGTTTCTCGGGCGACTCAGGCGATGGCATGCAGTTAGCCGGAAACATCTTCTCTACGGTCTCTGCTACCGTAGGAAACAGTATCAGCACATTCCCCGATTATCCCGCCGATATCCGTGCCCCGCAAGGCTCGTTGACGGGTGTGAGCGGTTTTCAGGTTCACATTGGCGCAGGCCAGGTATTCACTCCTGGTGATCAGTGCGATGTTCTGGTAGCCATGAATGCTGCCGCCCTGAAGACTCAGTACAAATTTGCCAAACCTGATGCCGCTATCATCATTGACACAGATAGCTTCGGTCCCAAGGATTTGGAGAAAGCTCAATTCAAGACTGAAGACTACTTGGGTGAGATGAATATCGACCCCGACCGCGTTATCGCCTGCCCCCTTACCACAATGGTAAAGGATTGTCTGGCTGACAGCGGTATGGACATCAAAAGCATGCTGAAGTGTCGCAACATGTTTGCCTTGGGTCTGGTATGCTGGCTCTTCGACCGCGACCTGGACATTGCCTTTAACTTCCTAAAAGAGAAGTTTGCCAAGAAACCCGGCATTGCCGAAGCAAACATAAAGGTTATTCAGGCCGGATATGACTACGGACACAATACTCATAGTAGCGTGGCCAACGTCTATCGTATTGAGACCAAGAATAAGGTTCCCGGACGTTATATGGACATTACAGGTAACAAGGCCACAGCATATGGCTTTATTGCCGCTGCAGAGAAAGCCGGCTTGAAACTGTATCTGGGTTCCTACCCCATCACTCCTGCTACAGACGTGCTGCACGAGCTCTCTAAGCATAAGAGCTTAGGCGTGACCACCGTTCAGTGTGAGGACGAGATTGCCGGTTGTGCTTCCAGCCTTGGTGCTTCATTTGCTGGTGCATTAGCCGTAACAAGTACCAGTGGTCCTGGTATCTGCCTGAAGAGCGAAGCTATGAATCTGGCTGTCATCATGGAGCTGCCTCTGGTAGTATTGGATGTTCAGCGCGGTGGTCCTGCTACAGGTCTTCCCACCAAGAGTGAGCAGACCGACCTCCTGCAGGCTCTCTTCGGCCGTAACGGAGAAAGCCCCATGCCTGTAATTGCTGCTGCCAGTCCTACTGACTGCTTTGAGGCAGCCTACGCAGCATGCAAGATGGCATTGGAGCACATGACTCCCGTAATTCTGATGACAGACGCCTATGTAGCAAATGGCTCAGGTGCCTTCAAATTGCCTAATCTGGCTGAATATCCCGCCATCAACCCTCCATATGTTCCAGAGGAACTGAAGGGCACATGGACTCCTTATATGCGTGCCGAGAACGGCACACGTTACTGGGCTGTGCCTGGTCGCCAGGGCTTTGAACACATCCTGGGCGGACTGGAGAAAGATGACAAGACTGGTGCCATCAGCACTAACCCCGAGAATCACGACCTGATGACCCGCAAGCGTCAGGCCAAGATAGACGCCATTCCCGTTCCCGACTTGGAAGTGTTGGGCGACAAGGATGATGCCGACCTGCTGATCGTTGGCTTTGGCGGTACCTTCGGCCATCTGCATGCTGCAATGGACGAAATGCGTGCTACCGGCAAGAAGGTCGCTTTGGCACACTTCAAATTCATCAACCCATTGCCCAAGAATACTGCCGAGGTACTGAAAAAGTATCCCAAGGTGGTTGTTGCAGAACAGAATATGGGACAGTTGGCAGGCTGGTTGCGTATGAAGGTGGACGGCTTTGTTCCCGCACAATTCAATCAGGTTAAGGGTCAGCCCTTCGTAGTTGCCGAACTGGTTGAGAACTTCACACAGTTGTTGAACAAATAAAGAAAGGACATAACATTATGGCATATACTCAGAATGACTTCAAGAAAGGACAGCCACGTTGGTGTCCTGGATGTGGCGACCACTTCTTCCTGGCCAGTCTACACAAGGCAATGGCAGAGATAGGTGTTGATCCTTGGAATACAGCCGTTATCTCTGGTATTGGCTGTTCAAGCCGTCTGCCCCACTATATGGCTACATACGGTATGAATACAATCCACGGCCGTGCTGCTGCCATTGCAACGGGAGCTAAGGTTGCTAACCCCGACCTGACCGTTTGGCAGGTTAGCGGTGACGGTGACGGACTGGCCATCGGTGGTAATCACTTTATACACGCTAACCGCAGAAACATCAACCTGAACATGATTCTGCTGAACAACCGCATCTATGGTCTTACGAAGGGACAGTACAGCCCCACCAGCCCTCGCGGCTTTGTTAGCAAGTCATCTCCCTACGGAACAGTAGAGGATCCCTTCCGCCCTGCAGAACTCTGTTTCGGCGCCAGAGGCCACTTCTTTGCCCGTGCCGTTGCCACGGACGCTCCTGGTACAGTAGAGGTTCTAAAGGCCGCTTACGAGCACAAGGGAGCCAGTGTTTGTGAGATTCTACAGAACTGCGTTATCTTTAACAACGGAACACATGATGCCGTTTATGACAAAGCTGGCAGAGCCAAGAACGCTATCTACCTGAAACATGGCGAGAAGATGCTCTTTGGCGAGAATAATGAATATGGTATTGTTCAGGAAGGCTTTAGCGTAAAGGCCGTTAAGTTGGGAGAAGATGGTTACACAGAAGCTGACGTGCTGGTTCACGATGCCAAGTGCGAAGACAACACCCTGCAGCTGAAACTGGCTGAGATGGAATGGCCTGTAGCCTTGGGTGTGATACGAGATGTTGAAGCTCCCACCTATGATGACTGCGTTACAGCTCAGATAGAAGAGGTAAAGGCTCAGAAGAAGTATCATAACTTCGCAGAGCTCCTGGAAACAAACGATATCTGGGAAGTTAAATAAGCTAATAAGCTATTAAGCACAAGAACAAACAACCCCGCTCGTTAGCGGGGTTGTTTGTTCTTAATAGAGGCGATGTGAGAAGGTGATGCTCAGCACAGGCCAGCACTTGAATTTCTTTACGGTACTTACCATATCACCAACCTTTCCGGGAATATCTGTAACATCACGGGTAAGGTCAATACGCTGAGGAGTTTGCTTAACCCAAGCCTCATCTACATTACCAGTCTCATCAAACTTAGCCTGATCCCATGAAATCATGTCATAATCATCTGCAGCATTAACGCGATAGACATTATCTACGTAAACATGCGGTGAGCCACCCATAAACATGGCACCAGCATCAATAGTCATATTAAAACGATGATCACGAGACAAGGCTGTAGTATAGCCAATGCCAATGTAAGGACGTATCTTGCTGACTGTCAACTCCGCGTTTACCTGATTATTCTTATCAGGCACCATAACAGCCTTGCTGCCATCAGGGAAGTATCCCACATGCGCTCCCATCATACGGGTCTCTGCGAGTTTATCACCAAGTCCGTCTATATCAAAGGAGTGCATATTCCCATTTGAATCCTCATAACGGAACATAGGTTCGCCCTTACAGGCTTTTATATACATATTATTATACATGTTTACACCTACAAGGGTGGTATTACCGGAAGGGTCATTTACTGCCTCTCCAATGGTAGAAGGACCGGCATAGAAACCAAGCGTTACATTCCAATGCTTGTTATTCTTAAACGGCATGATATCTACCAAGAACTTAAACTGAGCCCATTTAGGCGTCATCTGGACATCAATGTTATCCTGCATAGATTTGCCCATGAAATTAGACATCATGTCCTTCATACGGCGCAATTTATCGGAAGACACATCGCCCATAAAATCTACACCGAAATTACTCGTGAATGTAAACTTTGGCATATAGGTAAAACCTGTACGTAAACGAACATAGTCTCCTACAGGCATTGCAATATCAGCACCAATACCTGTGCTGGATACACTAATGCCAAGATCCATGTGGTTGAAATAATCCTGAGCAGACAGGGTTAGTGTTACGAAAAGCGCAGGAACTGCGAATAACCTTTTAATCCTCATCATACAACTAGGTTTATAAACAAATTATTGTTTGAATATTTTCTTTCCGTTGATAATATACAGCCCCCTTGCTTTCATTGCAGAAATACGTCTGCCAGAAAGATCGAATATCATCTTACCTTCTTCTTCCTCGGTGCGCAAGACATTCAGGCGGTCTATAATATCTTGAGAGCAAGTAAATGTAACATCCTGAGCTGGCATTGAGACATATCTGGTTCCCTGCCAGTCTGCATCTGTTATAACAAAATCACCGGAGTAATAAGTGTAAGCTGGGATGGAATCATCGTAAGCGACATCCTGTTGATGTACCATCTTGTCACCAACATAATAACTTACCTTATATATATTTGCTTGGTATTTGCCACGTACAGTAACATTTGAAGCAGGCATAGTGGCAGGTACCTTATCCCAGCCCATAAAAGTATATCCAAAGCGAGAAGGCGCAGAAGTCAAGGCCTTAACCTGAGCCCCGTAGGTGTATCGGCTACTACGGTAGAGTTGCGTGCCTCCTTTCTCCCCAATCTCAAGAACATACTTCAGAACATAGGAATTTATACTGAACTTTCCTGTTACAGTTATATTTTTTGCCGGCATAGTATTTGGCAGATTATCCCAGCCGCTGAAGGTATAGCCTGTCTTTTCTGGCATTGCTAATTCGGGAATGGCGTCACCACAGGGTACGGTTACTGTCTTGTATTCAGTACCGTCAACTACATAGGTAACCGTATAATCATTACCTTTGTACCAGCCATAAACCTTTACATCATGACCGGGCATCTTCTCAGGAACTTCACCCCATCCCATAAAGGTGTAACCTGCAATAATACCAGGTGATTGGGTATAAGGGGTAATAGTCTGACCATATTTATAGGTACGCGAGAAATAAACATAGTCTTTGTACTTCGCTCCGTTTAGGATGTACTCAAGCGTATAGACACCAATAGAGAATGTTCCCTTTACTGTAACATTACTTGCAGGCATTCTATCAGGAATACCAGCCCAGCCACTAAACTTATATCCTTCCTTAACAGGATAATCAAGAGGTGTTATGACGCTTCCGCATGGAACCTCCACAGTCTTATATACATCGCCATCTACCATATAGGTAAGGATGTATATCTTAGGATCATAGACAGCCGTAACAGTCAAGTTTCCGGCAGGCATAACAGTAGGCAGTCCGCTCCATTCCTTGAAGGTATAGCCATCCTTCTCAGGCGGAGTTGGCGGTGTCAATGTCTGTCCGCACGGAACCTGCTGCTGTTGGAGGAGATGGCCGTCAACCATATACTGAATAGTATATACCAAAGGTGTAAAGCTACCAGTAACTGTCAGGTCATGACCTGGCATCGTTGCTGGAATAGCACTCCAGCCGTTGAAGGTATATCCGTCTCGTATAGGATTAGCCAGCGGCGTAATAGTAGCACCATACGTCAGTGTTTGCGTCTGGTAAACCACGCCATCTATTACATATACCAACTTGTAGCTGCCTACGGAGAGGGAGCCTGTGACAGTAACATCATGGGCAGGCATAGTAGCAGGTAACCCGCTCCAACCACTGAATAGATAGCCCTCTTTAGTAACCTCTAAAGGAGTGATAGTAGAACCGCAAGGAACAGAAATCGTCTTGTATTCAACGCCATCCAATACATATATGAGCTTATAGCTGATAGGAGTAAAAGAGCCCGTAACAGTAATATCCTTGGCTGGCATAGTAGCAGGTAATCCATTCCAACCGCTAAAGGTGTAACCATCACGGGTTGGAGTTTCAGCATTAATAGTCTGCCCCATCTTCAGTTGCTCTGTCTTGTAAACAACACCATCTACCATATAAGTTATGGTATACTGATGATTTGCAAGAATCTGGTTGTATTCAGCTTCTGTAATGGCCGTCAATTCAGCAGGACAATTAGCAGGTACATTCATGAATGAGGTGTTAGCAGGCAAATAAAAAGATCCTTCTATCTCATTCATATACTTAGTACTGGTAACATAGCCTAACTTTCCTTTGCTGGTAATACCAATCACACGCATCCCGCTTGGATTGAATTCTTTAAGACACGCTGACCACGCATAGAGGTCTCTTCTTTCATAGTTACAGAAGAACACACCACTCAGGCAGTTTTCGGAAAGAGGAGATACAGAAGAATCTACCAAGTCCAATCTGTTATTATTGGGCACAGGCGAAGAACATTCTATAAGTACAGGTGTACATGCAGGGACAACGCCTGTGACCTCGGACAAAACCGCATACCCTAACTGAACATCGCACTTTGATACCTTATAGACTTTCATCCCCAAAGAGACAGGTTTGAAGGGAAAGGATACATAAAGCGGATAAAAGTATTTGCCATTAATAGTAAGAGAATCTAGCGGCGTAATACCAAAGTAGTTATCTGTACTGCTACTTATCGGGTGAATGTACCAGTTTCTGTATGGACGACTTCTGTTAGTACCCACAGCACCTATTTCAAAGTCTAAGTTCGCTTCCTCATCATCCAAGTATTTGGTAGCACCAAGACTTGCTTCAGTCGCACTTACCTCATATGTTCCTTTAAATGACCCAGAGCTTATATAAGATAAATCTACATATCTGTTTACAAGCTGATGAATACCAACGCCCTGTCCCTGGATATCTATCTGCGAGCCAACCTTCTTAATATAAAGAACACTGGCAGGATCAGAGATTGTCTTTTCTTTTCCCGTAATCAACAGAAGCGAGCCAAAGTCGCCAAAATCACGTTTATCATAGTAACCTGTATTATCTACGATAAACATATATCGCTTTGTCGCGAAGTTCTGGACACGATAGAAACCGTCACCATTAAACTGAGCCGACACATTAGATACCAGCAAAGTAATAAGGCTTAGCAGGAAAAGAAATCTTCTCATATAAATAAAAGGTAACCATCCTTGTTCCTAGTAGTGTTTAACTAGCGAACAAGGACGGTTTATCTTTCTTGGTTTATACTTTTAACCGATTACTCGGCAATACAAATACTAACACGGTTCAAATCATTCTGTTCGAAAGGCTGAACTGTATCACCCTTTGACTCAACCGTAATACGATCTGAAGCAATTCCAAACTTGTTCTTAAGCAGTTCTGCTACAATCTCAGAGCGCTTCTTAGCAAGCTTCTCGTTAATCTTGGCATTACCAGTACCCTTGTCGGCATAACCTGTAATGGTAACCTTTGACTGAGGATATTTATTCAGATAGGCAGCAATATCCTCAACCTTAACCATCTCGGCACGAGAAACGTTAGAGTTGCTAATAGTAAAGAATATATCCTTGCGCAAAGGCTCAACCTTTACAACTTCTCTGTCGCGATATACAATCTTCTCTACAGGCTTTTCTACAATCTTCTCTACAATCTTCTCTACAATCTTCTCGTGACCACAGCAAGCCTTCTTCTCAACCTGCTTGGTTGTCTTACCCAATGCAACCTTAACACCGGCAAGTGCATTGAAATACCAGTCAAGGTTAGAAGCATCTTTTGAGTTGTAGATATCGCTAGTAGTGTTTGCATTAACTTCCAAGCCCAAAGAAACACGCTTAGAGACACGGTAGTCAGCATAGACACCAAAACGTCCCATGAAGCGGCCTATAGTACCACCCCATAATTTATCAAGGTACATAACATCACCAGCAGGAGCAGCGTTAGCATTCCTTAGCTCTCCTATAATGGCAGCGTTGGCCTCAGAAGCCTCACCATTGTTAAAGGCAACATTAACACCTACACCGCCTAATACACCAGCAGTGAAGACCCTGTCGGGCTTATAACCCCAAAGCAGATTTACCAAATCACAGGTAACATCAACAGTTGGAGCTACATAGTTCCATTTCCACTTGTAGGTGTTACCAGAAGGGAGAGTTGATCCACCCTTGCTCTGCCAAGCATTAACAGCCAGACGCAAACCCCACACAGGAGTAAACTGATAACCGCCAGCAACCTGAACATTAGGACTTAGCAAACTGCCAAACTTAATCTCGCCCAAGGTGTACTGAGCACCTACCTGACCCTGAACAAACCAATGATGGTTGAACTCTTCAACGGTCACCGTCTGAGGTGCCTGCGCAGATGCACTCAGGCATCCGGCAGACAACATTACGGTATATATAAATTTCTTGAATTTCATCTCAAATCAATTTTTAGAGTCCTACGTTAAATCCCTTACTTAATTCTGATGTAGTACTTTCTGGTAGCAATCTTTCCGTGGAAGTCAAGAGCAGAGTAAGCAACCTCGTATGTATAACCAGACGCCATTGTAGCAAAAGCACGACGCTCGTCACCAGGAATAATTGTATTCATAGTGGGTTGGCTGTTAACACGCTGCAATTCAGAAAGACATTTACTATCACCACCCTTTGCAGACTTGTTGTCCTTGATAACATCAGTGATAGCCACATGCTTCTTAGCAAGAGGAACTACCAACTCCAGTGTCCATGTCGTAGGAATGAAGCAGATATCGCTACCCAGTACTGTAGGATAGCCCTTTGCCTCACTCAGGAACTTGGCTCCAGTACCATCACCGGCAACCAATAGGGGCTGGAGACGCATGTTGGTGTTATTTACAAAGTCGACAATCTTCTTATTAATCTTATTCACATAAGAAGCAACCTTATCCATGTAGTCATCAATCTTGGTATCAATCTTACCCTGATAGCTGTTAATCTTAGCAATCAACTCATTGGCATCCTCAACAATTTGGTTAAGATCATCCAGCATATCGTTTACACTGCCAATAGCACTCTGGGCACTACTCCAAAGAGATGTTGCAGCATTTGACAGATCCTTCTTGACCCAGATATTGATACTCTTCTTGTCGGTGTGTACAGGCTTACCATTCTCATCATAAACAATATTGCCGTTTGCATCCAACTTGTAATCACCGAAGTAAATCCACTGATCAATGTTTACTGTTGTCTGGTATATGGTATCAACCTTTATCGTGAAATCATCTTTATATTTAAAGTGAGCAATAGCATCACCAGCAAGGGTAATAGTACCATCTCCCATAGAAGCATTTGCATCAACTTTTATCTGATCAAGTTCTATTTTAGCTTCACCTATTTTAGTGCCATTATTATCCTTTACAGGAACAACAAGCTCAGCTGAGTTGTCTTTACCATTCTTAATGTTTGCTGAAACCACGATAGTAGGTGTATTCACTGTTACACCAGACAAATCGATAGTAGCATTCTCATCAATATCAAGATTAATATCTTTCTTGAACTTAATGGGAACATCCACAGTCTTACTCAAATCCAAGTGATAAGAAAGACCGCCAATTTCAATAGTAGTATCAATCTCAACCTTGAACAATGCCAACTGAGATTCTGTAAGGTCAGCAATAGTAACCTTATTAATCTTCAGGTTAGATACATGATTTACAAGGTCAGAACCATTCAACTCCTTGTAAGCAGTCTTAACGACACCATGCAATTCACGAGAGATACTGTCTATCAGACTCATAGCCTTCTCATAGCCAGGAACAGTCTTATAATGGAAGTCCTTAGCTGTCTGCAGAGAAAGAGGCTTAATAGCTGTAGCAGCCAAATTGTAGTTAGAATAAACAGCATGCTTCTGGGCTGTCTCACCTTCCTTAGCAGCATCTTCCCATTCGCACTTAACAGCAGTAGCATCAATTCTAAGTCCCTTAATCACGTCTGCCATGTCAGAAGCAATCTTTGAAACATCAGCAGAAGTACGATTGTTGATAATCTCAGTCACAGCATCCTTAATGCTTGAAGTATTGAAGTTAACCTTCTGAACCTTATCAATGTCTTCGGGTGACAGGTTAGCTGTACACTCATAGAAACCATTATCTGCGGCACGTGAGAAACCAAGCTGCAGAACCTTGTCGCTGCGCTGCAGGGTACCCAACTTAATATAAGACTCCTGATCCTGGCTATTAACAAGGCTCAGCTGCAACTTAGAGAAGTCAACAGTATTGGGATTTACTGTCAGATACAGGGTACCGGCATTGTTCTCATCATTCTGCATGATAACATCGCCAGCCTTAGCACTAAAGAGAGGTTCTGCGTTCCACAGACCCAACATCTGCATATCCTTAGTTGAAAGTGCGTATTTCTCATCAACATAGTTAGCAGTACTGCTAGTGGGGAACTCTACTTTCTGATAAGCCTCACCATAGTAAGCGAGAAGAACATTAGACTGAACATTTGCAGGCACCTTAAATGTTCCGAATGCAGGGTTGTATGTCTCCTGAACAATAATACCGGTTACCTGTCTCTTCAGATTCTCCTGCAGAAGATCCAAAAGACCAGTCAGCTTCTCAATATTCTCTGTATTCTTCTTAACATCCTCTGTCAAGTCGTCGATTTCTGTCTGCAGGTTGTCAATCTTACCCTGAAGTTCAGTCTTTACATTTTCAATATTAGTCTCTAACTGACCAATCTTAGTAGTATTCTCTGAAATACGAGTATCCAATCCTGCAATTGCATTATTAACGTTCTGAACAGCAGACTTCAAATCTTCAATATCTTCTACTGCACCATTAAGATCCTCACCCAGGTTAAACACCTTCAGGTCAAGGCCATTAAGGTCTGCTCTAACCAAAGCAACCTCCAAATCTGTGTAAGCCTTAGCCTTCTCCAGTGTTTCATCAGCATACTCATACAACTTGGTAATCTCTGGCTTCAGTTTCTCAATGTCTTCTGCCATACCATTTACCTTTTCTGTCAAACCGTTAATAGCAGTCTGCAAGCCAGGAACGGTTGTGGTGGTCAAAGTCTCAAGGGCAGCCTTGTTAGCTTCAACAGTTGTGCTCAATGTCTCAATGGCAGTCTTGTTGGTGAATGCCTGAGCATAAGCTTCATTTGCCTTTGTAGTAGCATTCTGCAAATCAGTGCTCATGCTAGTCAACTGCAAATTGATACTATTGATAGCCTGAGTGTTCGCCTCAATCTTCTCCTTGTTTTCCTTAGACAGTGCATCGGCAGCCTCAGCAATCGTCTTCAGACTATTAGCAAGTTCCTTTGCCTCATTTGCAGCAGTCTGTGCAGCACCTGCCTTAGAAATGGCCTCTTCCAACTTAGCTGTAGCCTGATCTGCTGCAGTCTTAGCACTTTGTGCCAACTGCATAGCCTCTTCCACCTTAGTGTTAGCCTGCTGTGCCAGAGACAAAGCCTGCTGTGCAGTCTGCTCAATCTGAGCAAGCTTAGAAAGATCACACTCGCACTGCTTGATGGCATCAATTCTTGCATTCAACAAATCAACAGCAGCCTGCAACTCTGCCTCACTAACTCCGATATTGTTGAAGAAGTTGTTGATTGTCTCATAATTCTCAGTGATACCCTGAATAAGACCCTTCAAAGTCTCCAACGATTTGTCGTCACTTACAGCAGCCTCATTTATCTTGTTCATGAAGTCTGTAAGATCCTTAATGGTTTGAGGATTACAGTTACATGGTTTAATCAATGCCATCTTTTCTTCAAGCTGCTGCTGTAAAGCTTCCAACTGCTGAAGTTTGGCATCAACTACATCGGCAAGTTTTGAGTTCTCGTCAATCTTCAACTCCAATTGCTTGTACATGTCTGCGTTTGTATCCTTACATGACACAAACATTCCCATAGATACCGTAACGGCACCCATCAGGAGAATTTGAAAGAATTTCTTTTTCATAATTATATCGATATATTAATTTAAGTTTCATTAACGTCACTACACAATACGCCCTTTTAGCAAGATGCTAATCATTGGCAAAAATAGAATTATATTGTGAAATGCAGTTAATTTACACTCTATGTTTAAGGATATTTAACACTTTTATGCGTTTTCAGCTGTAAAATTTGGTTAGTTAAAAGATAAATCGTAATTTTGCACATCATAAAAATATAATCTGTATGAATTTTGTAGAGGAACTTAAATGGAGGGGCATGATTCACCAAATGATGCCCGGTACAGAAGAACTTTTCGAGAAGGAAACAGTTACCGCATACGTAGGCATCGACCCTACTGCAGACAGCCTGCATATTGGTCACCTCTGTGGTGTAATGATGCTCCGTCACCTGCAGCAGGCAGGCCACAAACCATTGGCTCTTGTAGGCGGTGCTACTGGTATGATAGGCGACCCCAGCGGAAAAAGCCAAGAACGAAACCTGCTGAACGAGGAAACATTGCGCCATAATGTAGAATGCATTAAGGCACAGTTGAGTCGTTTCCTTGATTTCAATAGCGTTGCTCCCAATGCAGCAGAGTTGGTAAACAACTATGACTGGATGAAGAATTTCTCATTCCTGGAGTTTGCCCGCGAGATTGGTAAGTGTATCACCGTTAACTACATGATGGCAAAAGATAGCGTAAAGCGTCGTCTGAACGGTGAAGCTCAGGATGGCATGTCATTCACAGAATTTACCTACCAGTTGCTACAAGGCTATGATTTCCTACACCTCTACGAAACAAAGAACTGTAAACTCCAGATGGGCGGTAGCGACCAGTGGGGAAACATCACCACAGGTACAGAGTTGATTCGCCGTAAGCTGGGTGCTGACAACGAGGCTTTCGCTCTCACATGTCCCCTTATCACCAAGGCAGATGGAAAGAAGTTCGGAAAGACCGAAAAGGGTAATATCTGGCTCGATCGCAATCGTACCAGCCCCTATACCTTCTATCAGTTCTGGCTGAACGTTGCCGACGAAGACGCTGAACGTTACATAAAGATCTTCACCTCATTGGACAAGGCTACCATTGACGCACTTATTGAGGAGCATCGCCAGGATCCCGGTCGTCGTGTTCTTCAGAAGCGTTTGGCCGAGGAGGTTACCGTACTTGTTCACAGCCGCGAGGATTACGAATTGGCTTTGGAGGCCAGCAATATCCTCTTTGGTAAAGCAACCAAGGAGAGTCTGACAAAACTGGACGAGCAAACACTGTTGGATGTATTCTCTGGTGTTCCTCAGTTTGAAGTAAGTCGTTCACTACTAGAAGGCGAGGGCGTAAAAGCCATTGATTTGCTGGCAGAGCACACTGCATGCTTTGCTTCCAAAGGCGAGATGCGCAAACTGACTCAGGGCGGTGGTGTTTCAGTAAACAAAGAGAAACTGGACGATCCCAACAAGGCTATTACAACAGCCGACCTGTTAGATAATAAATATATTCTGGCTCAGCAAGGCAAGAAAAAATACTTCCTGCTGATTGTAAAATAAAAGTATGCCTCCAACTCCCAAGAGGGAGAGAGACTTAACAGCAATAGACAAAAAAGAATATAAAAAGTGAGATTGGCGAAGTTTTTTTACTTTTCCTTTCTCACTTTTCACTTTTCTTTATATCTTTGCACCCGCAATCCGTAAAAAGATTGGGATAGGATTGGGCTATGGTGTAATGGTAGCACAAGACATTTTGGTCGTCTTAGTCCTGGTTCGAACCCGGGTAGCCCAACCCAAAAAGAAGCGCTGGTTCTCTATTGAGCCAGCGCTTCTTTTTTGGGTATACGTAGAAAAATTTACTGCCACACGTAGAAAAATTATTTTCTACACGTAGCAGTAAAAATTGACAAGTTAATAAATATATGTCAGTTCTCCACCCTTTTTTAGTTCAGATACGGCGATACGATAATTCTGTAACTTCCTGCCGTTCCAAATAGCATATTTCAGGGGCTGGTTCTTATCAGTTCTACCCTTAGTCGTGATAACCACATCCTTGTCGCCCAAACGTAATGCTGCCTTATCAAAGAGAGGAGAGAAAACCTCGTACTGCGCTTCTCCCACTACCAAAGGATAAAGACCAAGACTAGTAAATACATACCAGGCACTCATAGCACCATCATCCTCGTCCATTTCGGGTGCATAACCACGTGGGGCATTCACAAAAGCACAACCCACCCAAGGAGTAGGATAAGCATCGTTGCCACCATAGCGGTGAGTCACCACTTCTGTTGCCAAGGGGCGAACAGTAAGACCCGTCTTCTCAGGCATTCCCAAACGGGCAAAGAGGAAAGGAACATGAATGTCAGGTTCATTGCCCTGATTGTAAAGTTCCTTCTCGAAGAAGGTCACCAATTCCTGACCCAGCTCCTTCTTGCCAACCATATTAATCATACGATCCAGGAACATAGGAGCGCCCCAACGGTATTGCCAACGTGTACCCTGATAGAGACCGTTGCCACGCATCTTTATGAACGAATCGTCTATCTTCTGGAACTCACGAGGCCAGATACTATCAAAAATTTCTTCGCCACGAGATGTCCATTTGCTTGCATCCTCAGGCATTCCCAATTCACCAGCCAACTGACCCAGCGCCCAGAAGTCACCGGCAGCCTCCAGACATTGGTCTGGACTCTTCAGCGAGAGACATTTTACCTCTTCTACCATACCAGGATAAGCATCACGCAGATTCGGAATGCTGATTCCCTGACGGTAAGCGTCCAACAGCGTAGCAATAGCATGTTCCGTACGAACGGTAGGCACACACTCGTTTGATGTACTCCAATCCTTCTTACCCGTGATATACAAGGTTGACAGTGAACGCATGATATCACTGGACCTACGCGGATCTAACAATGTTATCAAGGGGAACTTGGTACGGTATGTATCCCACAAAGACCATGAGCTATAATAGGTATAACCCTGTTCCCCGTGTTCCTTTCCGTCCGTTCCCAGATAATGTTTCATATTGCGGTCCGTGACTACAAACGGACTGTGGAAAGTACGATACAACGAAGTATAGAAAATAGTACGCTGATCAGCAGTACCACCCTCAACCTTTACCGTTGAGAGCAACTGACGCCACTGGCGCTTGGCCTGTTCAACCATAGAAAGGAAATCCGTTCTCCATACATCGGACTCCTTCATACCATCCAGTTCCTTCTCAAGACCTGTAGAAACAACGATACGGACCTCAACATAACGTGCTGAGAGTGTGGGGAATGTCAGTTTCTTCCTGCCGTCCTCCAGCTCCTGCATTTCGAATGGAGCAGATGTGTACAGTCTGTAATGCAAGTGGTAATTACCACGGCGACAAGTATTGGCACAGTCGATATAACCCTGCCCTACGTTCTCGCCAGTCTTACTGAAAGACGACTTATACACTTTATCGAATGCCGTACCCGGGTTCAAGAGCAACACTGCCTTCCCGGCAGACGGGAAGGAGAAACGCTCTACAGCCATACGTCTGTTTGCCGTGGCAGTGAACCACACACCGTTACTAAGCTTCACACTGTAATAGCCGGGGGTGGCCTGTTCTGTGCTCTTAATCAGGTGCACATCCTCGCCTGTCTCGTCAGGCATCAGCGACACATTGCCGCCACAACCGCTACCGCCCACTCCGGAAAGACGATTTATACTGAACCCCGATATCCGGGAAACCTCATAGTCGTAACCGGGGTGCTGGCGAGGCTTGCTGTCGGGACAAACCTGAATCTGGCTGTATGGCATACAGGCACCCGGGGACATCTGTCCGTAGTCGTTTGCCGTACCAATGTACAGATTTACATTATCAAGCACATCCTGCGCAGATGCCCAGGTTGACATAGCAAAGCAAAGAAATAGAGCAATCGAAAATTTTCTGTCCATATTTATGTAATTGTTTATGCCTCAGCGGCAACAAAAAGAATTTCACTGAGTGTAGGATGAATATGCACCATGTCGACAAGTTCCTCAACTGTAGTGTTCTTGCACATCAGCACACTGACTTCCTGAACGATATCGGCACTGTGAGCTCCATAGGCATGACAGCCAAGAATCAAACCGTCGGGACTGACAAAGAGCTTCAGAAGACCCTCTGCCTCACCCATTGCAAGTGCCTTGCCATTTGCACGCCAGAATGATTTCTTGCACTCGTAGGCTATACCCTGTTCTTTCAACTGGTCTTCCGAGAGACCTACACAGGCAGCCTCGGGGAGGGTAAAGATAGCCGCAGGCATGATATCAAAGCGAATGCCATCCTTCTTGCCTATGATGTGGTTTACTGCACGTATAGCCTGCATCTCTGCGGCATGGGCCAGCATCTGCTTGCCGTTAACATCGCCAATGGCGTAGATAGAAGCCTCACCCTCCGCCCTCTCCAAGGGGAGAGGGTACTGATAATTGTCATCAACGGGAATACAGCCGTTAGGAGCCAGCGTAATACCAGCTGCTTCCAGGTTCAGTCCTTCTGTACGGGGTTTGCGACCTGTGGCCATCAGTACTATATCTGCTTGGACGGATTCTTCTTTGCCTTTCTGTTCAAAAACCACATTAGTTCCTCCATCGCCTTCGGAGAGGGTTGGGGTGAGGCTTTTTACACCTGCACCCATTTTAAAGGTAATACCGCGCTTCTCCAACGTCTTGCGCAGACGCTTGGCAATATCGCTGTCAAGAGCGGGGAGGCATTCCTTCAGGAATTCGACAACAGTCACCTCCGAGCCAAAGCGATGGAACACACTGGCAAACTCCATACCTATTACGCCGGCACCGATGATGCAGAGACGTTTGGGCAGCGTATCCAGATTCAGAAGACCTGTAGAATCAACAACCTCTGGGCTGTTGATGCCAGGAACGGGAATAGCTTTACTGTCTGAGCCTGTGGCAATAATAATATTAACCCCTCTCCAAACCTCTCCCGAGGACGAGGCTTCTACTGTGTGGGCATCTATAAATTGGGCTTTCTCGCGTACCAATGTAATGTTGGGATTCGAGAGGATACCCTCGACACCAGCACGCAGTTGGGGAACCACGGCAGCCATTCGTTCGCGAGCCTCATCGAATGAGGCAGAGTGAACGTATGTCTTGGTGGGGATACAACCCACATTCAGACAGGTTCCACCCACCTCCGAGCCTTCAAAGATAACCACCCTCAGGCCCTGCTTGGCAGCATATTCAGCGGCGCGGTACCCACCAGGGCCCGCACCGATGATAATCAAATCAGCATTATTCATTGAGAATTGAAAATTGAGGATTGAGGATTAGACTTCCGCCTGAAGTTGGCGATAAGTCACGATCGGATGCTTGGCAGCCAGTACATCATCTACACGACCGATAGGCGTAAGATGAGGAGCTGATTTCACCTCATCCGGATTCTCCTTGGCCTCCTGGGCGATCTTGCGCATCACACCGATAAAGCCGTCGATGGTTTCCTTGCTTTCGTTCTCCGTCGGCTCAATCATCAGACTCTCATGGAAGAGCAAGGGGAAGTAGATGGTGGGGGCATGATAGCCGTAATCCAGCAGACGCTTAGCCACATCCATGGTGGTAACACCGGTACTCTTGTCCTTCAGGCCGTCGAACACAAACTCATGCTTGCACAACCCGTCAATGGGCAGCTCGTAAACATCCTTCAGGCTCTCCTTGATATAGTTGGCGTTCAATGTTGCCAAGGGACCTACCAACTTGATGTTCTCACGGCCCAATGAGAGAATGTACGCGTATGCGCGCATTGCCACTGCAAAGTTTCCGTGATAGGGTGAAACCTCGGGGAAGAAGGGCTCCAGGCCTTTCCTTACACCGACAGGTCCGGCACCGGGTCCACCACCTCCGTGAGGGGTAGAGAATGTCTTATGCAGATTGATGTGCATAACATCGAAACCCATATCACCGGGACGGGCAGCGCCCAGCATAGGATTCAGGTTGGCACCGTCGTAGTACATCAGACCGCCTGCGGCATGCACCAGTTTCTCAATCTCAGGAATCTGCTTCTCGAAGAGTCCCAACGTATTGGGGTTGGTCATCATCATGGCTGCAATCTCAGAACCATGCTGCGCCAACAGTTCCTTCAGTGCCTCGACATCTACGGTACCGTCACTCAGCGACTTCACCTCAACAATATCCAGGCCACACACAGCGGCACTGGCAGGATTGGTTCCGTGGGCTGAATCAGGTACGATAACCAGGCGGCGAGCCTCATCGCCACGGCTCTCATGGTACTTCTTGATAACCATCAGACCAGTCAGCTCGCCATGAGCACCGGCAAAGGGCTTCAGAGTGAAGGCATACAGGCCAGTCAGTTCACAGAGCGATTTGCACAACTGCCTGCAAACCTCCTCGGCACCCTGAGTTGTCTCTGCAGGCTGAAGGGGGTGAAGGTTGGCAAACTGCGGCAGGGCAGCCACCTCCTCGTTGATCTTGGGGTTGTACTTCATGGTACAGGAACCCAATGGATAGAAACCGTTGTCAACGCCGAAGTTATTGGCACTCAGATTGGTATAGTGGCGAACCACCGTCATCTCGTCGCACTCGGGCAGAGCAGCATCTTCCTTTCTGCAAAGCTGTGCAGGAACGCTATAGCTGCCGAACTGATTCTTAGGAAGAGAATAACCGCTTCTTCCCTCTTGCGATAGCTCGAAAATCAAATTTCCGTATAATCTGTTATTCATAAGGCAGCAATCTTTACAAGGTTATCAACTTCTTCCTTGGTACGCTTCTCGGTAACGGCAAACATCAACTTGTCGGCATCCAATTTGACACCGCCGAAGATGCCGTTTTCGGTAAGACGTTTCTGCAAGGCATCCACATCTCCGTTATAGCGAACCACGAACTCGTTAAAGAACGGCTGATTATAGACAAGGCTGAACTTGCCTGTCTTCAGCAGTTCGTCGCACAGGTAATGTGCTCCAGCGTATGAAAGCTCGGCAGCTTCCTTCAGTCCCTGCTTACCCATCAAAGACATATAAACAGTTGTCCACAATGCCATCAGACTCTGGTTAGAGCAGATGTTGCTGGTAGCCTTCTGACGACGGATATGCTGTTCACGGGCCTGCAGCGTAAGCACAAAGGCACGCTGGCCGCGATTGTCCTGTGTCATACCCACGATACGACCTGGCATCTTACGGATAAGCTTCTCGGTGCAGCACATATAACCCACGTAAGGACCACCCCACTGCATGGGGATTCCCAGACTTTGACCATCGCCTACTGCAATATCTGCGCCCCATTCGCCTGGAGTCTTCAGAACAGCCAAGTCAGCAGCTACGCTGTTCATGATGAAGAGCGCCTTCTGATTATGGCATGCCTCGGCAAAACCCTCATAATCCTCTACGATACCATAGAAGTTGGGCTGCTGTACCAATACGCCGGCAACGTCAGCCGAGAGTTGAGAGCTGAGAGCTGAGAGGTCGGTTGCGCCATCCTTGGCAGGAATCATCTCTATCTCTATGCCATGGAAGTGAGCATACGTCTTAACGACAGCCAACACCTTGGGGTCAATGGTCTCGCTCACCAGCACCTTATTCTGCTTCTTACCTGCAGCGACAGCCATCATCACAGCCTCGGCGGTAGCGGTGCTTCCGTCGTACATCGAGGCATTGCTGATGTCCATACCCGTCAGTTCAGTCATCATGCTCTGGTACTCAAAGATATAATGCAGCGTACCCTGAGAGATTTCTGCCTGATAGGGCGTGTAGCTGGTCAGGAACTCAGAACGGCTGAGCAACTGAGGAATAGCACTGGGTGTATAATGATCATAGACACCGGCACCGGCAAAACAGGTAAGCTGTTTGTTCTGAGCGCCCAGTTTGTCGAAGAGCTGACGCACCTCAATCTCGCTCATCTCCTCGGGCAGCTGATATTCGCCACGGAAGCGAATCTGCTCGGGAACCTCAGCATAGAGGTCGTCAAGACTCTTGATGCCCACCTTCTGGAACATCGCCTGAAGGTCGGCATCAGTATGAGGAAAGTATTTGAAATTCATTGAACATTGAACATTGAGCATTGAACATTATGCATTTTCACAAAATGCCTCGTATGCCTTGGCATCCATCAAGCCGTCCAGTTCGCTCTTGTCAGAGAGTTCAACCTTGATAATCCAGTTTCCGAAAGCATCCTTGTTCAGCAGCTCGGGCTCATCGTCCAGTGCCTCGTTAACCTCGATGATAGTTCCGCTAACGGGAGAGATGATATCACTGGCAGCCTTTACACTTTCTACTGCACCGAATTCCTCACCTGCTGTTACCTCATCATCCACATCGGGCAGGTCCACATAAACCACGTTGCCCAATGCATGCTGAGCATAATCCGTAATACCAATGTAACCAACGTTACCTTCTACCTTTACATACTCGTGTGACTCGCTATAGTAGAGTCCTTCAATTACTGTTGCCATAATATTGAGATTATTAGTTTTTTTGAGTTCTTGAGTTTTTGAGTTCTTGAGTTCTTGAGTTCTTGAGTTATCGAGTTTTCGACATCTCGATATTTCGGAATTCCCAATTTTGAATTTTGAATTTATAAATTTTGAATTAAAAATTCACTTTTATCTTTTATCTTTTATCTTTTAATTCTACTTCTTATAACTCTTGTTATAGAATTGTTTCTTTACTGTCTTGCCAGGGAAGACCTTCTTGCGAATCTGAATCTGCACCTCGGTATCCAACTTGGCATACTGGGCATCTATCAGCGCCATGCATACGCTCTTGTCTGTGGAAAGCGTATGATAACCCGTAGTCACCTCTCCAATGGTCTCTCCCTGCATGTTCAGTACGGGATAGCCGTGGCGGGGGATAGCCTTGTCTGCCAGCTCTATGCCCACAATCTTCTTGGCAGGTCCATCTGCCTTCTGCTTAGCCAAGGCCTCCTTACCGATAAACTCCTGCTTGTCCAACTTCACGAAGATGCCCAAGCCTGCCATAATAGGAGTAATCTCCTCTGAGAGTTCGTCGCCATAAAGAGGCAGACCCACCTCAAATCGGAGGGTATCCCTGCAACCCAGTCCGCAAGGCTGAACACCAGCTGCTATCAGCTTATCCCAGCACTCCTGAATATATTCGTGCGATGCATATACCTCGAAGCCATCCTCACCCGTGTAACCTGTACGGCTGACGATGACGTCACCAATGGTCTTAACGGTATAGAACACCAGTTCCGAGCATTTCAGCCCTAAAACCGTCTCAACGGTCTTCTCTGCATCCGGTCCCTGAACGGCAATCTGTCCGTAGAAGTCGCTACGGTTCTGCAAGTCTATGTCGAAGCCCTTTGCATTCTCCTGCATCCACGCCCAGTCCTTATCTATGTTGGCTGCGTTGATAACCAGGAAGAAGTCATTCTCGCCCATCTTGTACACCAGCAGGTCATCGACCGTGCCACCATTCTCGTAGCACATCATACCATAGTATATCTTACCCACAGGCGCACCTGCGATGTCGTTGGTAAAGATATGCTGAACGTAACGCTCGGCATCCTTTCCCTTCACCGTAACCTCACCCATGTGAGAGACGTCGAAGACACCTACTTTCTCGCGCACAGCCATATGCTCGGGGGTGATGCCTGCATACTGTATGGGCATTTCAAAACCACCGAATGGCGAAATCAGGGCACCCAGTGCCACATGCTTTTCATAAAGACAAGTTCTCTTCATTATTTGTTGTTTCTATTTAAGGTTTTAATATTAGTTGATAAGTTGATAAGTTGATGAGTTTTTTACATCCGCTGAATGAACTCCTTGCTCAGGTACTCCTGCTCAATCTTGCGGATACCCTCCACATCGGCTTCGGTCAGTTGCAATTCCCCTTGGCAGAGTGTCTGGCGTATGAACGCCTTCAGCTCCTCAATGTTCAGGCTGATATGCTCCTTCAGGAACGTAATGCGCTGACGCACACTCTCCACACCATTCTTCTGCAGTTTCTCTGCCGATGGCGTGATGGCATTCAGCATATGCTCCATATTCGTATCATAGAGCATCGTGCTATGCACAATGCTACGTCCTGGCAACTGATAAAAGGCTGTTCCACATACCTTGCGGTCGCCAATCATCACATCGTTGTGCGTAGTCCCGGCCGCCTCGACGCCCAGCTGCTGCAACACAAAGATCACCATGGTCATAAAGCGGTTGAACGTAAACGGCACATTGTCACCCCGGGTAATAAAGGAAAGCATAATATTGTCCTTGTCGGCATAAACGCAACCGCCGCCGCTTTTGCGTCTGAATATCTCTATACCATGCTCACGGCAGTAAGGTATATTCACCTCGTTCTGCAACACCTGATTTCTTCCGAATATAACGGTAGGTTCCACCTGCCACATAAAAAAGCAATCCGGCTCGTCTATGTTACGTGCCACATACTCCTCCATGGCCAAATAGAACGAAAGGTGTGTGTCTCCCTCCAATGATTTTGGTAAAGTTATATACTTCATAATCTGCCCGCAAATTTATGAAAAAAGATGTATTCCATCCAAAATATTACCCGAAAATATTCTTTTCCTCACGTGGCTGTAATTTTTCCCACGTGTAGTAGTAATTTTTATAAGGAAAAACATACCTTTGGGACAATTTTCAGAAAAAACATTCACTTTTCTGTTACAAAAAGAAAAGTTGTGCGTTATTTAAGTGAAGAGCATGCAGAAGATGAGCAAGAACTACTTGACAATAGCCTACCAGAAGTTGCAGCAGAGGTTGCAATTCGGTATCCTGCATTCAGGTGAAGATGCTCTCAACGATGCCTTCTGTCAACTTTGGGCTGGTCAATACGACCCAGCAACAGAAGCGGAGGGCGAGAAACTGCTCAGGACGGCGGTACGACACCGGCAAATAAGCCTCTGGCGCGAAGAGAACCGCCACCCGCAGACATCGCTCGATAATACGAACCTCGTTCAATCGCCACCAGACACAGATGCCAAGGAAACCTTCCGGCAGGTTAAAACACTGATAGACACCCAGTTGACACCGCTGCAAAAAGACATCCTTACACGACACGACATCAACGACGAGACGTACAAGGAAATAGCCCATACGCTGGGAATGCAGGAAGCCGCCGTCAGGATGCAGTTGAGCAGAGCTCGAAACATAATCAGAGAAACATATAAAAAAACAAAGAAATGACACAGCACGACTTATCTTATTGGGAAGAAATGACACAGCGTTACTTCCTGGCAGAGACCACCGAGGAGGAGGAAAGACAGCTGCGCAAATTCCTTTGTACCAGCCAGTCGCAGGATGCCCGTTTCGACGAGATCAGAGCCACACTCTCCTTCCTGAATGTCTGCAAGAACCAACATCAGACCCCACGTGCCAATTATACGCTACGCGCACTGGCCGTTGCCGCTTGCCTGAGCGCCATAGCATTCCTGGGATGGCACCAGTATCACCAGCAAGACGTCAGCAGCGTGCGCATTGCCGGCCAGACCGTGGAGGCAGACGCCTCCCAACTGATGGAGCAGCAGCTGGCAGAAATGTTTTCAACTACCAACCCGTAAAGAGCCATGAAAAAGTTACTCACAATCATACTGCTGCTCCTGGGTTCGCACTCCGTCTTGTGGGCACAGAAGGGACTGGCTATTCAGACCGCCTTCGATGAGCTGGCAGTGAAGAAAAACGCCACAGAAGTGGTGATGAGCGGAAAAAGGCTGAAAGACTTCCACCTAAGCCTCTTCCACAGCCTGGAGATCAAGAACCCGTCGGCTACGGACCGCCAGCGCATCTCATCGTTAGTACAGACAGATGCTGCCCAGGCCATAACCCAGGAAGAAACCCCGGCACACAGCTTCTATGAACTGCCCCAGCACAAGGGCACGCATTCCTACATCCTCTACCGACACAACGGTCAGACCCTTACTCTTATCTACATCGAGGGTAAAGCCAGCCTGAAACAAATAAAGCAATATTTCCAGAAAAAATAACCACATACACACGATATGAAACTACACAACACATTACATATACTGTTTGCCCTCCTGACAGCTTTCTCCCCCGTCTATGCCGATGAAGCAGACAGCCTGCAGTGGAACTTCACCGACCTCTTCCAGGACACCAAAGAGATGCCTGCCCTCCCCTCTTCGCTAGAGGGTTGGAGGGACCACTTGGAACTCTTCGGAAAAAGCATGCCCCAGGAAGAAGTGTTTCTTCACATGGACAACACATGCTACTTTGCAGGAGACACGCTCTACTTCAAGGCCTACGTCCGCCGAAGCGATACAGGCAAGCTGACCAACCTCAGCCAGTTGCTCTACACCGAGCTATGGAACCAAGAGGGCTACATGCTGGAGCGCCATCTGGTTAAACTGAAGGACGGACAGGGGACAGGCTCCTTCGTACTCAACGACTCGCTCTATGGCGGCTTCTATGAACTACGTGCCTACACACGCTGGCAACTCAACTGGGGCGAGTATCAGCACCCCCACACCTGGCCTGCTGAACAGTGGTTCTTCAACAAGAAGATGGCCAAGGAGTTCTATCGTGATTACGAGAAACTATATAGCCGCATCTTCCCCATCTATGACAAACCCGCCACACCCGGCCTTTACAGTCACGATATGACGGAGCGTCCTCACATGCGTTATTTCCGGACAGAAACCAAGAAAGCTTCTCCCGTAGTGAGTCTGTACCCCGAAGGAGGCGTGATAGTAGAAGGTACCCGTGCACGCGTAGCTTTCGAGGCTAACGAGGCTGATGGCGAGCATATCCCGGGTGTTATGCGCCTGTACGGAAAGGGAGGAGAACTCCTACAGGAACAACGGACAGAGAACCGGGGACGCGGAACATTGGAGTTCAATTACGAACCCGGCGTCATATACACCACAGTCTTTACCAGCGACAGCAACCAAGTAATCCGTCAGCGTATGCCCAAAGCCGAGAAAGACGGATGTGCCGTGCGTACCGACATAACGTCAGACCATTTACTGCTCACACTTCAACCCAGAGGTGAGGCAGCCAACGAGACACTGGGCGTTACCGTAACCGTAGGCGGAGCCTTGCATTACTTCCAGAAGTTCCGTGCCCAGGATACACAAATCAGCATCCCCACGGACTCCCTCCCCACCGGTGTGGCACAGGTTACGGTGTACAATGCGCAGGGGCGAGTGTATAGCGACCGACTATGCTTTATCCTCCACCAGCAGGATATCAAGACTGCAGAGATACACTTCTCGGGCATAAAGCCCCAGTACGAGCCCTTTGATTCCATTCATGTAGCCATAGAGAATCCGCTGGCTGCAGGCTCTACCATCTCGCTGGCTGTCAGAGACGCCGCTACGTCAGAGTATCTGTATGACAGCAGCAACATCCTCACCGAGATGCTACTATGCAGTCAGATTCGCGGCTTTGTAGAACAA
>Ga0265298_10000846_pt1 | contig 45479 bp, 43 predicted proteins | sample AusTroGonzalo_MG_3_FD_193486 | JGI IMG/M metagenome (GOLD analysis project Ga0265298, IMG submission 193486) | Bovine rumen microbial communities from tropical cattle in Woodstock, Queensland, Australia - Gonzalo_01 | ecosystem: Host-associated > Mammals > Digestive system > Stomach > Rumen ...
AGGTCCTGGCTCCAATACCATAACTGAAGAAGGTGCCTTGCTGGCTTTCTTCTTCAAAATCCAGCCAAAGAACAGCCTTCTCTGCCGATAGTTCCTCTGGTTTCAGTGCCTGGCTAAACACCCCTACCTTGTCGATTTGCGCATCACAGATATAGACATTTGTTTCTTGTCCGTGGATTTCCTCGTTTCGTCCTATATTAATAGGCATAGGCAAGTTTCTAATTCGCCCATTTGCCTCTTTGGTGGCAATCTCTTGTCCATCAATCAACAAGCGCATCTGCTGACCATCATATACGGCATATATATCATGCCAATGGTTCTCCCAGTTTTCAGGCAACGTGCCTGTAGCCTTGTACAATTTATTGGTATAAATATAAAAGGTGATTTTGTCCTTGCCTTCTTGCTGAATGCCCAACTGCTTACTGCCTTTTGTAATAAACGAACCACAACTGCTAATGAGTTTACGAGGATACACTTGCATCGTCAAAGTCAGTTGATCAGAGTTAATTTCAACATTCTCATTGCGATACACCTCTACCCATTGGTCATGCCCGTTGAGGTCGAGCACACTGCCTGTCTTGCCTTTCACCAGCTTTGCGTTGCCCATCAAGTGAGCAGGAGTATGGTAAGGCGAACTGTCTTTCAGTGCCCTTACCGGCTCTGTTAAGCCTGTACTTACAAAATCCCATATTGCTCCTCCCATCGTGCGAGGATGGTTATAAATCACACGCCAAAAGTCGTCCAAGCCTCCGCCACCATTGCCAGCTACAGAAAGGTATTCATCCATAAACGACGGACGATTGTCGCCATCGCCATGCAAGCCTACCTGCAAGTCAAGTTCCTCAGGCGTGGGATATCGAGGCCCTATAATCTCTTCTGCAGGATGCGAGTAGGCATTGCCACCATACATCCAATAACGAGTATCATCATATTTGCGGCCTTCCTTGATGACCTCACCTATCAGATGACCCTCACCGCTCTCGTTGCCAGCACTCCAGAACAACACACACGGATGGTTTCTGTCTCTTAGCACCATCTGACGGACACGTTCCTGATACATTCCCAGATAAGTTGAATCACGTGAAATCTGTTCCGTAGCATGAGCCTCGTCGCCTGTTTCGTCGATGATGAACAAACCATATTCATCGGCCAGTTCCAGATATTTGTTGACAGGAGGATAATGTGATGTACGCACAGCATTGAAATTGAACTGCTTAAGTATCTCAAAATCCTTGCGAATGATGTCTTCAGTCATAGTATGTCCCATTTCTGGATGCTGCATGTGACTGTTTTGTGCATTCACCTTCAGCGGCACACCGTTTAAGAAGAATGTATCGCCGATAATCTTGGTTTCCTTGAAACCTATCCGAGTGTTCACCTCATCTACCACCTTGCCATTTTGCAGGAGCTGCATACGCAAACCATAAAGATTAGGCGTTTCGGAAGTCCATTTCAGCGGATTGACAATATGTTGGTTCAAGGCAGTCTGCCCTATAACACCAGCACCAACAGAGGTCGATGCACTTGCCATTTCTGTCACTGCTTTACCTTGTTTATCAGTGAGCCAAGCCTTTACCAACAAACCATCTGTTCCATCTCCATAATTCTTGATAAAGGCATTGATGCGCAAATCGGCATCTTGGTAATTATCGTCTAAATCGGTGATTACTTGCCAATCCATCAAACGAGTCTTGGGGGTAGCAAACACCCACACATCGTCGAATATGCCTGCTAATCGCCAGTAATCTTGTCCTTCAAGATAATAGCCATCGCTATACTTGGTCACCAACACAGCCACAGTGTTCTTTCCAGCTTTCAGATAAGGCGTGATATCGTATTCAGAAGGTTCTTGTGCGCCCTCGTTATAGCCCACTTCCTGACCATTCACCCATACGAACGAAGCCGAAGCCACTTTCTCAAAACGCAGGAACACCTGCCTGCCATTCCAATCAGCCGGCAAGTTGAATGTGGTGCGATAGGCACCTGTGGGATTATACTCACGCGGCACAAAAGGCGGATTAGCCTTAAAGGGAGCAGTCACATTGCGGAACAGTTTGTCACCATAGCCTTGCATCTCCCAATTAGAGGGCACCTGTATTTCATCCCATTTGGCATCCTTGAAACCTTGCAGCCAAAAACCTTGTGGAATGTCTTCAGGCACATCAGCATAGCAAAACTTCCACTTGCCATTCAGTGAAATACTGGTGGAGGGGATATAATAAGCATGTCCCTCCTCTTGTCCTTGACCATACATCTTTGTATTCTCGATGTAATCGTACAAGTTTGTGAAAAAGCCTTGCTGAGCATTAATAGTCAAGGTGACAATCAAAGACAACACAATTAAAGTCAATTTCTTCATAAATCAATAAAATATATGTTTATGAGTGCAAATATAAGAAAAAACACGTATCTTAGCACCATCAAAGTGTCAATATATAGCATTTATGGAACTAAACAGTCAGAAAGTAAGGAAACTGGCTCCAGAAAACGACCCGCTGAAGATAGGTATGGGTTGGACGGTGGATGACCTTGACAAGCCTCAAATATTGGTGGAGAGCACTTTTGGTGATTCCCACCCTGGCAGTGCGCACCTCGACCAGTTTGTAGGAGAAGCCATAAAAGGTATCACTGAAGCTGGTGGCAAGGCGGCTCGTTACTTTGTGACTGACATCTGCGACGGCATTGCCCAGGGGCACGATGGTATCAACTATTCGTTGGTAAGTCGTGATATGATTGCCAATATGATAGAGATTCACGGCAACTCTACAGGCTTCGACGGAGGAGTTTTCATAGCTTCTTGCGACAAGTCGGTGCCAGCTTGTTTAATGGGACTTTGCCGATTGAACATGCCCAGCATCATGATAACAGGTGGTGTGATGGATGCTGGCCCTAATCTGTTGACTTTAGAGCAGATAGGCGCCTACTCTGCCATGTGCCAACGTGGAGAAATCACCGAGGAGCAGTTGCTGTTCTACAAGCACCATGCTTGTCCTTCGTGCGGTGCCTGCTCGTTTATGGGCACGGCCTCAACCATGCAGATAATGGCAGAGGCACTGGGCTTGATGTTGCCTGGTTCTGCCCTGATGCCAGCCACTTCGGAAGAACTTAAGGAGATAGCTCATGAAGCAGGTAAGCAGGTATTGGAATTAGTGAAGAAAGGCATCAAGGCAAGCGATATCGTTACGAAGAAAGCGTTTGAGAATGCCATCATGGTGCATGCTGCTATCAGCGGTTCTACCAACTCCTTATTGCATATTCCTGCAATAGCCCATGAGTTGGGCATAGAGATTGATAGCGACACCTTCAACCGTATGCATCGTGGGGCGCATTATTTGCTGGACATTCGTCCTGCTGGTCGTTGGCCGGCACAATTCTTCTACTATGCCGGTGGTGTACCTGCTGTGATGGAAGAAATCAAGTCCATGCTTCATCTGGATGTGCTGACTGTAACAGGAAAGACGATGGGTGAGAATCTGGAAGAGTTGAAAGCCAATGGATTCTACGACCATTGTGAACAATATCTAGCGAAGTGGAACTTAAAACGTACGGATGTGATTCGCCGTTTCGATCATCCTATTGGTGATAATGGGACAGTGGCGATTCTTAAAGGAAACCTGGCTCCCGAGGGGGCTGTTGTGAAACATTCAGCTGTACCCAAGGAGATGTTCCATGCCGTACTGAAGGCACGTCCGTTCGATTGTGAGGAAGATGCGATTGCAGCCGTCTTGTCGCATCAAATTAAGCCTGGCGATGCGGTGATAATTCGTTACGAGGGTCCTCAAGGCTCTGGTATGCCTGAAATGTTTTATACAACCGAAGCCATTTCCTCTGATGCAGAATTGGGCAAAAGCATTGCCCTGATTACTGACGGACGCTTCTCAGGAGCATCCAAAGGCCCAGCCATTGGACACGTTTCACCAGAAGCTGCTGAGGGTGGTCCTATTGCACTGATAGAGGAAGGTGATTTGATTAGAATAGACATTCCTAATAGAGTGTTAGAAATAGTGGGTATCAACGGAATAGAACTTTCTAGTGAAGCAGTACTTGAGGTGCTAAAAAAGCGCAAAGCGGCTTGGCAACCTAAGGAACCAAAATATAAGAGTGGCGTACTGAAACTGTTCTCAGAAAAGGCCGTTTCACCCATGAAAGGAGGATATATCAATTGAAACTTTCTGGAGCAGCGAGGGCAGAGGCAAGCTTGCTTGAACTATGCCGAGTCGCGACAGAATTGTTACAAAGTAAAATTGAAAATTATGCTTGATCCTACAAGATTAATAATTTCTGCCTTGATTGGCTTGGTGATATTGCTGGTACTTATCATCAGGTTCAAGGTGCAGGCTATGATTGCCATTCTGATAGGCGCTGTAGCTATCGGACTGATGGCTGGTATGCCTTATAGTGAGATTGTAGGCTCGGTGAACCAAGGTATTGGCGAAACGCTGAAAGGCATCGCTCTATTGGTGGGCTTAGGCTCCATGTTTGGTGCCATTCTGGAAGCCTCAGGTGGCGCACAGACATTGGCTGTAACGATGGTGCGTAAGTTTGGCGACCAGAAAGCTGCTTGGGCATTGGGAATTACGGGATTGGTCATCGCCATGCCTGTGTTCTTCGATGCAGGCCTCATCATCCTGATACCTTTGGCTTTCTCATTGGCAAAGCGAACCAAACGTTCTACCCTGTATTATGCCATTCCTTTGTTGGCAGGCTTGGCAGTAGGTCATGCCTTTATACCCCCTACTCCTGGTCCTGTGCTGGTGGCTACCATGCTGAACGTCGAACTGGGTTGGGTAATTATGGTAGGCATCTGTTGTGGTATTGTCTCGATGATTGTGGCAGGTCCTATCTGGGGCAGCATAGCCGGTAAGAAGTTCCATATCCCTGTACCTGAACATGTGGCTAACCAACCAGACATCGACGAAAGCAAGTTGCCTTCGTTCTGGGTGATTGTAGGCATCGTATTGATTCCTTTGGTACTGATTATCCTCAATTCTGTGGCAAAAGTAGTACCTGCTATGGCTTCAGTACAACCCATTTTGGCATTCTTGGGTGAGCCATTTGTGGCACTGACTATCGCCGTGGTAGTAGCCATGATTATCCTTGGATACGGGCATGGATATACTAAAGCAGAACTTGAACGAGTAATGACTAAAAGCTTAGAGCCCACTGGATTGATACTTTTAGTTACAGCATCTGGTGGCGTATTGAGATATATCTTACAGAACTCTGGTTTGGGTATCGTGATAGGTGACGCTGTAGCATCTGCCTCCCTACCTATTGTAGTGGTGGCATTTGTGGTAGCCGCTTTGGTACGCATCTCTGTAGGCTCTGCAACCGTAGCTATGACAATGGCTGCTGGCATCATTTCGGCAATGCCTGAGATAGCGAACCTCTCTCCTATCTACCTGGCTTGCACCACAGCTGCCATCGCCGGTGGCTCAACAGTTTGCTCCCACTTCAACGATTCTGGCTTCTGGCTGGTGAAGTCGTTGGTAGGAATGGATGAAACCACTACCCTCAAGACCTGGACGGTGATGGAGACATTGGTGGGCACCACTGGCTTCCTGGTAGCATTGGTGATTTCAATGTTTGCTTAACAGATTATTTGGATGAATAATATAGACAGAAACAATGATAAATGAAGTATTTTTGGGTATTAGCGTTGGTGGATGGATCACCATCATAATTATGTTTAGTATTTTTGTGGTAATGGCTAAATCCAACATTCCAGCTGAGGTTTCTTTCCTTAGTGCTTTAACAGCATTAATGGTGTTGGGTATCGTCACCAATGAAGAAGGTATGGCTGGTTTCAGTAGCGAGCCAGTAGTGGTAAATGCAGCCTTTTTCGTCATCATAGCAGGGCTGATTCAAACTGGTGTTCTATATTGGCTAACCCAAAACGTACTTGGCAATGCCAAAAACTATGGCTGGGCCATTGTCAAACTGATGGTTCCCACCAGCATACTTGCAGCTTTCCTCAACTCGTCAAATATCGTATCATTGTTTATCGATGCTGTCAATATATGGTCGCGCAAACTGAACATCTCCCCCTCTAAACTACTGTTGCCCCTAAGCTATGCAGCTACTTTGGGTGGTATGTGTACGTTGTTGGGCAGTTCAACCAACTTATTGGTGGCAGGTCTGTATTTTAATAAGACAGGAGAAACAATGGACATCTTTGCCCCCATGTTACCAGGTATCATCCTTACCATAATTGGTACGATACTGGTGGTCATTATGCAAAGATTCATCCCAGACAGGAAATCCTCCGAGGTGTCATTTGAGTCCACCAGCGACTATACCGTAGAGTTACTTGTACCTACCGACAATCCTTATGTGATGGGAACAGTAGAAGAAGCCGGACTGCTTAATCCCAAGGGAGGTTCGCTCATTGAAATTGTTCGTTACGATCGAGAGATTGTGATGCCAGTACCTAAAGACGAGTATATTATGGGTGGTGACCGTCTTATCTTTGCGGGACAAATCAACGACCTATTGGATTTGAAGCGTACCCACGGACTGGCAGCTGCCGATCATCATGTATGGAGCATCAACGAGATAGACACCAAACGCCGCATGCGTACAGCCTACGTTACTTTCGGAAGCGAACTTATAGGCTTGTCAATGAATAATAGTGACTTTGAGCAGAGAAACAATGTAGCTTTGGTAGCAGTAGCCCGTCAGGGACACCGAGTGGAAGGTCAGCCTCGTGACATCTGTCTGGCGGCTGGTGACACCTTGCTTTTAGAATGTCCTTCCAAGGGTGAAACTCAGTTGGAGGAGAACAATCGCCGCTCTCTCAAGTTCTTCGATAGCCAGTTCGTACCACAATTAGGATTCAAGACCGTTCTTTCTGCCATCGTACTGACGCTGATGTTCTTAGCCTCTTCATTCCACGTACTGTCAATCATCAGCAGTTCGATGCTGGCAGCTGGAGTGCTGATGATTATGGGTTGTTGCCGCATCAACGATGTCACGAAATACATTGAATGGGACCTGTTGCTCATCCTCGGTTCTACGGTGGTCTTCTCTGTGGCTATAACAAAGACAGGTGTTGCCAGTTTTGTGGCTACTAACGTACTCGAAATCTGTGGTTCCAACCCTTATGTAATCATGGCTGTCATGTGCCTGCTGGCCTCTGTAGTCAGTGAATTCATCAGTGATATGGGTGCCGCTGCCATATTTTTCCCAATCATGTATCAACAAGCCTTGTTGTTGGATTGTGACCCCATGCCGTTTGTCATGTCACTTATGCTCTGCGTTACACTCAGTTTCGCATCACCTTTGGGCAGTTCTACCCACATGCTTATATACGGTCCTGGTTCGTTCCGATTCACCGACTTTGCCCGTCTGGGTATTATCATGCACATAATTCTGCTGCCTGTGATGCTAATTGTTGTCAATTTACTTTACCCAATTTAATTTATTATTATAATTTCAAACACTCCAGATTTGGCTATATTAGGGAGTTTGATGCATATGCTACATAAAAAAAATTGAATTTAGAACACATTATAAGTGAAATAAAACATTGTAATTACACCAAAATTATGTAATTTTGCACCCGAAAAAAAGAAAAGTAAGAGTTGGCATCTACAGATGCCCCAGTAGAAGATGGGTAAAATTGACGTAGTAAAAATCGGTTGTAAGCGTGAAATGGATGATTTCATCCGTTTGCCCTATTCTATCTATAACAATTGTCCACAATACGTGCCTGATCTGGAGAGCGATGTTCGCGACATCTTTAACCCTAAGAAAAATCCAGCCCATGAATTCTCACAAATCCAGCCTTTCGTTGCCTATCGTGACGGAGTTGCTGTAGGACGTATCGTGGGTATTATCAACCGCAAGGCCAACGAGAAGTGGAAAGAACAGAATGTCAGATTTTCCATGATAGAGTTTATCGATGACCTCGATGTTTCGAAGGCATTGATAGATGCGGTAAGTCAATGGGGGCAGTCTCAGGGTATGGACAAGATACATGGTCCTTTGGGCATTACCGACTTTGACAAGGAGGGCATGCTTGTAGAGGATTTCCATTTGACAGGGTCAATGAATACAATCTATAATCCAGACTACTACCCTCGCCATATGGAGGAGTTGGGATTTGGAAAGGAAGTTGACTGGGTACAGATACGCGTCAGCATCCCTCATGAAGTGCCAGCCAAGTATGTTCGTGTAGCTCAGTATGCCCGCGAGCAGTTAGGACTAAGTGTAATGAAAATCACCTACGTTGACGTTGTCAAACGTGGCTATGGCAAGAAAATTTTCAATCTGCTGAACGAGGCTTACCAGCCTATTTTCGGCTTTACGGAATTTTCGCCTGCTCAGGTGGATATTTTTGTTAACAAGTACCTCCGACTGATAGACCTACAGTTGGTTTCGGTTGTGCTGAATGCAGAACATGAAGTTGTTGGTGTGGCAGTAACAATGAGCAGCTTGTCGAAGGCAATGCAAAAAGCCAATGGTCATCTATGGCCTACAGGCTGGTGGCCTCTGCTGAAAGCACTGAAATGGCAACCAGAAGACAATGCCGAGATGTTATTAGTAGCTGTTCGTCCCGACTACCAAGGCTATGGCGTGAACGCCTTGTTTTTCGACGATCTCATCCCAATCTATAACAAGAAAGGATTCCAATGGGCAGAGACAGGTCCTCAGTTAGAGGACAACGTGCGGGAACTTACGCAGTGGAAAGTGCTGAAGCCTGAATTTGTGAAACGTAGAAGATGTTATTGTAAAAGATTGAAGTAATAAAAAAGATATGGAAAGAAGAGTAGTGATAACAGGAATGGGTATCTGGTCGTGTATCGGTACGACACTCGACGAGGTACGCCAATCGTTGTACGAGGGAAAAAGTGGCATTGTATTCAGCCAGGAGCGCAAGGATGCAGGATTCCGTTCTCCCATCTGTGCCAATGTTCCAAGTCCTGATTTGAAGAAAGTATTGAGTCGCAACGTGCGACAGATGATGCCTGAAGAGGCACAATATGCCTATATGGCAACGGTACAAGCATTAGAACAAGCTCAGCTTACACAAGATTATATCGACAGTCATGAAGTGGGTGTCATCTACGGCAACGACTCTGTGGCAGAATCAACTATGGTAGCCATGGACAAGTTCCGTCAGGCTGGCTCAACAGCTGCCTGTGGTTCGGGAGCCATTTTCCAATCTATGAACTCAACGGTTACGATGAACCTGGCAACATTGTTCCACCTGAAAGGTATCAACCTTACAGCATCAGCAGCCTGCGCCAGTGGATCACAATCGTTAGGTTTGGGCTTCTTGCTTATCAAGAACGGTTTGCAGGATTGCATTGTCTGCGGTGGTGCAGAAGAGAACAATATGTATGGTATCGCCTCGTTTGACGCATTGCAGACGTTTTCTACCCGCATAGATGACCCTACAAAAGCCAGTCGCCCATTCGACCGCGACCGAGACGGACTGGTGCCCAGTGGCGGTGCAGCTACCGTAATTATCGAGAGTTATGAACATGCCGTTCGCCGTGGTGCACCTATTTTGGCAGAAATCCTGGGCTGGGGATTCTCGGGCAACGGTGACCATATCTCTACCCCCAATGTGGAAGGTCCTGCACGTTCACTCGTTCGTTGTCTAGAGAGTGCAGGTGTTACACCTCATGACATTGGCTATGTGAATGCCCATGCCACCTCTACACCAATCGGTGACAGCCGTGAGGCAGAAGCCATCGCACAAGTATTTGGTGATTACAAGGTACCTGTTACCTCGACGAAGAGCCAGACTGGCCATGAAATGTGGATGGCAGGAGCATCAGAAATCATTTATTCCATGATGATGATGAAGAACGACTTCATCGCCGGATCTCTGAATTTTGAGCATCCCGATGAAGTGACACAGTGCATTAACGTCATCCCAGAAACCAAGCAACAGCATTTTGATATGTTCCTGAGCAACTCGTTCGGCTTTGGTGGTACCAATTCGACATTGATCGTGAAGAATATTGAACAATAAAAATAGAAGATTTAACGTTAAATAAAGATTGAAAATGAAAACAAGAGAAGAAATCATTGAACAAGTAAACAGTCTGTTAGCAGAAGAGTTTGAAACCGAAGATAGCAACTTCGCGCCCGATGCCAATCTGAAGGATGCTCTTAATCTTGACAGTATCAACTTGGTAGATCTTATCGCCTTGGTACAGTTTACCTATAAGATTACTATCCCTGTTGAGGATTTGAAGAAAATTCATACCTTCAATGACCTGTACGATTACATCGAGCAGCACCAGAAATAATTAAGAATTATAGATTCGACTTTAGTAATGATGAAAGGTGAGGACATCAAGCGGCTTATTCCTCAACGTGAGCCGTTCATAATGGTGGACGAGTTTGAGGAATGTGACGACACCAGTGCCGGCACAGCGTTACACGTATGTCCTGACAATTATTTTATCTTGCCTGACGGTACTATGGCAGAAACAGGACTTATTGAACATCTTGCTCAGTCTTGTTCTGCTCTTTCCGGTTATAAGGCATTGATGCAGGCTTCTCCCGCTGGTGAGCATCAGGAGGAAGCCCCTCCTCCCGTTGGACTGATTGGTGAAGTGAAGCAATTCGAGTGTCATCGTCGTCCACGTTTGGGTGAGAAGCTGAAAAGTACTGTTACATTTGGTTTCTCTTTCGGGAACGTAACACTGGCTACAGGTCAGACTTTTGTGGGCGATGAACTGATAGCCGATATCCAACTGAAGATATTCATGCAATGACAGGACTGTTTATTCGTCTCTCGCGGTATTTCCGCAATCATAAGGCATTATGCTGGCTGTCTATGATTGCCCTTTTTCTATTCTTCGGCTACTTTGCCACACAACTTCATCTGGAAGAAGACATCAATAAGCTAATGCCCTCATCTAAGAATGAGGACGGTACAACAAAACTGGCATTTGCCGACCTAAAAATCAAAGACAAGGTTTTTCTATTGTTTGAAGGCAACGATTCTGAGCTACTAACAGAGGTATGCGACGAGTTTGTAGATTCCTTGTTGCTGCATGATAATGTGAGCCAGACCATTGGCGATATCTTCTACCAGTTGGATGATGACCTGATACCCGATGGTATAGACTATTTGACAGAACACCTGCCAGCCTATATTGACACCTCGGTCTATGCACGTTTCGATACCCTGTTCACTCGGGAGCACTTTACCCAACAAATGCAGCAGAACAGAGAGGACCTGACGGGTGAGTTTGGCGAGATGTTCCCAGAGCTGATCCTAATGGACCCGATGGGCATGCGCAACGTACTAGCTGACCAAATGGCACCATTGTTGAGTGCTGGCGGCAGTTACAAGACCATAGACAATCATTTCTTTGTTCCTGACTCAACCGTATGCATTGCCTTTATCACCCCTCGCTATTCAGCCACGAACACCGGGCAAGGTTCAGCCATGTTCCTGCTTTTGAACACTCAGATTGAACAGTTTACTAAAAGCTACCCTTCTGTTCAAATATCATATCACGGCACACCAGCCAGCGGGTTCTATAATTCTACACAGATCAAGCAAGATCTTACCACCACCATAGCAGGAGCGCTCCTACTGGTACTGGTATTCCTGTTGTTCTGCTTCCGTCGTTGGGACACTATCCCCCTACTCCTGTTGCCTGTCGTTTTCGGCACATTGTTTGGCCTCTCCATGATGTACTGGCTGAAAGGCGAGTTCTCGCTATTGGCACTCGGCATCGGAGGTGTGGTGTTAGGCGTAGCACTCAGCTACGTACTTCATGTATTGACCCACCAGCAGTTTGTTGACGACACAGAACAATTGCTCAAGGACCAGGTGAAGCCAGTGCTGTTGGGCTGTCTTACCACCATCGGTTCTTTTGCCGGATTGCTTTTTGTCAAGACCGACCTGTTGCGCGACTTTGGATTGTTTGCGGCCTTTGCTATTTTAGGCACCACATTGTTCTCGCTTATCTATCTACCACAGCTGTTAAGAAAAAGGCAAGCCTCATCCTTCTTACATCTTACTTCTTCCTTCATCAGCTATCCTTTCGACCGTAAGAAACCGCTGATAGCTGTCATTCTCTTAGTAACAGTGGTTTGTGTGGGAGCTTTTTTGACAGGTGGCACCCGTTTTGATGCCGACATGCACAATCTGGGGTATGACCACCCCATGACAGAACACTCTGAGCAGGTACTTCGTGACAAAACCTATACCAACGATAAGTCCAAATATTTTGCCAGTCAGGGACGCACGATGGAAGAAGCGATTGAAAACTTCGCTATTCTTGACCACAAGCTCGACTCACTACAACAGCTGGGACTCGTTAAGAGTTACACCAGCACTAACCAGATTTTCGTCCCACTTCAGCAGCAACAGGAGCGCATAGATGCTTGGAAACACTACTGGACAGACGAACGCCTGGCACAAGTCAGTCGTCTGATAGCTGAAACGGCACCACAGGCAGGAATTAATGCCAATGCCTTCGGTCCGTTCTTTGAGGCAGCTACCCGCGAATACGAGCCCGATGCACTTTACGATGCTGGTATCATTCCCGAAGGTTATCAGTCAACACTCACCGAGCAATCATATGGTGGCGACTACCTTGTATTCACCTCTGTACGTTGTGAGAATGACTCTGTTCGTAGCAATGATAGTGATTATATGCGCATCTGCGATGCTATCGCCAAGGAACCCAACCTGCTGGTGCTTGACACCTATTACTATACCACCGATACACTGATTGAGATGAGCGAGGACTTCAATTTGCTGCAATGGCTTTCTATGGCTTTTGTCCTTATCGTGTTGTGTGTATCGTTCCATTTCAATACACGTCACACGTTGCTGGCATTTGCACCTATCCTGCTTAGCTGGCTCATCGTGTTGGGCGTCATGGTAATCTTCAATGTGCAGTTCAACCTCATCAGCATCATCATCTCTACCTTCATCTTCGGTATCGGTGTAGATTACAGTATCTTCATCATGCACGGACTGATTAATGATGACGAGCATATTCGTTCTTCTTTCTCTATACTCCAGTCGCATAAGACTGCCATTCTGCTCAGTGCAGTGGTGCTCATCACCACCGTTAGCAGCATGCTCATTGCCCAGCATCCTGCCATCCGTAGCGTTGGTTTCACCACGCTCGTTGGCCTTTTGGCTGCTGTCATTCTATCTTATATCCTACAACCTGCCATCTACCGTTGGCTAAATAAGCACGAATGATGAGACTTGATGTAGTAATCATAGGCAGTGGACTTGGTGGACTGGTGTGTGGCTCGCTGTTAGCACGTGAAGGGAAACGTGTGTTGGTGTTGGAGCGTCAGGCTCATCTTGGAGGTTGTTTGCAAACCTTCCAGCGCGACGGTTTATCTTTCGATACGGGCTTCCACTACGTTGGCGGATTGGCAGAGGGACAGCCACTGCATAGTGTGTTTTCGCACCTAGGACTAATGCAACTGCCATGGGTACGCTTGGATGCCGACGGTTTTGACCGAGTGACCATTGGACAACAGACTTTTCCAATGGCCGAAGGCTACGACCGCTTTGCCGACACGCTGGGCGAATATTTCCCACACGAACTGAAGGCGTTGAAGCAATATGTGGAAATGTTGCGTAACCTGCCTCCAATGGAGGAGATTGGTCACATTTGCGCCTATAGCTATTTGCAGTCGCTTTTCCACGACCCACTGCTCATCAATGTGCTATCGGGCTCAGCTATGAAAATGGAGCTTAGAAAGGACTCACTACCCCTTTTTACCTTTGCCCACGGTATGAGCAGTTACATTGGCAGCAGCTGGCGACTACGTGGTGGCGGAGAGCCAATTGTACAGACGTTGGTAAACGATATCAAGCGTCTAGGCGGACAGGTTATCTGTCGTGCTGAAGTCAAGGAATTGATAGAGAAGGAAGGGCGTATTGATGCCGTCCGATGCACGGATGGCGAGATATATGAGGGCACATCGTTTATCAGCGATGTTCACCCACAGGAAACGTTTAAGTGGCTGGGCAATTCACATCTGGTAAAAAACACGTTCCGTAGGCGTATCAACACCTTAGAGAACAGCTTTGGCATATTCACTGTCTCACTGGTACTGAAAAAAGGTGCATTGCCTTATTTCAACCACAACAAATATGTCTATAGGAAACCGAATGTATGGACTTTACTCGATGAGATGAGTGCCGCCAACGGTGATTGGCAGAAAATGGTCAATGGCTTAATGGTAGCTTGTCGGGTACCGGAAGAAGGTAACGACGCCCGGCAGATAGACTTGCTCACTCCTATGCCCTGGAGTATGTGCGAGCCTTGGGAGAACACCACCATCGGACACCGCGGTGAAGCATATGAACAGCTAAAAGACCATCTTGCAGACGAATGCATTCGTCTGGCAGAAACGGTTATCCCTCATTTAGGCGATATGGTGGAGAAACGCTATACCAGTACACCGCTGACTTACCACGACTACACGCTTACCCCCTGTGGTTCGGCTTACGGTGTACGCAAGGATTATCATAATCCGTTGCTGACTATACTGTCGCCACGAACCCCTATCCCCAACCTCCTGCTGACAGGCCAGAGCCTGATGCTGCACGGTGTGGAGGGTGTGACGATGACAGCACTACATACATGCAGTGAATTATTAGGAAAAAACATTATACAATCAATAATAAAATGAAGTATGCATTAGTAACAGGTGGCAGCCGAGGCATTGGCAGGGCCATCACAGTAAGATTGGCCCAAGAGGGTTATCAGGTGATTATCAATTATACCAGCAATCAGACCGAGGCAGAGAAGACGCTAGCATCTATCAACGGTCAAGGCGAACTGCTGCCCTTTGATGTCAGTGATAACCAGCAAGTACGACAGGCATTGGACGACTGGCAACAGCGCCACCCCGATGATTATATTGAAGTGATTGTGAACAATGCGGGCATCCGTCGAGATAATGTATTGGCCTTGATGCCAGAGGACGACTGGCACCGTGTGCTTGACATCACGTTGTCAGGTTTCTTCAACGTTACCCAGCCACTACTGCCAGCCATGCAGATGCATAAGTTCGGACGCATTGTCAATATGGCCAGCGTCAGCGGTCTGAAGGGCCTGCCCGGGCAGACCAACTATTCCGCTGCCAAGGGAGGCGTTATCGCTGCCACTAAAGCGTTGGCGCAAGAGGTGGCTCGCAGAGGTATCACTGTTAATGCCGTTGCTCCTGGCTTTATCAAGACCGACATGACTGAAGGACTGGACGAGGCATCACTGAAGAAGCTGATACCAGCCAATCGCTTCGGCACACCAGAGGAAGTGGCCGACCTCGTGGCTTTTCTTGTCTCACCACAAGCAGGCTATATCACCGGCAATGTTATATCAATTAATGGAGGAATGTACACATGAAACATCTAAAAGCCTTATTATTTGTAGTTTTCACATTGTGTTGTGTTACCATAGGTGCACAGAATGTGACACGCACCCGTCATCAAGCCGCTCTGACTACCGATGCTGTCACCACTGGAACGCTGTCCATTCGCAAACCCGACTACATCTGCATCTCTACCGATGGTGGCCGCGACCAACTGCTCATGGACGGCACAAAGTTTACGATGACAATGGGAGGCAAGCTGCATGAAACCGACAGTCAGCAGAATCCCCAGTTCGACACCTTCCAGAAGGTGCTGCATGCCGTCATCAACGCCCAGCCTATCCCTGAGTGCGAGGATCTGACCGTTGAGACCAAGAACGGACAGCGTACCATCACCATTACGCCATCTACGAAGAAAAAGCGTCAGATGTTCACGTCATTCGTGCTGGTAATTGATGAAAAGACATCTGCCTTCCGTCAGTTGCGCATGAACGAACGGGCTGACAACTATATCAACTACGACTTTAAATAACACACCTTACGAAGCGTGTTTATTTGAAGAGATGAAGTAGGTATTGTTCCTGCATGGATTCTATGCCAGTGGTCAACTATTACGTTCCCCTGGTAGAGCAACTTATCCTCTAATTAACGAATCATCACCGAACCACCACCGAACCATCACCGAACCACCACCGAACCATCAACGAACCACCACCGAACCACCAACGAACCACCACCGAACTATCAACGAGCCATCTGGCTTCCTTCTCCGAACCATCTCTTGTGCAAAAAGTATGTACTCATATTTGATGATTTGACTAGTTGTGGGTTGCAAATAATGCAAATTTATCTTATCTTTGCGTAAAGTATTGAAATAGTTTTAGACAAAGATGTGGCATAAACCGTGGAGGATGAAGGAGGGCTTCGTAATTGGTGCGGGGCTGATTATCACAGGATTGGTATTGCAATTCAGTGTGGGGCCTATTGACTGGAGCCTGTTTGCATGGCCTGCCAACATCATTGTTTTGTACGTATTTCTACTACTCTCTGCCATCATCTATACATTCAGGAGCAAGGCTTACGGCTTCCGCTTCTTGGCTACCTCCACCTGTGCAGTGCCAGCTTTGGTGATGGCTGCAGCCTTAACCATCATCATGGGATTGACGGCGCAAGTAGCAGAGACCTCACCTCCTGCCGATTTCTTGGGCATTACCAAGATGTTGTCGTTCTGGCCTTTTGTGCTGCTCTACCTTTGGATAGCCTTTATCCTGGCACAGGTAAGTATGGTACAGGTGCTTCATTTCAAGTGGCGTCGCCTACCCTCTTTTGTCAGTCATCTTGGATTGCTGATAACACTACTTACGGCTACCTTAGGTAGTGCTGATCTGCAACGTTTACAGATGTACACAGTCTTGGATGAAACGGAATGGCGGGGCATTAACGAAAGAAACATGGTAACAGAGCTGCCTATCGCCATCACATTGAAGCAGTTTATCATGGAGACCTACGATGATGGATCCCCTAAACGCTTTGCCTCTGACATCATCATTTATACCAAAAACGGAGATAGTCTGCGAGCTACGGTCGATGTTAACAAACCTGTTGAGGTTAGAGGTTGGAAGATTTATCAATATGGTTACGATACAGCTATGGGGACCGAGAGTAAACTCAGCATCCTGGAGTTGGTGCGTGACCCTTGGTTGCCCTATGTTTATGCGGGCATTTACCTGATGCTTTTCGGAGCATTGACTATGTTTATTGTTGGCGTAAGGAGGAATAAACAATGAGCTGGGAACATTTCATCTATTTTGCTATAGTTTCCATACTGTGTTGGGCATATGGCGCCTACGCTGCATGGAAAAATAAGACTAAGACAGCATACACCTTTACTGGCTTAGGTTTGCTGGTGTTCTTTGCCTTTATCATCGCCATGTGGTTATCGCTGGAGCGCCCACCATTGCGTACGATGGGAGAAACGCGCCTGTGGTACAGTTTCTTCTTGCCCTTGGCTGGCCTTATCGTCTATAGCCGATGGAAATACAAGTGGATACTAAGCTTCTCTACTCTGTTGTCGGTGGTGTTTATCTGCGTTAACCTCTTCAAGCCAGAGATACACAACAAAACCTTGATGCCTGCGCTACAGAGTCCTTGGTTTGCTCCACACGTCATTGTCTATATGTTTGCCTACGCCCTGCTCGGCGCTGCTACCCTCATGGCAGTATATATTCTCTTCTTCAGTAAGCGGAAAACAGAGAACGAGGAAATGGAAATTACCGACAACCTCGTCTATGTCGGTCTCTCTTTTATGACCTTCGGTATGTTGTTTGGTGCGCTATGGGCTAAAGAAGCATGGGGGCACTATTGGGCTTGGGACCCGAAGGAAACATGGGCTGCCATCACGTGGTTTGCCTACCTGGCCTATATCCACTACCGACTGCTGCCTAAATCGGATGTCAAGACTGCCCTCTGGATGCTGGTGATTGCCTTCATCCTCTTGCAAATGTGCTGGTGGGGCATCAATTACCTGCCATCCGCACAGGCTACCAGTGTGCATACCTACATGAATTAATGATAAATAATAATACTATGAAAACGAAACTGATTATTCTGGGATTGTTGGCTGCAATGGTAATGCCAGCATCGGCACAGTATCCGTATGTGTATCTGAAGATGTTGTTAAAAGACCGCACGTCTTACAACATGCAGAATGAATTTTGGGATGCTGCTTGGATTGAGGTGCCTGGCACCCAACCAAAGGAGTATGGTGTTTATTATTTCCGCAAAGATGTTGATTTGGCTACTAAACCTGCTGTGTTTAAAGTATATGTGAGCGGTGACACTCGCTATAAGCTTTATGTAAATGGCGAGTTGGCATCATTAGGTCCTGCACGTAGCGATAGCAAGCACTGGAACTACGAAACGGTGGATTTGGCTCCCTACCTCAAGGCTGGAAAGAACGTGCTGGCTGCCCAAGTATGGAACGAAGGCAGTTTCACACCTGTACCAAATGCCACCGTACACACCGGCTTTCTGATGATGGGAGAAGGTGATGCCAAAGTGGTGAATACAGATGATAGTTGGAAATGTATCCAAGACCCTGCCTACACCCCTCTCCGCCAAACAGTAGCTGGCTATTATGCTTTGGGCGCTGGTGAGGGCATCGACTATAATAAGACCATCAGCGATTGGAAAGATGCCAACGCCGACCTGAGTCAATGGAAAAAAGCCAATCCCTATGAATTGGGTGCTCCTCACGATGTCAGCTTTGGCACTGGTGGCCTGTATGACCATATGCTGGTGCCCAGTACCCTGCCTCAGGTGGAACGCTTTGAGAAACGCATACAGTCAATCCGACAGCTTACTGTTGATGGTACAGCAGCCAAAATGACCAATGGTCAATGGTCAATGGCCAACAACGTAAACCTGCCAAAAGCCTGGCCTGCTCAAAAGGTAAAGATAACCATTCCTGCCGGAAAGAAGATAGAGCTATTACTTGACCAAGAGGAACTTACTAACGGTTTCTTCAATTTAAATTTCAGTAAGGGCGCACAAGCAGAAATTACCATCGGCTATGCTGAGACACTGTACACAGTGCGTGGTTCTAAGAAGGGCAACCGCAACGAAGTAGAGGGAAAGAGCTTCATGGGTCGTCATGACAAGTTAACCTCCAGCGGTAAGGAAAACCAACAGTTTACCTCTTTAGACTGGCGCACATTCCGCTATGTTAAGTTGGACATTGAAACCAAGGACGAGGCATTGGTAATTAATGATATTGGAAGCACTTTCACAGGCTTCCCATTTAAACTGAATGCCCAGTTATATACAGATAACCAAGAGCTGTTGAAGATGCTGGAGATTGGCTGGCGCACGGCTCGCCTCTGTGCTATCGAGACCTATACCGACTGCCCATACTACGAGCAGTTGCAATATTTGGGTGATACCCGAATCCAGGCGCTGGTATCAGCTTATAACAGTGGTGATGACACACTCTGGAAGAATTTCCTCCGTCAGTCGGACTTGAGCCGCAACTCCGAGGGTGTGACCATGGGTCGTGCGCCATCTGAGTTGCCTCAGTATATCACACCATACGCATTAAGCTATATCTATTCTATCCACGACTATATGCGCTATGGCAAAGACCAGTCGCTGGTACTCGACCTCATCCCTGGAGCTGAACAGATTATACATTACTTCAGCAAGTATCAAATGGCAGACGGACGCATTAAGGGGTTGCCTGGATGGAACTTCTCCGACTGGGTAGAGACCGATGGCTGGCAAACAGGTGTAGCCCAAGTTGGTGCCGATGGTGGTGGCATCTTGATGGATTTACAACTGCTGTTGGCTTTAGAAATGATGAATGAGTTAGAGACCTATATGGGCAACACCTTTATGGCCAATAAGTACAACCAACAGGCTGAAGTGCTGAAGAAAGGCATTCAGGCTGCCTATTGGGATGCAGGAAAGGGACTCTATGCACAGACATCTGAGAAAAAACTGTTTTCTCAACACGCCAATTCATTGGCCATCCTAACTGAAATGGTTACAGGCGAACAGGCCAAGCAGGTGGCAGAGAAAATGCTGACTGACACTACCCTATCGCAGTGCACTGTATATTACAAATATTACCTGCACGAGGCATTGGTAAAGGCTGGTATGGGCAATGACTTCCTAAAGTGGCTGGACATCTGGCGAGAGAACATCGCTTTAGGTTTGACCACCTGGGCAGAGACTTCCAATCTGGAGACTACTCGTTCTGACTGTCATGCATGGGGTGCTAGTCCAAACATTGAGTTCTTCCGCACATTGTTGGGTATTGACAGTGCTGCTCCTGCTTTTGCCAAGGTGAAGATAGAGCCTCGCCTGGGCGACATCCAAAAGATTGGTGGCACCATGCCTCACCCACAGGGCAACATCAAGGTGAATTACCAGCGAAAGGGCAATACGCTGAAGGCAGAGATAGAACTGCCATCAAGTGTTACCGGCTCTCTTGTTTGGGCTGGCAAGAGCTATGACCTGAAGGGTGGTAAGAATGTTATTGAAGCAAAATAGAAAGTAATTATTTCCGAAGTCAAATTAAAAAAGAAGTATTATGAAAGATTTTAGTTTTTATGCACCCACACAAGTAGTATTCGGAGCCAAGTCAGAGGAGAAGATACCTCAGTTGATAAAAAGTTATGGCGGTACTAAGGTATTGATTCATTATGGTGGCAAAAGTGCTGAGAAGTCGGGCTTACTACAGGAAATCAAACAGCGCCTCACCGATGCAGGCATCCCTTTCCTGACATTAGGCGGTGTAGTACCTAACCCTCGCTTGTCGAAAGCCAAGGAAGGCATCGACCTCTGCCGTAAGGAAGGCATAGATTTTATTCTGGCCGTTGGCGGCGGTAGCGTGATAGACTCATCTAAATGTATGGCATTAGGCGTACCTTATGAAGGTGATGTATGGGATTTCTACGCAGGTAAGGCACAAGCCTCTGCTTGCTTGCCTTTGGCAGCTGTACTGACTATTCCCGCTGCTGGTAGCGAGATGAGTGGTGGCAGTGTGATAACTAAAGATGAGGGCGAACTGAAATGGTCGTACGACGATAATCTCTGCCGTTGCAAATTTGCCATCATGAACCCCATCCGTACCTATACCCTGCCTGCCTACCAGACGGCTTGCGGTATTACCGACATCATGATGCATACCATGGAACGCTACTTCTCGCACGAAGAGATGGGTATCACCGATGCGCTTTCCATTGCTTTGCTGAAAGCAGTTAAAGAGTATGGTCCTCAAGTATTGAAAGACCCAGAGAATTATTATTTGCGCAGTCAGATTATGTGGGCTGGAAGTCTGGCACACAACGACTTGACGGGTTGTGGGACAATAGGCGACTGGGCTACACACAACATGGAGCATGAACTGAGTGCCCTGTATGGGGTGGCTCATGGCGCAGGACTGGCTGCTTTGTGGTGCCACTGGGCTGCATACGTGATGGATGCTGGTGTGGCTCGCTTCGCACGCTTTGCCAGAGAAGTACTGGATGTAACTGATGAGGACGATACCGCAGCCGCCAACAAAGGCATCAGTCGCATGCGTAATTTCTACAGAAGCATCGGCATGCCTGCCAGCATTCCCGAGTTGATAGGCAGAAAAGCTACCAAAGAAGAGTTGCTACTAATGGCAGAAAAATGCTCACGAAATGGCAGCATTACCAATGGCAATTTCAAGAAACTTGCCTACGAAGATGTACTGAAAATATACACAGCTGCCAACAAATAATATCCCCTGTGCTCACCTTACCCTCAGCGCAGGTCAACTCGCTATCAAGGCCACCCATACCGGCAACGGTATAGGTGGCTTGTGCTATCTAACCCTCTTCATCGTACAGCATTACCAGTTCACCTCTGACGTGATATCCTAAAGCCACCCTTCACCAGTGCAATGCCGTATTCCTCGGTGGAGGCAGCCGTACTCTGGAATAGCCCCACCTTTTATACTATTACTTTTTTCTTTGGGTTACATGAAATAATTGGGGGGCGACCACCATCAATTTGATTAAGATCATCCTCGTCAAGGTCTTGTCTCAAGACTACTTTCTCGTCTGCATCCAATCCAGTAATCGAAACTTTCTTCACGTTGTTGTCAAGTTCTACCTGCAACACGCGTTTGTCATTATTCTCTTCTTTCAAAACCTTAAATTATTAAATTGTTTCAATTGCAAATTTTAGAAAATTATTAACAATAACAAATAAAGCTACTAGTTTTTTTTCACTTATTCGAGTCGGTAACACACTATGTCTTCTTCATAATTGATTTAACGAAAATTGACCAAAACGTACATTTTATTATTTACGTCACCAATATCACCACAATCTTTTGAAAAAAAATAAAAAAGTAACAGCCACGAATACCCTACATAGATGAAAAAAAATAGCAGTCAGAAACGACTGCTATTTTTTCATAACTCATTTGGTGACTAAAGGTATATAAGCCCCCTTTTTTAAACATTTGGGGCAACTGCTATATCAGCACCATACTTTTTTTAATGATTTACATGCCCTACCTGGCGTCTTTGGACGACCACCATCAGCCCGATTAAGATCATCCTCGTCAAGGTCTTGTCTCATGACCACTTTCTCGTCTGCATCCAATCCTGTAATCGAAACCTTCTTCACGTTGCAGTCAAGTTCTACCTGTAACATTCGTTTGTTGTTTTTCTGCTCTTCCATATGGATTAATTTTAGGCTTATAGTTCAAAAACATTATAAAAAGATCTGAAATTCTGGATGTTGACCAACATATTCTCCTATTGTCTCTTTTAAAATTTCTGGAATTCTATTAGAGGCAGCCCCCCCGCCTGTAGCCAGCTTCAGGTCATTCTCGTCCAGCTCTTGGCTCATCACCATCTTCTCATCAACGTCCGTGCCAGTGATGGAAACTTTCTTTACGTTGTTGTCGAGCTCAATGTTCAACACGCGCTTGTTGTTCTTCAATTCTTCCATAATATTAAATAAATTAGATGACTATTTGGCATTTTCTCGCAGTAAAGTAACTACTTTTATTTCATATTATCAAGATAAACCCCAAAAAACTTATTACCTTTGCTCCCAAAGAAAGACATAGTATAAAGTAAACGAAAACGAATAAAAAGTAAACAAAATATGTACGATGTCAACTTTCTCAGGAAAAGAGTCAACCAACTCAGGAAAGGTAGTCAACTTTTCTATATAAAGACAGTCAACAAAATACGTAGGAAATGTCAACAGGTAGAATATAACTGTAACAACTGTATCTCTACTTGTCATCCCCCCACGAATATAGACATCGAAATCAGCGCATACATTACCCGGCCCTTCAGTCAGCTCAACGCTTACTTCTACAAAACCCACGGCTTACTTCTACTAAACCCGCCTTTTTCATCTACTAAACGATATGAGGGTTTTATAAGGGTTATAATGGTGCCTGGCGGCATTGTATATATGCGAATAAGGATGAGCTGTTTTTAGTATATCGGAAGTTGGCAGCCAAGGACAGTGGAGAGAAGGCCGGTACAGATAAAAATTAATGCACAGTAGTAAAGAAAAGCAGCGATCTGCAAAACTGTTAAAAAAAACACTATATTTGTGAAATAAAAAGTAACATCTTTATAATTCGTACTTTTACAACCGAGAACAAAGCTTATGATGAAAATGGTTTTATGGATAGGAGCCCTTTTAATAGGTGCGGTGTTAGGATTGCTTGGCTTGGATTGGCTCAACAATTTGATGGATTTCATGGCAACGGTATATACCAGACTATTCCAGTTGCTGGCAGTACCAACGATTGTAATGGCTGTGATTACGACATTCGCCACTTTTGGCTCAAAGGGCTCAGGCAAGATTTTCGGACACACATTGGTCTATACGTTGCTGACAACACTCGCTGCAGCAACGGTGGGGGCGTTGCTCTATGTAGTGGTGTCGCCAGGCAATTTGCCTGTGGAGGCCATCAGCCAGGGTAGCCACCCTATAGCAGAAGCTCCTCAGCAGACATACTACAACCATATCCTGAGCGTGATTCCGAATAACATTCTAAGACCTATCCTGGAGGGCAATGTGCTGTCGTTGCTCCTGTTGGCCTTTGCCGTTGGCATTGGTCTGTCGAAATTGCCAGATAGCGAAAACAAGTCCGTTGTGGTCAAGGGACTGTTGGGATTGCAGGATTTGCTCTTCTTACTGATTCGTGGTTTAATCTGGATTCTGCCTCTTGGCATTGTTGCCTTCTCAGCTCAGTTGTCAGCACAAGTAAGTGCAGGTGTGGTGGCCGATTCGATAGGCAAGTACGTACTGGTGGTCTTAGGGGGCAATGTGATTCAGTTCTTCGTAGTCTTGCCACTGTTCCTGATGGCACGTGGCCTGAACCCACTGCGTGTATTGTCGAATATGACGCCTGCCGTATTGATGGCGCTTTTTACCAAGAGCAGTGCTGCTACCCTACCCGTCACCATGGAGGCGGCAGAGCAGCGCTTAGGCGTGAAGCGCAATATCTCACGCTTCGTGCTGCCTATCTGTACCACTATCAACATGAATGGATGTGCTGCATTTATACTTGTCACGTCTCTCTTCGTGATGCAGAACGGTGGGACGGTCATCACGTTGCCTACTATCCTGCTGTGGATGCTGATCTCAGTTGTCTCTGCCATAGGTAATGCTGGTGTGCCTATGGGGTGCTATTTCCTGACGTTCTCGCTCATGTCGGGGATTGGGGCTCCCGTAGCCATCCTCGGCATCATCCTGCCCATCTATACCATTATTGATATGATAGAAACTGCAGAGAACGTGTGGTCAGACTCCTGTGTCTGTGCAATGACAGACCATGACATCTCGTAATTTCAAATAATAGAAACAAATATAATAAGTATAATTCTCAAAAGCAGAATGTTATGAATACTGAAAAGATGAACATTTTCGACCTGCTGAAGAATCTGTGGCCTTTCGTAAAGCCCTACAGATGGCTGATAATAGCTACCGTGACGCTGACCTTCATTGGGTCACTCATGGCGCAGGTCAATGCAGTGGTACTCGACAAGACAGTGGACGCCATTAACGCCCTTATACAAAACATTAACTTTGAATGGAGCAAGGCGGCACAAATACTGGTTATCATCAGTGCCGTGCTGTTGGGCAAGGAGGTGGTGTCGGCATTTATCACCTTCTTCCAACGCTATTTTGGTCAGAAGTTGCGCATCTTGGTGAGCCGAGATTTGTCGTTGCAGGTAATCGACAAAATACTGACCTTCCGAATGTCGTTCTTCTCGGCAGAGGACAACGATACAGGCAAGCTGCAATCGCGCATAGACCGCGGGGTGATGAGTCTGAGCAATACTGTGAATAACTTCTTTATCGACATTCTGCCACTGTTCACCAGTGCGGTGCTGGCATTAGGCCTGATGTTTGCCGCCAACTTCTACGTGGGCTTGGTGGCACTCTGCATCGTTCCAATATATTTCTACATCACCTATCGTCAGGCCAAGCGCATGAAGGGAGGACGAAGAAGCATCTTCAGCAGTCACCAGGCTGTTAGCCAAGGCATCCTGAACATTATCGAAAGCATCAGTGTAATCAAATCTTTTAACCGTGAGCAGATTGAGGCTGAGAAGCAAGCTGCGGTACAACAGGCAATGACTGACCAGCAGATGAGCACACGTCGCTGGAGCTACCTCTACGATGGCCTGAAAAGTTTCTTCGAGCAGATAGGTACGGTATTGATTATCATACTCACTGCATACTTAGTGCTGATAGATTATCCAGGTATGTCAATAGGTAAGATTATGTATCATGTGATGCTGTTCAGTAACGTGAGTGCGCCTATCCGACAACTGCATCGCATCTATGACGACATGAACGATGCACTGATATATGCAGAGGGATTTTTCGGTATATTGCATGCCCACAACGAGGTGGAAGAAACGGGTAAGTATCATCCTGATATAGTGAATGGTGATTTCGAGATGAGTCATATGGACTTCACCTACGGCAATGGCACGAAGGCATTATTTGACGTGAGTCTGAAGATTCCTCGCGGCAAGATTACGGCGCTGGTGGGATTGAGCGGTGCTGGTAAGACCACCATCGTGAACCTGCTCGACAAGTTCTACAATCCTGATAGCGGAAGCATTACCTTGGATGGGGTGGACTTGAAAGATTGGGATACCCAGTGGCTACGTGACCACGTGGGACTGGTGCTGCAGAAGAACCATATCTTCAACGGCACGATTGAGGAGAACATTAAGTATGGTAACCCAAATGCTACCCACGAAGAGGTTGTGAAAGCAGCCAAGCAAGCGTACATCTACGAACAGATCATGCAGCTACCTAATCAATTTGATTCTCAGGCGCTACAGCTAAGTGGCGGACAACAGCAACGCATTGCCATTGCCCGTATGTTCATCAAGAATCCACCTATCATATTCTTAGACGAGCCAACAGCCAGTCTGGATGCGGTGGCAACAGAGCAGATCAAAGCGAGCATCGATGCTATCAAGGCAGGACGAACAGTCATCATTATCAGTCATAACATCGGACAGATTATTGATGCAGACCAGATCTATGTACTCCAGAAAGGTCACGTGGTGCAAAGTGGCTTGCCTGACGAGGTGTATCGTCAGGGCGGACTCTACAAAGACATTGTGGATGCCAGTGCCCGTAGCATGAATGTTGACAAGATAGCGAGCATCACGCAATAAGTTTTCCTGCCATTATTCAACCAGGCACTTGTCGAGTGCAGCTGCGATAACATCTTTGTCTAAATGCTGACCAATGAACACAAGCTTCTGCATGCGGTCGCCATAGTGTTCGTCCCAATCACGACAAAGGCCTGCCTCGCGTTCCATCATCTCGTGCAGCTCGTCTTCTGGCATAGTGGCATACCACTGTCCTGCATTGCGAAGAGACACCTGATGACCAGCCTGTTCGAACACGTAGCATACATCGTACTCTTCTGCGAAGTAGCACAAGCCTTTAGCACGTATCACACTCTTTGGCCAGAAGCGTGCCACAAACTCATCAAAGCGTGAAGAGTCGAATGGCTGACGGCGATAATAAACGAAAGTACCGATGCCGTATTCCTCTGCCTCTCCTTCATCGTGGTGATGGTGGTGGTGATGCCCATGTTCATGATGATGTTCATGTTCTTCTTCGTCATCATCATCGTCATGATGGTGGTGCTCGTGTTCTTCACCTTTCTCATCATGATGATGGTGCTCGTGTTCTTCTTCATCATCATCTTTATACTCAGCTTCCACCTCACTAATCCATCGAGCAGAAGTCGCTACTTTATCAAAATCAAAAAGCTGTGTATTCAGAATTCGTTCCAATTCTATATTGCCATAATCGCAAGTGATAATCTCTGCCTGAGGCTGCAACGCACGCACAATTTCCTTGAGTCGCTGCAACTCAGTTTCACTTACCTCACTTGCCTTGTTGAGCAAGACGATGTTGCAGAATTCTATCTGTTGAATCACCAGGTTTTCGATATCTTCCTCGTCAATCTCAGCTTTCAACAGGTCGAGACCTCCAGCGAACTCATCCTTCATGCGCATGGCATCGACAACAGTAACGATACAATCCAGTCGGGCTCTACCAATATCTGAAGAGAATGGATAAATCTTATCCATTGAACAGATGGTTTGTGCAATAGGTCCAGGCTCACAGATGCCACTGGCCTCGATAACGATATAGTCGAAGCGGTGCATACGCATGATGTCACTCAGTTGCTCCACCAAATCCATCTTCAGGGTGCAGCAGATGCAACCGTTCTGCAAGGCTACCAGACTATCGTCTTTCTGTCCAACGACACCACCTTTCTCTATCAAGTCGGCATCAATGTTCACCTCACCTATGTCGTTTACAATCACGGCAAACTTAATGCCTCGCTCATTGGTCAATATTCGGTTTAGGAGGGTAGTCTTTCCACTGCCCAGATAGCCTGTAAGCAACAGCACAGGCATTTCATTATTCAGTCTAATTACCATGTTTCTTTGTTTTTTACGATGCAAAATTACACATTTTATCTGTGAATCGGTAATATTGGTTGAAAAAACAATAAAATGGATTACCTGGTACTATTCAAGAAGATGTATCTTTGCCATATAGAGTATCAAGTGCCAGTAGTGGTATTACTGAAGTGGTAAACGATTGTAAGCGACTGGTTCCTAACGGCAACTATCTGAGCGAACAACTATGGATCAACAACTCCAACCGTTCTAAACTCAGTTCACTAATTCTAAATTGGTTGGCAAAGGTAAAAGACTAAATTAATATGTGCGACATATATAAATATGGTATCGAAAATAATTATAAAAAAAAACGGCAGATTATTTGGCAGAATGAAACAAATAGCATAAATTTGCCGACAGAAAATAACAAAAACAAACAATTATGAAGATGATAACTAACTATTGGTGGTGGCAGAGCTCAAGATTCAAAAGATCGTGAGAAGATGGCCACGTACCTATTTAGTTAGCTATTAAAGATACAAAGAGGCTCGTCGTTCTTGCGACGGGCCTCTTCAATTTTCACGAAGTACCCATTCGCAAAACGACTACAAATGACAAATAATAAAAAAATAATAACGAAGAAAATGGAAAATTATCAAGTTGACAAAAATGGGTTCTATGGTGAGTTTGGCGGTGCCTATGTACCAGAGATTCTCTACAAATGCGTGCACGACCTGCAAGAAGCCTATCTGCCCATTATCGAGTCGGAAGAGTTCAAGTCAGAGTATCGTGCTTTGCTCAAGGACTATGTGGGCAGACCCTCCCCCCTGTACTATGCTTGTAGAATGAGCGAGCGCTATGGATGCCGCCTATACCTCAAACGAGAGGACCTGAACCACACTGGTGCCCACAAAATCAACAACACCATCGGACAGATTCTGTTGGCTAAGAAGATGGGAAAAACACGCATTATTGCCGAAACTGGTGCCGGACAACATGGAGTGGCCACTGCTACGGTTTGCGCCCTGATGGGCATGCAATGCGAGGTGTTTATGGGGGCTACAGACGTACAACGTCAGCACACCAATGTAGAACGCATGAAGATGTTGGGTGCCCAGGTACATCCTGTCAAGACGGGCAACATGACTCTCTCTGATGCTTGCTCTGAAGCCATACGCGACTGGTGTTGCCACCCTAACGACACATTCTATATCGTAGGCTCAACGATGGGACCTCATCCCTACCCCGACCTCGTGGCAAGGATGCAAAGCATTATCTCCGAGGAAATCAAATGGCAATTACAAGAAAAGGAAGGACGCGACTATCCCGACTATCTCATGGCTTGCATCGGCGGAGGCAGCAATGCAGCTGGTACTATCTATCACTACATGAATGACGAACGAGTGAAAATCGTACTGGCAGAAGCTGGTGGACAAGGATGGGACACCGACCATACAGCGGCTACCATTCATCGTGGCACAGTGGGCATCTTGCATGGTGCCAAGATGTTGGTGATGCAGAATGAGGACGGTCAGATTGAAGAAGCCTACACCATCTCAGCAGGTCTCGACTATCCTGGCGTAGGACCTATGCACTGCAACATGGCGAAACAAGGACGCACCCAGGTACTGAGCATCAACGACGATGAAGCCATCTACGGAGGCTATGAACTGACACGCTTGGAGGGTATCATCCCAGCTATTGAGTCAGCACACGCCATAGCTGCCTTGTCAAAGCTGACCTTCAAGAAAGACGATGTAGTGGTGCTTACCGTAAGTGGCAGAGGCGACAAGGATGTAGAGACTTATCTGAAAAATAAGGCGATGGCGAAGGAGTATGGGGAGTTTTAATTGAAAATTGAGAATTGAGAATTGAGAATTATGGAAACCTTTCATTATACAACTGTAAGTAAAACAATTTTGGGCGACCTCTATACGCCCGTAGGAGTATATATGCGCTTACGCGATATCTACCCACAGAGTGCATTGATGGAATGCTCCGACTATCACGATGCCAACGAGTCACGTTCATTCATTGGCGTTGATCCCATTGCCAGTGTGGCAATAGGTCATGGAAATGCCACCATCACCTACCCTAATGGTAGTGTGAAGCAGCATGAAATAAACAAAGAATACCAATCCGACAAAGCCATTCATGACCTCATAGACTATATCGAGGTGAGTGGCGATGATGCCAAAGTAGGCGGATTATTTGGCTACACCAGTTTTAATGCCGTACGCTATTTTGAGAACATCAACGTGAAGGATGAGACACAGGAGAAGAACGATGCGCCTGATATGCTGTACATCTTGTTCAAGACGGTGATAGTGTTCGACCACCATCAGAGTGAGTTAAAGGTGGTGACCTTAGGAGATGCTACAGAGGTAGATACCATCATCAGGGCCATGAATAAGGCCAATGTGCCAACCTACGACTTCCATCCTGTTGGCGATGTAAGAAGCACTTTAACCGACGAGGAGCATAAGGCCAACATTCGCAAAGGCATCAACCATTGCTTACGTGGCGATGTATTCCAGATCGTATTGAGTCGCCGATTCATACAGGCCTACGAGGGTGACGATTTCAAACTCTATCGTGCCCTACGAAGCATCAACCCCAGTCCGTATCTCTTCTACTTCGACTTCGGTGGTTTCCGCATCTTTGGCAGCTCCCCAGAGACTCATTGCCGTATTGAAAAAATAGGGAACAAAAAAGAGTCTTCATTATTTAAAGCCTTCATCGACCCCATAGCCGGCACCACCAAACGTACAGGCAATGCTGAATTAGACAGACAAGGAGCTGAGTACCTGAAGCACGATCCCAAGGAGAATGCAGAGCATGTAATGCTGGTGGATTTGGCACGCAATGACCTGAGTCGCAACTGCCACAATGTGAAGGTGGACTTCTACAAGGACCTGCAATACTACAGTCATGTGATACATCTGGTGTCCAGGGTATCTGGCGAACTGAACGAAGAGGCCGACCCTATCAAGACTTTCATTGACACCTTTCCTGCAGGGACGCTTTCCGGCGCTCCAAAGGTACGCACCATGCAACTCATTTCTGAGTATGAGCCACATAATCGTGGCGCCTACGGCGGTTGCATCGGCATCATCGGACTCGATGGTTCACTGAACCAGGCCATCACCATTCGTACTTTCGTTTCCCGAAACGGCGAACTGTGGTTTCAGGCAGGTGGCGGCATCGTAGCCAAAAGCAACGAGGAGTACGAGTTGCAGGAAGTAAACAACAAACTGGGTGCCTTACGAAGGGCTATCAGCATAGCAGAGAATATATAATATAATACAATCACAAACCACTTCAATATATAGATTATGCAAGTAGTTATCATTGACAATTACGACTCATTTACCTATAACTTGAGTCATTTGGTGAAAGAACTGGGTGTAGAGGTGACCGTACTTCGAAACGACCAGTTTAAGCTGGAAGAACTGGAGGAGTTCGACAAGATCATCCTCTCACCTGGTCCTGGTATCCCTTCAGAGGCAGGATTATTGTTGGATGTCATCCGCACCTATGCCGATAAGAAACCCATCTTGGGTGTTTGTTTAGGTCATCAAGCCATCGGTGAAGTGTTTGGTGCCAAACTGACGAACCTAAGCGATGTATTTCACGGAGTAGCCACTCCTTGTCACATCGACCGCAGAGATTTGATTTTCAAGGCACTTCCAGAAACCATTACGGTAGGACGCTACCATTCATGGGTGGTATCCTACGAAGATTTCCCCGATTGTCTGGAGATTACCGCTTGGAGCGACGAAGGACAAATCATGGCACTGCGCCACAAAGAATTCAATATCCACGGCATTCAGTTCCATCCTGAATCCGTATTAACCCCTTATGGTAAAACCATCATTAAAAACTTTATCAGATTATGAAACAACTATTGACAAAGCTCCTCAATCACGAGGACCTCACACGCGAAGAAATGAAGACCGTATTGGTCGGCATCACACATAGTGAATATCCAAACGAACAGATTACTGCCCTGCTTACTGCCCTGCAGATGCGTGGCGTAACGGTAGATGAACTGTTAGGCTTTCGCGATGGCGTACTGGAAACGGGTGTATCTGCCATCCTTGACTGTGACCGCTATATTGATGTGGTAGGTACTGGAGGCGACCGCAAAAACACATTCAACATCTCAACCACTGCTTGCTTCGTCATCGCAGGTGCCGGCTACAAAGTGGCAAAGCACGGCAACTATGCAGCTACTTCAGTTAGTGGTGCCAGCAATGTGATTCAGCATCATGGCATCAAGTTTACTGACGACATCGACCGCCTGAACCGTTCCATCAATGAGGCGGGCATCGTATATCTGCATGCCCAGCTCTTTGCCAAGGCGATGAAGTTTGTGGGTCCTATCCGCAAAGCGCTGCAATTCCCTACCATCTTCAACCTGCTGGGTCCTATCGTCAACCCTTCACAGCCTAAGTGTCAGCTTTTGGGTGTAGCCAACCTTGACCAGATGCGTCTATACAACAATGTTTATCAGCGTTTGGGCATCGACTATGGCATTGTAAACAGTATCGACGGTTACGACGAGATATCATTAACCAGCGATTTCAAAGTCACCACCAACAACTACGAGCGCATCTTCAAGCCACAAGACTTAGGTTTCGACATTGCCAAACCTGAGGAACTGGTAGGTGGTGCCACAGAAGAAGAGGCTGCTCAGATTTTCGATGCAGTTTTGGAAAATCGTGCCCTGCCTGCACAGAAGAACATCGTGCTGGCCAATGCAGCATTTGGCATCCAAGTGTTGGAAAAGGGACAGAAGGAAATTGAAGAATGTATCGCCATTGCAAGAGAGAGCATCGACAGTGGTGCTGCCCTGCGTACCTTCAAGAAGTTTGCAGAACTAAACTCATAATTAATTGAGAATGGATAATGGATAATGAAAAATGGATAATGGAAAATGAAAATGGACATTCTAGAAAAGATAATAGCAACTAAGCGTGAGGAAATGGCTGCTTTCCACGCCAAGAAGCCATCACTACGTCAGGCACTGTTGGATAGCGATACAGGCATCATAGCCGAGTTCAAGCGTCGTTCGCCCTCAAAGGGATGGATCAAAGAAGACGGACAGGCAGATGTGATTCCACTAAGCTACCAAGCTAACGGAGCAGCTGCTATCTCCATCCTCACCGACGAGCACTATTTTGGTGGGCAAGATGATTATATTCGTCAAGCTCGTCAATCTGGCGTTACCCTACCTATTTTATATAAGAATTTCATTATCAACGAGGCGCAGCTCTATGCAGCAGCTCTCTGTGGTGCCTCCGTCGTACTGCTCATTGCTGCCTGTCTTACGAAAGCACAATGCAAATCGTTGATGCAGAAAGCGCATGAGTTAGGATTGGAAGTACTGTTGGAGATGCACTCAGAAGCAGAGTTGGAATATGCCGAACTGAAACCTGATGTTTGTGGCATCAACAACCGCAACTTGGGTTCGTTTGTTACAGATGTCGAGAACAGCTTCCGCTTGGCAGAATTACTGCCTAAGGATGCCGTAAAGGTAAGCGAAAGTGGCATATCAAATCCCGATACAGTGCGTGCCCTGCGTGCAGCCGGCTTCCGAGGATTCTTGATTGGTGAAAACTTTATGAAGACAGATGATCCAGGCAAAGCACTTGCCGAGTTCAAATCAAAACTATAGAGCTATGATAATAAAAGTATGTGGCATGAGAGAGGCTGACAATATTCGCGCCTTAGACGAATTAGCAGAAGAATTCTCCATTATCCATTCTCCATTATCCATTAATCTGATTGGCTTTATCTTCTGGAGTGGCAGCAAGCGCTATGTGAGCCAGTTGCCCAGCTATCTTCCTACCCATTGCAAACGTGTAGGGGTGTTTGTGGATGAGGACATCGAGCAGGTAAAGCGAATAGCAGCCAACTATCAGCTCGACTATATTCAGCTGCATGGCAAAGAATCCCCAGCTTACATCAACCAACTCAAAAAAACATTCTCCATTGTCCATTATCCATTATCCATTATAAAAGCCTTCAACATTGCTGACCCTACCGATTTTGAGCAGACGAAAGCCTATGAAGGGATAGTCGATTTGTTCCTCTTCGACACCAAAGGCAAAAGCGTAGGTGGTAATGGAGAGCAGTTCGATTGGAACATCCTCGATAGCTACGACGGTGATACCCCATTCTTATTAAGTGGCGGCATAGGTCCTGATGATGCCCCTCGCATCAAAGAAATAAAGCACCCTAAGTGCATCGGCATCGACCTCAATTCACGCTTCGAAGTAACACCAGGAGTCAAAGATATCAGTAAACTTAAAACATTCATCCAAGCATTATGACAACAAATAAAATTAATCAACTTTTCGAGAACAGCAAGGACCAAAAGCTCCTTTCACTCTATTTCTGTGCTGGTTGCCCCACCCTCGAAGGCACCGCCGATGTGATTCTCGCCATGCAGCGTCATGGTATTGCTATGGTAGAGGTAGGCATTCCCTTCAGCGACCCCCTGGCCGATGGTCCAGTCATTCAGGATGCAGCCACAAGTGCACTGAAGAATGGTATGACGTTATCGAAACTCTTCTCGCAGTTGGGCGCCATCAAAGACCAGGTACAAATCCCCTTGGTACTGATGGGCTACCTTAACCCTATCCTGCACTACGGCATCGAGCGCTTTTGTCAATCATGCGTAGCAGCAGGCGTTAGCGGTGCCATCATCCCCGATCTTCCTTTCGAGGACTACCTGCACATTGTCAAGCCCATAGCCGATAAATACGACCTGCGCATCATTATGCTCATCACCCCAGAGACCAGCGACGAGCGCATCCACTTCATCGACAACAACACCGATGGTTTTATCTATATGGTAAGTTCTGCTTCGATTACGGGCACCCAGAAAAGTTTCGACGAGCAGAAGCAGGCATATTTCCAGCGTATCAACAATATGCACTTGCGCAACCCCCGCATGATAGGCTTTGGCATCAGCAATGCCCAAACCCTGAAAGCAGCCCAGGACAATGCCGCTGGTGCCATCATCGGCTCCAAGTTTGTGAGTCTGCTCAACGAGGCTAATGGTGATGCAGATGCAGCCTTAGACCAATTAATGGCAACGTTAAAGGAATAAGATGTAAGAATTTTATTATCTTTGCAGAAAAAGAACAGCAATTTTATGAAAATGAACAAATTATTTTTGACAATAGTACTGCTCCTCTCAGCTGTTGGCAGCTATGCACAGCAGCAAGTTACCAGCGAGCAGCTGCGCCAATATCGTGAGATGATGCGCCACTCATCGGCACCGATGATAGTAGATTCTGCAAAGGTAAACGTCCCTGCCATTTACGACTACACCTACGAGGAAGTAATGGTGGAGGGCGGCGACGGCTACAAGCTGATGACCTGCATCTACAAACCTGTGGGCAATGGACCTTGGCCTGTGGTGATTCTGCGAACCCCTTATGTATATGGTAGTGGCGACAACAATGCCAATGCTCGTTTCTACGCTCGCAGGGGCATCGTTTACATCGTGCAGCACTGTCGTGGCAAAGGCGGTTCTGAAGGACCTTACGAACCTAACGTGAATGAGCGAGTAGATGGACTGGCATTGGTAAACTGGGTGGCAAACCAACCTTGGTGCAAGAACATCGGATTGTTTGGCGAGTCATATACTGCCCTCACCTGCTGGATTATTGCAGATGCTGTGCCCGATAAGGTAAAGGGCATCTATGTGCATCACTATGGGGTGGACAGACATTTGTCGGCGTATAGCAATGGTTTGTTCCGCCAGGATATCCTGACTGCCTGGAGCATCGACAATGCAGTGGAAATTCCCAAGAAGCCTAAGCGCACCGACCCTCAGCGCATCTATTTTGAGCAGATGAAGTATATGCCGCAGGTGGAGATGGACCAGCATTTCTTTGGTGTAGAACTACCTTGGTACAGGGATTGGATCAGTCATACCGACTATACCGACCCTTACTGGCATCAGGGGGTATGGGATACTTTGCGTAGCATTCCTGCCAAGATTAAGGTGCCAATGGTGGTAGTGGCTGGGCATTTCGACCATCATCAGGAGGGTACCATCTTAGGATATAACCTATTGAGCGACAACACAAAGGCAAAGAGCCGATTGATTGTAGGGGCTTGGAATCATTCGCACATCATTACACCTCAGATAGGGAAATTTGATCACGCTACGGATATTGACCTTACTACCGATCAGTTTGTATGGTTCTATAACTTGCTGGTGAAGGAGCAAGAGCCACAACCAGCGGTGGATGTGTATGCCATTGGAGAAGACAAATGGCATCAGCTGAGGGAATGGCCTATGACTGATGGGGAGAGCCAGACGTACCATTTAAGTGCTCAACCTGAGGGCAAGGGCTACCAACTGAGCCAGCAACCAGCGGCACAAGGCAAGTTGTCGTACACCTACGACCCACAAAACCCTGTTGAGTCGATGGGTGGCGAGACGCTGTTCAACTCTAGCACCAGACGAGGCAGTCAGCTACAACCCGAGGTGGGCGATCGTGAGGATGTGATTTCATTCCTTACGGCTCCGCTGGAAGCACCAATGCTGTTGGCAGGCAAGGTGAAGGTGGTGCTGCATGTAAGTACGGATGTGGATGATACCGCATTCAGCTATAAGATTAGCGAGCAACTGGCTGATGGAAAGACCTACAACATACGCACAGGCATAACGACGTTGGGATTCAGGAATGCGCCATTAGGCAGCCGACAAACCTACACCCCTGGGGATGTAGTGGAGGTAGAGGTGGAAGCTTTGCCCATCATGTGGCAATTGCAACCTGGTAGTCGTCTGAGGGTGGATATTTCGTCGTCCGACTTCCCGCAGTACAGCATTCACAGCAATCACGCTGGGGTATGGTCGCAACAAACGAAGACACGCATTGCCCATCAGCAGCTATTCGTGGGTGGCACCAATGACAGCCGCATCGAGATTCCAGTATTAAAGTAATTATAATAAAAACCCAATCTTGCTGCGATTATCCTTGAATCATACTTCTCTTTTGACATATAAAGCAATCTTATAACTATTTGATTATCTATACTTGTGTGTTCCATATTATAACACCGCTACTATGAAAGTCGATTTTTCATGCAAGGGTGAAGATTTAACATTTAGGGACAAATAAAGACAGGAAAAGACACACGATGACAGATGACAGATGACAGTTTCTTTGGGAGCAGGTATCTAGTGATAAGAAGAAAAAGAAGAGAAATAATACTTATAAATATATATATATATATATATATTTATAAAATTTTTGTTCCTACTTTTAGTAGTGCTCATGAGAAAACTGTCATCTGTCATCTGTCATCTGCCATAACTGTACCAAAAAACGACACTCAACTCATACCAAAACCCCAGCGTGTTTTTTGGCGTGCTTATTTGGCACTTTAATTTGCAGCCGCCCCACTTTTTTCGTAACTTTGCATCATGATAATTGATCATGCTGCGATTGCTGGCTGCGGCTCAGCATAGCTCGAGCGAGCTCGGCTCTGCACTCGCCTTGCACATCAATTGTCATTGTCATTCGAAAGACAGGCTTGCTTCGGGAAAAAGGATGCTTTACTTCGGGAAAGAAGCCCTTTTTCTTCGGGAAAGCTAAAAAGAGCCCTTAGGGGTAGCAATTAAGAAGCAGCGCTGAAACATCAGCCGAAGGCCAAGGCGGTGGCGAAGCAAAAAAGTCTTGATTGCAGTTCATGAACAAACCCATACCCATCAGTCAGCTTGCTGACACCCTTTCAGGGCCCCCGTCGCTTCGCTCCCCAATTGCTTCCTGTTCGGGCGCAATTGCCCCTAATCAGGTGAGCAGCTCCCAAAAGCTCCTCCCCATGCAAAGGGGAGGTGACCGAAGGGCAGAGGGGTAAAAAAGCGAGAAGCGACGACTCGGTGTATTTCGTCACAACGCGGTCTTTGACCTATTGCTACAGTTAATTATACACCCAAGGCTAAAAACAACAAAGCCCGGTAAGGTTATCTTATCGGGCTCGCTGTTAAAATAAACACTAAGTTAAAGGACTTGCTCGGCTGGAGTGTAGTCGAGACCGAAGCAATCGGCAACGGCTTTGTAGGTGACCTTTCCTCCTGCCATATTCAAGCCTTTCAGCAGCGATGCATCCTCCTTGCAAGCTTTCTTCCAGCCCTTGTCTGCCAAAGCTATTGTATAGGGCTGTGTGGCATTGGTGAGGGCAAAGGTAGAGGTGCGGCTTACGGCTCCTGGTATATTGGCTACGGCATAGTGCACAATGCCATCAAGGATATACACAGGGTCGCTGTGTGTGGTGGGGCGACTGGTCTCAAAGCATCCTCCCTGGTCGATGGCAACATCCACCAACACGGTGCCTGGCTGCATCAGACTTAGCATGTCGCGTGTGATAAGGTGTGGCGTCTTATCGCCTGGTATCAGCACAGAGCCTATTACCAAGTCAACATCGTGCAGCTCACGCTCTATCTGCATACGGGATGCATACATGGTATGCACATTGGCTGGCATGATGCTATCGAGATAGCGCAGACAGTCGAGGCTCACATCGGCAATGGTAACATCGGCACCCATGCCGGCTGCTACAATGGCGGCATTACGCCCTACTCGTCCGCCTCCCAATACCAACACCTTGCCGGGCTTCACACCAGAAACGCCACCCAGCAATACGCCCTTGCCTCCATGTATCTTCTTCAGGTAGGTAGCGCCTTCCTGAACTGCCATCTTGCCTGCCACTTCGCTCATAGGGATAAGCAAAGGCAAACTGTGGTCGGCTCGCTCTACGGTTTCGTAAGCGATGCAAACGGCTTTGCGCTTCATCATGGCACGTGTCAGCTCTTCGTCGGCTGCAAAATGGAAATAGGTGAACAGCACCTGACCGTTCTTTATCATTTTGTATTCCGGTGCAATGGGCTCTTTTACCTTCACAATCATTTCGGAAGTGGCATACACATCGTCGATGGCTGGCAAAATCATAGCGCCTGCCTTGACGTACTCGTCGTCAGAGAAGCCGCTGTTTATACCTGCATCATGTTGCACCACCACCGTATGACGGTGGCGTACTAACTCGGCAACACCCATAGGGGTCATGCCCACACGATTCTCATTGTTCTTGATTTCTTGTGGAATTCCAATTATCATAGTATTAAGATTTATGGTTGTCTAGATTGGGATAAAGGGAAGATTACTTATTTAGGTCTTTTATAAGTTCCTGTAGTAATAGTTTTCTGGGTAATCGTGCCCGTAACCTTGTCCTTTACCGTAACACGCATCTTTGCGCCGCCAGTGGCAGCATCCAATACATCATCAGATAATCTCTCTTTTACAATTTCGCTCATAATACTTAATTTTTAATGTTTTACTTACCTTTTTCTATTTGGCAAAGATAGTCTTTTTGCGTTGCTTTAGCAATATGACTAGGCATTATTATTGTTATCACTGTGTTAAAATATGTAATTTTTATGCTGAATAACATGTTTTATTGGTTTTTTATTACTACCTTTGCACCCGTGAAAAGCGAAAATAGGCTGCACTCGGCATAGTCAAGCACGCTTGTCTCTGCCCTCGTTGGCACTATTTTTGCACCGTCAAAAAGAAAAATAAGGTATTAAAGAGAGATAAAAAGATTGTTTAACCAGTCTTTGGTGAGAGCAAAGACCTAAAGAAGGAGGTTAATATGACTAAGAATGCAAACACTATTTCAATGCTGAAGTATAGCATTGATCGTTATCAGAGAATGGGTAATGGCGCTATGTGCCAGGTGTTGAAAAGCAAGCTGCAGAAGCTGCTGGCTCAGCAGACAGAGCTTGCTTGATTATTATTGAATGCAAATAACTTATAAATAAAAACGGAGGGCTGCGAAGCTCTCCGTTCTTTTTGGTTACTCGGCCTGAGCGCCCTCTGCGGCTGACTCTTCTGCCTTTTCTTCAAAGTCGGTGTTACCACTCTTCACCAGTATGTTGTACCAGCTGATGAGCTTGCGGATATCGTTGGGATGCACACGATCGCGATCGAAATCGGGCAGCACTTGCTCGAGATAGGCAGCCAGTTCTGCATTATTGGCTTTCTTGCTGTCAACAGACACCTCAGCTCCCTTTTCTTTTTCCAACATATTCTTCAGTACTTGGCGAAGTGGCACGTCATCAGCATTGGTAAACATGGAGATATCGCCTAATGATACAATCTTATCATTTCCATAGGCAGGTGAGCGACGGCCATCTAACAACGACTCTACGATGAGCATATTCTTACCCTGTGATACCAGCTTGTAAAGACCTGGCTTACCTGAAATAGATAAAATGGTTTTCAACATAATTCTTATTGTTTATTGTTATTTTTCGTTGCGAAGATACGCATTATTTTTGAGATAATGTGTTAATTATTTCCAAAACCTGCGGTATGACGGGCGCTTCTCCGTCGTTCACAATGACAAACTGACTGCGGCGACGTTTTTCTTCGTCGTCCATCTGTTGCCGGATGCGCTCTTCAATGGCACTTCGGGTAGCTCCGTCTCGCTGCATGGCTCGGGCAATGCGTACCTCTAAGGGGGCGGATACTGTGATAACACTATCGACAACATCGTCGTAGCCCGCCTCAAAGAGGATGGCCGACTCGATGGCCACAAACTGGGTGGACTGCTTGCTAACCCACTGCAGGAAATATTCTTTCAGCACGGGGTGGATGATGCCGTTGACCTGTTGCACATGCTCTGGTGAAGAAAACAGGTAATGGGCCAAAAAGGGTTTGTTTAGCGTGTTTCCTTGATATACCTCCGGTCCCACCAGCGCTACGAGTTGCTGGCGGATGAGGGGATGAACAACTGTGAGGCGTTTGGACTCAGCATCGCAGTCAAAGACTGGTATGCCAAGCGTCTGCAGCACTCGAGCCACTACGCTCTTGCCGCTGCCTATCCCGCCAGTGATGCCTAACCTAATCGGCGTCATCTTTGGAAACATTTTCAATCAGGAAATCTATTTGGGAAGGATAGATTCGCACTTGGCTCACACTTGAGGGTTGTTTCTTGAGTTTGACCTGGTATTTCTCCCCCTCGAGCTTGCGAAGTTCTTCATAGCTCACCAATATACGGAAGTCCTCGGGCTTGACTTCAAGATACTTGCTCAGCCCCACATGGAAGGTAACCTTCACCTTAGAGGGGAAAGCGCGCAGGGTTTTGCCTGCCGGGAAATTCACTCCCTCAATGGGTACCTCGACCGACTTCTCGGTATATATATCTACTGGCAAGACGAGTTCTACCACATCTGGGACAAACTTCACACCCCGACTACTTACCAACTCGACCTGACGACGCAAGGTATCTTCTATCTGCGTTTCGTCGATAAACTTGGTGTAGGCCACCTTAACGGTATCGAGCGCTCCTTGCGGGGCATAAACTGTAACCTGAGCCGGATTGAAGATGGTGTCGCTGATGTAGTACTGCTGACCAGGTGACACCCTACCCTGCAGTCGCACAGGCACCTTCTTGGACTTTCCCTCTGAGTAGTAATAGTCAATGGTATCGGGCTTTATGGCCGTAATAGATGTAGAATTTGCCAGCTGGGCTGTGACGGCCTTACTATAGGTATTGCTCAACAGCGAAACATGATGACGACGGTTCTGGTGTTCGGCAAAATCGATGTTGATGGGATAGAAGCGCTTGGTAAGCTGATAGTTGAACAAAGTATTGCCTTTGTCGCGTATAGTAACAAGCAGGTCTTCCGGAAATTCGGACGTGATGACAATATTCTCTGGCACGTTCTTGAGTTTAAGGGGCACCTTGACCTCTATCTCATACTCACGGTCGAGCGTCTGTTCCAGCCAGAACAAGGCGGCTATCACCAAGAAAAAGAGAAAAGTGAAAAACTCCTTGCTGCGTTTACTGAGCAAGAAGTTCCTCACCTTACGTATAATATGCCAAAAACGTTCTCTCAAGGGTTATTACTTCGTCTGGGCTGCGTTGGCATTGGCATCGGCTGCAACAGCAAAGATAGAATTCTTATCTACACGCACCTTGACATTGCGGTCAATCTCGAGCATCACGTCGTTGTCGTTGATTTCCTTGATGGTCCCATGGATACCACCAGCAGTGATGACAGACTGCCCCACCTGCAGTGACCTGCGGAACTGAGCGATTTCCTTTTGTTTCTTGTTTTGTGGACGAATCATAAAGAAATACATGATGACGAACATCAGGATAAGCATGATCCACATCATGGATGAATCCATTCCCGCTGCGGGAGCTTGTAACATTACATTCATAATCTATTATTTATTTGTTTTTAGTTCTTAGTTATCTTACCTTCCTTGCGAAGCTTCTTCACTATACCATCCAGCGTGCCATTGACAAACGAACCGCTTTTGGGGGTACTGTAGTATTTGGCAATCTCTACATACTCATTGAGCGACACACTGACGGGGATATTAGAGAAACTCAGGATCTCTGCCAAAGCCACCTGCATGATTACCACATCCATGAAAGCCACACGGTTGATGTCCCAATTACGGGTGTTGTCGCTCACCAGACGACGATATTCGTCGCAGTTAAGCACCGAACGGCGCAACAGGCGCACTGCAAATGTGCGGTCTTCTTCGTCCTTGAACTCTGGAAGCAGCTGCTGGTCGGCACCCTGCTTGCTGTCAAAACGGTTGATAGTCTTCAGCACAAAAGTATCGACAATCTCTTTATCGTCGTTCCAATACAAGCTCATCTCTTCAAGCAGGTCTTCCAGCTCGGTGCTCTTGTTGATGAATGATTTATAGAGCATACGCCAAAACTCACGATCTTCAGCATAAGAGGTTTCTGTCTTGGCCATATATTCCTTATAGATATCTGATTCCTGGATCTTTTCCAAAAGTTGCTTGATGAAGTCCTCGTGGTCGGTCAGCCAAGAGCGTTTCTGCCGTTCTTGATATTCAATCAGCATCTTGTTGTTCTGTAATTGGTTAATAAACTTGTTGTTTACAAACCGCATATTGGGATTCAAATCATCTGCTGTAGCCAGTTTTTTTAGTTTGGCATTCTCGATGCGTTTGGCAGCATATTCGGTGATTTCTACCATCAACAACAGCAAATAGTTATAAAGGTCATAGGCTTTTGAAAGACTGAAAAGTAATTCTTTTTCAGCTGCATCCAAATTGTTGCTACCATTTTGATAGTAGGCATACACAATCTGAATAATCTTTAATCGGATAAGAACTCTGTTTATCATAAAAGTAATAATTCCTCAATTACAATTCTAGTGCAAAGGTAGGCATTTTTTTTATCGTAACCACACAAACTCTATTTTTTTCTTGTTTAGATAAAAAAAAATAACCAACTTTGGGCTGTAATTAAGATTAGTCATACTAAAACTAAAGAATATGGAAGATTTAAAGAACATGGAAGATGTAGAGAATACTGATGACGTAAAGAATACGGAAGTTGTTAGGAAAAGAAAAGATATTGAAAACCGCGAGAAGGATATTGTGTTTTCACGAACTGTGAAGGCTGGCAAGAGAATCTATTATTTAGACGTAAAGAAAAGCCGTAAAGATGAACTGTATCTCGCTATTACAGAAAGCAAGAAAATTGTTACTGGCGAGGGAGAGGATGCTCAGGTAAACTACGAGAAGCATAAGATATTTTTATATAAGGAGGACTTCGACAAGTTCTGCTTTAACCTGATCAAGGTATTGGAATTCATCAAGAAGCGCCAACCATACGACGCTCCTGACTTTGAAGAAGAAGAAGAAGAAAAGGAGGAAGGATTTACAGTAGAAGGAGCCTCAGAAGAAGGAACAACAACAGAAGAAACAATAACAAAAGAGGAGACAACTGCTGAGGAAGATACCATCAATTTGGACGAGCCTTTTAAAATTGACATCGATTTTTAAGCAGATATTTTGAGAATTCAGAAAAGTGTTGTACCTTTGCATCGCTTTTTTGCAATCATTGTGTGTTGTAGCACACACCGTGTGATGGTGAATTAAGCAAAACAACTTAATTTTAGAGTAACACAATTAAAAAATTAAAGATGAAAAGTTTTGATTTAACTGGTTCTGTAAGAACTATTGCTGAGCGTTCTTCTGAGCAGCAGAAGGTATTGAAGGCTATGCGTAGAGAAGCTATGATTCCATGCGTACTCTACGGCGGTAAGGAAAACGTTAACTTCAGCGTAAAGAATGCTGATGTTCGTAAGTTGGTGTACACTCCTGACATCCACTATGTAAATCTGACTATCGATGGTAAGACTTATACCGCTATCGTTCGTGAGATTCAGTTCCACCCTGTAAAGGACACCATCCTGCACATGGACTTCATGGAAATTAACGACAAAAAGCCTATCGTAATGGAAGTGCCTCTGAAGCTGAAAGGCTTGGCAGTGGGTGTGAAAGCCGGTGGTAAGATGCGTCAGCTGATGCGTACACTGAAGGTGAAGGCTCTCTATACCAACATCCCTGAGATCCTGACTGTTGACGTTACTGACATGGGTCTGGGTAAGGCTAAGAAGATTGCCGACCTGAGCTACGAGAACCTCGAGCTGATCAATCCTCAGACAGCCGTTGTATGCATGGTTGCTGCAACCCGTCAGTCAAAGGATGCTGCAGCTGCTCAGTAATCACTGAACAGAACCTATAAGGACTAACATTGCGGATTGGCGCACCACCCTGCGTGAGGCATCAATCCGCTTTTTCTTTATAACAATGTGGAGTATATTACGCCTGTTGGGCTTTGGCAAGCGCTCTGAGCAGCAGGCAACTGACAATATGATAAAGTATCTGGTAGTTGGCTTGGGAAACATTGGCCCAGAATACCGTAAGACCCGTCATAACATGGGCTTTATGGTAGTGGACAGGTTTGCCGAAAAGAACAACGCTCCTGCCTGGGAAGATCGCAGGTATGGCTTCGTGAATCGTGTTACTATTAAAGGCCGACAAATAGTATTGTTAAAGCCTTCGACATTCATGAACCTGAGTGGCAATGCCGTGCGCTACTGGATGAAGGAAGAAAACATTGCCCTGGAAAACCTGCTGGTGGTGGTAGATGATTTGGCATTGCCTGTGGGCGAACTGCGACTGAAACCCAAAGGCAGCGATGCTGGGCATAACGGACTGAAACACATTGCCGACATCTTGGGCACTCAGGCTTATGCACGACTGCGTTTCGGCATCGGCAACGAGTTTCCTCGTGGCGGACAGGTTGACTTTGTATTGGGCGAATTTGATGAGGAAGACCAGAAAATACTGCCCGAGCGTATAGATGTGGCGTGCGAAATGATCAAGAGCTTCTGCCTGGCAGGTATCAACATTACCATGAACCAGTTTAACAAGAAATAACGATGGGAAGTGCAAGAATTGACAAATGGCTATGGGCAGTGCGTATCTACAAAACGCGTTCAATAGCTGCCGAAGCCTGCAAAAAAGGACGTGTACTGCTGAACGGCACACAGGCCAAACCTGCCCATACTGTGAAGGAAGGCGATGTGGTGAGTGTGAAGAAACCTCCTATCACCTGGTCGTTCAAGGTGCTGCAAGCCATCGAAAAGCGTGTGGGTGCCAAGTTGGTGCCAAACATGATGGAGAATGTGACGGCACCCGATCAACTGGAACTGTTGGAGGTGAGCAAAATAAGTGGGTTTGTAAATCGTGCCAAAGGGACAGGGCGACCCACCAAGAAGGAGCGTCGTGAGTTGGACGACTTTACAGATCCTGT
>Ga0265298_10000848_pt1 | contig 45435 bp, 41 predicted proteins | sample AusTroGonzalo_MG_3_FD_193486 | JGI IMG/M metagenome (GOLD analysis project Ga0265298, IMG submission 193486) | Bovine rumen microbial communities from tropical cattle in Woodstock, Queensland, Australia - Gonzalo_01 | ecosystem: Host-associated > Mammals > Digestive system > Stomach > Rumen ...
AAGGCCTGTTCTCTCTTTTTTCGTTCGTTTCTTTCATAACAAAATCAATGAATGAAGGTTGTTGTTTTTGTTATTATTTGCTGTACTTGACCAGCATGTCCACGAGCGAGATGGAGGAGTCTTCCATATCCACGACGATCGTGTCGATCTTGGAGATGATATAGTTGTAGAAGAGCTGCAGGATGATGGCGACGACCAGACCACCGACGGTGGTGATCAGAGCCACTTTCATACCGCCAGCCACCAGTGCCGGGCTGATATCGCCAGCGACCTCGATGGCGTCGAAGGCCTGGATCAGACCAAGGACGGTACCCATGAAGCCCAACTGCGGAGCGATACCGATGAACAGACCGATCCAAGAGAGGCCTTTCTCAAGTTTACCCATTTCCACGGAGCCGTACTCAATGACCGATTTCTCAGCTTTCTCGATACCCTGGCCGTCCTTCACGCGGAGAAGGCCCTGGGTAAAGATGCGTGCCACCGGGCCCGGGGTGTTCTTGCAAAGCTCGAATGCTTTCTCAACACCGCCGTTCTTGAGGCTGTCTTCAATCTTGCCAAGAAGCTTCTGGTTGTTGTTCTGTGCGATACTCAGGGTGATGATCTTCGCGATGGCGATAGCCAGACCGAGGATGAGGCACAACAACACGAGGGCCATGAACGTGGCACCACCTTCGATGAAGAGCTTCTTCAGCTGCTGATGGATCGGGGTGTCGTTGGGAGCCGAAGCGAACGGATAGACAACCTCGTCGTTGGCTTGAGCAACGGCTTCAGTCTGCTCGGCAGCCTGATCCTGTGCAAAAGTCTTCTGGTACTCAGCAGAGATGGTCAGGAGACCAATGACTGCCAAAAACATGAAAATTTTTTTCATAGGTTTTTTGATTAAATTAAACACTGTATTTTAAATAGTTATAGTTTCTCTATCCGAATTTCCGGGATGTAGCCCGCCGAAAATTCTTTGCAATTTAATAATTTTTTCGGAAAGTATTACTATTTCTCTGAAATTTCTCCACTGACCCCGATTTCAAACTTTTCGCTAACTATCTTATTATCTGTGTATTGTCCCAAAAGCACAAATAATTTCGTCACAGCGGCTTCCGTCGTCATGTCGCGGCCGCTCACCAGACCGGCCTGACGGAGGGTATCCCCGTTGGCATATGCGCCCATGTCGACCGCACCGGCCTGACACTGCGTCACATTGACGATGACGCCACCGGCGCCGGTAAAAGCGCCGAGCGCTTCCAGGAACCAGGGATCCGACGGCGCGTTGCCTGAACCATACGTCTCCAGAACCACCGCCCGGAGCCCGGGCGCCGAGAGGACGCCCCTGACCAGGGGCTCGGTGATGCCCGGAAATATCTTCAACACCGCCACCCGCGTGTCAAGCGCCGTGTGCAGGCGAAGCGGCCGTCCCCAGCTGCGGGGATGGTAGATGGCACTTTCGTTATATTTGACGTGGATGCCCACGTTGGCCAGCGGCGGGTAATTCTCGGAATGGAACGCGCGGAAATTCTCCGCATTGAACTTGGTGGTGCGGTTGCCGCGGAAAAGCTGGCTGTCGAAATAGATGCACACTTCGCAGATGCGCGGGTGGCCGGACTCGTCCTGGTCGGCTGCCAGCTGGATGGACGATATGAGGTTCTCCTTGCCGTCGGTCCGCAGCATGCCGATGGGCAGCTGGCTCCCCGTGAAGATCACGGGTTTTTCCACGTTCTCGAGCATGAAGCTCAGGGCGGAGGCGGAGTAGGCCATCGTATCGGTGCCGTGGAGCACCACGAAACCGTCGTAGAAGCTGTAGTTGGCCTGGATGATGCCGGCCAGCTTGACCCAGAACTCGGGCTTGACATCGGACGAATCGATGAGCGGATCGAACGAGAGGGAATCGATGACGTAGCCGAACTTCTTGAGTTCCGGAACCTCGCGGGTGATCTGGGTGAAGTCGAAAGGCTTGAGGAGACCTGTCTCGGGGTCCTGTTTCATGCCGATGGTTCCACCCGTGTAAATAAGAAGTATCTTCCTGTCCATCTTGTCGTTATAAATTGAAAAGCCGGCGCGCGGAAGCGGTGGTCACGGTGGCCACCTCCTCCAGCGACAGGCCTTTGATCTGTGCTACCTTTTCGGCCGCGAACCGCACGTAGGACGGTTCGTTGCGCTTGCCGCGGAACGGTACGGGGGTCAGCCAGGGGCAGTCTGTCTCCAGCACCACATCGTCGAGCGACATCTTCTCGAGCGCCACGGCGACGCCGGCATTCTTATAGGTTACCACGCCACCGATGCCAAACTTGAAATCGGCATACTGCAGCAGCTGCCGGTATGTCTCATAGCTGCCCGACCATGCGTGCATCACGCCACGGAACGCCACGCCGCGCAAGTCTTCCAGCACCCGGAAGAAGTCGCCAGTGGCTTCCCGCAGATGGATGATCACCGGCAGGTCCATGCTGGCAGCCAGTGCCACCTGCTCTTCCAGCACCCGCATCTGTTCTTTGACAAAATCTTTCGACCAGTATTCGTCGAGGCCGATCTCCCCCACTGCATGCCACGGCCGGTCGCCGATGTGCTGCTTCACGAAATCGAGCTCCTCCTGCCAGTCAGCACCCACAGAGGTGGGATGTAAACCGATGCAGGGAAAGGCGAAGCCGGGCAGCATATCCGCCACCGCCACGACCGCGTCATAACTGGCGCGGTCGATGCCCGGCATTACGCAGGCTTCAAGACCCGCTTCCCGGGCACGTGCGAGCACCGCGTCGAAATCGTCGCGGAAAGCTTCGTCGTAGAGATGGCAATGGGTATCGACCAACATTCTTACAAAGATAGGAAAAATTTAGTACCGTCGGCCACCACGCGACCCTCCAGTTCGAGTTCAAGAAGCAGGAGATGGACGGCGTTCGGATCGAGCCGCGAGAGGGATGCCACTTCCTCCGCGGAAAGGGGCGCGCGGGCTTCCAGCTGGCGGAGCACCTCGCGCCGCTGCGGGGTGTCGTCCGATCGATAGAGCGACGGACGCTCGCGCTGCTGCCGGACAGAGATCCAGCCCATCGCCAGCGGAATGGTATCCTCGTCGGCTACGAGTACTGCTTCTTGCCTGGCGGCCAGTCGATTACACCCTTCAAAGGAAGCATCCTGAAGGCGCCCTGGGACCGCGAAAACTTCGCGCTGGTACGAAGCGGCCAGTGAAGCTGTGATCAATCCCCCACCCTTCCGGAACGATTCCGCCAGCAGCGTCGCATCGGCCATCCCGGCGATGATGCGGTTGCGGCGCAGGAAAGTATGGGCAGCAGGAGAGGTACAGCGGGCAAAATCGGAAACGAGAGCGCCCCCCTGGTCGAGCATCCGGCGCGCCAGTTCACGGTGCTGCCGGGGATAGATTTCGTCCAGCCCGCAAGGCAGCACGCCCACGGTCGACAGGCCAGCCTCCAATGCGGCAGCATGGGCGCAGCCATCAATCCCCAGCGCCAGGCCACTGACAATCAAGGGCTTCTCATTCAAGTCTGCCAGACGGCCGACCAGCCGGCGACAACTCTCTCTGCCACACCATGTCGCTTTCCGGGTACCCACGACAGCCAGGGCGCGTCCGGCGTTGAGATCGGCCATACCCTTACAATAAAGCATCAGCGGGGCATCCAGACAGGTGGACAGCCGGCGGGGATATTCCGGATCGTCGGAGCTGAGCAGGCGGATGCCCTCGGCTGCGGCCCAGGAGACCTCGTCCGCAGCCCAGTCGAGCAGCCCGGGAGCGAACAGTTCGTCGAGAAGGACGCCGGCATGGTGCAACGTGGCTGAGATTCCCTTCCAGCCGGCGGCGAAGACGGCGGCCGGGCTGCCAAAAGCATCCAACAACTGCCGGCCGACGGAACAATGATACGCAAAGACTTTGCTCAGCGCACAGAGGTAAACAAGATGATCGGGCTCCATATCTTTTTTCGTGCAAGATACGAAGCCCGACCGGCTTTCTCCCGTCAGAAAAGCAATTTCCGACTTATTGTTTTTTTAAAAAAGTGCAGCGCCCCGATGACTCAGATGATCAACATCGCATCGCCGTAGGTGCCGAACTGATATTTCTCATCAATTGCGACCTTGTATGCATCCATGATGTGACGGTAGCCCCCGAATGCGGCGGCATTCATCAGCATGGTGCTGTACGGCAGGTGGAAGTTGGTGATCATGGCGTCGGGAATCGAGAACTGGTACGGCGGGAAGATGAATTTGTTGGTCCAGCCATCGTAGGCCCGGATTTCCTTCTTCGTGGTCACGTACGTCTCCAGGGCACGCACCACCGTGATACCCACGGCGAACACCTTGCTGCCGCGTGCCTTTGCCTTATTGACTGCCTGGGCCGTCTCTTCGGAGATGGAATACTGTTCCGAATCCATCTTGTGCTTCGACAGGTCCTCCACGTCCACGTTGTGGAAATGGGCATTGCCCATGTACAGCGTCAGGAACGCCGTCTCGATGTCGTGGATCTCCATTTTCTTGAAAAGGATCTTGCTGAAATGCAAGCCGGCAGCCGGGCAGGCCACCGCCCCTTCCTTGCTTGCGAAGATGGTCTGGAAGCGCTCTTTGTCAATCTCCTCCGCGTGCGGCCGGATCCACTTGGGAACCGGCAGGGAACCCATCTGGTAGAGGGTTTCACGGAATTCCTCGTAAGTTCCGTCGAAGAGGAAGCGGAGCGTGCGGCCCCGGGAGGTCGTATTGTCGATGACCTCGGCCACGAGGCTGTCGTTCTCCCCAAAATAAAGTTTATTGCCGATGCGGATCTTGCGGGCGGGGTCGACCAGCACGTCCCAGAGGCGCTGGTCGCGGTTGAGTTCGCGGAGCAGGAAGACGTCGATCTCGGCGCCTGTCTTTTCCTTGTTGCCGCTCATCCGGGCCGGGAAGACCTTGGCGTCGTTGAAGACGAAGAGGTCGTGCGGGTCCGCATATTCGATGATATCCTTGAAAACCCGGTGCTCGATCGCGCCCGTATCCTTGTGCACCACCATCAGGCGGCATTCGTCACGTTCCTGGGAAGGGTATTTGGCAATCAGTTCCTGGGGGAGTTCAAAACCGAATTGAGAAAGTTTCATTTTTTAGATTTTATGCGAGAAAACATTATTTATACGGACAAAATCCAAAAAAGTTTCACTTTATCCGTTTTTCAGAGCTGCTTCCACCACGTTGTCGTTCGTCAGCCAGATCGGGTAGAAAGCGTTGTCGTTCATCGGCGTGTTGCGACCGATGAGCGCGCGCAGCTGCACCAGGAGCAGGTCGCCCGAGACGGCCCAGTCCGCTTCCGTCGGCACGACGCCGAGCGAGCGGGTATACTCGATGAAGCCCTGTTTGAGGTTCAGCCCGTCCAGGAACCGGTTGAGCGTCGGAAGATCGTGGATCTCGCGCAGGACGGCCCTGTTCCGGTCTGAAACCATGTTCGCATATTTGACCTGGAGGCTCTGCCGGTTGCAGGCACCCAGATAATCCGAGTAACGGGTGGTGTCGAGCGGGACGAACACATCGGGGATGATGCCGCCCCCGCCGTATACCGTCCGGCCTCCGCGGGTTTCGAACCGTAGCGAATCATTGACTTTGATGCTGTCGACACTCATCATCTCGCCGTGGAGGTAGCGTTCGTAGATGTCGTATCCGTAGTCCTCGCCATAAGGCTTCTGGATGCAGCGGCCCGACGGCGTATGGTAGCGGGCCACCGTGAGCCGGATGCCCGAACCGTCGCTGAAAAACACCGGCTCCTGCACCAGCCCCTTCCCGAAGGAACGCAGGCCGTAAAGCGTCGCACGGTCGTTGTCCTGCATCGCCCCGGCAAAAATCTCGCTGGAAGAAGCAGAACCCTCATTGATCAGCACGGCCAGCGCGATATCGCGACAGCTGCCGCGGCCGTCCGCAAACACGTCGTTGCGGGGCCGGTTGCGTCCTTCCATATAGACGATCAGGTCGCCCTTTTCCAGAAATTCATTGGAAAGCAGCAGCGCCTGGTCGAGATAGCCGCCCGTGTTGTCGCGCAGGTCGAAAATCATCCGCCGCATCCCCTGCTCCCGGAGGGACAGTGCCGCCTTGAGAAATTCCAGATAAGTGGTCCTGGCGAACTTCGAGAGCTTGATGTAACCCGTGGTATCGTTGAGCATGAAGGCCACATCGACGCTGTTCACGGGAATGACGTCGCGGGTGATGGGAAACACGATGGGTTCCGCCACACCGGCACGCTGCACGTGGATCATCACCTTCGTGCCGCGCTTGCCCTTCATCAGGCGCACCATCGAGTCCTGCGGGGTATGGTTGCCGGCGATGATCCGGTCGTCCACCTGCAGGATGCGGTCGCCCGAGAGCAGGCCGGCTTTCTCGGAAGGCCCTCCGGCAATCACCTGAGACACGACGGCCGTATCGTTGGGAACGGTAAACTGGATGCCGATGCCGTCGAAGCCGCCCTGGAGGTCTTCTTCCGCTTCCTGCAGCTCCACCGGCGGCAGATAGACAGAATGCGGGTCGAGCTGTGCCATGACACCCGGCAGGATACGTTCAGTAACTGCCTGCTGGTCGATGGCGTCGACATAGTCGCGGTCCACGCTTTGCAGGACCAGCATCAACTTGGCCCAATCCCCCTTGGGAATGGTCACCTCCTGCTTCCGGCCGCCCCAGAATCTTCCAATCAGGAGCGCCAGGAGCACGAAGACCACGCACCATCCGATGGTGAGCAGCCGATTCTGCGTCTTGGGATCCATCAGGACTCGTATTTCACCACTTCGACACCGGCCCGCCGCAGCAGGTCCAGGCCGTCCGTGATCCGGTATTCTTCTGAATAAACCACCCGCCGGATACCCGACTGGATGATCAGTTTTGCACATTCCATGCAGGGCGAGGCCGTCACATAGAGCGTCGCTCCGTCGCTGCTGTTGCTGCTTTTGGCCACTTTCGTAATGGCATTCGCCTCCGCGTGCAGCACATAAGGCTTCGTCACGCCGTTTTCGTCTTCGCAAATGTTCTCAAAGCCAGAAGGGGTACCGTTGTATCCGTCGGAGATGATCATTCGGTCCTTGACCAGGATGGCACCGACCTGCCGGCGCGTACAGTATGAGTTCTTCGCCCATACGGCTGCCATTTCCAGGTATCTCCCGTCGAATTTCTTATTTTCCATGATGTCGATTATGCGTTTACATCTCTTTGATACAGATAGCGCTTGATGCTGCGTTTCGGTGTCTTTTCGAACTCCTGCTCCACGATCTCCACGCGGCTCAGCTTGCAGTATTGGTCGAGCTCCAGGTTCGCCACGGCCATGTCCTCGTTCAGCTTCTCGATCAGCTGCTCGCGATCCAGGCCGTCCTCCTGCGCCAGTTCAAAATCCGGATATATCAGCGCCACCAGCTTGAAATTATCCTCGATGACGAGCGACTCCAGCACATAAGGCATGTTGTTGAGGATACTCTCGATCTCTTCCGGATAGATGTTCTGGCCGGAAGGACCCAGGATCATGCTCTTGCAACGACCTTTCAGGTAAAGGTAGCCGTCGCCGTCGATGATACCCATGTCGCCTGTGCGGAACCAGCCGTCCACGAACGCTTCCTTGGTGGCCAGCTCGTTCTTGTAATAGCCCAGGAACACGTTTTCGCCCTTGACAAGCACTTCTCCCGGAATCTTCTTCGGGTCGTCGGAATCAATCTTGATGCGCATGCGGGGCGCCGCCTTGCCGCAGGAATACAGCTTGGTCTTGTTCCAGTGGACATACGTGATGATGGGTGCGCACTCCGTCATGCCGTAGCCGATGGTGAAGGGGAAGTTGATGCGCTTGAAGAACGCTTCCGCCTCGCGGTTGAACGGCGCGCCGCCGATGATGACCTCTCCGAACTTGCCGCCGAAAGCCTGCACCAGGCTATCGCGGATCTTGTTCTTGATCACTTTGTCAAGCACCGGCAGGTTGAGCATCAGCTTGATGCGGCCCTTGCTGATAAAAGGCAGCAGCATGTTCTTGTATACTTTCTCGATGACCAGCGGAACGGAGATGATGGTATCGGGCTTCACGGAGCCCATGGCCTCCAGGATGACTTTCGGGCTGGGCAGGCGCGTCAGGAAAAAGACGTGGGCGCCGATGGACATCTCGAACAGGAACTCGAAGATCATGCCGTACATGTGGGCCGTCGGCAACATGGAGACCATGCGGGAATTGCAGTCCATCTGCGGCTCGGCCTCGTGGGCGAACTGGATGTTGGACACCAGCGCGCGGTACGGGATCATCACGCCTTTCGAGAAGCCGGAAGTACCGGAGGTATAGCTGATGAGCGCCAGTTGTTCGGGCTGGTCCACGAAGTAATGGAGATCGGTCGGCTTGAATCCGTCAGGATACCGCTCCTTCATGCGGGATTCCATCTCGGCCATGACGGCCGGGGCTGTCGGGTTGATGGACTTGAGTACCTGAAAATCGTTCAGGCCGACCACCACCTCGAGACCGGGGATTTCCATCTCGGACATGGCGTTCCAGATGGTTTCGCCGACAAAGAAGATACGGGCTTCGGAGTGCGTCACCAGGTGGCAGAGGTTGGCCGGCTGGAACTCATGCAGGATGGGAACCACCACGGCACCGTAGGTCATGGCGGCCAGATAGGCCACGCCCCAATGGGCCTGATTCTTGGAACAGATGGCGATGCGGTCGCCCGGTTTGACGCCGCATGCATCGAAGAATATGTGCAGCTCCGCAATCTTGCAGGCTACATCTTTATAATACAGAGTATTCTGATTGTAGTTGGAAAGGGCCGGACGGTCCCAGTTCTTCTTGAAGCAGTCTTCGAAAAGGACATTGAGGGAACGCTTCCGGGATGGTTTCTTGGCCATAGTCGAAGTTTAAGAAAATGCCTGTAAACTGCAAAGATGCGAATAAAGGCCGTCTTTTGCAACCAATTCTTCATGAATTCCCTCTTCGACGATGCGGCCGTCCTGCAGCACATAGATGCGGTCGGCGTGTCGTACTGTCGAGAGCCGATGGGCAATGACCAGGGATGTGCGGCCGCCCATAAGCCGAGTGAGCGCATCCTGCACCAGGCGCTCGCTTTCAGTGTCGAGTGCGGATGTGGCCTCGTCGAGAATCAGGATCGGCGGGTTCTTGAGCACGGCCCGGGCAATGGCGATGCGTTGCCGCTGACCGCCCGACAGCTTCGCGCCCCGGTCGCCGATATTGGTGTCGTACCCTTGTGGAAGCTGGGCGATGAAGGCATCGGCATTCGCGATGCGGGCCGCCTCCACCACGGCTTCGCGGGTGACGCCCTCCTGCCCGAAGGCGATGTTGTTGTATACCGTATCGTTGAAAAGGATGGTCTCCTGGGTCACGATGCCCATCAAAGAAACCAGGTCGTCGAGCCGCAGTGTACGGATGTCGGTTCCATCGATCCGGATGGCGCCCGATTGCACGTCATAAAAACGGGGCAGCAGGTCGGCCAGGGTCGACTTTCCGGCACCAGAGGGCCCCACGACAGCCACCGTCTGGCCTTTGGGAATGGTCAGGCACACATCCCGCAACACCGGCTCCTCCTCGTAAGAGAAGGACACATGGTCGAAAGTCACCGCTTCCCGGAAGGCTTCGACAGGATGGCTTCCATCCGGAATGTCGGCCGGTGCATCGAGGATCCGGAATACCCGGTCGGCCGAAACCAGCCCCTTTTGCAGGGCGGCGTACGATTTCGCGATGGCTTTGCCCGGCTCCAGCACCTTCCAGTAGAACATGATGTAGACGATGAACTGCTGCCAGGTCATGCCCAAGTTGCCGTGGCTGTTGAGCCAGCCGCCGTAGAAAAGCACGCCGGCAGCGATGCTGATACCCAGGAACTCGGACACCGGCGAGGCCATCTCCTGCCGGTTGCGGACCCGGCGCGTCACCTGTCCGTGGCGGTCGTTGTCCCGGTCGAAGGCGCGCTCCACGTAGGAACGGGCCGAGAAGGCTTTGATAATGCGCGAGCCTGAAATGGCCTCTTCGAAGTGGCTCAGGAGCCGGCCCATGAGGCTTTGGGTCTCCATGCTGCCCGCACGCAGTTTCCGCGTCAGCCGTGTAACGAGGAACGCAGATACCGGCAGCGCCACCAGCGACACCAGGGTCAGCTGCGGCGACATGTAGATAAGCATGGCCAGGAAGCCCGCCACCAGGAGCGGCTCGCGGAAAAACACATGAAAACTACCCGCAACGGTGTTCTGCACCTCCGCCACGTCGTTCGAAATGCTGGAAAGCACATCACCCTTGCGGCGTTCGTTGAACCAACCCACCGGCAGCGAAGCAATCTTTGAGAAGAGGTCGTGGCGCATGCGCTGCATCAGCCGCGTCTCGAGGCGTACGATGATACGTTGCGACAGGTAGCGGCACACATTGGCCAGCAGGCAGGAAACCACGATGGCGCCGCACACCAGCAGCAGCCCGCGGATCACGCCGCCACGCTGGATCACGGACGAAAGGAGCCAGCGAAACCATTCCGTAACGAAGTCTATAGAAAAGGAGAAGGCGGGGCGCGCCGTCGTCGCCTCCGCAGCCGAACTGTCGAAGAGCACTGTCAGCAACGGGCCCAGCAGGCCATAGTTCAAAACCCCGAAAACCACGGAGAAAACCGACAGCACCAGATAGCCGGGCCAATATCGGCCCAGCGGCCGGGCATAGGAGAGGACACGCTGGAAAGTACGCATGACGGACGATTACCGCAAAGATACGAATTTTCGTTTTTTTCGTTTACCTTTGTATAAATATGCAACAAATCATAAGCAATCATGAAAGATTTCTGCGAATATAACATCAATCCACTAGTAAAAGCCATCGGAAAGGAACCGTCGGCTTTCACAAAGAAAGACCTGGAGGAGTATATCGTCTCCAACGGCGTGCGGATCGTCAACTTCCGCTACGTCGCCGCCGACGGCCGCCTCAAGACCCTCAATTTCCCGGTCACCAACCGGCAGTACCTCGACACCATCCTCTCTTACGGCGAGCGGGTGGACGGCTCCAGCCTCTTCCCCTACATCGCGGCAGACAGCAGCGACCTTTACGTAATTCCGCGCTTTAGCACGGCGTATGTGGATCCGTTCCAGGAAATCCCCACCGTGGGCTTCCTCTGCAGCTATTTCACCAAGGACGGCATGCCGCTCGAAAGCGCGCCGGAATTCACTTTGAGAAAGGCCCACAAAGCCTTCCAGGAGCGGACCGGTTATACCTTCGAAGCCATGGGCGAGCTCGAATTCTACATCGTATCCGACGATGACGACCGTTTTCCGGCCGAAGACCAGCATGGTTACCACGAATCCACCCCGTTCGCCAAGTTCGAGGCCTTCCGCGCCGACGCCATCCGCTGCATCGCCGAAGTGGGTGGCCAGATCAAATACGGCCACTGCGAAGTGGGCAATTTCACCCTCGACGGCAAGATCTACGAGCAGAACGAGATCGAGTTCCTGGTCAACCCCGTGGAATCGGCGGCCGACCAGCTGATGATGGCCAAGTGGATCCTGCGCTCCCTGGCCTATGAGTATGGGCTCGACATCACCTTCGCCCCGAAGATCACTACGGGCAAGGCGGGCAGCGGCCTCCATTTCCACACCCGGATGATGAAGGGCGACCGTTCCGTCATGATCAAGGACGGTTCCCTTTCCGACGACGCGCGCCGCGCCATAGCGGGCTACATGAAGTTCGCCTCGTCACTCACCGCCTTCGGAAATACGAACCCCACCTCCTACTTCCGCCTCGTGCCGCACCAGGAGGCGCCGACCAGCGTCTGCTGGGGAGACCGCAACCGCTCAGTGCTCGTGCGCGTTCCGCTGGGATGGAGCGTCGACCACAGCATGTGCGCCATGGCCAACCCGCTGGAGGACCCGAAGGACTTCCAGGTGCCCGACAAGCAGACCGTGGAGATGCGCTCCGGCGACGGCAGCGCCGACATCTACAACATGCTCGCGGGTCTGGTGACCGCCGCCCGCACCGGCTTCGAAATGCCCGACGCTCTGGAGGTCGCCGAGCGCACCTACGTGGACGTGAACATCCACGACAAGAAAAACGAGGCGCTGCTCAACTCCCTGGAGCAACTCCCCGCTTCCTGCCATGAATCCGCCCTCTGCCTCGAGAAGAACCGTGCCCTGTACGAAAAGGACGGCATCTTCTCCCCCAGCCTGATCGACGGCACCATCGCCCGCCTGAAGGCTTTCAAGGACGAACACATCCGCCACGACGCCGCCAACGACCCCAAAAAGATGGCCGCGCTTGTCAAGAAGTTCTATTACTGCGGATAAAGCAGGCTGCCGGGAAGGCAGCCTGCTTTATTATTTGGTCAGGCCTATTCATTGAGAGCACTTTGGCGGATGGCAAATCGTCCAAACGCATAACTAGTGTGAAGCGTTTTTACGTCAAAGCCCGTTAAATCAAGAACCCCAAAGACAGCGACAATCTCTTCGCCAGTCTCGTTCGGCATAAAATGGAACGTATATAGAACAGACAAGTCATCTATCTGTTCCCATGAAATAGATACATGGTTTTCCGGTAAATAAGGATCAATGGTGAGTTCGCCCGTTAGAGGAGCCTCTTTGAATTTTCTGGGATAAAAAGCAAGTACCGAAATGTCACCACCTTCTTTCCCCATATAATAAGACCAACTCTCGTGATGAATAGGATCGTCCATGTTCGCTGAGAAACGGATGGAGATGCGAGGAGCTCCTATCATGGTAAACCCTTCCTCTTGTTCTATTTGATTGCATCCGACAAAAAGGAAAAGCGCAAGCAAAAAGAAAAAAAAACGTCTCATATGATATGTGTTTATTATTGCCTTCTTTGTTATGATGCAAAACCGCAGCAAAACGTTGCGCTCACGCCTTAGTATAGTTACCAGTTGTACGTATCGCGCTGCATACAGGCAAAGCGGGCGATAGTACAGTCGGAACAACTGGTCTATGTAGCGGGAATCTCGCATTTTATTATATGACGGAGAGACGCGCGAAACTGACTACTCGAATGAGCTCCGGCCACGTTTTCGACCTGAACTGTGGCCGGAGTGCTTTCGAAATGCTTCCCGGCCACGTTTAAACACCTCAGCGTGGCTGCCGGCTTTAGTTGCCGACCTCTGACAGGAATTTGATGCGGACCAGTCGGACTTCCTCTTCGGTGTAATCGCCGCCCAACTCCTTGAGGGCGTCGGTGACCGAGTCGGAAACGGCTTCGTCGCGGAAGTAGTCGTAGATGTCGTTAGCCTTGTCTTCGTCGACGGTCTGGCGGATGTAGTAGTCGATGTTGAGACGCGTGCCGGCTCCCACGATCGATTCGATTTCCGTGAGAAGTTCGTCGAAGTCCATGTCCTTCGTGCGGGCGATGTCCTCGAAAGGCAACCGCCGGTCGATGCTCTGGATGATGTAGACCTTGTTGGCCGAACGGTTCACCACCGACTTGACCACGAAATCGTCCGGACGGATGATGTCGTTCTCCTCGACGTACTTGGCAATCAGGTCGATCACCGGCTTGCCGAACTTCCGGGCCTTGCCCTCGCCCACGCCCTGGCAGGCCTTGAGTTCGTCGAGCGTCACGGGATACTGGATCGACATGTCCTCCAGGCTCGGGTCCGAGAAGATGACCCACGCGGGAAGGTCCATCTTGCGGGACAGGTCCTTGCGGACTTCCTTCAGCATGGCCAGCAACTGCTGGTCGCCGCCGCCACCGGCATTCAGGCTGTGCTTGCCGGCGCCGATGGGCGCCTCGTCGTCGTCATCGTCCTCGCCGTCCACGAACTCGCGGTCTTCGGTCAGCAGCAGCTCATACGGCTGGTCGTAGAAAGCGCGGCCCTCAGGCGTGACGGAGATCAGGCCATAGCGCTCGATATCCTTGTCAAGCAGGTGTAGCACCAGCCCTTGCCGAATCACGGCGTTCCAGAAGCGGAGGCCCTTGTCGCGGCCGATGCCGAACAGCTCGTGGCGATGGTGGTTGTACGACTTGATGATGGAATTGCTTTCGCCCGACAGGATGGCGGCCAAATGGTCCGCCTTGAAGGCTTCCTTGAGCGAGAGGATCAGCTCGATGACGGTGCACATCTCCTCGTGGCCGTCGAACTGCTTCTTCGGATAGAGGCAGTTGTCGCACATGCCACAGTTGGCTTGTGTGAAATCTTCGCCGAAATAGTTGAGCAGGATCTTGCGGCGGCACTGGTTCGACTCGGCATAAGAGACGGTTTCCATGAGGAGCTGCTTGCCGATCTCCTGCTCGGAGACGGGCTTTCCCTGCATGAATTTCTCGAGTCGCACAATATCTTTATAGCTATAGAAAGCTATGCACTGTCCTTCACGCCCGTCGCGGCCGGCACGGCCGGTTTCCTGATAGTAGCCTTCCAGACTCTTGGGAATGTCATAATGGATGACGAAGCGCACGTCGGGCTTGTCGATACCCATGCCGAAGGCGATGGTGGCGACAATCACGTCGACCTCTTCCATCAGGAAGGCATCCTGGTTGTGTGCACGCGTGGCGGCATCCATGCCGGCATGGTATGGCAGCGCCTTGATGCCGTTGACACTCAGCAATTCGGCAATCTCCTCGACCTTCTTGCGGCTCAGGCAGTAGATAATGCCGCTCTTTCCGGGATTGTCCTTGATGAACTTGATGATCTCGCGCTTCGGGTTGGACTTGTCACGGATCTCGTAATACAGGTTCTCGCGGTTGAACGAGGATTTGAAGACCTTGGCGTCCTGCATGCCGAGGTTCTTCTGGATGTCCGACTGCACCTTGGGTGTGGCCGTGGCCGTAAGGGCGATGATGGGCGCCCTGTGGATCTGGGATATAATCTCGCGGATGCGGCGGTATTCCGGGCGGAAGTCATGGCCCCATTCCGAGATGCAATGTGCCTCGTCGATAGCGTAGAACGAGATGGACAACTGCTTCAGCAGCTGGATGTTTTCTTCTTTGGTGAGCGATTCCGGCGCCACATAGAGGAGTTTCGTGACTCCCGACAGGAGGTCGGCTTTCACTTCAGCGGCCTGCGTCTTGTTGAGGGAGGAATTCAGGAAATGGGCAATGCCTTCCTTGTTCTGGATAAATCCCCGGATGGCATCGACCTGGTTTTTCATCAGGGCGATGAGCGGCGAGATGACAATGGCCGTGCCGGGGAGGCACAAGGCGGGCAATTGGTAGCAGAGCGATTTGCCACCGCCGGTGGGCATCAGCACAAAGACGTCATTCCCCGCGATGAGGTGTTGGATGATGTCCTCCTGATTGCCTTTGAAAGCATCCCAGCCGAAGAATTCCTTGAGTTTATCGTGCAGGTCCTGCGAAGTGATGGTCTTCATACCACTAAGATACAAAAAAATCCCTATTCTCCAATGAATCTGAATAAAAATTAGAACTTTTGCTATCTTTGCGGTTCCAAATCGGACATGTTTAAAATGAATCATATGAAAAAGATCCTTTCCGCCGCAGTCATCTGCGCCGTCGCGGTCCTGATGCTTGCATCCTGCGACAAGAAAACCTCTTCCGGCTCCCAGCCGGCCGGCATTTCCAAATCCGACGTCGACTCCGTCAGCTACATGATCGGTTATTCCACCGGCATGCAGATCCGCCAGAGCAACTTCGGCCCCCTGAGCACCAACAACATCGTCAAGGGTATCCAGGATGCCTGCAATGGCGTTGACATCGATTATTCCGTGTTCCAGCGCATCGTGAACGGCTTCATGGAGAAACGCATGGAATCTGTTGCCCTTGAAAATGCTGCCAAGAGCGGTAAAATGCTTGAAGAGAACGGCAAGAAGAGCGGCGTTGTGACCACTGAATCCGGCCTGCAGTACCAGATCATCCGCGAGGGTGAAGGTGTGAAACCGGGCGAGCGCGATACCGTAGAAGTGAACTATGAAGGCAAGAACCTCGAAGGTAAAGTCTTCGACTCCTCCTACGAACGTGGCTCCTCTGTGACGTTCCCGCTCAACGGCGTGATCCGTGGCTGGACCGAAGGCATGCAGTATGTGGGTGAAGGCGGTGAAATCATGCTTTGGATCCCTGCAGAACTCGCCTATGGTGAACGTGGCGCCGGCGCCGACATCGGCCCGCACGAAGCCCTCACCTTCAAGGTGGAACTCATCTCGGTCAAACCCTACGTGGAGAAAGCAGAAGAAACAAAGTAATCTGTCTAGATAGACAAAAACAAACAGGCTACAACTCCATCCACTCAATCGATGGATCCCGTGCCCACCAGGTCAGTTGTTTCTTGGCGTAGTGGCGGGTGTTTCTTTTGATGAGGCGGATGGCTTCAGAAAGGTCGTAACGGCCATCGAAGTAGTCGAATAATTCCTTGTAACCCACTGTATTGAGCGCCGGGAGGCTGCGGAACGGGAGAAGGCTGCGGGCTTCTTCCACCAGGCCTTCGGCCATCATCTGGTCCACACGTGTGTCAATGCGGGCGTATAGTTCGGCTCGGGGGCGGGTCAGGCAGGTCTTGACGATGGTAAAGGGACGCTGCTTCGGGCTGTGGGTCTTGAATTCAGAGAACTTGCGCCCCGTGGAGATGGTTACCTCCAGGGCGCGGACGATGCGCTGGCCGTTGGCCGGATCGATGGCTGCGTACGAAGCGGGGTCGAGGATGCGGAGATCTGCCCGCAAGGCAGCCGCACCTTCTGTGCGCAGGCGCTCCGAAAGTTCGGCGCGGAGTTCCGGATCCGCTTCGGGAAAATCGTCGAGTCCGTTGCAGAGCGCGTCGATGTAAAGCCCGGAGCCACCGGCCATTATCACGGTGTCATGCTTCTGGAAAAGGCACTCGAGCAGCTGCAGGGCTTCAAGCTCATAGGCGCCAGCGGAGCAGGGATCTGTTACGCTGCGGTCGGCGATGAAATAATGCGGGACCTGCGCCAGCTGGGCCTCAGTGGGACGTGCCACCCCGATGCGCATCTCGCGATACAACTGGCGGGAATCGCACGACACGACCGGAGAGCCGACGCGAAGCGCCTCGGCGATCGCATAGTCCGTCTTGCCGACGGCCGTCGGCCCCAATATGATGTGCAGTGTGGGCATGTCGTGGATCTATTCCGTCCCTTCGCTCTCGTCGTAGAGTTCCTCCCCTTCTCCGTCGTCGAACATCTTGTCGTCGCCGTCTTCCTCGTCTTCGTCATCATCGAGATCGTCCAGCTCATCGTCGAGCGCGGCAAACTTATCGAAACCGTGGTCGGGGTGCAGTTTCGGCACCACCGGTTCCTCTTCGATGCGGACCCGGAACTGGTCGGGATTCTGGCCTTTCTCCTCGACCAGCGCAGGATAGGCGCGCATGGGCAGGTAGGAGGTCTCCCCTTCGTATATCAGGCGGATGTAGCGGTCGTTGCGCAGGTCGAACACATAGTGCAGTTCCGTTTCGCCACGCTCGAGCACCTTCTCGAAGGTGATGGTATCCATGGCTCCGTCACCCATGTCGAAGAGGCCGTATTCGCTGCAAAGCGTACCTTTTTCGTCGTAACCTTCGAACATCACCATCTGGTCGGGAGAGAAACCCAGGTTGTCGGTGATGAATGCGTTGAAGCGGAACAACGTCATGTCGCTCTTTATCTCATATACCCGGTAAAAGACCTTGCTCTCGGGTATCGTCGCTCTGAATTGATATACCATATCACAAATTTAGCATTTTTTTGCTTACTTTTACTCGATGAATTCAATTTCCGACACCTACCGTTCCATCGCAGCGCCTGCGCAAGGCATATACAAGGAGCTGGGCAGCAAGTTCCTGGCCTTCGCCTACCCTGTCGAGACGGAAGAGGAGGCCAAGGCCATCCTCGAAAAGGTCCGGAAGGATTATTTCGACGCCCGCCACCACTGCTACGCCTGGCGCATCGGACTCACCGGCGAGCCCTACCGGATGAACGACGACGGCGAGCCATCCTCTACGGCCGGCCGGCCCATCCACGGGCAGTTGCTCAGCAACGGCCTGAGCGACATACTCGTCGTGGTGGTGCGCTATTTCGGCGGCACGAAACTCGGCGTGCCGGGGCTCATCCGGGCATACAAGAGCGCCACACAGGATGCCATTGCCCATGCGGACATCATTGAGAAGGTGGCAGGAGAATCTTTCACCGTCACCTTCGACTACCTGCAGATGAACGATGTGATGAAGGTACTCAAAGACATGGGCATCACCCCCCTGCGGCAGGACTTCGACCTGCGCTGTTCCCTGTCCGTGCGGGTGCGTCTGTCCCAGATTGAAGAGTTTCGCAAACAATTGGCGTTTTGTCAAATTAAATAAGTATATTTGCAGAATACGTTCAATATCTCAAAAACAACTTCAAAATTTTAATATTTTTATGAAAAAAGCTTACAATTTCAACGCCGGTCCGTGCGTTCTGCCCCAGCAGGCCATCGACGCAGCGATTGCAGCATTGCAAGACTTCAAAGGCACCGGCATGCCGGTCATATCTGTGTCACACCGTTCGAAAGAGTGGGAGGAAACCATGGACGAGTGCCGCGCACTCTGGAAAGAACTCCTCGACATTCCCGACAATTATGAGGTGGTTTTCCTGGGCGGTGGCGCTTCGCTCCAGTTCCTCTATGTGGCCATGAACCTGCTTGAGAACAAGGCGGGCTACCTGGAGACGGGCGTCTGGGCCAAGAAGGCGCTGAAAGAGGCCAAGGGTATCGGCAATGCCATCTGCATCGCCTCCTCGGCCGACAAGACGTACAGCTACATTCCGAAGGGTTACGAGATCCCGACCGACCTCGATTACTTCCACATCACCACGAACAACACCATCTACGGCACGGAGATCAAATACGACATGGACTGCCCGGTGAATCTCGTCGCCGACATGTCGTCCGACATTATGAGCCGTCCTGTGGACGTGAGCAAGTACGCCCTCATCTACGGCGGTGCGCAGAAGAACGTGGGTCCTGCCGGCGTGATCTTCGCCATCATCCGCAAGGACATCCTCGGCAAGGTTTCCCGTTACCTCCCGACGATGCTCAACTACCAGACCCACATCGACGGCGGTTCGATGTTCAACACCCCGCCGGTGTTCTCCATCTTCGTGATGACCGAGACGCTGAAGTGGCTCAAAGGCATCGGCGGCCTGAAAGTCATGCACAAGATGAACGTCGAAAAGGCCCAGATGCTCTACGACGAGATCGACCGCAACCCGCTCTTCGTGGGTACCGCCGCCAAGGAAGACCGTTCGATCATGAACGTCTGCTTCGTGATGGCTCCGGGCTATGAGGCGCTCCAGGATGAGTTCATGGCCTTTGCCAAGGAACGTGGCATGGTGGGCATCAAAGGTCACCGCAGCGTCGGCGGCTTCCGCGCCTCCATCTACAACGCTTGCCCGAAAGAGGCTGTCCAGGCGCTCATCGACTGCATGCAGGAATTCGAGAAACTGCACAAATAAAGGCTGCTATGAAAGTATTAGTCGCTACGCAGAAACCGTTCGCGAAGGCCGCCGTCGACGGCATCCGCCGGATCGTCGAAGAAAACGGTCACACTCTCGCCCTGCTGGAAAAGTATCCGGGTGAAGCCGAACTGATCGCCGCCGTCGCTGATGCGGACGCCCTCATCGTCCGCTCCGACAAAGTGACCCCCGCCGTGGTGGAGGCCGCCAAGAAACTGAAGATCGTCGTGCGTGCCGGCGCCGGTTTCGACAACCTCGACCTGCCTGCCTGCACCGCGCACAACGTGGTCGCGATGAACACCCCGGGACAGAACTCCAACGCCGTGGCGGAACTCGCCCTCGGCCTGATGATCTTCATGAACCGGAACCAGTTCACCCCGGGTACCGGCAGCGAACTCAAGGGCAAGACCCTCGGCATCCAGGCCTACGGCAACGTCGGCCGTCTTGTGGGCCAACTGGCCATGGGCTTCGGCATGAAGGTCCTTGCCTTCGACCCTTATCTCCCCAAGGAGAAGATCGAAGCCACCGGCGCCAAGATCGCCCCGTCGCTCGAAGCGCTGTACGAGAACTCCGACTTCGTGTCGTTGCACATCCCCGCCACGCCTGAGACCAAGGGTTCCATCGGCCGCAACCTCGTGGGCCGCATGCCGAAAGGCGGCTGCCTGATCAACACCGCCCGCAAGGAAGTCATCAACGAGGACGAGCTGTTCGACCTGATGGCTGAGCGGGAAGACCTCCGCTACGTCGCCGACGTGGCTCCGGACCGCGCCGCTGAATTCGCTAAGAAGTTCGGCAAACGCTATTTCGGCACGCCCAAGAAGATGGGTGCCGAGACCGCCGAAGCCAACATCAACGCAGGCCTCGCCGCAGCGAACCAGATCTGCAAGTTCTTCGCTACGGGCGACCGTACGTTCCAACTCAATAAATAAAAGAAGTATGGTCAAGGTTAAACCATTTGCCGCCATCCGCCCGCCCAAAGCCATCGCCAAGGAGGTCTCCGCCCGCCCCTACGACGTGATGAACTCCGTGGAAGCCAAAGCCGAAGCCGGCGAGAAGTCCCTGCTCCACATCACCAAGCCCGAGATCGATTTCGACCCGATCGCCGGCGAACATGAGCAGCGGACCTACGACAAGGCCGTCGAAAACTTCAAGCTGTGGCAGGAACGCGGCTGGCTGAAGCAGGACGACAAGGAGTATTATTACGTGTACGCCCAGACCATGGAAGGCCGCACCCAGTACGGCATCATCCTCTGCGCCAACACCGACGATTACGCCACGGGCGCCATCAAGAAGCACGAACTCACCCGCAAGGAGAAGGAAGACGACCGCATGGTCCACGTCCAGATCCAGAGCGCGAACATCGAGCCGGTATTCTTTGCCTACCCCGACAACGCCGAGATCGACGCCATCATGTTCCGTTACATCGCCCGCGTGCCCGAATACGACTTCATCGCCGATGAAGACGGCTTCGGCCACAAGCTCTGGGTGATCGACGACCCGAAGGACATCGCCCGCATCACGGAGATCTTCGCCGGCATCCCGGCCTTCTACGTGGCCGACGGCCACCACCGGACGGCAGCCGCAGCCCGCGTGGGCGCAGAACGCCGTGCCAAGAACCCGAATCATACGGGCAACGAGGAGTACAACTACTTCATGGCTGTCTGTTTCCCCGACAATCAGCTGAAGATCATCGACTACAACCGCGTGGTCAAGGACCTCAACGGCCTGACCGGCAAACAGTTCTTCGAAGCGCTCCAGAAAGACTTCATCGTCGAGTGCAAGTGCGACTGCACGAAGGACGGCGGCAAGTGCGAATGCGAGCTGCCGTGCCACTGCCAGTGCAGCGAAACGTACAAACCTGCCGGCCTGCACAATTTCTCGATGTATTTCGAGGGCGTGTGGTATTCGCTTACCGCGAAACCCGGCACCTACGACGACAACGACCCGATCGGCGTGCTCGACGTGACGATCCTTTCGAACCTGGTGTTCGACAAGATCCTCAACCTGGGCGACCTGCGCACCAGCAACCGCATCGACTTCGTGGGCGGCATCCGCGGCCTCGGCGAACTGAAGAAACGCGTGGACAGCGGCGAGATGATCGTGGCCTTCGCACTCTACCCGGTTTCGATGAAGCAGCTGATCGACATTGCCGACACCGGCAACATCATGCCGCCGAAGACTACCTGGTTCGAGCCGAAGCTCCGCAGCGGCTTGGCGATCCACAAGTTCTGACGGATCCCTATTCTGATGCATCGGGGTTTCCCAGCCGGGGGACCCCGATTTTTACGTATCGGAATGTGCAGGAATTTCGTATATTTGCAGAATATGGAAGACGAGACCCTGAATATCCCCGACCACGACTACAACGACGAGAGCATCGTCCACCTGGAAGACCTGGAGCACATCCGGTTACGTCCCGGCATGTACATCGGCCGGCTGGGTGACGGTACTGCGCCCAACGACGGCATGTATGTGCTGATGAAGGAGATCATCGACAACTCCATCGACGAGTTCGCGATGGGCTTCGGCAAGCTCATCCAGATCAAAATCGAGGACAAGCGGATCTCCATCCGGGACTATGGCCGCGGCATCCCCTTCGGATTCAGCGAAAAGGACAAGACCCAGAACCTGCTCGACGCCGCCGTGAGCAAGCTCCACACCGGCGCGAAGTTCGACAACAAGACCTTCCAGAAATCGGTGGGTATGAACGGTGTCGGCCTGAAGGCCGCCAACGCCCTCTCCTCCCACTTCACCGTGCAGTCGTTCCGAAACGGGGAAACCCTCGCCCTCGAGTATAGAAGGGGCATCCTCATGACGCCGGACTTCACGCCGAAGCCCACCTCCGAGCGCAACGGCACCCTCATCTCGTTTATCCCCGACGATACGCTCTTCGAGCCCTACCAATACAACACGGAGTACATCGACACGATGCTCCGCAATTACGCCTACCTCAACGTCGGCCTGAAACTCACTTTCAACGGCACCGAATACAAGTCGGAGAACGGCCTGCTCGACCTCCTCAACGAGAGCATCGACGAAGAGCCGCTCTACGCCCCGATCCACCTGAAAACCCAGGACATCGAGGTGGCCTTTACCCACGGCAGCGGCTATGGCGAAAACATCTACTCGTTCGTCAACGGGCAGAACACCACGTTGGGCGGCACCCACCTGGCCGCTTTCAAGGAAGCCATCGCCAAAGTGCTGAAGGACTTCTTCAAGAAAGATTTCAACCCCGTGGACGTGCGCCAGTCCATCATCGGCGCCGTGAGCGTCCGCATCCAGGAGCCGGAATTCGAAGGACAGACCAAGGTGCAACTCGGTTCGAAGTACATGTGGCAGAACAAGCAGGAAGGCACCCACGGGCCCACGTTGAGCAAAACCATGCTGGACTTTCTCTCCACGGAGCTCGACAACTACCTGCACCGCAACCTCGACGTGGCCGACATCATCCTGGCCAAGATCCAGGACTCCGAAAAGGAACGCAACGCCATCTCCAGCATCAGCAAGAAGACCAAGGCACGCCTCAAGAAAGCCTCGGTCCACAACAAGAAACTGCGCGACTGCTACATCCACCTGGGCGACCGCAATCCGCTGGCCGAGCGAAGCACCCTCTTCATTACGGAGGGCGACTCCGCTTCCGGTTCAATCACCAAGAGCCGCGACGCCAACACCCAGGCTGTGTTCAGTCTCATGGGCAAGCCGTTCAACTGCGCCAAGGCCTCGAAGAAAGACCTCTATGCCGAAAAGAACGTGGAACTCTGCCTCCTCCAGTCAGCCCTGGGCATCGAGGACGGCGTAGAAGGGCTCCGATACAACAATATCGTCATCGCCACCGATGCCGATGTGGACGGCATGCACATCCGTCTGCTGATGCTCACCTTCTTCCTGAAATTCTATCCCGACGTGGTGCGCGCCGGCCATCTCTACATCCTTCAGACCCCGCTCTTCCGCGTGCGCGACAAAAAGACCAACGTGTACTGCTACAGCTCCGCCGAGAAGGAAACAGCGCTCAAAAATATGGGACGGGGGGCTGAAATCACGCGCTTCAAAGGCCTGGGCGAGATTTCACCCGACGAATTCAAGGGCTTCATCGGCGAGGACATCCGCCTGGAAACCGTGCACCTCACGGGCGAGGACAAGATTGCCGACATCATCCAGTTCTACATGGGCGACAATACCCCCGTGCGGCAGAAATTCATCCGCACCAACCTTCGCTCCGACATTGACAACACCGAAGAAGCGCAATAAGCATGAAACCCAGCACCGCCCATCGCATCCTCACCCGATGGATGCACTGGACCCTGATTGACAAGCAATTGCCACCGGAGCCCAAATTAATTATCCTGGGAGTCCCCCACTCCTCCATCTGGGATTTCGTGGTGGCATGGCTCTTCTACCGGGCGCTGGGCGGTAAACCGCGGGTGATGATCAAGCAGGAATTCTTTTTTTGGCCGCTAGGTGCGTTCCTCCGCAGCCTGGGTGCCATTCCGGTGGACCGCAAGAACCCGGTCACCATTACCCGCCAGGTCATCAACGCCATGAACCAGAGCGAAACATTCGCCCTCTGCATCGCACCCGAAGGAACCCGCAAGCCCGTCAAACGCTGGAAGACCGGTTTCCATACATTCGCCCGCGCTGCCGGCGTGCCGGTCTACCTGGGTTATTTCGACTGGGGTCGGAAAGTAATCAGTTACGGAATTCGTTTTGAATGTACGGACGACGCGATAGCCGACCTGCTCACCATTCAGCAATACTATAAAGATAAGGGAGTTACCGGCAAGCACCCCGGCTGCCTCGCCTATATGGACGGGGTAGCGTAGGCGGCGACGTCGGTAGCGGTGATGGTCGGGCCGCAAAGAATCATGAGGCGCTCGGCCACGTTGCGCAACTCGCGGATATTGCCCGTCCAGGGCAGTTTCTGCAGTTCTGCGATCGCCTCGGGGCTGACCACCTTCTTCGCCATGCCCGTCTCCTGGGAAATCTGGTCGATGAAATAATCCATCAGCTGCGGGATGTCTTCCAACCGTTCCCGCAAGGCAGGCACATGGATCACGATGACGCTGAGCCGGTGGTAGAGATCCTCGCGGAAGGTTCCCTTCGCAATCTCTTCGGTCAGGTTCTTGTTGGTGGCGGCCACCACGCGCACATTGACCGTGATGTCCTTGTCGCTGCCCACGCGCGACAGTTTCTTCTCCTGCAGCACGCGCAGCACCTTGGCCTGGGCGGCGAGACTCATGTCGCCGATCTCGTCGAGGAAGAGAGTGCCGCCCTCCGCCTGCTCGAACTTGCCCTTGTGCTGCTTGATGGCCGAGGTAAAAGCGCCTTTCTCGTGTCCGAAAAGCTCGCTTTCGATGAGTTCACCCGGGATCGCGGCACAGTTGACCTCCACGAAGGGGGCTGCGGCACGCGGGCTCTTGTCGTGCAGCCGGCGGGCCACCAGTTCTTTGCCGGTACCGTTTGAGCCCATGATCAGTACACGGGCGTCCGTAGCGGCGACACGGTCGACGATTTCCTTGATGTGGACGATGGCCGGCGAATCGCCGACGATCTCGTACTTGCTCTGGATCTTCTTCTTGAGAGAAACGGTCTCCTTGACCAGCGTGGTCTTGTCGGTGGCGTTCTTCAGTGTGATCAGGATGCGGTTCAGGTCAAGTGGCTTCTGGATGAAGTCGTAGGCGCCTTTCTTGATGCACTTGACCGCCGTGTCGATGTCGCCATGGCCGGAAATCATGATGATCGACGCCTCGCAGCCGGCGGTCACGAGCGTGTCGAGCACCTCGTTGCCGTCCATCACGGGCATCTTGATGTCGCAGAAAATGGCATCGTAGCTCTCGGCCAGGGCCTTGTCGACTCCCTGCTTCCCGTCCTCCGCCGTGGCCACCTCATGGCCTTCGAATTCCAGGATTTCCTTGAGCGTATTACGGATGCTGCGTTCGTCGTCGATGATCAGAACCTTCATAGCCGTGTGAAATGTTTCGAAACGTTTAAATATGCCTACAGACTGCAAAGATACAGATATTTTTTATACATTTGTGGAATAAGATCCTGACAAAACCCCATCATGACAAATATCATCATCGCCATCGACGGCTATTCCTCCACCGGTAAAGGGACCTTCGCCGTGGAAATTGCCCGCCGCCTCGGCATCCTCTATCTCGACAGTGGCGCCCTCTACCGTACCGTCACCCTTTACGCCCTGCAGCAAGGCATCATCGAATGGAACGGCGACATCGACTACCGCCGTCTTCAGGAAGACATCCTCCTGGGCAAGGTCGAGATCTCCGTCATGCCTAAGAAAGATGGCTCGATGCGGATCTTCCTTTCTGATGAAGATGTTTCCGGCAAGATCCGGGAACTGGAAGTCGCCCGCAACGTGAGCGCCATCGCCACGCTGCCTTTCGTACGCAACTTCGTGGACGAGCAGCTGCACCGGCTGGGCGCCAAGGGCTGCGTCATGGACGGCCGCGACATCGGCACGGCGGTCTTCCCCAATGCCGACCTGAAAATCTTCATGACCGCCGATGCCGAGATCCGGGCACAGCGTCGCGTCCTCCAGATGGAGGCCGCAGGCCAGCATCCCAGTTTCGAGGAAGTCCTGAAAAACGTGCAGGAACGCGACTACATCGACTCCCACCGTGCCATGAACCCGCTCCGGCAGGCCGAGGACGCACTGGTGCTCGACAACAGCCACATGACCGTGGAAGACCAGATGGTCTGGCTCGACGGCATCCTGCGCGAACGCTTCAACCTCCATCTCCTATGAAGCTGACCGTCGAGATCGACCCCCGCTCCGGCTTCTGCCATGGCGTGGTCCGGGCGGTGGAACAGGCGGAGAATTACCTGAAATACAGCCCCCGGCTTTATTCGCTGGGCGCCATCGTCCACAACTCCGCGGAGCTCGATCGCCTGAAAAAGAAGGGATTGGAGATCCTGACCATCGACGAGGTCGCCCAGTTACATGATGATGTCATACTCGTGCGCGCCCATGGCGAACCGCCCCAGACTTACGAGCTGGCGAGGCGCAACCACCTGCAGGTGATCGACTGCACCTGCCCCGTAGTGCTGAAACTGCAGGAACGCGTGCGCAACACCTGGCAGCGGATTCGGGACAATGGCGGACAGGTGGTTATTTTCGGCAAGAAAGGCCACGCCGAGGTCAACGGCCTGGTGGGCCAGACCAACGGTGAAGCCATCGTGATCAGCACGGAGGAAGACCTTCAGCGGATTGACTTCTCGCATCCCATCGCCCTGTTCTCACAAACCACCAAGGACCCCGACGAGTTTCACCGCATCGCCGAAAGGATCCAGGCCCTGCGCCCCGACGCCGAGGTGTATGACACCATCTGCCGGCAGGTGGCCCAGCGGCACCAATCGCTCATCGAGTTTGCGCGAAACCATTCTGTCATCCTGTTCGTGAGCGGGCATGAGAGTTCCAACGGAAAGGTGCTCTTCGACCTCTGCCGCAGCGTTAACGCACGCACCTGGCGGCTGGAGAACGCGTCCCAGATCGACCTGAACTGGTTTCAGGATGGAGACCGGGTGGGGATTTGCGGCGCCACATCGACCCCCAAGTGGCAGTTAGAAGAAATTTTTCTATATTTGCGGGATGTAAGCGAAAATAATAATCAATAAAAATACAGTTATTTATGGCAACAACAGCTGATTTCAAGAACGGACTTTACCTCGATTTTGAAGGCAAACCCTGCTCCATCGTATGGTTCCAGCATGTCAAACCGGGCAAGGGCCCCGCTTTCGTCAAGTCCAAACTCCGCAATCTCGAGAACGGCCGTATCCTGGAAAAGACCTGGAACGCGGGCGAGAAGATCGATGTGATCACGGTGGAACATCGTGAATATCAATATCTCTACGCCGAAGAGGATGGCTTCAACTTCATGAACAACGAGACTTTCGACCAGATCAAACTGGAGAAGGACATCGTGGAGAACGCCGACCTCATGAAAGAAGGACAGATAGTCCAGATGGTCTTCCACGTGGAGGGCGATGATGAGCGCTGCCTCACTTGCGAACTCCCCACGTATGTTGAACTGGAGGTGACCTATACCGAACCGGCTGTCAAGGGTAACACGGCTTCGACCAACGCCCTCAAGGAGGCTACGCTGGAAACCGGTGCCATCATCATGGTCCCGCTCTTCATCAACCAGGGCGACAAGATCCGCGTCAACACGACGGACCGCTCCTACGGCGAGCGCGTCAAATAGCCATCGCCATGCGCAAGGCATTCCTGCTTCTGATGTCCACACTCGCCCTTTGCGCGTGTGGACATTCTGCTTCCGAAAGCGACCCTACGATCGACATCACCGATGCCGAGTGCCAGGCCCGCATCGCCCTCGATTTCACGCGCGACAGCGCCTGGATCGTCGACTATCTCAAGCCTTACTATCCCGAACTCACCGCTGAGCAGGTGGCGGCATGGGAGGCGAGCAAGGCGCTGGAAGGCCGTTACATCGACGGGCAAAAGCGCTATTTCCGCCATGCCGGGCGCAACCTCTTCCGCATCGACCCTGAAGCCCGCCGGGTATTCGAGGCCGTCAACGGCGTGACCCGTGACGTCGAGGACGTCTATCTCGACGATTATAACCGCGACGTCATCGCCACGGTGCGCCGCACCGGCGAGAACCTGGTCAAGCCGGTCAATTTTGTCATCAAGTATTCCCTGACCGTCAAGCCGGATGCCGTTCCGGCCGGCGAAACCGTCCGTGCCTGGATGCCTTACCCCCGGGAGGACCAGAACAGCATCACGGAAGTGAAGCTGCTTTCTGCCTCCGAGCCGAACTACATCATTGCGCCGGACGAAGTGGAGCACAAGAGCATCTATATGGAGAAAGTGGCGGAAGCGGGCAAGCCTACGGTCTTTTCCTATGCCTTCTCCTTCACCGGATTCAACGAGTGGTATGACTTCCAGCCCGAAGACTGCCTGCCCTACGACACCGAATCCGACCTGTACAAGACCTATACTTCCGAGCGCAAGAGGCATGTGGTTTTCACGGACCGCATCAAGGCCATCACGGACTCACTGGTAGCGGGAGAAACCAATCCATACCTGAAAGTGAAGGCCATTTACGGCTGGATTGTGAAAAGCTTCCCCTGGGCCAGTTCCCGTGAATATTCCACCCTCGAGAACATCCCGATGTACGTGCTGGAGAACCGCCACGGCGACTGCGGCCAGGTGGGCCTCCTGCTGGTGACCATGTGCCGCTATGCGGGTGTTCCGGCCCGCTGGCAGAGCGGCTGGATGCTGCATCCGGGTGCCGTGAACATGCACGACTGGAGCGAGGTGTACTACGAAGGCATCGGCTGGGTTCCGACCGATGTGTCCTTTGGCCGCGGCCGCGGTGCCGTAGCGGACATCGAAGACGAGTTCTACTTCTACACGAAGGGGCTGGACGCCTACCGCATCATCTGCAACAGCGACTTCTCCGGTCGCTTCCATCCTGCCAAGAAGTTCATCCGCAGCGAGACGGTGGATTTCCAGCGCGGCGAGGTGGAATGGGCCGGCGGCAACCTCTACTTCAACCAATGGTCCGGCTGGATCGATGAAGTGGAGTATCGATAAACCTTAGACAATACTTACATGAATCTGGTAGCCATCGTGGGACGCCCGAACGTGGGCAAATCCACCCTGTTCAACCGCCTGGTGGGCATCCGCCAGGCCATCGTCGATGAAACGGCGGGCGTGACCCGCGACCGCCACTACGGCAAATGCGAATGGTGCGGCCACGAGTTCTCCGTGGTCGACACCGGCGGTTTCACTTCGGGCAGCGACGATGTCTTCGAGGGAGAGATCCGCAAGCAGGTGCTCATCGCCATCGAGGAGTGCGACCTCGTGCTCTTCATGGTGGAGGCCGCCACGGGCATCACCGACTTTGACGAAGAGATCGCCGACATCCTGCGCCGCTGCAAGAAGCCGGTCATCCTGACTGTCAACAAAGTCGACACCGGCGACAAGATGTACGACAGCTACCAGTTCTATGGCCTGGGCCTGGGCGACCCGATGGCCATCGCAGCCGCCACCGGCGGCGGTACGGGCGACCTGCTCGACAAGGTAGTGGAGCTTCTTCCAAAAGACACCCGCGACGTAGTGGACCCTTATGAGGGCTTGCCGCGCTTCACCATTGTGGGCAAGCCCAACGTGGGCAAATCGTCGCTGACCAACGCCCTGCTGGGTGAGGAACGCAACATCGTGACCCCCGTAGCCGGCACCACCCGCGACGCCATCTCTTCCCACTACAACAAGTTCGGCCATGAATTCATGATTGTCGACACCGCCGGCCTCCGCAAGAAGGCCAAGGTGACCGAAGACCTTGAATTTTACTCCGTGCTGCGCTCCATCCGCGCTATCGAGAATTCCGACGTCTGCATCCTGATGATCGATGCCACCAGCGGCATCGAGGCGCAGGACATGTCGATCTTCAACCTCATCATCCGCAACCGCAAGGGATGCGTCATCGTGGTCAACAAGTGGGACCTGGTGCCCGACAAGACGGCCAACACCATGAAAGAGTTCAAGGCGGCCATCGCCAAGCGGATCGCCCCGCTGAGCGACGTACCCGTGATCTTCACTTCCGCCGTCACCAAGCAGCGCATCATGGACGTGCTGGACGCCGCCGACCACGTGTACGCCAACTATTCCCGCCGCATCCCGACCTCGCAGCTCAACGAGGTCATGCTGCCCGAAATCGAAAACTATCCCCCGCCGGCCTGGAAGGGTAAATACATCAAGATCAAATACGTCACGCAGCTCCCGACGCCGTCACCGAGCTTCGCGTTCTTCTGCAACCTTCCGCAGTACATCCGCGACCCGTACAAACGTTTCCTGGAGAACAAACTCCGCAGCCACTTCGACTACAGCGGCTGCGTCCTGCAGGTTTTCCTCAGACAGAAATAATCAAGCTGCCGGCAGCTTGATGGTGAACCTGGCGCCGCCCAGCTCGGAACGGCTGTAGCGGATGGTGCCCTGGCTTTGCTCAACAATGCTCCGGCAGATAGCCAGACCCAGGCCGGTTCCCGTCTTTTTCGTGGTGAAATTCGGCGTAAAGAGTTTCGCCAGGTCCTCGTCGCTGACGCCGGGCCCGTTGTCATCCACGTCGATGCACCAGGCTGCCTGGCCGTCCAGCCGACCCGGAGCCAAAGAGATACTGATCCGGCCATCCGGCGTCCCTGCATTGTCAATAGCCTGGATGGCATTGGTGATGAGGTTCACCAGCACACGCGCCAACTGGCTGCGACGGGCGTCGACCAGGGCCTGACCAGCTTCCGGCAGGTTTAGCTCGAAGGTGAGGTCTTCCCGGTTGTCGAAGAAAGCCCGTTGTTCTTCGATCAGGGTGCCAAGGTCGATGCGGGTGACCTCCTCGCTGTAGAAACGGGCGAATGACGAGAACTCCGTAGCTGTCTGCGACAGGGTGTCGATCTGCTCGAGCAATGACTTGCTCACGCTTTCGAGCTTCTCCTCCCAACCCGGCACATTCTCTTCCTTGAGCCGCATGAGATACTGGATGCTGAGTTTCATGGGCGTCAGCGGGTTCTTGATCTCATGCGCAATCTGGCGGGCCATTTCCTTCCAGGCCTGCTCGCGCTCGGATTGTGCCAACTGCCGTGTACTCTCCTCCAGATCCTCCACCATCTTGTTGTACGACTTGATCAGGACACCCAGTTCGTCCTTCGTGTTGCGGTAGCGGATGCGGCGGTTGCCCGACAGGGCGAGCCGTTCGATGCGTTCTTTGATCTCTACCAGCGGGCGCGAAAGTGAATTGGAAATCAGAGCTCCCAGCACGAGGGCCGCGATCAGCAGGATGAGGGAGATATTCACGATGACCGACACCGTAGACGCGGTAGCGTCTGTCACATCCTCACTGCGCGAGAAGTAGGGCACATTCGCAATGGCCACCATGTCGCCATCTCCGTTGAAGACCGGCTCGTAAATGGAGTAGAAGCGGACCCCCGCGATGTTTTCCAGGTCGACATACCGCAGCTGCCGCTGCTTGACAATCTGCCGGAACGCCCGGTTGCTCATCCGCTTGCCGACCAGATACTGGTCGAACAGTTCCGGTTTGGTGGAACGGATCAACTCTCCATGCACGTTGTAGAGATGGATGTCGCTGCGCGTAACGCGTGAGAACTCTTCGAGGGCGCTGAACAGCTCCGTCGTATTGAGATCGTTGTACCGCATCGCGTACTTGCAAGGCTCCGCCAACAACGTCTGGGCCGTCACCATCAGGCCGTCCATCGCCTCGCGGTTGTTTTCCCGGTTGATGCGCATCACAAAGACGACGCTGCCGATGCCCATGGTACCCAGCGCGAAGACCATCGACAGGGTAATCAGCAAGGTAATCTTGCGTTTCAGGGAGTGCTTGGGCAGGTTGAACAGTTTCTCACGCCGCCAGCGCAAGGTGAACAGCAGCAAAAAGAGACCATAAAAAATGGCCAGGTATGAGAACGACACCACATGCGGGAAGAAGGAGCGGCGCGGTCGGGAAATCACGGTGATATCTTCGGGCGACAGCCGGTTGATGAAGTGGATGTAGCCGTTCTTGAGGGTCATGGTATAGCCCACCGAGTAGTCGGAAGGCGGTGCGACCGGATAGTCGTAGCTGCCGCCATACGAAACCAGGCGTTCATCGGAATAACGGGCGTAGGAATAGAAGCGCGACAGGGTCGCCGCTGTGCCCGTACGGGCCGTCAGGGCGTCGAACGGATTGCTGACCACATCGTTCTTGAACTTCGACTCCAGTTCCATGAACAGCCACGACAACTGATAGGTGGCCGGATCGGCGTAAGTGAAGACGCCCAGGTACGAGGCCAGCCCGTTGTAATCGTGCAGGTAATAGAAGTTCGACGACGGCGCCAGCTGTACACCATACTTGTCGATCATGTCCTTATAAAAGGTGAAGCACTTCATCGGCTCCATCCCCTGCCCCAGGGCGATGAGGTCGCTGGAGGAACAGGTGGTCAGGGTGATGTTGTATTTCCGGACGACATCGTTATAGAGATAGCGCTCCAGCATGCGGTTCTTGATCATGTCGGTCCCTCCCACCGTCGTCAGCACGGAGAAGAACGGGTCGGTCTGGATGGCGGGCTCCACGTCGCGCAGGAACATCTCCAGTGACAGGTCCCGTTCGACAGCCAGCTTGCTGGTATTCACGCGGTTGCTCTCATATTCCTTATCCAGGGAATACTTGTTGATGGCCATCACGCTGTAAAGCGAGATGAGCATCGTATAGAACACGATGTTGCGCCAGGAGAACAGGTTCACACGTGCATCCCGACGGATCAGCAGCACGATCACATAAATCTGGAAAAGCAGCGCCAGGAAGAGCAGCGCGAAAGACAGGTAGCTCAAGATGGCGTAGGGCCCGATGTCCGCGATGCGGTGCGGTTCCATCCCGATGCTGGAATTGAGGAGCAGCGACCGCATCACATAGTGGATGTAGTACGCCAGCGCTCCGGCCAGCACCACCATCACGCCGATCACCACCCGACGCCGGATTGGCGGCGAGAATTCCATCCGCTTGTGGATGCGGTAACGCATCACGAAGAGCGCAAAGAAAAAGAAAGCGACGACAAGGTTGTTGAGCAGCAGGCTGCCCAGCGAATTGAACAGCGCCGTATCGGCATACAGCACAGGTGAGAAGAGTTCTCCCGTGGCATAACCCCGCCCCACATAGTAGAAAGCCATCAGGCGGACCGCCAGCAGCGTGCCGACAGCCACCCAGAAGGTACGCCAGGTATGGTGCCGGTAGTGATAAGGATATACCGCTGCCAGCAGCAGCGCAAACGCGATCCAGCGCATGGGCATGTTGCCGTGCCCGGGCGTGGGCGGCACCGTCGGGACCACCGAGAAAAGCGGCCCCTCCTCAATGCCATAGACGATGGCCGAGTCGTCTTCGTTGATGGCGACCGTGGTATAGCCGTCGCTCAGCCGCAGGTGCTTATTGACGATATTGGGGATGGCACTGCCCGGATACTCCGTCTTGATCAGGATGCCCGTCACCACCTTTATCCGGCGGTCGCGGGTAAACTGGGTGGTCACCACATACCAGGCCGAACCCAGGTTGACATATTTCTCTTCGATACCGATATAGGCCAGCGGATTGGCATACAGGTTCCGGTTGCTCATGAACTGCAGCCGGTATGAATACGGATAGACATCCACCTCGTCATTGCTGATCGGGAACTGGTGTGTCCAGCTCTTCATGGTGTCGGCGCTGTAGCAATACAGCACGATGTCCTCGGGCATATCGTCGAAATCAACCCAATCCTGATCGCCGGCCATGAGCGCCTTGAAGGCATAGCGCTCGGCGATGCGTTCCCGCCTGTGGAGGGACCGCTCCACGCGGGAGACCTGACGCCGCAGGCGGCCGCTATAGTCGGGCCGGATGCTGGAAAGCGCGAGCAGCAGGATGGCCGCTACAAACAGCAGGTGGCTGCCGTACCGTACCAGGAATCTGCGCACGCGCAGGAAGGGTTGTTGTTGAGAGCTCATTCGTGATGATAGGGTTCTCCCTTCATGATGGTCATCGCCCGGTAAAGTTGCTCCAGAAACACAACCCGCACCAATTGGTGGGAAAAGGTCATGGGCGAGAGCGAAAGGCGTTCGTTGCTTCTTTCCTGCACCGCCGGAGAGAACCCGTAGGGCCCGCCGACGACGAACACGCAATCTTTCGGGAGATGCGCGGCTTTCTGCTCCAAATTCCGTGCCCAATCAACCGATGAAAAACGGGCACCCCGTTCATCCAGCAGGACCAGGTGGTCAGAAGGACGCAAAGCTTTGAGTATCAGTTCTCCCTCCCGCATTTTAACCTGTTCCTCCGTGAGCGATGCCGTCTGTTTCAGGTCGGGTATCTCCACCAGTTCAAATCCGACATAATGCCGGATGCGGTCGGCATACCGATCGATTCCCTGACGGATCCAGGCTTCCGTCGTTTTTCCGGTAAAAAGCACCCTGATCTTCATGGCGTAATTTTTGTATATGTTGCTCTTCGTCTAAATAACGGAAGGATGAAGAAATTTTTCTGGTTCGCTTCGATGTTGCTTTTGTTCATGACCGCTGGGCCCTCGACGGCGCAGGAAAACGGACAGGATGTCTTTACGCCCATCGGCAAGTACCTGCAGTCGGGAGACTATGACAAACTCTCCGCCTGGTTCGCCGACAACCTGGAGCTCGATATGCTGGGGGCCGTGAACAACTGCACCCGCAACCAGGCCAAGCTCATCATGAAGAACTTCTTCGCCAACTATACCCCCAAGAAGTTCACCATCATCCATAAGAGCGGCAAGGCTCCCATGAAATATGCCGTCGGCTCGCTCAGTGCCGGCGGGGAACGGTTCAGGGTTATCCTTTACGTCAAGACCACCGACGCCGAGAGCTACATCGAGCAGCTCAAGGTCGAACGCGAGTAATCTCCCAGGTACCTACGACAATCCCCTGCCCGCCGCACTGCGTGATGGGCACCGTGCGTCCGTCCAGGTCCTTCACTTCACGGGCGTGCTTGAGGTAGGTATGGCTGTGCCCGCCGACCACCAGGTCGAGGTTGCGGGAATTCTCCACCATCAGCACGTCGGATGGCCGTTCCATTGAACCGCCTTCGTAACCGAAGTGCGAGAGCAGGATCACCAGGTCGCAATGCTTCCGGTTCTTCAGAAAATCAGCCCACTTGTTCACCTCTTCGATCGAATTGAGCCGGACCATCCCGTCCAGGTGCGACTTGAGCACCACGCCTTCCAGATAGGAAGTCACGCCGATGATGCCGATCTTCATACCGCCGCGACGGACAATCACATAGGGTTTCACCAGCTTCTTGAGCGGGGAGGCCGAAAAGTCGTAATTACAGGTAACGATCTTGGGGCGGCATTTCTTGAGCCGGCGCGCCAAGTCTACCTGCCCATTGTCGAACTCGTGGTTGCCGAGGGTCATCACATCATAACCCATGAGGTTCACCAGCTCTACCTCGAGGTCGCCATGTGTCATGGTATAATAAGGCGTACCCTGGTTGAAGTCGCCCGCATCGAGCAGCAGCACTTTCTTCTTACCGTATTTCTCCCGGACGGCATCGATATACTGGAGCCGGCGCTCCACACCGCCCAGACCCTTGTTGTACCCCACGCGAATGGGCTCAATCTGGCTGTGGGTGTCGTTGGTATGCAGGATCACCAGGTCCTGGGCCTGCACATGAACCGCGCAGAGGAGGGCGGCGGCCAGCAAGATGAAGAACATCCTTTTCATCGCATTTCCTCCTTCTCGTCCAGATATTTCACACGGCCGTCCTTCTTCAAGACGATTCTTTCGCCCCGGGCCATCTGCGCCCTGAGATAGGCCACGATCGCGTCGCGAAGCCAGATGTCGGTTTCCTTGCGGTTGAAAGCGACATCGGAGAGCACCACGCCATCGCCGCCATCCATCAGGAAATTGATGGTCGCGAATTTATAGGTCTTGTCATCATCCAGAGGCGCGCCTCCCACCTCGATCATGACGGGTTTGTGGTCCTTGATCTCCATCCGTATGCCGCTGACTGCCTCCACGCGGCGGCCCGCCATCTGGGTCAGGAAACGGCGCAGGTCGGACCCTTTGATGTCGAAGGTCAGCACATAGTTGTCGAACGGAAAGATGGAATAGATGTCATACACCCGCACGGCGCCTTTCGGCAGACTGGTGCGAATGCCGCCGAAATTGGTGAGCGCGGCGTCCACATGCTCGCCGGTCAACTGCTCGCTGACAGCACGGATCACATCGGCGGCGAAGTTGGAGAGTCCGCTCTCGGGACGGCGCTTGTCGTATTCCTCATCGGAATAGCCCACGATCTCCTGAAGCGGCGCCACCAGGGCGTTGTACTTCTCGATGGTCTGCGTAGCGCGGGGATCCTTGATGTCATCCCACTGGGAATCCATTGAAACCGGCGTCCACTTGTAAGTGAACTGCGCCGCCGCCCCGCCCGGAAGGGCGAGCAGCAGCGCAGTGATCAACAGCACTCTTCTCATGGGAGAATCAGTCTTTGAGTTTCATCCATTTCAGCAAGTCCTTGAAGGTGGATTTCTTGCCGTATGTCAGGATGCCGATCCGATAAATCTTGGCGGAGAGCCAGGCCGTAGCCAGGAACGTGATGATCAACAGCACGATGGAAAGGATCAGCTGCCAGGCGGGCACCACCCCGAAGGGCACACGTGCCAGCATCACCATGGGCGACGTCCACGGGATGATGGAGGCCCACACCGACAGGGGGCTGCTGGGATGCTGGAAAGTCTGGAGCATGATGAACAGGCCGATAATCAGCGGAATGGTTACCGGCAGCTGCAGCTGGCTCGTATCGGCTTCGTTGTCGACGGCCGCACCGATGGCGGCGAACATCGAGGCATAGAGCAGGTAGCCCAGCAGGAAATAGATGAGGAAACAGCCGATGATCATCCCCCAGTCGAGAGACTTGACCTGGGCCAGGATCTTCACCATGCCGGCGGCATCCGAATCGGCGCCCGCCTGCTCTATCATGGCGGCCATGTCCTCGGGACCGATATTGCCGTCCGCTCCGGTCATGGCGACCATCTCGGTCATCCCGCCCATGTTCTGCATGAGTTTCGGACCGGCGACAGTCTGGACAGCGAACACGATAACCAGGGTCAGGGCGATCCAGATGAAGAACTGCGTCAGGGCCACCAGCGCCACGCCGATGATCTTGCCCATCATCAGTTCCACGCTTTTCACCGACGATACGATGACCTCGACCACGCGACTGCTCTTCTCATCGATCACACTGCGCATGACCATCGAGCCGAAGATAAAGACGAACATATAGATCAGGAAACTCATCACATACGAGAGCACCATGTATATCTCCACGCTGTCTTCCTTCGCATCGCCGTCGTTGGTGATCGTCATGGAATTCACTTTGATATCGGTCTTGACGTCGGCCAGGATGGAATCCAGGTCAACGATATCGTAGCGCGCGAGCTTCCGGGTTTCGACAGCCTTGTTGACCGTCCGGTTGATCGCGTTCTTGATGTCCATGTTGAGTGGTTCCTTCGAATACGAAACCACCGAGACATCTCCTTTCTCATCGAGCGGCGAGATGCCGACGATGGCATAGTAATCCAACTCGTCGAAGTGGTCCTTGAGCGCCTCGGCCGTCTCGCCAGGCTCGCCCATCACATACGTCGTATGTTCGCTGTTCTCAAAGTACGGGGCGACAATGCCCGACTCGTCGATGACTTTCACTTTTTGGTCTTCCTGGCCGGTGAACACCATGATGAGCGTAGGGACGACAATCAGCAGCCCCAAGGCCAGCGGGGTGATCAGCGTGGTCAGGATGAAGGATTTCTTCCGCACACGAGTCATGTACTCGTGGTTGATGACGATACCGACTTTTTTCCAGTTCATAAGGCTTTCCTCCTATTTTCCGGTTACCAGTTTGATGAAGATGTCGTTCATGCGCGGGATCAGCTCGCGATACGAGACCACGTCCACGTTACGGATGAGTTCGCCCAGCACGTCACGCGAACCGCAGTTAGCGGCCACGTCGAGCACGGCGCGGCGGCTGTCCTTACTTTCTTCATCGGAAAAGATGGTATAGGCCGTCCCTGCGGGCAGGGCTTCGCCGCTGCGGTAGAGTACTTCCACCTGATTGTTACCGTACTCGTGCCGGATGGCGTCAGTGCCACCGGTGACCACCAGGTGCGACTTGTTGATGAGGGCGATGTTGTCGCAGAGTTCTTCCACCGACTCCATGTTGTGGGTCGACAGGATGATGGTGGCGCCTTCGTCCCGCATGCGCAGGATCTCGTCCCGGATCATCTGGGCATTGACGGGGTCGAAACCGGAGAAGGGCTCATCGAGGATCAGCAGCTGAGGCTTATGCAGGACCGTCGTGATGAACTGGACTTTCTGGGCCATGCCCTTGGAGAGTTCTTCGACTTTCTTGTCCCACCAGCTCTGGATGCCGAAACGGATGAACCATTTCTTCAGTTCTGCCGTCGCTGCAGCTGTACTCATGCCCTTGAGACGGGCCAGGTAGAGCGACTGTTCGCCGACCTTCATTTTCTTGAAGAGGCCGCGCTCTTCGGGGAGGTAGCCGATGGAGCGGACATCTTCGTCGTCTACATGTTTACCGTTGAGGATCACCTCGCCTGCGGTAGGGATGGTGATTCGGTTGATGATGCGGATCAGGGTCGTCTTGCCGGCGCCGTTGGGGCCGAGGAGACCGAAGATCTTTCCTTCGGGGACGTTGATCGACACGTCGTCGAGGGCTTTGAACGTCCCGAAATTCTTGGTGATATTTTTACAAGCTAACATAGTCGTAATTCATACAAAGGTAATGCTTCTTGATTTTTTCTGCAAATATAAAAATAATTATTGAATATCGATATATTTTTTCAATTTTTCGATATTTTCTTTCGAAAGAACATGTTCCGATCCGAGGTCGGCGGGCGTCCAGCGGGCAGAATCGTAAAGCTGGCGGTAGCGATGGATGGCACGGGCTCCCTTGACGCCGAGGTAGGGATGGCTGGCAAGGATGCTGTCGGCGGCGTGCCAGAGGTCGAGGTGGCGGATCTTCGTAGTGTCGACGGTGATGTCTTCTGCCAAGCCGGCGAAGCGTTCCGCATCGATGCCGTCGATTTCAAGGAGCTGGTGGATGTCATAATAGCCACCGAGGCGGTCCCGGTAGTCGAGGATCTTCCGGGCATAGTACGGTCCGATGCCGCGCAGTTCCACCAGGGCGGCGCTGTCGGCTGTGTTCAGTTCCAGCTTCGGTATCTCGATATAGGGTTCCAGCCGTACAAACAAGGTATCCGACACGACATACATTTTCTGGAAATCGGCTTTGCTTCGAAAGCGCCCCCCTTTGCTGCGGTAGTTCTCGATTGTCTCGGCCTGACGTTCGCTTAGTCCCAGCCGCTGCAGTTCATCTACGGTCACTGTGTTGGGATTGAACGGGAATGATTCGTAGGTGCGAGTCGGCTTAGACACCGCTGGACGCGCATATCCGCCCAGCTTTGTCTTCGTAGCGCTGGTACCGCTCTCTATGCTGCGGCTATCATCGTTTCGCTCGCTTCGCTGCTCTGATATTTGTGTCTGCTCGCAGGAAGAATGCTCGGATCCACGACTATCACCCGCAGCTTCGCCCGCTTGCGGCCGCTCGATGACTTTGACGACGAAGATCGCCAATTGAAATCCCAATACCAGAAAAACCAACGCTACCAGTCCCGACGCCGCGCTCTTCGACATCTTATCTCCCGCCGCTTTCATACACATATAGAATTAAACTTCCCCAAAGATAGGGCATCTCCCCACAAAAGCACCCGCAAAAAAGCAAAATATCACGAAGAATCGTGTAACTTTGTCAGCCATGGGGAAGCTGAAGATTCCGAACACCTACGTGATCATCGCCATCATCCTTGCGCTCTGCATGGTGGCGACATGGTGCGTGCCGGGCGGGAATCCGCAGACGTGGCAGCTCTTCACCGCCCTCTACCACGGATTCGTCAAACAGGCGGGCATCATTGTCTTCATCCTGATCGTCGGCGGGGCATTCTGGTTGCTCAACGCCACCGGCGCCGTATCTGCGGGCATCAGCCGCTTCATCGCCCGTATCGGACGGTACGATACGATTGTGCTGACTTCCATTACGTTGCTATTCTCTCTCGGCGGAGCCGTGTTCGGCATGTGCGAAGAAACCATTCCCTTCGTGGGCATTGTGGTGCCGCTCGTCGTGTCGCTGGGATACGATGCCTTCATGGGCATGCTGATTGTCTTTGTGGCGGCCAGCATCGGCTTCTCCAGCGCCTTCCTGAACCCTTTCACGGTGGGCATCGCGCAGGGCATGTCCGACCTCCCGCTCTTCTCCGGCATGGAATACCGGCTCTGCTGCTGGGGGTTCTTCACGCTGCTGCTGATGGTCTTCGTCGTGATCTATGCGCGCAAGACAAAACGCAGGAACGGCCTCCAGCCTGCCGCCGATGTCCCGGAGGCACAGTCCGCCCCTGCCCTCTCCCACCGCCAGAAATGGATCCTGGTAGTCCTGCTGCTGACGGTCGTCGCACTGATCGTGGGCGTGACTTGCTGGGAATGGTACTTGCCCGAGATCTCGGGACTGTTCCTGCTGATGGGCATCCTGTGCGGCGTTATCGCCGGCTTCTCCGCCAACCGTATAGCCGATGAATTCATCGCGGGCGCCAAGGACATCTTCTCCGCCGCCCTCGTGGTAGGATTCGCTTCCGGCATCATCGTGCTCCTGCAGGATGGCCAGGTCATCGACACCATGCTCGCATCATTGCAGCGGGGACTGGAAGGGACGGGCCCCGTAGCCTCTCTCTCCGCGATGTACGGCATCCAGGCGATCATCAATTTCGTGATTCCGAGCGCTTCGGCCAAGGCTGCCGCCACCATCCCCATCATGGTCCCCTTCGCCGACATGGTGGGCGTTTCCCGGCAGTCCATGGTCCTTGCCTTCCAATTCGGCGACGGTTTCACCAACCTGCTCACCCCGACCTCCGGCGCCCTGATGGCCGCTCTCGCGATGGCGCGCATCCCTTATACGAAATGGGTCAAATGGGTCTGGAAGGGCGTCGTGGTGCTGCTGGTCCTGGGCCTCCTGTTCCTTCTTCCCACGGCCCTCTTCCCGATCAAAGGCTTTTAGCTATTCGGCTTTCCATCGCTGCTCTGCTTTCTCAACCTCCTTGCGCAGACTGGCGGGAAGATCGGCCACGCAGTGGTTGCATTTCATCTCAAGCGTGTACATGCGGCCAATGCAATAGTTGGAGTGCCCGCATCCGCTCCGCACAATTTCGCCCCTATGCAGCTTGTTGACGAACTCCGTGTCGTGAATGAGCGCACGTGCCACCTGCACCGCCGAAAAGCCTTCGGACAGCACCTCTTCCATCTTATCCAGGGACACCATCCCTCCTACGTAGATGAGGGGAAGATGAAGGGCGGCACGAAAGCGTTTGGCTTCCTCCAGGAAATACGCGTCTCGATATGGTACGGTGGGAATGACGATGCGTCCGGCAAAGAAGAGCAATGCCTTGAACCACCACATCTTCCGCCAATCGGTATAATATGCCATCGCACGCAGTGGCATGGCACCCCGCATCACTTCCATGGGCGCTTTGCTCACGAATCCCGCTGAGAGCACGAGAGCATGGACACCCATCCGCTCCAGTTCCCGCGCCACTTCCAGGCATTCCGATTCCTGCATTCCCCGGCGGAAACCGTCATGCATATTGATTTTCACGATGACAGCCATATCATCGCCAGCCGCCTCCATCACGCTGCCGATCACCCGCCGCATGAAACGCATCCGATTCTCCAGCGAACCGCCATAGGCGTCGCGACGGTGATTGGTGAAAGGCGAGAGAAACTGGCTGATGAGATACCCGTGGCCGGCATGAATCTCCACACAGTCAAAACCCGCTTTCCGTGCCAGATGCACCGCTTGCCCGAAATCCGCTACCAGTTCATCAATATCCTGGACGGTCAGTTTACGGACAAACGTGGGCGAATACAGGTTGAATCCGCCCGAAGCGCCGACCGGCTTGCAACCGCAGGTAGAACGATGCGTCATGTTGCCGCAATGGCCCAACTGGATGGAGCATTTTGCGCCTTCCGCGTGCACGGCATCGGTAATCCGCTTGAGTCCCGGCACAATTTCCTCACGGATCCAGAGCTGGCCGTCAAAGGAAAGGCCACTGCGACTCACGGAAGCATAGGACAGTGTGGTCATGCCCACCCCTCCCCGGGCCACGGCCGTATGGTAATCGTACAGGTCCTGCGAAGGGCAGTTGCCATATGCCATATTCTCGAAAGCAGCCGAACGGATGACGCGATTGCGCAGGGTCACAGGCCCAATTGTAACAGGAGTAAATACTTGCGAATCAATCAACTTCTCTTCCTTTTTCAATAGATAAACGGAATCATTCGTTTCACTTTGGCATCCAGCTGGTCGGGGAATTCTTGGAGATAAAGGTCGTGGATGCGGGCGGCCCGTGGAGCCAGGTTTGCGAAAGTCCAGAGTGCGAATACGGCACCCGACCAAGACCAGGTAAGGATAGCAAAGCCGACCCATTCCATGAACTCCCCCAGGTAATTGGCACTGGTCACATACCGGAACATCCCGCCGCGTGGCAAGTAATGGGCCGTATCACCCGGCTTGCGAAGGTGACGGATGATACTGTCGGACTGGATGTTAATATACATTCCCACCAGGAAAAGCATGGTTCCGGCCAGGAAGGGTATGCTGGTGAGCCACTCCTTGGGATAATAATCGTCCGGGGATATGAAAAAAATCCAGCCGCCTTGCATCAAGGCATTGAGTGTGTTGAAAAGCGCCCCCATGAGGATTATTGAAAGCGGCATCCGGCTGTGCCCGCGCAATTGCAGCGGAAAAATGAAGGAACGGTGAAAATAATGCAGTTCAAACAGCAGCAGAAAGACCAGTCGCACCGTATCCGCCCGTCGCGGCGAAAGCCACCAGAGAGCCAGCATGGTCAGGAAGACAGGCACTTCCATCAGGAACCAGCCCCAATGGTTGTCCAGCGAGGGCCCCCACTTCGGTTGATAGAATTTCCCATAGCCCGCGTTAACAAAAAACAGCGCCACGAAAACCACCAACGCTACAGCGGCCATAATGATCAGGAAAAGGTTAAAGGCGTGCGGGGTCATCATTTGAGTTTTTTCCAAAGGGCTGCAATCAACCAGCCGGGCATAAGGGCAATCAGTGCGGGCAGCCATACATTCATAAATGCCGGACTGATCACACGGCGTCCGCGAAACATGGCGCGGAGGGCCCGTTTGACCAGCCACTGCGGCGTGCGGATGATCCTACATCGGATACCCGCGCGCATATTCTTGTCACTCAGGCGATACAGCGGCGTCGCGACAGCCGCCGGACAAACCGTAGTAAGGGTGACGCCATATGGTTTCAACTCATAGGAAAAAGATCTGCCAAAACTTTTCAGATAGGCCTTGGTAGCCGAATACACCGTAATGCCGGGCACCGGCAACCGTGCAGCCATGGAAGAAATGTTGAGCAGGCATCCGCTGCCCCGTTGTTTCATCGCTTCGCCGAACAAGATGCAGATACGCGTAACGGTAACGATATGCAGGTCGATCATGGCCTGTACTCGCCCAATATCTTCTGCCGCCAGCTCTTTGAAGAAAAACATCCCGGCATCGTTCACCACCACATCCGGAAGGATGGCGGCCTCATTCGTGCACCAAGTAAAGAGATGGTCAGCTGCATCCGTACGGGCCAGGTCCTGAAAGTGTACCGTCACACACACCGGGTAATCAGCGCGCAGGGAAGCCGCCGCCATGTCCAACTCCTCCTGGCGATTGCTCACCAGTATCGCATCGTATCCCCGTCCGGCCAGCTGTCGGGCAAATTCAAGCCCAATCCCGGAGCTGCCTCCTGTGACCAATGCCGTCGGCTTCATTTATCAGATTCTCCTATGAAACAGCATGTCGTTCTACAAATACAAAGATAGCAATTCTGCTCTTTTGAATCAATCTCAACGGCAAAAAACCCAATACGGTTTACCTAAACGAAAACGGCAGCCTACTGGCTGCCGAATCTTTTGGTTTTGTAGACCAAACACTCCGAATCTCGAACCTCTCGTTCATCGAAGGGCTGCTCCAAATACAAGCCTTCATCGATAGGCATGACCGATAAATTTGGATTTAATCTTCCACTAACGCTTCGATAGTTCGCTCAAAGCAGTCATCAATCAATACGACCGGCTCTCCGGCCTGGACAAAACCTTCCAGAAACCGATTGTTGTCTTCTTTCAGACCGGACAAGGAGCATTTAGAATCATCCAGACGGGATTCTATGGCTGAACCATGTCCCGTGATCTCCTGGAAATGTTCATCAATGTAGCGGTCCGTCATAGCAAGGCAGATGAACCGAATATAAAATAGATACTTTTCTTCAAAGTCTTTCCGCCAGTCAAACGGAACATAGCAGCCTTCTACGATTAGATTCTGGCGGTTCTCTATGGCCGTCTTTATCATCTCCCGAACAATGGGCCAAAGATACTCCGTGAGAGCGTCATCATCCAGCGGCGTAAGACTGGTGTTCCCACTGCGGATAAGCCCCATCTTTAAGTGATCAATAGAGAAGGATGGATACTTGTTTTTTTCAAGCATCCGCTGCGCCAGAAGCGTCTTTCCCGTGTGGGATGCGCCTGTTATCAAAATAATCACACCCTACCTCCCAATCTTCTTTATAAGAGTCAAATCTCCACTGGACAAGACCTCGAAGTTGGCCTCTATCTTTTCGATATCCCAATCCCACCACTTCAAATCCAGAAGGTAATCAATGAGATCCTCATCGAAACGCTTCTTGATAACCCTGCACGGGTTGCCTGCGGCCACAGCGTACGGGGGGATGTCGGAAGCCACGACGGAGTTCGCCCCAATGATGGCTCCATCACCGATATGCACACCAGGCATTACGGTCACGTTCTGACCAATCCAGACATCGTTTCCCACGACGGTGTCTCCCTTCAGGGGCAACTCATCTTTGACCGGAGCAATGGCGCTGCCCCAGTCTCCGCCCATAATGTAGAAAGGATAGGTGGTCACGCCGTCCATTCTATGGTTGGCTCCGTTCATCACGAACTCGATGCCCCTGGCAATGGCGCAGAACTTCCCGATAATCAGTTTGTCGCCGATGAAATCATAGAAGTGTGTTACATGCTTCTCAAACTGATCCGCACCATCCACGTCATCATAGTACGTGTAGTCCCCGATGATAATTCGAGGATTCTTTACAACGTTCTTGATGAAACAGAGACTCGGAATCTTCGGATTCGGGAACGCCGCATTTGGGTCGGGTCTGTTGGGTATCTTGTTCATTGGGTTAAATACCGATTTATATGCCTAAAGATAGAAGTTTTTGAGGATTTCCCCAAACAGGGGCAAGCGCAGAAAAGCAGAAAGTCAACCTTAATTGGCTGATTTTCAATTACTTCGTAGACAAAACCCTCCGAATCTCGAACCTCGTGTTCATCGAAGGGCTCGTCAGAATACAATCTTTTATTGGTGATTTGGACTGGAAGTTCTCCAGCGTTTGAGCATGGGGAAAAAGCCGCGCATCATATCTTTGTACTGCTCCTGCGTCATAGACTCCG
>Ga0265298_10000850_pt1 | contig 45395 bp, 71 predicted proteins | sample AusTroGonzalo_MG_3_FD_193486 | JGI IMG/M metagenome (GOLD analysis project Ga0265298, IMG submission 193486) | Bovine rumen microbial communities from tropical cattle in Woodstock, Queensland, Australia - Gonzalo_01 | ecosystem: Host-associated > Mammals > Digestive system > Stomach > Rumen ...
TTATAGAGTTTTGTTCCGGCATGAATGAGATAAGTGCTTTCACCTCTAAGGAAGTGACAACCGTTTATCTTCTGTCCTACATCATCAATCTTGTATGTCTTTTGAGTTGTCCATCCTAATGACTTACGGACCTTACCAGGGACGGAACGAATCATATTCTGTCCATTTGCGGTTCTACGAATATCGATAGCGGCAGACGAATTAGTGAAGTCAACTCCAAGAAATTCGTCAATAACGGCTGTCGATCGCGGAACAGATTTAGGAACTTTGAATTGAACAGCCATTAAATCCACCCACTTTCACTTGAAAACTTTTCGCTTGATGTTTCCTTCTTGGCATCTTTTAACCGTTCAAAGCCTGCTTCGAACTCGTTGCGGTAAGTAGTAGCTAATGCGTTATCGTCTTCTTTGTATAACTGTGATGCCATGTACAAAGGAACCAACGCATCAACTTCAGGGTCAAGTTCGAGAACATAGTCATCAGGTGTGCTTGCCGTAATAGTCTGCGGATAAGCGCGGTAGTAAATCGTGTAGTTGCCAGGCTTATCTCTATCAAGGACTAATATGCTTCCACCTTCTTCGTAGTAGTCTGAAGTCAATTCATAACGGGAAATACCCTGACTTCCTTCAAAGATAACTCCGTCCTGAGAAAGCATATAGAACGAATCAGCCATCTGTTTTAAATCGTACTTGCATACTTCCGCGAAACTCTGAACATCGTCAGCAGATTCAAAAGTTGCACCATACAAGGCATAATTCTTAATTGCTAAAGGGTAGTCGGATGTGAAACTTACTTCTACGTTTTTGTTATCTGGATTAGTAATAAGTCTTCTTACGGGAGAATAATGCGACTTGCTTGATATACTTTCGCTTGATACTACAAAGCCGTCAACCGATATTGTCATTGTTACGTTTCCAAGCACTTCCGCATACAAAGACTTTGCATTTGTGGCCTGAATCGTTAATGTACCGCCTTCTGACGAGAGGATTCTTTTGCCGTCAGCAATTAGGTTCTTAACAGGATTATGTGCTATCTGTATGGACTTAATAATGAATTTGCCCGCCGTAGCAAGCAACTGTAACGCTTCGTTACACGCACCAGGCATAGCCGCTATGTAATCAACAGACGATGAATCATTGGGAATATCGTTACCCTTTGATGCATATATCTTATTCATGGTGCGAAATTTTATATCAAACCAAGTTGCCATTTCTTATCTCCTACTTTTTAGAGGTCTTCTTTGCTGTGGTCTTTTTCTTTGTTGTGGTCTTTTTAGGGGCCGTTTTCTTTTCCTTTACTTCCTCAACAACCGGCTGTTCTTCAACTAACTCGTCATCGGGAATTGTAAAAGGAAGTTCTTCCTCGATTACTTCTTTAACGGGAATAACGTTAGGTTCTACTTTACATACAAACTCTGCGATGTAACGGCCCTGGTCATCAAAGCCGATAACTCTGTTTCTGAAAACACCGCAACAATCCACTTCATCGAATGTATCTCCGATTTTTAAACCTTTAGGTGCCATATAATCCTCCTTAAGCAAAAGTCCCCACCCCTTTTCCGTTGGAGCGTACTCAGGGGCGGGAGGACTTCATGCAGACAAATTATTAGATGCTTGAACCACTTGCAGCACCGCCCATGATTGCGAATCTCCAATCATTGAAGCCTGCGCCTGCGCGGAATCTACCAGAGAAGTTGAGGTTGTAGTTGTCGTTGTCAACCCAATCTCTAACGGTAAGAGGTGTTCTGTCATAGAACATAGCACCGCGAAGTTCCTTGTTAGCCTGAGAAGAAGTGATGATGTAAGGCTTCTTGGAAACGCCTGCGGTTGTCCAAAGAGGATCTACCACAAGTTTCCACTTGCCCTTAGAAACGTTCACATCGTTGTAGTCGTTACCAACCTGATGGTCGGAAGCGATAATCTTGCGAACAAGTCTTTCGAGTGCGGGAGCATCGGAAGGAAGGATAATGGTATCGAACTCATAACCCATAGGCATACCGCTCTGGTTCATGAGGTTTTTACCGTGGTTAGCAAGTGCGTAAAGAACGCTGTCGTCAGAACCGAAAGCATCCTGGAAAAGGTTGGTCTGATTAGCTACGCCTGCTTTCTTGCCAGGGTGTGCGGTTGAGAAAAGAGCAACACCATCGTTAGAGGTGGTATCGAAAGCCTTGCCGCCCCATGTTACGGAAGTCTGAGTTGCGCCGGTAAGAAGTGCAGTACCAAGTGCAAGACGGCTTCTCTTGTAGGAACGCATAAAGCCTTCAGCCTTCATCTTCATGTCTTCAATCTTCTTGTCTTCAACCATGTTAGCGGTTACGGTGAATTTCTTTAAAGCCTGTTCATGGATGATGAGCTTGTCGAAACCAGCCTGAATATCATCCTGAATAGCGTTTCCACCTTCGGGAACGATTTCGAAATCGCCAAACTCGGTAACGGAACCAAGTTTCTCACCGAACTGACTTGACTTACCAACGTTGTACATAGCGTTAAGGGTTTCGTCATAGTTGTTCTTCTCGGTGTCGTAATCAAGTAACCAAGACTTGATTCTAAGGTCAACGTCTTTAAAGAGGACGTCGTTAATTCCTGAATTTTCGCTGAAAATAATAGCCATAGTTTTAATCTCCTTTGCTTAGTGAATTAGAATCTTACATATACCTTTGAGCCAGAAGTGGTTCCAAAAGCCTTAACAACTTCTGCAACACCATTGGTTGTGGTTGTGGTAACCTTGTTGCCTGTTGCGTCTGTGGTAACCTTTGCACCAACAGTAAGAGAACCGCTACCTGTCAGTTCGGTTTCGTACTCCTGGTTCTTCTCTACGAGGTAGCAAGAAAGAGTATCGCCGGTAACAGCGGTCTTAGCTTCTGCACTGATGTATTCAGGAACGTTTGTGCCTGTGCAAGCGGAAGCCTTTCCACTTGAAAGGAAAAGTGCCTGTCCGATAGTGTAAGTAGTGCCATTATTAGCAGGAACCTGAATGATTTCAGGTGCGTTGCCAACGTTAGATGATTTTCTGTAAGCAAACATAATAAAATCTCCTTTTTGATTAATGTGCGTTTAAAACTCTGTTGTACTTCTTGCGAAGTTCGGAAGCCGAAAGGTTCGGATACCATTCCTTCCAAGAAGCAAGTTGGTCTGCGGGAATCTCAACCTCGTTAGAGTTCTGCACAACACCGTTGACGGGTGCTAAATGTGCTTTACCGCTAATCTGATTGATGGTTCTCTGCTGTATTGCGGAAGTCTGCTGTGCGCTTACCTTGCCGAAGTTTGCAATCTTGTAGGCGTTCACAAGTGAAAAACCATTCTTCGTTGCAAGTTCGATAACGTCAGCGGGAACAGTTTCAAGTGAAGTAATGGAAGCATCCATCTTGTTGAGTTCAGCCAAGTCATTCTGAATGGCCTGTTCAACCTTCTGTGCTTTCATTTCCTGAATCACTTGCTGTGCTTCACGCATCTGAGGAGAGTTGTTTATCATGCGGTCAATCATGCCGTAATCAATACCTTTGCTCTCCAATTCGGCTTTCGCCTTTACACGCTCCTGTGCATCTAAGGCTTCAAGGTAGTCGGCTTCAGACTGAATAGGCTTGCCGGTTTCGGGATTGGTAAAGTTACCAAACCTTCTTGCGTACTCGGCATCACGCGCGGCCTGTTTCTGTTTGAACTCGGCTTCTGCTCTACGCCTTGCGTTTGCAAAGATAGCGTTCATGTCAGGGGCCGGTGCTTCAGGGGTTGAAGGATTCGCTCCTTCGGGCGTAGCAGAACCCTCGGTTGCTTCGGTCGTGACATTCTCACTCACCGTTCCTGTCTGCTCGGCGGGGGCAGACACTTCTGCGCCTGTGCTGACATTTTCATCAGCAAAAAACTGTAAGTTGTACTTCATATTCGATTTCCTTTCTGGGTTTTTACGCGGCCCATCGCGAATTTTATGTATGAAAAAAGCACCTACCGAAGTAAGTGCTTTTAACTACCGATATTTAGTTTTCGATTTCACGCATCCATTCTTCAATCATGCGTTTAGATTCACCGTCTTTAGCGGTTCTCGAAAGTTCTTTAAGGGTTTCGGAAATTTCCCTTTTTGCATCGTCACGGCTATAACCGTCATAAGACCTTGCTCTTGAGTAGTTGTCCCTTGCGTATCTACCCATTGAATCACGTTTGTAACTTCTGCCACGATTGTAGTCGTAAGCGTATTCATCGCCCGAATAACCGCTCATGGCAAGAATCGTATCAATAGATTTGATAGAATGAGTAAGTTTGTCGATTGCATCAAGGCTACCCATCGACATTTCGCCTTTGCTTGAAAGTTCTTCAAGTTCTTTAACAAGCTTTTCCCTAAGTTCTTCCATCTTGTGCATATCCGTACCCCCTTTAGATTAAAGTTGCGGGTGTAACGGGATTTGCTACGGTGTAAGCGGGAATCGGGTAAGGAGCAACTCGGTTGACAATGTACTGTGTCTGTGCCGTATTGTCTGCAATCAACTGTGCTGTCTGCGCGGTCTGTGATGCGGCAAGATTCTGAACAAGTACCTGATTCTGTAACTCAGCGTTGCGAGCCTTAAGCGCATCGATTTCCTGCTGACACATCTTGTCGAGGATTGCCTGAGTCTGATTCTGAATTGCAAGTCTTGTAGCCGCGCCTTCACTCTGCACGATAGCCTGAGTCTGTAATGTAGCGGTTTTGTTATCGCAACAACACTGAGCTAACTGAGACTGAATTGCGTTTGTGTTCTGCGTCGCATTAATGGATGCGTTTGTGATTGAAGCGTTTACTCCGGCAAAGCCACCGCAAAGCGCGGTCTGTAAATCGCCAAAACCACTTGTAATACTGTTCTGAACTCCTGTTACTGCGGAATTAATAGCCGCGTTCTGGAATCCATTTGTGGTAATGTCAGCCTGATTCATCCAAGGATAAATGTTATTTCCACCACCGAAGCCGTTACCAAAACCGCCACCAGCAAAGAGGAATAACAAAATAATCCACGCCCAAGAATCGCCACCGCCGAAACCACCGAAACCACCGCCTGTGGGTGCTACGGGCATTACCATGCCACCTTCATCTGTAAGTGCCATATTATTCTCCTTTTAAACTATAAAGGTTAGGAACCACCACCATTGATGGTCCGTATATATCAAAGCCTTGCGCACCGACTTTAATATCATTTAAAAAACTGTTTAAACATCGGATTGTCCTTGTAGGCTTTTATGGTATCAATCTGCGCTTGCGTTACCTGATTGGTGTCAAGCAAGTGCTGAATAATTTTCTCAGGATCTTGTAAGTCACTCGGAAACTTAAACCGTTGTGACAGTAATTGAACGGGATTCTGTTTGTACTGATTCATCATCGAAATCATGTTGTTCATTGTCTGAAAGTTAAACATTGTCTTCTCCCTTCTGCCAATAATACTTGACTGTTTCTCCACCAGAATCCCATGTGTCATAATAAGAACCATCTTTTACGCAAACGGTGTGATGTCCTAAACCTAACACATAGGTTCCCCTGGGATAGTCTTTAGCAAAATCCGAAACAGAATAGCAATCAGGACAACTATCAGGAACAATATTAAGTTTAAATCCCTTTTCTTCTAAGTATTTGCCCCACACTCTGTTTGACGAAGGCATATCGGAAAGCATTAAACCTTCCATTGCAACCTCGGAGTAAACATCATTCCAAGGTTTATCAAGTGCTATGGAGATTGCCCTTATTGCACAATCACCAACTCTTAAACCATGTGGGTTTGGGTTTTTCATAATGAAGCTCATGCCGGTTCCCCTTTCTTGATTTAAGCGTAACACTCAATCAATTAGGAATCACCGACAGAACTCCGACATTAGACCGACATTCTTTCGGCTAACATATCTCGTCCTTCTTTGACGTATCTTTCTATTTGCCGTGATGAATAACCGAACTCGTCCTCAAGTTCGCAAGGTTTCATGCCATCACACAGAACTCTTTTTATGATTTTCCTTTTGACTTCTGAATAAATGTAAACATCAACTAAAAATGCTATTAATGGTATAGGTGCTTTCATATCGCAACCTCGTATAAGCGTCTGTACGCTCGTTTAATAGATAGGCGGTACATTTACCATTTAGGTTTCTGTACCGCCCAAATCTACCGACTATGACTGTTATAGGGTTATCCTAAGTATGTTATGTCGCATGAATCAAAGAACAACGCTCTTACCGAAGGAGAATCTTGCACCCAAGCACCATTTGCAAAGAACTTAAGGTCGCTTCTCTTGCCCGTGTACTTAAACGAAGGAATCTTAGTTAATACGTTTGTGTCCATAAACATAAGGATAACTCCGTCGTTCATCTGATAATCAAGTGAACCCGTTGAATTGTTCTTTGTTGGAACGGAGTAAGAGTTATCGGTTCCCGTATCCGCATTAAAATGGTTGCCCTTTACGATAAAGTTTGAACCGTAAAGATGATTAAGAAACGTGTTTCCGTAAACAATGTTGTTGTAAACAAACAATCTTGAGTCTGCATTGTTTTTGCGGATAATGAATTTTGAATTATTCAACGGATAAACCGTATTTCCCTCAAAGGCTACTACCGAACTTGCACTTGGACTAATACCAAAGTGATAACCCGTTATAATCACGTTGTTTTTCCACAATGCCTGTGCGGTTTGGTGAATCGATAATTTAACTTCAAAGGTTGTTATCTTTGAATAATCAAGGTAGTTATCTCTGACTGTTCCTTTTGTATCTCTACCAAAGTATATCGCTCTTAATGCTTGGTCTTTTGGGTCGGTAAGACTTGTCTTGTTAACAGTAATGTGGTTTCCCACAATATCAACACCCGTAAATCCGACTACCCTTATTAATTCTTGGTCGGCGTAATCCGATTCAAGTATGTTGTTGCTTATAACAATATTACCTTCAACAACGGGAGCTGAATTGTTATAAACAAACACCGTCAACATTCCCTGTGTCTTGTGAGGATTCGCATTAGGGTTAATCCAATTCTTATGTCTGAATGTGTTTCCATCAATCAGCACATCACGCAAGCAATGACTTGGATTGTTGTTTGAGTATGTTGGATACAACGTTAACGCTTCGTCTTGATTAGATGTTCTAAACTCGTTATTCTTAACAATTATTTGTTTAATTTCGTAATGGGTAATAACTCCATTCGAATCGGGTGCGCCATCGGGCATTATCCAAAGACCGCCACCAATTTGACGGTTGGTGAAGTTTTCAAATATACAATCCTTAAACGAAATGATTTCCGCGCCCAACTGTATAAACACGCAACAATCGGGTGGCATTAACCCCTCTACACCGCTAAGATGGAAGTAACAATTATCGACATATACCTTGCCGAAATAGCCGTAAATGCCAAGTAATCTTGATTGCAAATCCGTCTGCGAAAGTTCTGCATTTCCGTCCCAACGAATACTAATATTGCTAATTGATACGTCGGGGGTAATGCTTGCGTTTGTTAAGTTCTTTAAAATGACACCGTTGCCAAACGCACCGTTGTTGTGGTCGGTTTTCATCTTGATAATGGAACTGAACATTCCGTCACCAAGAATCCTTATGCCGTTTGCGGTAATGTTTGTTACTATCTGTCCCCATCCTACAAGGTATTCGCCTTTGGGAATGTAAAGGGGTTTTCCCGTAACAGCCGCTACGTTAAACGCGTTCTTAACCGCTTCGGTGTCATCGGTGGTTCCATTGCCCACCGCACCGTAAGACCTAACGTTTATAAAGTTGTCGGAAAGGTTATCTCTTGTACTCATGGGTTCTCCTTTCCCTTAAAGATAGGCGGTACTTTTACATACCGCCCATTATTCTTATGTGAATGGTTCGTTGACACGAATGTCTGCGGTTGCCTTCATGGATGTAGGAATACAGATCCTTGCACCCTTAATGTTCGCATATCCAGAACGGCTTCCGACTACGATTGATTTCAAATAACCGCTCGGATAATACTCTGCGTTTGTCCACGCTACTGCCGTAATTTCCGTGGGTGTGGTCTTTTTGTAGTTATTTTCTTCGTAGAAACCTTTAACTGATACATGAGCATCACTTGAATCTTTAAATGCCAAGGTCAAATAACTCTTGTTGTAGTCATATCCGTATGCCGTTGCATCAATACCTTCCATGTCTTTGACTTTTCTGCCTAAGTCATCGTACTGTTCCCATGCGGATTGGTCGATAGGAATCAAGCCGTCAGCAAAGTAGATTGTGTCATTGGAATTAACCGCAAAAATGTCTGAAACAGAATAACCACTTGCTTCGGTAGTGCCACCGTTTGAGGTGTTTCTCATGTCATCTTCCCAAGTTAATCCAGTAAGAACATTTCCTCTGGGCGGTTCGACGGGAGTATACGCGTGAGCATAGGAAATGGTTCTGTCCTGTCCGTCACCATATCTTAATGCATGGATTACCTCGTTATCAGTATCAATTACAAATACATCGTATGCCGTGGCTTTAGCTGTTCCCTTCGGTCTTGGATTAATTCCGTCCCTATTGTTGTTATTTGCCGCTGCACAGGTGGTAGCAATAAATGTGATTCTGTCAACATCATCATTTTCGTCCTTGTGCGTATGTCCATTGATACAACACAGCAAAACGCTTCTTATTCTGTTTAGAATAGCCGAACAATCCGCACCATCCGTTTGTCCCCATGTTGTAGCAACAGCACCGCTAAGATAAATGTGGCTGATAACAATCATCTTGTAGTCAAGAGGCAGTCCATCATAGGCATCTGTTAATACACGTTTAACATCGTTAAGAGTCCATATGCCTGTCTTGGTGTAGGAATCAATAAAGGCAAATCTCACCTTGCAGGTGGGGTCATCAAAGTAAGCACTTGTTTTGTCAATGATTGTGAATGTCTTGTTAAGGTAAGGAGGAGTTACATGAGATTTGAAAATTTGGTCACGGGTAATTGTGGTGTTAATCTGACCACCATCATGGTTGCCCACCAAATGAACATAAGGGCAATTTGCTCCCTGCATCTGTTCGCTTACAAATAAGACATCCTGCTGAGTCTTGGAAATGGTATCTCCGTCACCTGCATCACCACCAAGAACAACAAGATTGAAGGGGAATCTCTTAGTCAAATCTCGCAATGTACGGAGTCCGTAAGCAGTGTCCATTGTTACTGCGTGTTTGTTGTCCGAATCATCGTTATCACCTGCAAAAAGATGTTGGTCAGTGTTGAATCCGATGATAATGGGGTTGTTAATGGAAGCAATGTAGTTTTCAATTTTAGTCGCTACTTCTTCCATTTCGGTCTTTGCATAGTCGGGATAGTCTGTTGCGGTACCAATCTTGTACTTGGTTGAGCCAATCTCGATTGAACTTAACTCGGTTTCGGTGCCTGCCAAAGTAGGGTTTGCTTCAACGGGTGTTCCGTCGATTCCGTCCCTACCGTCAACACCATCTTTGCCATCCTTACCGTCTTTAACAACGTAAGAGGTTGTCTGGGTTTCGTCATCATCGTTTTTCCATGTAAAAGTATTCTGATGACCGTCCGTTACTTCCGTTACGGAAAGTGTACAGTTTGCACCCTTAACCGCTCCAAACTGTTCTGCGGTGTCTGCCGTATACTTTTTGGCAAGTGCCAATGTTACTAAATCCATAAATGCACCCCCTTACTGTTCAACCCACGCTGAGCCTGTCCACATATAAACGGCTCCTGTGTTGGATTCATAAAAGGTATCACCTACCTCTAAATCAAAAATTCCGTCAACTGTGGTTGTGGGTTTGCTGTCCGTGGAAACTCCGTATATTGTTCTTGTGTTGTCAGGATTCACTACCGCTCTCATTGTCTTCTCCTTCCTTTTCGTAAGGTACTTCTATTTCTTCCTGTCCGATTTCTTTGTTGTACATGGCGCATTGCTTATTCCGGCAGGCGTATGTTAACTGTCGGAATAACTTATCGCCCTTCATAACCAACTTGTTTTTAATAATCTGTCCGTCAAAATCACATCTGGGGCATTTCATTTGGTATCTCTCCTTCCATTGGAATTTGATTAAAGTCCATCGGCTGTGCCTGGGCCTGTGCCATTTCGTTCTGCTGTGAAAGCATCTTTTCAACTTCAGCAAGCACTTCGCCCGCATGAGGATAACCGTTTCTTTCCTGTTCAAGCCAATACAATCTCATGGTTCTTAAGTCGCCCAAAGGACCGTAAGCACCACTCTGCAACTTAATGTCGTTCTGATTCCACATAGCTTCACGGTTTGTAAGCAAGGTAGAAGTAGTATCGATCGTAAACAGGAACTCGTCATTCCAATAAGGTTCGCCCGCATCGTCAAACTTGATGAAGTCGGATTTATCAAAATGACTAAACTCTAATTCACCGTCTTTTCCTGACATTGTTATGGGAATCGGTTGGTCTGCATAAGCTAAAGCAAACTTGAACATCAATTCATACAACTTTGCGTATGCTTCGTTCTTCATTACTCGCTTGGATTCCAAACGGCCTGCGGCCTGATTGATTGAATACTGTTTTGCCGCACCCGATGTAGCGGAAGAATCGTATTTACCTTGGTAAGCATCGGTAATACCTAATGCCGATTTCGCCCATTGATAATTGATTTCAAGGAAGCTCATGTCCTTTGATACGTCTGCCTGACAAGTAACTACCTGAATCATGCTCAACTGTTGAGGATTATCAATTCGAAGGATCTTAAATTCTTCTTCGTTCTTCTGGAACTGAACTCCGTTAGGCATTGTCAAAATTGAACCCGCCTTTAAGAGCTTTTCGTTTATCTTTGAACCCAACTTTTTGATAGTGTCCTGTTGGTCTTCGATAGCCGCCGCATCGGAGAAGCCTAAGAAGGATTTATACTTGGAAATGTTCTTTCTCAAAACGATAGGGAACATTCCAGGCTTGTAATAAGGGATTTCAACTTCTTTCACGGTAAAGATTGGTGTTCCGTCAATGCCTATTACCGTGTTACCGGCTTCGTCAGTCAAAGGAATAGGAACCTTAACAATGTCCATTTCGTCTGTAACAACTTCAAATTTCTTTGAACCGCAATGAGGACACTCATCACCGACTACTGTTTCACCACATTCCTTACATTTCTTGATTCTGCGCTCTTCGTAGTCTTCCAAATCCTCGATTTCAACGTCACCAACCCAACGATAAAGGCCGATTCCACCGTCTTTGTTCTTGTAATAAACGGTTACAAGTTCAACAATGTTGTCTAAAGGCTTATCTTCGCCATCAGAAACGCCTTCTTCGCTATCAACATCCTTGTTAAAGCGGCGTTTAATGTAATCTTTAGTCTGATTAGAGCGAACAAAGACGTAATCCATCTTTTCAAGTTCTGTTACGCCTTCCTGGGGTATAACCTGCTTCGGATGAAGGTCGTTAACCGCCAAATCGCCAACAGCACAATGCGTTTTTATCGAGTTATCCCATTCGATGATATTAAAAGAACCACCCTGAACGGGAGTGGTTCTTTCTTGTACGTCGTTTTTAGCTTTAAAATGCTGTTTGTCTATCTCTCCGCGTAAGAACGCTTCAAGGATTTTTGCCTGTTCTTCGTCTTCCGCGTGTATCGGAATGACTTTAGGGAACGGAATCGCACTATCAACCTCGGATTCAATAAGGTCAAACGTGATATTTCGCACGTTAACAGACATTACATTCGACTGTCCACCGCCATAATTGGGGTTTCGGTTAACGTGGCGGTCGCCTGCGTACATTTTGTCATAAACGTCCATTAACTGAAGGTTTTCGCTATACTCAGACGTTGCTCTTTCGTATTTGTCCTTCCACTCTTTAAGTTTTCTCGATTCTTCAGGCTTAACAATATTTCTCATAAGTTTGTTCCACCATTTCATCTTACGGGTTCTCCAAAGCGTTCACGCATCATTGACCGCATTTCCTCGTTCCCGTTGTCCCAATCTTCTAAAAGATCCTGTGACCACCTTTGGGCGCGTTTTTTACGCTCATTTTCTGCCGCCGGTGTTGTCCACCATGTGCAGAAGTACCTTAAGGCATCGGGGCCGTGGGTTAATTCATGCGGGGTTTTTGCGTATATCGTGGGTTTGTTCTTATCTTTCTGTATCTTTTGTAAGTCGTGGATTAAGTCATCACACGTTCCATACAAAAAAGTGAGGTTCGGTTTCCCGTTTTCCCTCACTCTTAAGTGTTCTTTCATCTGCATACAACCGTTAAACAAGTCACGGTTGACTTTTATTAGGCTGATTCCGTTCTCAAGGAATATGTCTGCCGCACTCTTACCCGTTTCCTGTCTTCTGTTCCACAAGTCATCAGGCGCAAGCCAAAAATCGATGTGTTCATAAGCACTTCGGCTTTTTAACAGTTCACAAGCCTGACTTATCGTAAGGTTTGGCTCCTTTAAGTAACGGTATCCTTGCTCTTGGTTCTGCGTATCAACGCTTACCCACAAGGCTGATAAAGCATCAAGTCCGTAGTCAATAGCGCAATAACGATGTAATTCGCCCTTAAGTTCTTCCTTTGTTACATGACTGTCCTTTGTAACTTCTGGAAAGAACGCGCCACCAGGTACTTGCAATGCTTCATCAACTGTCGCGGGGTATTCTGCTGTTATTCCGTCACCCAAAGCTCGTTTGGTCTGTTCGTACCACTCTTCATCTCTTGAAGGGTCTGCGTACCACGGAATAAATATCTTATTAAAGCCGTTATCGGGATCGGTGTAGATTTCTTCAAATAAGGAACCTCGCGCGATTGTCGATAAGCCGATTACTTTACCACCGTTCTTTCTGTTGATTGTCGGAAAGCCACCTTCCCATATCTCGCGTGCAAATTGCTGAAACGCCCATTCATCAAATATCAACAGGTTCGCGGTAAAGGAACGACCGGCACCAGGTGATGATGCCAACGCCTTAAAGTTCGATTCCATTCCATTAGGGAATACTATGTTTAACGTTAATGCCGTGGAATTGAATATCGGTCCGTCCCATCCTTCGGGTACGTTATCTTTCTCCGCTATCAGTTCCGGCATATAACGAAAAATGACCGCCAATCTACGGACAAGCTCTTTCGCTTCTTCTTCCGTCTTTGACAGTCCTATTACCAATTTTCCGTATGAAGTTATCATTAGGTGAGCCGCAATGTGCATTACCAACCATGAAAAGCCTAACTGACGAGCCTTTAATATGATGTTCCATTTATGGTCCATGATACTGTTTAAGGCTTCTACTTGCGCGGGCCATAGTTTAAACGGCTGTATCAAGTCCTCTGCCGATTTATCTTCTATGTGTCCGTACTTATCAATGAAGTATTCAATGTGGTCTTTACAGTAGTCCAACATCAATACTCGCCATTCTCCGATGCTTGGCTTATGCCCTCTTGCGACTTCTTCCCTTATCTCTTTCGCTGTTTTTGTTGTCATCCCGAATTGAAAAAATAGTAAAATTTTTCGAGGAGAGTATACGTTATAAGGCCGGGCGGCATCCCGATGGTGGGGGGGTGGTCTATGCCAAAGATCCTGGACACTCCCCGCAGACAGGGACACCCGCAGAAAAAGAAGCCCCACAAAATCAAGGGCAGAAGGGAAAAGCCCCATCGGTTAACCGCTTTCTCTTTCTGCTTTAGTCTTTCTCTTTATATACTCTTACTCTCTCATGTAGTATGTTGATAGATTATAGTTATTTAAGTGATTTCTTTGTATTTTAGCGTTAAAGTCTAATTTAACGCTATTGTATAAAACCCCTTAGAAACGTGTCAACCACGCGGTTTATAAGCATTTTAACCCGCTTTTATGGCCTATTTTACGTTGTGCAAACTGCCGATAAAACGCGCTTTAGTCTTGTTTTTTGCTCAAAAGATCGGCCATATTTGCAATTAAGGCCCGGTCCGCGTCGGTCATAATGTCGCAAGTGATCTGTAAACTGTCTTTCTCTTTTTGGCCGGATGTATCGCGGATAAATTCGGCGGCTTTAGCGTTGCCCTTTTCGGTCGCTTCTTGCCACATTCTGGCAGTTAACAGCCCTTGATAAGTCAGGTTGTCATCTGTTAAGCCGATCGCGTCAGGTCCCAAATATTTCACTGCTGTTTCTCTGTCTACTTTGCCATCCAAGAAAGCAATCAATTGCTCTTTCATCGTTTTACGCTGTCTTATTTTTTCCTGGCATGCTTTACCACCCATTGATCTAATCTCATGTTGTCTGTCTTTATCCAGGCTGTTAAAGGGTTTTAAGTTTTGCTGTCGTTTTTCCTTGCCTGTTAGAACTTTATCGGCGGAATTAACGCCGGTTATTTTGTTGTCTGTGGTTTCTTTCATCGTTTCCCGCCTTCCCTGGTTAATTTTGGCAACAAAAAAAGACCGTCGACAAATTGCCTTGAACGATCTTTCTTTGACTATACCATAACACGCCGCAAATTTTGGCGCAATGGTCAGGTTTTTGTGGTGTTTTTGCGATTTTGTTCTTTTCCCGGTGCCGCGTATCGCTTCTTAATCTGTCAACGCTTTATCTTTTAAGAATTGATTTACACTTTTACCGGCCGCCGCCGCGCGTTTTTCGATCTCGTGCTTTTCTTCCGGCGTCACTCTAAAAGTAACGTTGATAAATTGCTTTAGATACTTTTCCGCGCTTTTCTTCTGTGCTTCCGTGTATCGGCTCATGTTTCACCTTCTTTCTATATTCAGTTTTTTTCAGTATATCACATTGTTGTCTATGAATCCATAGAAATATGCACAAAATGAAGTCATAGATTTTGTGAATTATTACATATTGCGTTCTATGAATTCATAGTGTACTATGATGTCATAGACGAAAGCCACAAGGCAAACAACAAAAGAAGGGACACAAGATCATGACAAAACTTTTAAAGATGTTAAACGTTAACCGTGAAGGTAACCGCAAATTAAAAAATACCGATAAAGTAAGATTTCTAATCTGGAATTTACCCGCAATTAAAACTTGCCCATATCGCACAGCATTATGTGAGCGATCCTGTTACGCAAGAAAAGCCGAAAGACTTTATCCGCAAGTATTACCGGCGCGTGAAGCAAATTACATTGAGTCGTTAAGTGATGATTTTGTCGCTAACATGATTTACACAATCGAAAAGATCATTTCCGGCCGCGCTTACCAGGGAAAGAAGATCATCTTTAGAATTCATGAGTCTGGCGACTTTTACAGTCAAGAATATGTTGATAAGTGGATTGAGATCATAAAGCATTTTGAAAACGTTGATAACCTTGTTTTTCACGCTTACACAAAATCTTTACCGTACTTTGAAAAGCATGATGTTAAGTCATTCAAAAACCTGGCTTTTATCGCAAGTGTTTGGGCCGATACCAGCCGCGAAAATTTAGATTTGATCGCTAAACACAATTACCGAATTTATACAGCAGTCGACAGTTTCAAAAATTGGACCGGTAATAAATGCCGATGTGCTGATTGCGCACACTGCCAGCAATGCATGAATAACCGAATTGAAAAGATCGCTTGCGAAATTCATTAACAAGTATATAAGCGCGGCGGGCAACGCTTAAAACCCGCCAGAAAGAAGGTAAATATATGCATAAAAAAATGAAAGATCAAGTCAATGAGATGATTTATCAATACTTTTGGGGATATGTAAACGGCATTATTGACGATGATTATGAACTGTTAACCCGTCAGGGCTGGATCGATTACATGCTTATGTGCTTGCGTATGGACGCGGAACGCGGACAAATGGTAAACGGCCTTGAATTTAAACACTTATATTTCGCCGGTAAAGAAACCATTATCAAAGAGATCAACAAGTTTTTAAACCAGGATGAAGCACAGAAATACATTCTTAAATAATTTAAGCGGCGGGCGATCGGCCCGCCAGAAAGGGAAAACAAAATGTTAATAGAAGAATTTGAAAAGATCGCCGGTTATGAAGTATCACCGGATGACTACAAAAACATAATTGAGCCAATGTATATGACTACTAACTTAAGCAAGGCCGATTTTATCGCCTGTTTAGACAAAAAGCGTTTTGCTCTTAAGCCGCTTAAATCTCTGGTTAAGGATATGAAAAAATGCGCTGCCAGTCTTAAGGAAACTTGCACACATTACCGCGATTTTGAAATGATTGAGAAACTTGAAAAGATCGCCGCGGAATATACCAAAAGAAAGTATATCGGGATCGCCGTTTACAGTATCCGCGACAAAATGCTTTGGTCTTGTTATTATCCCGTCGAAATTGAGATATACAATCCTAATACATTTAAGACTTACGAAACAATAACAATTAACAAATAGCACGCAAGGCAGGCGGCCTGGTGCCGCCCACCACAAAAGAAAGGATCACGACAATGACTAAAGTTTATTATTTTGTAGCGTATTACGGACCGAGCAAAGCATATTCATACAATGCCGAAAAGGATATTTTCTTACCTTATAGCCCGATTTATAGAAGGCGTCACACTTATGAAGAAGCAATGCAAATAATGAAGCACGCAAAGCACAAACACGCGGACAAAAGAAAGTATATCTTCATTGACAGCGCAACAATGGTAATTAATCAGTAATTTGTGGCGGGATTTATTCCCGCCCGGAAAGGAAACCACATGAACGAAAACCAATTAAAAACACTTACAAAACTTTTTCTTGATGAATACAGCGTTTTGTATGAAGGCAAAAAGTCAGAAAGCGCAGCGCAAATTGATAGGTTTGATGAAATGTCAGCAAATAATACGGGCTTTCAGGCGATCCTGACAGCTTTTGCCCATTATCGGCACGACATTATCACAAGTGACAGAGAATGTAACGCCTTTATGAATGTATACGATTACTTGATGACAGTTTAACTTGATCGGGCCGCCGGTCCCGTAATACCGGCGAGAAAGGAAAACATGAAAGTATTGGTTACCGCAGATTTTTATTACGAATACGAATTATATGAAACTGATGATATCGATGATCTTAGAGAAGTTACCCGCCGTATGGTTAACGGTGAAGACGTTTCCCCGGACGAAACCAAACATACTTTGCTTGGAACACATGACGATTATTGGGTAGACGAAGCGAAAGCGGAAGCTGATGAAACGATTTTTATAACCGATTTAATCACTACAATGGATAAGGAAGATTGCCAACACTACATTGACAATGGCGATTTGGAAACAATGAAAAGTTTATTACTCTTGGCGGGCCTTGATAATTTTGATGGGACCGCAGACGAATACGACAATTATTTAAATATGTGAAGGGAGCAAAGCGTATGAAAAATTATCCAAAATACATTAAATCATCCGATGGTTACATAGGAACATTTCACCATTTTGATTTCGGAATATTTCCTGTTTACCGGTTTGAAGGTGGCGAAAGACTTGCTACCAATTGGGAACTTGAACACGGTTCTAACAACAGACAAGATTTAGAAAGGGAAACGAAATGAGATCACACACAGACGAAGAAACAAAAGAACTTCTCGAAGACCTGGCACTTGAGATATTTTGTGTAGGTTAAAGGCGGTAGTAAGTCAGCCTACCGCCCGTGAAAGGATGGGGATCGTGATTATTCCGTAAGCCGTCCCCATAAACAATAATAGCATGAAAGGATTAACGATTATGTCAAAAGTGATTATAGTAGTCGAAAACGGACGCGTTACAAATATTTACGCAAGAAATAAAAACATTGAATGCGAAGTTATAGATTTAGATACTCTTGATGAAAACGATCTTAAGGAAAAAGAGCAACGCTTGCGCGATGTTTCCCGGTCCAGATCATACAAAGATATTTGTTAACCCATTTTGTTTTCTCCTTAAGGAAAAGGGACAGCCGGTATGGTTGTCCTTTTTTCGTTGCCGTAGTCGGTAGATTTGAGCGGTTATCGGTTCAAGTGATAGTTTAAACTGTCCTAATACTTAAACGCGCTTATACGACCTTATACAAAGTCAAAATAAAAGGGACAAAGCTGTGATACTTCGTCCCTTTTTCTTTACGCTTTATTTAACATTCTCAAGCACAACATCATATATCCCGCATTAAGCAAAACCAAGAACGCTGATAAGATTAAAAGTGTTTCCGTCATTGTCCATTCTCCTTTGATGGCTTATCTTATCACGCATCATTCTTTTAAGTCAAGTTCGGCATCGTATCCAACAAAATCACCAAGCTCTTTTTTAAAGACTTCTTGTAGTTTGTCTATTGCTTCTTTGGTTCCTCGATAGGTTTCGGTTACTGTGATGCTATCGCCTTGTGTTGATGGCTCGTTTCTATGCCACGTTTTTGCAATAAATATCTTGTATTTCATTTACGCATATCCTTTCGTGGTTCCGACTTCTTCCCAAACATTCGGTTCGTGATTGCCGTACCTGAATATCTTGCCTTTAAGCGGTTCTTCAAAGATAATCATGTAAACGTTTGGATATTTCTCGACTACTCTTTCAAGCGTGAATGGTTCATCATACTGTCCGTCAATACACAACCTATCTACCTTTGGATTTTCCATGTCGTACATTACGGTTAGGATTCCGTCATACATACACAGTTTCATCCTCGATAATCTCCCTTCGTAAATACTTGTGTTCCGATATGTCCTAACGGGATATAGGCATTTGCTTTAATCTTGAAGCCATTTGCTGTCGCCCGCACACAAAACGCTAAATCTTCTCCGAACCCGTCAAACGGATCGAACGGTGAATTTTGATATAGCCTGCACAATTCCTTTAGCACTTCGACTTTGATTAAACACATTCCCATACCGCAGCCGACAACATCAAACGTTCCTTCGGGAACCTCGGTAAAACTTTCTGCCACGGCCCCGACAATCTTTCCATCCGTTTCCGTTCTCGGTGTGAGTTTCTTGTATACAATAGGCTTGTGTTCGCCTGCGCGTCCGTAATACACCCCCGTCGCTATATCCGCATCTAATGCCATTAATTTCTCAAACGCATCAGGCGGGAAAACCATATCGCTATCAATGAATAGCAGGTAATCACACCCGTTTGCTATTGCATCAAGGGCCATCGTGTTTCTTGCGTCGTGGATTGAACTACTTTCAAGCAATCCTAAAATCGCGTGTTCCATCTTGTTAGTTAACTGAAATAAACTCATTACTGTTTTGTACGGTATCTTTCCTGTGTTTGGCATGCCTATTAATACTTTCTTCATGTGTCCTCTTTCTAAAATTTGGGCGGGGCCTCTGCTTCCCCGCCCTTCTAATCATGGCATTGATTATTTAATTGTCCTGGTGAAAAACAATCTCCTTTCCTCAGTATTTGTGTGATAAACAATTCAGGTAACAATTCTTAATCGTGCCGTTAATAGTAACCTAACTTTTTTTGATACACTTTGTTTTTCGTATCGGTACTGGTATCATTCCACCATCTAATGGCTTTTCTTCAAGCTGCCTGACACATTCGTAATTGTCTACGCATTTCCACTTGCCTGTTGGCTTTTTGTGGTTTGGGTTCGGGTATTTACGCCAACAAGTACATTCGGTCATTCTTCATTCCCCCTTATCCTCACCCACAAAATGCTCATACAAATGCTTGCCGTGTTTGCAAAGAATGTCATTTAGTGCAATCATTTCTTCGTCAATCATGTGAAGCCTTGCTTCTATGCGGATTCTATCTTCAAGCAAGTTATGCTTGTCGGACATAAGATTGTAATATCTCTGTGCTACGGCATTGTATAAACTCTTATCTGCCATATTTACTTCTTTCATCTTCATTCCCCCTTATACGGACTCGGCTCGGTTATCGGTTGCCATGCGATAAATTTGTAGCCTTGCATTTTAAGATACTTTTCATCATTAAACTTCTTGCGCTCGGAGTAATAGCGAAGTTCCATAAGTTCACGCTTACCGCTTCCAATGTACTCAAGCGTTACCCAACAATTCTGACTTTTTTCGGGTAGCCTATCCTTAACGCTTATCCACTCTTGCGGTTCAACTGTCGGCATCTGCTTGATGTACTCTCTAATTTGGTACAGATAACCCAACTCTAATGCGCTCTGTGGTACAATCTTCTCGATTAACTCTGTAAGTCTGTCTGCGTCTATTAATCTCATGCTTCACCTCTTTAACTCGACTTTAACTCGGTTTTAACTCGGTTTTAACTCGTTAACCTTGCGGTCTATTATCTCCACCACATCACGGATTGCTACTAAAGGTTCACCACCTGCATCTTGCCAAAATGAATGGTCGGGCAATTCCGCTTTAACTTCTTCCAACTTGCCAATCGGCATTGCTTTAACTTCAAACTCTTTGCACTCTCCGATTGAATAGCCTATGGAAGTGCCGTTTTCGTGTCCTTTCTTTCCGCACTCACAATCATTCCACTTCTTGCAATCTCGGCAATCTTTATTCTTTGTCATTCTTTCTCACCCCCTACCTCAAACTCGGTACTTGTTGATTGTCGGTATCTGCTTTCGTATTTCTTCAAACGTTCTCTTTGTCATGTGAATTACTCCATCGAACAAAACCACTTCGTTATGTGGCATCATGTTAATTTCCCAACACCCATAACGCTTGAGCCACTTCTTGTTTATGCGCTTCTTTCGGTGCTTTCTTCTTTGAAAACTCTGCGTTTCGATGTATATGGGATAGCCTAAAGGAATTGTCATGCTCATTCACCCCACTTACTGTTCCACCAATCAAGGTCAAAATCCGCATCTCGTCTTGGAAAGCTTGCCGTTTGTAATCGTTCTGCGCAATAAAACTTTGCATTAGGAAACATCTCCTGCATCACTTCTCCGTTGGTGAGTCCGTCAAGACAAGTCGCACAATGCAAGAAACTCGGTGCTTCCCCTTTCTCCATAGCCTTTATTACTTCGTCCGTTACCGGCACTAAATATGTTTTAATCATGCTTGTTCCCCTTTCTTTAAATATTCTTCAAATGTTTCACACTTCCAGAAGATGAACGGATTGTTTACCCATCTTTGAAGTTTTCTAAGTTCATGGCCTTTTGGCAAATGATCTTTGTCATACAACATTACATACGGCGCATAGCCAACCTTGCGAAGCCAATTAATGCGGTACAAATCTTCTTCCCTCACACGTTTTTCGCGATCGCCGCACAGCACATACACCATTAAGTTATGATTGTTCTTTTTACTGTTTGCCCGGAATAGTTCAAACTTTGGGCAAATCATGTCTTTATCTTCGTAACGGTCCCACGCAAAATGGATGTTGTGTGTGCGGATTTTGGAAAGCATCTTTGCTTTTTCTTCGGTCATAAGTCTTATGTCTATTCCCTGGCTAAAGTTAACCTCTGCTTTGCTATCAATTAACTGTTGCAACAAATCTTTCCATTCTGCACAAGCCAATATGTTAGGATCGAGAAGTTCAATGTACTTTTGGTCTTTCCAAAACTCGGATAGGTCTGCAACTTTGTGTGAACACGTTCCTTCTTTTTGAGCCACATGGCAAAAGGAGCAATTTCTTGGACAGCCGCGGGTTAAAAATCCGTAAGCTGTATCTTTTGTTTCTTCAGGATAAATCGAGTAATCGGGGTAGATATGTTCTATCTCATACGGAAGATCCTTGTGTTTGCTTTTGTCAAACACTTCCTTGCCATCCACCATAGATATGCAATACCCGCTTCCACCTTTCTCGATCACATCCGCATCCACAAAGTACGGATAATCTTCGGTGAAACTGAAAACCTTTGACATATACACCTTGTCCATGTGTCCAGAAAACATTGGTGAATACCACTCAACGTGATCCCCTTTTGCCTTATGCCATGCAGATATTTTCATGAGAGGTAAGTTTGGATAATTGTGTCCGTCTACGTCAATCAATCCGATTCGCATTACATTCATCCTTCATCTGCTTCAATAATCGCCGGTACTTCAGCAAAACATTCTGTGGGTACCGCATACTCTTCGTAATCCTCTCCGATCCTTACAAACACTTCGTGTTTAAGCAGTTCGTTTTCATCCTTGAGCGGACCGTGGCCCTTTGGAATTGGTATTCCTTTAGCAATAACAAGCCCTATTTGGTTTAACCTTCTGCGTTGATCCCCGTTATAAGCATCCATAATCTGCTTGTAATATATTTCTGGTAAATCTATTACTATCTGCATAAGTCCCCCTATAATTTAAGTTTTGTTAAAAGTCTTTGTCGTAACCCGATTGTGTATTTGTAGTTCAACTTCAGTTCTTTTGATACCGAATAGAGAGAATAAGTGTTAACGCAAGTCTTGCGGATGATGTATTCATCCCGGACACCCAACGCCTTAAGCGCAGCATCAATTTTGTTCTTTTCTTCAATGGCACGCTCCAGGCGTTTCTTCTTTTCTGCCAAAAGGATCGTCACGCTTTCGACTTTGGATTGATTATCGTGATTCGCCGGTGAAACATCATCGCGCAAGGTCTGATTAATCTTGGTAGCCTTTGTCAGCAATTCACAGTAGTCGCAAGCAAGATCATCTATTCGCTTACAAAGGTTGTTGTAGTTTCTTAAAATGCTAAACTTGCGATACGTTGCTTTGTTCATTGCTGAAGCAATCTCCTTTCGATGTCATCAAAATCGTAGTTTGTGTGAATCATTTGGTTAAACTTGTTCTCTTTCGGTTTCGGTTGAGTTTCAAACTTTTCCCAAGTAATAATCTTCTGTTTCCAATTCTTGACAGGATTACCTTTTGAATCTTTCCAACCGCCTGTTGTAAAGTAGTCAAAGAAGGCTTTAGGGTTTACCTTGTTACCACGTTCCTTACAATAAGCTTCAACTTCTTCTAAGGTCGGTGGGGTGAACTTTGTTCGCCCTATATTATTACCTATACTATCCTTACCTATACTTACCTTACCTGTGGATACCGTTGGTATACCACCTGGTATACCACTATCCACTTCATTGCCCTTAACTGTGTGATACATTCCGTTTTGGTCAATCGTAAGTTTTGCCTTTTCTTCAAGGTACTTCGTTTCGTTGTACCGGTCGGAACGTAAGTAGTTATTGATTCTCCATGCCTTAATAACAACCACGCCGCTATCAAAAGGAATAACAAACTTACGGGCAATTAAGATGTTCATGTCATCAATCGTTGCACCAATCATTTTCATAATCTTTCTTGGCGCATTGATAAACCCATCGTCATCAGCTCTCATGCCTAAGTCGTAATAAAGGAGTCTTGCACTTATCGGCATATCCAAGAACGCATCACTATCAATAATTGTCTTTGCGAACATTCTACGTTCTGCCATCGCTACCCCCTAACCACTAACCCGTTTTCAAACTCATTAGCGACCTTTTCAGCTTCTTCTTTCTTTTCCCAAGCACCCCAGAACCAAAGTTCACCTCTGTCTAAACGACAAACAATGTACTGGTTTTCTGCGTAAGTCGGTGCGTTGTTTATGATTACTTTGCCTATTAATGTGTTCATTCTTCTTCCCCTTCCTTAAAAAGATTCCTTCATCACGATGTATCGCAAGCCTTCGTTATAACCCATTTCTTCAACTTCGTGTTCGTACTTTTCGTACTCGTCAGGTATACTGTCATAACCAAAACCACAATCAACCGCCCATTCAATCATTAAATCAAGTGCTTTACTTAAGTGTTCTTCTCTGTTCATTCTTCATCCCCCCTCTTAACAATTTCTGCGTTTCTGCCCTGTCGGAAAATGGCAAGCATATTTTCGCAACCATCTAAAAAGCCTTCGTGATACAAATTTTTTTTGAGGTTCATATCTTCAACCGCAAAGGCTATGGCTGCTGCCAGCTCTGGGTCCTCATTAGCAAGGACAAGTTTTGCTCTGTGCTTAAGCAATATACTTTTTGCAATCGCTCGGTCCATTATCATTCTTCTTCCCCCTTATACGGACTCGGCTCGATTTCTCGCCATGCAATGATATCTGATGCACAGCTATGTTCCCATTTGTTTTGTTGAAATGAATAAAAAGCCCTCTCCACAGAATTAAAACTCGGATGTCTTACCGTCACATAGTATTCATCGCTCATTGTGGGATTTCCTTGTTTCTTAACGCTTATCCACTCTTGCGGTTCAACTGACGCCCCTCTTTCAGCCAAAGTAAGAAGCATTTCAAATTCTGTTTCAAACTCGGCTTTATCGGTGTTGCCCTTGCCCTCAAAGTTTTCGTTGAAAAGCATCTGTGTAACATAAGGCTTTACGATTTCTCGCATATCTGTAATTATGTCTTTAATATCTCTTGTCATTCTTTCTCACCCCCTACTTGCGGTCTTACAAGCGATAAATCATAATCGCTATGTATGAACTTCAATGTTAATTCGTGATTTACCGCATTTCCAAGTTTGTCATAAATCCAATACATATCATCTTGAGTGAAGTTAGTACCGAGATAGTTGTTGTATCCGCATAATAGGAAATTTCTCCACTCATTATTTCTTTTTTTCGAGGCATACGGTGCGCCTTTTGCTATCGGTCTTGAACACCATTCAAGCAACTTACATATAACATCTTCTTTGGTCGCGCAATTCGTCGCCGTAAAATAGACGTTTCCCCTATCGGATATAATCAACTCACCGCATCGGTTTATATAACTTTCACTAAAGAATTTCATAACGTTGAAAATCTCGTCTATCATTCCTTATCTCCTTTCACCTCAATTTCCAAAAGACCATTGTTTTTTTATCCACTTAAGTTTCTGTCGGTGTCTTGGAATTGTGTATGGTGGTTGATATATCCATCTGCCTTTCTTTAGTATTTTCCATTCACCATGAAAATGAACACCTTTCTTTGCTTGCCGTTTGTTCATGCTTCTCCCCCTACTCTCTTGTGGATAATGTTCAAGACCTCGTTAATGATTTCGTTCTTGTCTGCGTTGTTAGTTCTTAAATCGTTTATGTCAGCTTCGATTGCGTTGATACGCTCAAGCCACTTTGCACGTTCCTCGGAAACCATTTCGTGTGCTTTATCCTCTGTGAGAACCTTTATCGGAAACTTGGTGTTTTCATCAATCGGTATCGTGAGCGTAACTTCTAAATCACCTTTCATGCTTCTTCTCCTTTACATCGCGGTAACAAAAGTTCAACTCGCATCGGCACTTCTCGGTGTCGTAGTAGATACAAACAGGCTCGGTGTTCTTTGCCACGCGACTGCCTTTCTTTTCCGCAAATCTCATAGGGGTTACGCACTTCTTGTAGTATTCTTTCTCGGTCTTATTCATCATTTACGCTCCATCAAAATTGTTATGGTTTTGAATTGCCATATCGTAAACTCGGTACGACAATTCTTGTTCACATTCTTCAAGCATTTTCACAATTACTTCTTCGCCAAACCGCTTCATGCACTCTTTCTTGAAAAGGATAAACAAGTGCAATTCGCTTTGCTCCGATGCTATTTGTACGGCGGTTTTCATTCTTTGCAATTCCGCTTGCTTCTCAGAAAGTTTCACGTTTAAGCGTTTAAGCCTTGCGGTCTTTCCGTGTTCGGCTTTTTCTCTCTGAATAGCCGATAACAAAAGTGCTACATCGTGTGCGACTTCATTCTTTCGCCTTACTATTTCACCGCCAGCAAACTCAAAGTCTGCGTGACACTTCGGACAAGTAAAGTGAATTGGTTTCTTAAATCTTCCAACGTCCATTAATCGCCGTACCTTCTTTCTGGCTTTTTTAATCTGCCGTGAACCATATCTTCAAACACTCTGTTCGCCATTACCAAGTCTGAATGAATGGCTAATGCTCTGCTGTGCTCGGTTGCTATGTACACCGCAAGTTCGGTAGCATCATCTTCATCCGGGATGTAATAACCGCCGGTAGGCTTTGCGATAATAACGTTGTCCTCGCGTGCTTTCTGAAGCAACTTTCTTGTGTAACGGTCTTTGCTTCTTACGTTATTTGGAATCAACCCGTAGAAGTCTGCCTTTTCTACAAGCATCTTTCTTGAAATTGCGTTATCCTTGCCGTAAGGAATTAAATCAATTAGACTTATATCCCCATCTTCCAATTCTCTGAAGGTGCAACTGTTAAACTTCAAATCAGGGAACTCGGAAATCACTACATCTGTGTGCCAACTATCTCGGTAAACATCTGTTAAGTGATATATTTTCCCAACTTCAAGTAACTCCGCGTTAGGAAACCAACTATCTTTCTCGTTGCTTATGCAAACAACCATTCTCGGTTCTTCGTTAAAAACGTTCATTGTTCTATCCATCTTTTATCCCCCTTTCTAAAGTCCCCAGAACTCTGAAACATCGTATGCTTCGTAGTGAACGTAGTGTCCGTTCTCCCATCCGTTTACCATGATGCGTTTCGCTTTCGGCTTTACTACGGGTGCCATCTTTGCATCAATCAACAACTCAGCTTCCTTCCTGGCTTCTTCTTCAGAATTGCGGCGCGGCTTCTCCATCGAAACACCGTGTTGTAATCTGTGAAGTGAGAAGGCTACCTTGTTCTTGTTGCATCCAAGAAGGACCGCTATTTCTTCTTTTTCGTATCCACAACCCGCAAGGTACTCAACCTCGGAATCAAACTGTTCACGCTTTACAAGTTCTTCTTTGTTCAGATGCCCTTTTCCCATGCCTTCACCCTCGCTTCCAACTTAGAAAAGAAATTGTTTTCAATGTTCTCAATGCGCTTGATGTAGTCTTCAACGCTTCCTTCAAAGTCCTCGGTCTGTTCCTTGATGTACTTGCCTTTGAAACTTTTAAGTGCGCCTGTTACTGTCGTGTGATACCCTTCGTCAACCTCAACCATTCTTGTTTCACCGATGTTCTTTCCCGTACCCGATGAAATCTTCTTGTGCTTCAAAACGTAGTTCAAAGGAATCCCTTCGATGCTCCATGTGTCTGTTAAAATAATCTTCAATGTTATTCCCCTCTCTCACCGCCATAGTCGGTAGATTTAGACGGTGTAGTTTATTAGTCGATAAAATTACTGTCTGAATCTCTAATGCTCTTATAGAGCCTTATACGAAGTCACTTGTAACGGCGGCCTATCGCGTTCAAAGCTCTTAACTTGCTTGCCCTTACGCTTGCTTCCTTACGTTTCTTCTCTCTGAAAGCCTGAAACTCTTTAAAGGCTTCACAAGTTCCGTGACAAGTTGTTTGTTCGTTTACCCATCGCTTTGTGCATCCGTAACAGGGTGCGGGGTGTGAATCGTTATAAACGTTCATCGCGTAAACTCCTCAATCTCCACTATGTCCACTTTCACAAACGGCTTATCCGTGTATACAAAAGTGTTCGTTCCATACCCTAAGTAGTGCGGGTTATCATCGTGTATCGTGTCCGTCTTTACCAACGCATCGTTGATAATCTTTCGGCCTGCGGCTACTACGTTATCCCAATCCCTCAAAGTACCCTTGCTCTTTTCGCCCCAGATAATATCAAGTCGTACTCTCTTGGCGGCTTTCCATCCTTTGAGGTCGCTACGGATCGCGCGGATTGTTACCCGCTCCATATCCTTCTTGAAATCGTTGTAAGCTATTGGGTGCCGCGTTGCCTGTGCTAACATATCGTTTAAGGTCGGTAGGCAATTATCCTTGTAATGACAATCTTTAATCTCAAAGGTAGCTACGACCATATCTTTTGCGGAATCGTTCTCTTGCTTCATCTTCCGTATCTCCTTTCGCTACCCAATACTTTTCAAAAGCCAACTGTCCGCACATTTTGCTTAATGCTTCAGCGGTAGGGTTGTCGTGTATCGCGTACTTCCCCATGTCGTGAACCTCATCGATAAGCGGTATCCAAAGCCCATCTTCCTCTGCAAGTTCTCGGAAACCTCGACCAAAGACTAAATGGTGTTTACACGTTGCTCGTTTGCCTGTTATGGCACATATGCCTTCATATTGGGTTACGATTGAATCCATTAGAAACTCCCTTCATCGTTAAACAAATCCAACATGGACATGGGGCCTTCAAGTTTCTTGGTCGCTTTACAGTAGTTACAATGCTCACATCTGATAGGCGGCACCTCACCGTTCTTAACCATCAGCAACGCTTCCATGTTCCTCTCGATTTCGTTCAGCGCATGGTCCAATGTCATTTGGTCTACGTTGATAACCGCAAGTTCTGGAGATTCTTCCTTCGTAACAACCGAAATGTAGAAGGGAAGTTTCTTGCCGGTATTAATCTCAACAACCTTCTGATAAATTGCTCCTTGAAGTGTGTAACCCCAATACTCTACAAAGGAAACCTTCCCAAAGTCCCTTACTCTCCATGCTCTGTGAATGTCTGCCGAAGTCTTAAGGTCAACGATTGCTATGCCAGGAAGGTAGGAATCAATCTTGATTTTCCACTCGCAACCAAAGAGGTACGCGGTCATTATCTTTTGCTTCTCTCCGCTCATGGTCTGCATGAAGAACTCGTCTTCTTCGCATCGTGCAATCATCTTTTCTGCCATCTTGAACTGTGCTTTAAGTTCTCCCTTTGCGGTAAAACATTCAGGATGGTTGGCTTTAAACTCGTCCAACGTTCCTTCGAAGTACGCATCAACGTAAGAACCAACCAACTGAGCTGTTGTTGTTTCTTCGGAATACTCACCTTCCAAACGTTTCAACGCTCTTGCTTCGCATCCTTCAACGCCCATATAACCCATGAAGTCAAGGTACTGATGCACGCTCATGTAACGGCGGTTGGCTTCGTCCGAGTAGTAGTTTTCATTAGTTAAAACAAAGTCTTCGTTCATGTGCCACCTCACTTAAAGTTCTTCAAACTCTGCCTTGAGTTCCTTTTCTCTCTTGGTAAGAACTCCATGTATTGCCGAAATGATTTCTTTTTCGGTGTATTCACCAAGTCGTCCAAGGGTATAGATTTCTTCTCTTCCCGTTACCCTATTGCCGTAATGAATCCTAAAATCGTTGTTGATAATCACCCTCAAATTCGAAATCTCACATAAGCTTTCGTGAATCATTTTTGCTTTTCTGAATGTATCGTTTGTCATACTCCACCTCACTTAAATATGTCTGGAATTTCGATGTTCTCCGGCGTAACGTCTTCGGATTCAATCGGAATGTCTGCGGGCTTTTCTTCCTTCTTTTCAAAAGCATTAACAATCTGAGTGTGGTCTATGTCGGAATAGGAACTTGCAAACTCCATTCCACTACTCTCTTCCCATGCGTTTCTCGCTTCGATGGATTCAAAGTCGGTGTCAATGTGCTTACACAGTCTGCGAAGAACGGTTTTCTTTGCCATCTCATCAAAGCTGTTCTTCCAAGCCTTGCTCTGTGATGCCTTTGAATAGTTGTTACGAACACTCTGTATGTCCTTGGTGGACATTGTTTCGTAAATCATGGAACCGTCCTTGAATACGCAAACCGCAAACGCTCCGATAATGTCTGCATCGTTAAACGGCTTAGGTTCAAAATCGATTGTTGCCATGCCACCTACGATCCTTTCGGTAAACACATCGCCCTGACGAACTACCTTTGCGTAAATGTCTTTGATAGGCTGTACTGAATATTTCTTGGTAAACTTCACTTCGCCTTTGTAGTCGGTCTGAAAATTGATGTCGTTGCCGTACTGAATGAGGTAACATTCCTTATTCACAAAATCCAAACCGAGCAACGCGGCTTTCATAAGCCCTTCAAACAACTGTCTGGGATTGTTCCTTAAACCAGGATTCGCATTTACAACTGCGATTGCGTTGTTGATAAAACGTTCTCTGTTAAAGTCCTTGGGCAACGCGGCCTGAGCAACGGTCAACTTGTCACCCAACTGTTCGCCAAAACTTTTTACTACTTCATTCTTCTGTTCTGCCATTCTTCAACTCCTTTTCTGTTGCGATTTTTAGTTCTTTTTCAAAGGATTCTTGTATCTTCTTTGCGTTCTTCAAAAACTTAAATGCTTCTTCCCTTTCCTCACGGGAACTGTGATACAAGTAATCCTCAATAGGTGTGATGATTATCTTTCCTGACATTTGTCCTCTACCCCGTACTTCTCAAAAAGTTTCTGCGCATCTTTGTCGATGTACTTGTAGACTTTAGTAAGCGTTTTCTTGTTGTCTTTAAGCGTGTAAAGTTCGTCATCTTCTTCGCTCACATCGTCCTTAATAAGCCGGTCAATGTCGCGTGAGATACTGTTAATCATTTCGCTTACGTTGTGTCGCATTTCGCACAACTCACCCAAGTCGGGATAACATTTCATCAGTTTCTTACGGAACTCTCTTTTCTCGTTCCACACTCGGTGGTTCTCCCACATTTGCTCTTTTGTCATTGTTTAAAACCCTCTTTCATGTATTCGTTTGGATCTAACTTGAATGCTTCGATAAGCGAAGCGGTGATATATCTTGAGCCATTGTCTTTTGACATATACTTTTTGATAGCCGACGAAGAATAGCCGATTTTGTAGCACAAATCGTCGTAATTCATGTGTCGTGCTTTTAAGAGTTTCTTTACATCGCGTTTCAACTTTAGTGTGTCGATGCAAAAGTGTAATAATTCTTCGTTCATATTGACTAACCCTTTCCGGGGGAAGTATCATGATTGCATACACAAACCCCCTCAATAATCGCGTATTTGTAACCCCTTTCGAAAAAGCCGCTTCAATCCCAAGCGGTTTTTTCTGTGCTAAAATATGTGCCGTCAATGTGCGTGTACGGACTTCCAAAATCGTGATAATGGTCTTCGCGGAAGTAGTACATATTCAGCGGAAACGCTTCGTAGGTTAATGCTTGAATCACGGCATCGCGGCACTCTGCGTTTGGTTCTCCATTGTCTTGTGTTGAATATTGTTTCTTCCAATACACAACCTCTGAAACTGTGTTTCCCCACTTGCCAGAACGAACTCGGTTAACAATCGTCTGCGCTACCGCGTGTTTGCAATCAAAAACCTTTGAACCAACCTCGGACATTACTACCCTTGTCATCAGCTGAATGTCTTCTTCGGTAACATCAATCACATACATGGGTTTTGTCTCTTCAATTTGTTGGTATTCCCACTTCGCATAGGCGAAAGCCAAATCATGCTCAAACATTTCCTCAAGCGGAATTGCGTCTTCTTCAAAGATTGGTGTTTCTGTTTCTTCCTCTTTGGGTATAAAAAGAATCCAAATTCCAAGAATGATAAGAAGAATAATCAAAATCAAATTTGCAAGAACTATCACCGCAACCGCCAACCATCCTTCAGGTGTTCTCTTTTGCATACTCATAACTCCCTTCCATGTTTGTAGTCGTAACCATCAAATAGGTGGCCCATAATCTTTTTCATTTCGTCTAATTGCCACGGTTCCATTTCGGATAACTTCTTTAAATCCTCTTTCCACTTGGCGCATACCTTTTTGGCGGGACATTCTGAGCATCCCCTCTCACCGCCCATTTCCATGCACCAATCTTTTAGCTGCTTGCCTGTCATTTAATCCCCCTTATTAATGTGATTAGTGTGTTGTCATCCGGCTTCAACCTGTCGAGGATTTTCAGAAGATCCGTAACGGTCAAAGAACGGTTTTTCAATTTCTTGCTCAAGCATTGTTGCGTTACACCAAGGAAATCTGCCATTGCTGATTGAGAAATCTTTTGGCTTCTCATCTCTCCGCAAATGTAGGTGTAAAGCATCTGCTCGTTTCGGTGTGACCGATTCAAAATTACCTTTGGCATCTGCAATCCCCTTTCATAAAAGTTTACCGTTTTTAAACCTTTAGGGTAAAAAAATATACCCCTATCTTCTCTACAGGAATTTCCAATAACTCGCACCACTCAACAATGTCTTCTTTTGTTATACCCGTCTTGCCGGTTAACTTAGGACTAAGCTGTTGCGGCAAAATCCCCAATGCATCAGCAAAATTGCCGTCCGAACCGTACTTCTCAACGATTCGTCCCCTCAGTTTAGAGAGGTCAAACGCTATCTTCTTTTTTGTCAAATCATCTGCTCCTTTCCGCACTTGTTTGTGCAACTTCATGTTCCGAGTTTAACTCTCGGTAAACTTTTTGTCAATAGATAAATTTAATTTTTTTAAACTTTTTTGTTTTCAAGTTTAATTCTTTGTGTTAAGATAACAATTGGGAGAAGTATATATACGAAAGGTGGTGTTGATTAGTGCATATAGAAACAGACACTATTGCAAACAGACTTAGAGAAGCTATGTCTTTGAGAAATATGAAACAAGTAGATCTTGTGGAAAAAACAAAGATACCGAAAAGTTCTATCAACCAATACTTATCTGGGTATGCAGAACCAAAATCCGATAGGGTGGCTTTATTAGCAGAAGCATTAGACGTAAGCCCCGTGTGGTTGATGGGATTTCCTGTTGATATTGATGCAAAGCCGGTTCCTTATACAGAAGAACAGGCAAGGATATGGGTAAAAATACGGCATGATTTTCGTACTCTTGAACTTGTAAAGTGTTATGAGCAACTCACGGCCGAACAACAAGATTCTATTCTTAACATAGTAAAAAGTATGGTGCCGCCAAAGGCAAAGAGTATAACTACTCCGTATGCAGAGTTTTCCGTTCAGGAGCCTCAAGACAATCTTCGGCGGCTTGTTGCGTATGGAGAGCAACTTTCCACGCATCCTGAACGATCACATAAAGATAATCAATAATACATTGAACGTAAACTTCTTCAACCATATCAACAATTTCAGCTTTTTTATCCATGAGAATTACCTTCCTTTCACAAGGAAAGCGTAGCAAAGGTACCTGGGGTTTGAGTAGTTCTAAGTAAGAAAAGGAGAGGAACAGTTGACAAACACAAAAGAAATAATCGTGAAACTTAAAGAGGTCCGTGAGAAAAAGGAACTGTCTTACAATGACATCCTTGCGCTCATGGAAAAGAACGATGACTTTTTATCGAAGTCTACTTTGTCAAGAATCTTTGCAGAAGGTTCTGAAGACACAAACTTTGACTACGAAAACACAATCCGACCTATCGCTAAAGCATTACTCGATATGGAAACAATCGAAGATGATGACACGATGGATGTGCAAGCGTTAAAGTCGTTGCTTCGATATAAGATACAAAGGATTGAGGAACTTGAAAAACAAGTCAAAGGTCTTGAAACAGCACTCGACAAGGAAAAGATTAAGTCGCATGAGAAATTGGAGAAGGAACGCGAACTTGCCAACAGGCGTATTGACTTTCTTAAAGGCCAAGTATCTTTGAAAGATAAACGCATGGATATGTTGCTTGAAGCGGTGTTTGAAAAAGACAAACTTCATCAACAGATGCTAACACAGATTCTTGATTGTCCTTGTCGTAAACGTGCGGAAATGGAGAACGCATGAATATAGAAAGACTACCAAGCGGCTCTTTTCGTGTTCGCAAGATGATTAATGGTCGAACTATCTCTATGACGTTTGACAAGAAGCCGACACAGAAAGAGATTCAACAAGAATTAGAACGCCGGAATGTATATGCCAATGCCAACCATGAGTTTACCTTTACTGTTGCGGCTCAAGAGTATATGCAATCCAAAAAGAATGTCTTGTCCACAACTACAATAAAGAACTACCAATCGATTCTCAAGAACTTGTCCGATGGTTTCAAGTCAAAGAAGGTTGACACGATAACCGCTATTGATGTTCAAAGAGAAATCAACGACTACGCGGCAACAAGAAGTCCCAAGTCGGTCAAGAACGCATCTGGCTTTATTGCTGTGGTACTGTCGATGTACTCTCCCGACTTAAGACTGAAAACAAAACTTCCGCAAAACATACCGCACGAAGAATACATCCCTTCAAAGGAAGATATTGAGAAAGTTTTAAACTATGCTAAAGGCTCTGACTATGAGCTTGCATTAAAGATGGCTTGTTTTGGTTTCCGCAAGGGAGAGCTACTTGCCATCACGGCAGATTCAGTTAAAGATGATTGTGTTGTGATTGATAAAGCGATTGCCGTTACCGAAGACGGGACATACCAAGTTAAGACTACCAAGACAGAATCGGGAGTGCGAACGGTTCGTATTGGAAAAGAACTTGCGAATGAAATAAAGAAGCGTGGATGTGTCTATGAAGGATTCCCAGGGAACATTCTCCGCTATCTGCATAAGGCACAAGATGCGGTCGGGGTTCCTCGGTTCAAACTCCACGCCTTCAGACATTATTATGTGAGTATGTGTCATGCGATGGGTATACCTGATGTATACATTATCAAGTCCATTGGTCATCGAACCGATACGACATTGAAACGAGTATACCGGCATGAGATTGAACAGGAAACCTTGCGTGTTCAAAAGAATATAGAAAAGAAAGTTTCGGAAATGTTCTGATGGTCGTTTGACACAATTTTGACACGAATTTTTGGAAAGCCTTATAAACAGCGGTGTTTAAGGGTATTGCTCAATTTTCCGATTCCCGTCATCAGCTCTCATAAAAAAGTCCAATAAATCCCGTATTTACAAGGTTTAAAGCCTTTGAATACGGGGTTTTTTGTTTCTAAAATTACAACGTAAAGTTGTGGCTTACAAGGTATCGTTGTAAAATTTTTTGACACGAATTTTGACACGAAAAAAAGGGGAGCCGAAGCTCCCCAATTTTTATTTGAGTGTAGGTATTTCTTTTTGGTGTTTAGAGATAAGGTAGTCAACCGCGTTGCTCAAACTTGTATGGCCTTCGTTGTAATACTTCTTGTAGGCCGCGTTCTTTTCGTTTGCTCCGTTGCCGGTTATCTCGTTCTTACCTATGTAATTTGCAAGGTTGTAAATCTCTTTGATGACTTCGACTTTTTCTGTATCGGTAAGTCTGCGGTAAGATATTTTGTTCATAGCCATCTTAATTGCATTGTACCTTGCCTGTCCAACTGTCTTCGAATACTTTGTGTATTCTTCTGGTGTCAACGCCTGACCATCAATCTTCTTGGAGAAACCGCCAGGAGTGATGTCATCAATGCTAATGTCACTCTTTGCACCGATTCGGTCGAGTTCCTTAAGCACAGGATCGCTTTCATTAATCTTTCCGGCATAAGCGGGGAAAGCGAATTGATAAGCGGTGCGGATTAAAGGATTGTCGGTCGGACTGTTAGCCTGCTCGCGGCCCCACATATCAATGTAGGGTTCGTTATTCTTTGACAAGAACGGAATCTTGTTTTCAATCTTGTTCACGTTCTTCTCAATGGCACCTGTAAGACCGCTGTTCGCAGAATAAGTAGTACGGCGCGTGTTGTCTATACTTCTTGCGGCTTGTCCAAGAACGGTAGGTACTGTCTGAGTAAGATAGTTTGTTGCCATTGTTCCCATAACAGCGGGAATAATGTTGCCGTTTTCTGCATACCGAACTGAATTAATAAGGTTTGTAACACCCGTTAACATTGAAGTTTCAGAGATAGGTTCAACCGCACTTGAAAGTGAGTTCGCCACCTCATTAATCGGAATCATGTTTGCCGCTTCAGCAAGGTTTCCTTTTTCGATGGCATTTACAAAGTCTTCGAAATCCAATCCCTTCTTATCAAGGGTGTCGTGTAAAGCCACACCAACAAGGAATCCCGCATTACCACTTGTAATATCTGCTATGTTAAAGCTGTGTCCAAGAACATTCAAACTGTAATCCTGGTAGCCTTTTGCCTTGTCGTAATCGCTCTGCTTGCCTCTGATGATTCCCGCATCGGCAAGTTTATATCCGGCATAGATTAAGCCAAGTCCTGTGCAACCTTTTGAAAGAGCATCAATACCTTCAGCAATATCACCTCTTCTGAAGTCTGCGATAGCGGTATAAAAACTTTTGGGAGAAAAATCAATCGTGTTCTTAAGCACGTTTACGGGTGTCTTAACAAAAGGAATAAAACCTTCTGCCATCTTACCGACAAATCTTGCTCCCGCGCTTTCGCTGTTTTTAAGATTTCTCTTTGTTTGAGAAATAATATCCGCAAGTTTGCTATCTGCGTGGAACGTAGCGTACTGTGCTTTCTTGATTGCGTATGCTCTTGCTCTGTCCAAAAGATCCATCTGCTTCTTAAGGTTATCCAAGACTTCTTGACTGTATCCTTTGTCTTTTGCAATCTTATAAAGATACTCAGCATCAAATACGGAAGCATCGGCCCCGTTACCCTTAAGGTATCCCGCAAGGGCGGTGGAATACTTTTGCTTTAAGAACCAATCATCGGCTTTTTCAAGGCCGCTTGTGGAAACATCCTGAAGTTTATTCATGCCATTAGACTTGAATATCTTCTGTGCTTTCTCGATTTCTTTCTTGCCGTTGCCCCATCTGCCGTTACCGGTCAACTCTGCCCAACTCTTTGCTTCAGCATCTTCAAGGCCCGCCTTTAAAAGTTTTTGGTCTGCTTTGGCGGCGGGGTTTATAACCGCTTTGGTTCTTTCGAACTCTTCTAAGCCAAGTCCTTTGCGTGCTTTGTTAACACTTGATTCAATGATAGCGGCAAGGTTGTTTGAAAAGCCGTCAACCGCGTGCATCTCGGCTGTGGAAACAATGTTCTTCACCTGAGTCTTAAGGTTACCAAGCATAGCCATATAACGGATGGCATCAAACTTGTTTTCAAAATTTCCACCATTTTTGTAGATGTCATCTGCAAGGGTTTCCCAAATCTGAGATTCAATGTCTACTCTTGCCTTGCTTCCAGGTTCAAGGGTGCGTGCTGTTTCGTATAACTCGTTAACCTTCTTAACGGTATCGTCAGACACATTCCAAGCACCATTGGCGATTCTGCTCTGAAGTGCTTCGGTAATTTCCTTTGAAGAAGAACCGTTCTGCATCATGTTTGCAACATAGTTAACATCATCGTCATTGAGTTTGGCAACACTTGCAAGTTCTTTGTCAAAAGTTTCCTTGACTTGAGCTTTAAGTTCGTTGAATGTTAACGGAACTTTCTCAACCACTTGCTCTTCAGGCTTCATCATATTAGAAAGAATATTCTTAAGTCGAGTATTCTCAGCCTGTTTGGTTGCAATCGATTCATCGATAGTAAAGAACTTACCGTATTTAAGTTTATGCTCAATCTCGTCTTGAATAAGATCCTTGCTAATGTTTCCGTCAGCAAAAAGAGAAGTAAGAAAATCTTTCTCTGCTTCAGTCATGTCATCAAATACGCTGATGCTTTCCTTATCAAGAGAGTTAACAATTTCCTCACGGAGTTGTTCAAATGACTTAGGTTCAACAGCCTTTGCCATATCATCTTTAGTTTTTCCGATGTTGGCAAGAATTGAATCGAGTTTCTTATTGGTAACAACCTTTGCGGGTTTCTCAAAGAAACTATTATCAATTTCAAAGAATGAACCATGCTTGAGATAATGCTCTAACTCATCACGAAGAAGCGAATCGTCAATGCGCTTATCCATCATCATGTCAACTATGAAATCCATATCCTTTTCAGATAAATCGTCAAATACGCTTGCAAACTCGTCACCAAAAGTGTTCTCGATTTCTCTGCGAATCTGACCTGGATTCTTCTCAACGGCTTCAGCAATTTCTTTCCGCTTGTTGCCCATGCTGTCAAGAATCTTCTGAAGTCTTGCACTCTTATCAACCTTAATGGGTGTACTCTCGTCAAGGGAATACCACTTGCCGTGTTTAAGTCTGTGTTCAAGTTCATCTGTAATTGTTTCAACAGGTGTCTTGGCTTCAATAAGAGAAGCAAGATACTTAACATCTTGTTCATTAAAGTTATTTTCAACCGATGAAAACTCTTTAAGAAGGCTGTTGCGAACACGTTCTTCAATCATTTCACGGGTAACAGGAACGTTCTCTTTAATAATTGTTCCATCAAATCCCATGCCTTCAAGTGCTTTATCAAGTCTGCCAGAAGTCTTGCCAACAAGACCGTCAACAACGTTTTGGATTGCTTTGGCTTCTTTAGTGTTCTTCTTGGCCCACTTTTTAGCAACGTTATCCATCGCTTTTTCAGCACCGATAACAGCACCGTCAGCCGTCTTGTTCCACTTAGCAAAAGCCTGAACTGTCTGACCACCTGTTGTACCACCATAGCGGAGTTTTCTTCTCAATGAATCAAACTGTACTTTTAATGCATCAGCTTCTTCAGCATTTCCAAGTTCAGTTGCGGCCTTTATCTTATCGTCCAAGTCATGTAACAAAAGCATTGCGCGATCAACATCGGTATCTGAAGCAACGGTTCTTGCATCTGACAAGTATTCCTTTAACAAAGCATCGCCATTTTCAGTAACATCTTTGTATGCACCGGCAAGGATTTCTTTGTTAACGTGAGGTGTGTACTGTGCCGCTAACAAATCAACCTCGTTCTTCAAGTCGGCAAGGTTGTTATTTGTAAGCGTGTTAGAGAATACCTTTGATGTGCGTGTCGAAGGAACTGTTTGTTCAGTCGCAACGTTAGGAATTTCTTTGGTAGGCTTTACACCAACATCATTGGTAAGAGAATCCAACTTCTGATTGCCAATAAGCGGTGTACCTTTCTGGGTGACCGTAGGAAGTTCTGTCTTGGGTTCAACTACTAAGGGTTCCTTAGCGGTTGGAATTTCTGTGTTTTTAGCAACGGATGATACCTCGTCAGCAAGTTTTGGAAGTTCAACGTTTTTAGCAACGCTTTCAGCAACTTCTCTGTTGGCAATCTTGGTAGCATCTGCGGCTTCATTTGCTAAAGTCTTTGTCGCATCGGTAACCGCTTCTTCAACCGTTTTCTTGAAAACCTTGTTGCCGATCGCTTTGATAACATCAGGTGCAAACTCACCGCCTACATTATAAAGAAGGTTGAGTTTAAGGTTATCAATGGCTTTGTCTGCCACTTCACTCGCACTCATGCCGGAACGAATGTTGTCACCAACTTCGGGAATGGTATCAAGAATAACATCTGCCACTTCATCGGAAAGAATGTTGGCAACACGACCGCCCGCCTTTTCACCCAACATAGGTACAAGAATACCGCTAAGTTTGGAGTTTATAGGGTTAAGCACTCCGCTCTGATTAAGGCCGTAATACTGAAGCATCTTGGAGCCTGCCTTACCGACTTTATAAGCGGTTGTATTTGCGGTTGCTTCTTGGTCCGCTTTAAACTTATCAGAAACACTTGTGTTTCCGTTTGCTTTGTCAAGCGCACTTGCGGCTACACTTTCTGCGGTCTTGAATCCAGGTATTGCTTCAGCAACACCGTAACCCAAAGCACCCTTTGTGCGAAGTTCAAGTCTGCTAATGTCCTGATACAACTGATTAGCATCGGCAACGTTGCCAAAATACTTCTGATAATTCTTAACGTTGGTAGTTTCGTTAATCAGCTCTTTAATCTGCTTCTTCTCGTCTTTAGACAACTGATAGTCAGGCTGTAACCAAAGATTAATCTTATCTCTTGTAATGTTATTTCCGTTCTTGCCGGTAAACACAACAGCAGATTTATCATTAGCATCAAAAGAAGCAAGTTCGTTGTTGCGGAGAACTTGTTGGTACTTCTTGTTATTAGCGTTGGTAGATATTTTATCCATCAAAGAAGCTGAATTGGTAACGCCAACACCTGTCGAAACTTTGGGTATGGTCCCCGTAAACAAATTCTTAATGGTATCAAAGAAGCCACCGCTTGACTGAGTCGGCTGTGCTGATACGGAAGGCATAACAGGTTCCGAAGGCGCAACCACTACCTCTTGTACTTTTTTAAGTGTGGGAATCTGAAAGTTTGAAGGATTCGAAGAAAACGTTTCAGACAGTTTTCCGCTTGATTTATTAGAAGAAGGGGCGGTATAAGAACCGCCCTTGCTTGTAAATGTTTCTGAAAGTTTTGCCATGATTGGCTCCTTTCTTAGTATCCAGCTTCTGCAAGTAATGCTTTCGCCTGTTCATCGGTAAGTCCGTACTGGCTTACAAGTCTTAACATGGTGTTGTAAATCATGTTATTTCTTGTTTCATCAGGAGTGTTATTACTCCATGCCGCTCTGGTAACTCGGTCAAGTTCGTTCATAACTGCGTTCTTTACATCGTTAGATACTACTTTGTTCTGTGCTTCTATAAACGCATCGGGGTTAACGCCTGCGGCAAAGAACATATCTCTTCCTTCGGGTGTATTAACGTCTATGCCGTTTTCTTTGGCATACAATGCAAGTGTGTCGTAGTCGTTTCTGTACTTAGACATTGTGCTAACAAGAGAACTTCTCTTCTTCTCATCGGCCTTCTGCTGTGCCTGTGCTTCAGCATCAGAAGATGACTTTGTGCTTGAAGAAGTACCGCTCTTTCCGAGTGCGGTCTTGTACTGATTTGCAATGTTCTGTTTCTGCAAGTCAGCAAGGTTAGAATAGTAACTCTGCATAGCATTATTAATAGCACTTGCATAATCAGAATCGGCATCAGCCATACCGCTAAGGTAAGAGTTCTCAATGTCACCAAGAGTACCCTGATAGTTAGCAAGCAAAGCACGAAGGTTATCTGCTCTGTTGTTCTCAATAGCATTACGGTTGTTTCCGTAAGTGTTGTAAAGGTTGGCAAGAATGGATTCTGCCGCGCCGCCTGTTACGCCCTGACCGGCAAGGTACTGTGCCATGTCGCGCTGATTGAGTTTGTTTGCGATGTACGCTTCTCTTAAATCACGGTCCGCGTTCTGATTAAGTTCTGTTTCGCCAGAATTAAATGAACTGTCAAGTTTGCTCTTAGCGTTGTTGTAGTTTGCTTGAAGCGCGTTAAGCCTTGCCTGTCTTTGCTTCGCAAGGGCATCTTCGTTAGAAGCTCTCATCTGGTCGTAAAGAGAATAAATGCTTGCATAAGGATCGCTCGCAACAGCGGGGGCCGCCTGAACTGCAACATCGCCACCACCGCTTGTAGTATTTAGCGAAGTTTTAGTTATTGGAACTGAAACGCCATTTGCAAGTGTAATTTGCGAAGGTGTAGCGTTTCCTTTGCTCATATCTATTGTTGCGGCAAATTTACCATTTCCGTTGTTTTGCATTGTGCCGCTTCCGTCAAGTGCTGCTCCCGTGAAATAGGTCTGTGTTGTAGGCGTAATCTGATTGGCAAATCTGCCATCTCCATAATTAGTTACCTTGCCTGATGCGTCACGGTTTGCCGTGTAAGTTATTGTGGCGGCGTTTTTCTTTTTGTTGTCGTAGTTGCTTACAATAGCCATCTTGATTCTCCTTTACTTTAATTTAAGAACTTGTCCCTTGCGGATTATGTAAGGGAACTTTATGTTATTGAGTTCAGCAATTCTGTGCCAATCAATACCCGTCTTTTTGCCGATGCCCGAAAGTGTATCGCCACTAATAACCGTGTAAGTCTTAGGTACGTTCTCCGAATCCACGGGAACATTAATGATGTCACCGATATGAATAAGCGAAGGATTCTTGTACTGAGGATTTGCCTTGATTACCGCGTACAAAGGAACACCATAAAGGTCTGCTATCTTCGCCATCGATTCGTTTTTGCGGACGGTGTGGTACATCATCATCGTGTTGTCTTTCGGTGCTTCTGCTACGCCTAAGAGTTGGTTAACTTTTTCCGCAATCAAGGAAAGGCGTTCATAGATATAATCGCCCGGGCAACTCTTGTTTTGGAACCATCGGTGGCAAGAAATATTCTGCTTGTCTACCTGACCGATTAGGGACTTGTCACCTTTCCAAAGCAACATTCTGATATTGTTTCGTTTGCAAATATCTGCAACCAAGTTAATCAAGGATTCAAACGCTTCATCGGTAATCTTGTAAGGATGCTTGTTGTCGGAAGCAACCTCAATCGTAACCGCTCTGTGGTCGTTGCTACCTTTTGCGTTGCCAGTTCCCGTACACCAAGAACGATATTCTTCGGGAACGCATCCACCGATTTGTCCGTCATATGCAATTAAGTAGTTACATGATGCGTTTCGTGAAGGATTTGCAAAACCTTCCAATCCTCGTTCAAGCGTTACCTGACCGACATAACAATGAATTGTGATTGTGTCGATGGTGTCTTTTCGCAGATGCTTGTTTGGAGAAATTTTAATTTGATTAACCAAAGGGCTGAACGTCATAGTCTTCTCTCCTAATAGGAAACACCCCTGTCGCTTCCGTAGTCGGTAGATTTCAGGGGTGTTTTAAACGTTTGATAATTTATGCCATTGAGTAGTTAATTTGCGTATAGGGGCTTATACGAAGTCATTTCTTTTCTTCTTTTTTCGGTTCTTCTACGGAGTTTCCACCGCGCGACTTTCCACCGCCACCGTGGTTTCCACCGCCACCGCTGTTATGACTTCCACCACCGCCCTGAGATTTAGGCGGGGTAATTGTTCCACCCCTTGTTGGGTCAAGTGTAGGTAATACAACGTGCATAATTGCTCCTTTCACCAAAACAATTCTAAGTATTCCAAAGTGTCAAGTGTCTTTCTGATAATTCTGTTTGCGTAGAATCTTGCTTTAAGTATCCACTTCCTCACTTTCTTCATGTTGGTTTTCCTCATCGGAAATAGGTTCTTCCGTATACTTGTCATCGTTCTGCTTTAACGCTTCGATGAACTTGATTAATGGTTTCGGAACGGGAACGCCCATTGTTCCAAGATTCTCTATAATTGATAAGCCTTCATTCGCAACCAAGATAATCACGCAGATATTTCTGATTGTGTCGGAACCGGCCATAACGCCGATTCTGTTAGCTACAATTACAACAAGAAGCATACCCGCTTTTTTAAAGATACCCTTCAACCCTGCTTCAGAACTCAAGCCACCTTTAGGCGATTTCTTTGACTTGTTGAGAATCGCAAGCATTACTCCCGTAATGTAATCAACCAACATAAAGGTAACAAGTGTCTGTAATGCCGTGTCCCAACCGCCTATCAAATAAACGATTGCTCCACCAATTGTACCTACGGCTGTGTATACCGCCGCACCTACCGCTGTTAACTGTTTCATGACTTCATTATCTCCTTTCTAAGTCCATGCCGTGGGATTAGATAAAACCAAACTTTTTATTAAACCTTCGCCATACTGTGAGTAATCACCATAGGCCGTTGCTTCAACATACATAGTATGTGGGCCATTATTAAGCGTTCTTGTTGCTGAACCCGTTGTTTCGCTACCAATCGGTTCAAAAATGGTCGCACCGCCAAATTTAAAAATGCCTTTAGGCATAGCCGTACCGACTGTGTAAGCACTAAAGTTGCCTTGCAATACAGCCGTTGCCGTTTCGTATCTGCCTTTGTTTAAGGTAAATGTTCTCGATTGCGATTGAGTGTTCCATGTAGCCGTTACCGATACCTTTATCGAACCAGAAGTGTAACCCGATACACGAATCACGTTACTTGAAATAACGGTCACGGTGTTGTCAAGGTAAAGCGCGTAAAGGTTCATCGGTTGTCCTGTGGCGGTCAACTCACCTACCCATGTGCTTTCCGATGTGGTAGTACCCCAACCGATAAAAGTCTTATTGCTCTTTGTCGGAACTGTTACGGAAGGATGTAATACGTCTTGTCCTTCTGCAACATACTCAAATCCAAGTTCGGTGCTTCCGTCATAATATGTAATTTTTGCTCCACCAACACTTCGTTTAAGCGTTCTAATAGGTGCTACCGACATTATTCATCACCGCCTCTGATTCTGAACTTTAAGTTCGTTGAAGGTGTTCCTTTTGCGTAGAACGTTACCGCTTCAGAACTAAACTCCACGTTCTGATTAAGAAGGCTCATAGCGGTTGTTTCTCCGTCACTAAAGAACGCGGAACCATCCGAAGGAATCAAGTCTACCGCTACGGGAATAAAGTCATCGGAGAACTTGTCGGTTTCAATTACCGCTTTCTTTGTGTAGGTTTCGTGTGTGTTTGATGCCCATGCCGTTGTGGGAACAGTTACCTCAGTAACGTTTCCAACAATTACATCAAGTTCGCCGGAAAGAGCATTGAACTTCTCTACGACTACATCACGGACAAGCTCATCAAACTTTGCCTGCATCTGTGAATACGAAAGACCAGGCTTTTGAGGAAGGCCCGTAACACCTTTATTGGTTAAATCTGATGCTTCGATTTTTGTTAAACTCATATCTCTCTCCTTTACGGCTTAAAGTTGCCGTTCTCGACAAACTCAAATCCTACTTCAAACAATCCAAACGGCATTTCGTTTTCGCTGTTTACAAACTTAATTTGGAACTTATCAACTTTCTTAACCTTTGTTTTGACTGTGGAAATCATCTGCGACATATCGCCGCCAAAAGCAAAGTTGCCAAAGTCAATATCGCCAAAGTCAAAGGTGTCACCGTTTGATGAATCCTCTTTGACGAGTTCCCAATCTTCACGTCCCTTTGTGTATACCTTGATTGACGTCTTCAAAGCTGAATCCAATCGAACCGCGATATAACGAAGTGTCTTGTTTTTATAGAAAAGTTTTCCTTCTATGTCGGGCGTTTCCCAAATTGCTTCAATAGGATCTCCGTCATCGGTGTAACTTGTTAACGAATCTTCATCCGTAGCAAACTTGCAAACTTTACCGTCTAAGGAACCAAACCATAATGCTTCATCGTAAACCCACATACAGTTAGCGGGCACATTCGTGCGGTAGAATCCGCAGAACTGTCTTGTCGCATAAGGTAAGGATTTATCGGACATAACTGACTGTAATCCGTCAAGAATGTACAAAACGCCGTTGACTGCAAGAATGTACATATCCTTGTAGACAACTGCGTATGCGTTTTCCAGATGAGATTCATTAAGCAACTTGCCGTTTAAGTAGAAACTTCGATTCTGCGAATACTTATCGCCGGTCACATCCTGTGCGGTAACGGCAAATATACCTTGCGTTGTAAGGAACAACGGCTCGTTGGAAATGTAACCAAACGAGTAAGGTGCCAATGCTCCGCAACCTTGTAAGGCGTTCATAATCCTGAACACGGCCTTGTCTTCTATGGTGGCACTTCCACGCAAGATGATGTTTTGGTCGCGTTCAAAATCGTCTTTGTGTGTTGCAAGGTAGTTACCGATTTTGGAATAACCGATAATCGCTGAAGCATCGGAACCAAGTTTGGAATAGTTTGTATCAGGGAAATAAGTCGGCATATAGGATTCGGAATACCAATCGTAATTGATAAAGTCGGGATTGCCGGTTAAGAACAATCTGTCATTGCCACCGTTTGCTCCATACAATACTCCAATCTTGCACTTATTAACTTTAGAAGCGTATCCGCTTACCGTTCTGTACGCCGTAATCTTTACGTTATCTTCGCCTGTTACGGGGGAAATGCCGGGGGGAGAGTTAAAAGAAACTGTTCCCGAAGAACGGTCAACCGTAAAGTCAACGTTTTCCTCTTTGTCTACCCACTCACCCTGAGCAGATAAGACTTGTGCCGTAACGGGGGTAGCATCCAAGCCACCGAAAGATAAACTGTAATCCGTTACGCCCGCTTGTCCTAAGAACTGTTCGGTGAAGCCTGGCTGTAAAAGGTTTAAATCTTCGTAAGCCGTACCGCCACCAGAAGGGTCTTTTGAAATTGTTAACGTAGGAATATATGCCACGCTTTCAACGGTTGAAGCGGAATAGGCAGAACTGTTCTTTGAAACGACTATCATCTGCTTTCCGTCAACAATGTAGAGTTTCTTATCAAACTCCCATGACATTGAACGTGCATCATTCATTCCTGAATAAACAACCGTGTCACCGTTATAGAGTTTTGTTCCGGCATGAATGAGATAAGTGCTTTCACCTCTAAGGAAGTGACAACCGTTTATCTTCTGTCCTACATCATCAATCTTGTATGTCTTTTGAGTTGTCCATCCTAATGACTTAAGGAACTTACCCCGGACGGAC
>Ga0265298_10000851_pt1 | contig 45373 bp, 40 predicted proteins | sample AusTroGonzalo_MG_3_FD_193486 | JGI IMG/M metagenome (GOLD analysis project Ga0265298, IMG submission 193486) | Bovine rumen microbial communities from tropical cattle in Woodstock, Queensland, Australia - Gonzalo_01 | ecosystem: Host-associated > Mammals > Digestive system > Stomach > Rumen ...
CCTCGTTCATCAGGGTATCCTCCGATTCCTTTTTGAACTTGGCTTTTGACCTAACGAACTTCGAGGTATCCTTTTTGGACTCGGCTTTCGCCACCAACTCCGCGAGCTTTTTCTCGACCTTAGCGTACGTAAACATCTAAAGGGTTTAAGGTTCATTTTCCTCAAAAGCAATGAAGATATCCCGGAAGACAATCAGAACATCCTGCATAGTCTGAAGGGAAAGTTCCAGGAACTGGGGGATACATATATGTTCAAGGAAGCTCTGAAAACCATCCACCGAGTCGTTCAAAACGCCTTTCAGGCAACAATTCTGTTTCATCGATGGTGCAAAGAAGCGGAAGAAACACTGGTCCCGGAACTGAAAACCATGGCTAAAACAATCAGAGACAGAATGGAAGGTATTACCAGCTACTGGACCTTCGAACACCTCAGCAATGCCAGTATGGAGGGCTTCAACAACAAAATCCGCTGGCTCAACCGTATGGCGTACGGTTTCCGAGACATGGAATACCTTAAACTCAAAATATACCAACTCCCTGAAATCAATCCGGAAAAAACACTATGACGTTTTGTCAGAAACCGTCGAAAAGGCGGAAAAATCTTAAAAAATGTTGTATGTGGACTTGAAATCCAAGGAAAAAGCGGTAAATTAAAACGCGTAACTGTGTGTTCCTTTGTGTGGAAACACACGGTTTCGAGCTCTTTTTATCGGTTATTTCAGCAAAAGTTTATGTAAACCCGCCAAGTTTCTATATTGCTCTTTTGCTCAGGTGTTTGAATGACCAGCACAGGAAGATTGTATCTTCGTGTCTTGCTGGGCGTTTCTCTGTCGTCACCTGAGCAGGTTCTTGGCGGGACCTACATAAACGCGCATGGGGAACCGTCCGGCTTTTTTATATTTGGGCGTTGCCTCGTGCGCAGGATCGTAAATCCACCGAGGCCGCTAATGTTCCTGTTCATTTGTCCCGACAGCCATCATCATTCTGAAGCCGGAATCCTCTTCGTCCGGCAGGCATTGGCGTATTCTGGCGACTGGCGACAACTGGGGAGGATCTGTTTTTTTCAAAAAAAGTTGAGGGTGCCCAACAAAATGTCCGAGGGTGAGCGGTATATTATCGCCAAAATGCAAAACCCGGTGAAAGGACGTTGGTATGCCGATCAGTAAAAAACAGTTGATTCGCCTCGTGCGCCTCGTGGCGAGTTTGAAGGAAAACCGCTACCCGAACTGCTCCTCGTTCGCGTCCGAACTCCGCAAGGCCGACATCAGCGAGAATATCAATGTCGCCTGTACGCCGAAGACAATAGCACGGGACATCCAAATCCTGAAAGACGACTTCGGTGCGCCGATCAAGTTCAATGCCTCCCGGAATGGATATTACTTGACCAAGCGCAACTGGAACTTCTCATGTCCTCAACTCTTTGAAGAGACTGCCGTGTTGTCTGCTGTCCTCGGCGCTCGCGTAGCGGAGCACATTTTCCCTGAACCGCTGCGGCATGATGTTCGTTCAGCAGTGGATTACCTGCTCACCAACAATAATCCCGATGCCCTGAATCAGATACAGGTCGATTCCCTGGTCGTCATCCCCTCGAACCGGATCAAGGTGGACGCGAATGTGTTTATGCCGTTGTTCAGGGCGTGGGAGAACCATGAAATCTGCCACATCGAATATCTCGACAGCCGAGGCAAGACGACCTCAAGAGATTTTGAGCCTCACGCGATGGTCTTCTACGATGGCGCGTGGTACACGAAGGGCTTCTGCTACGTCCGAAACCAAATGCGCACGCTGACCGTGGCAAGGATGAAATCCGTTGCCTCGACTGGCAGGAAGTTTGTGCCAGATCAAAAAATTATCAGGACCGTCACCGAGGATGATGTCTTCGACTACGAGGCGGTCGAGAACGTGGTTGTGCATTGCGACGCTTACCTGACAAAGCTCCTTCCCGTTCGTCCGCTCCACCCAACGCAGAAGATCAAGCATCTGCCAAACGGCGAGAGCGAGGTCTCCGTGGAAAAGCTTCCTCGTCAACGCCTGATTACCTGGACGCTGCACCAGTGCGGCCGCGCAACGGTCATTGAGCCTGCCGACGCGAGAAAAGATATCCTCGGTTTCGCGAAAACGATAACTGACAAACACGAAAAATAGCAAAGTCAAAATTCTACCTTGAATATAAATTTCAAACACTCAAACAATGGAGGCAACCATGAAAAAGATTTCAACCTCAATCCCTGCCGCAGCACTAATCGTAACGATGGTTCTTTGTGTCTGTATGATTTATTCATCCAGCTGCGCTCCCCAAAAACAGCCTGATCCGTTGCTTGAATATGTCTATGCCGACAGAATCGTCTCGCCAAAGCAGCATGATGAGTTAGTGGATCATTTATCGCAAGAACAGTGTGCCCTGTTGTGGAAAGCCATGAAGGGCGAAAAAGCGGAAGTTCCGGCAGAGCTCACATCCAAGGAGCTTGACAAAGAGTTGCTCTGGGAGTCGAGCCACTGGATTACCTATCCCTTCAAAGATTTCGATTATACGGATATAGTCCGTGCATGTGCAACTGATCTGGACTATCCTTCAAAAGATGCTAAATATGCCACGACGTTTGAGCTGGAACATTACATTTGCGAGAAGACTTTTGAAACCATGTGGGACCAGCTCACCGTTGAACAGCGCGAACAGGTTCTGAAGGAAAGCGGAGTAAGCGCGTCAAAGATAGCCGGATATGCTTGTCTTGGCGGAGCAGCAATGCTGGCCGCTACTGCTACAAGTGCATCTCTAATGGGGTTTGCGTTTTACATCCTTGCGGCTAAGACAATAGTTGTTGCTGCGGGGGCCATCTTCAGCGCAACAGCGGCGACTACAATTACCGCTGTCTCCATTTTAGCCGGTCCGGTAGGGTGGTGTATTGCTGCTGTCAGTGCTGCGGCGGGTCTTTTCCTGATCGGAGGGAGAAATGAAGCAACTACCGTTGCATATATCGTTCAACTGCACTATTTCAAAGTTCAGGCCATGAGCAACTCGGAAATAGATGTTAAACGCTATCTCCCAGTAGATCAGGTAGCAAAAGAATAACAATGCAATACAAAAGAGTTTCGTCTTGAAACATAATAAGAAGGTCCAAAAATGAATAAACATGTCCATCGCATTAGACAGATTGCCTTTGTCGTTGGATTGTGTATTATTTGCTTATGCCTTTATCTCGCGTACCAAATTGTATGGAAGTCTACGGGCTCTCCATTCTTACTTAAACAAATAGAACATCTTTCTACAACGAGAAGCGAAAACTCTGCGCTTTTGCAACAGGTTAATCAGCTGACCAGAGATTATCAAAATGACTGCGATCAACTTCTCACACAGTTTATGAACTGCCTGGAATCAAATGTTAACCCGGATTTTCAAAAAGCAAAGGATGCTATTCAAGACGTCACTGATGAACTTTGTGGATTAGGGACATGCGTGAGTTTTAGCTACAAGGCGGCAAAGGATAAAATCAAGGGAACGAACGACTTTGATGAAGCATATATGGGGATCGTGAATCAGCCGATTGTTCAGCCTTGTCTTCATGCTAATGCAGTTGCAACAGAAATGTTGCAAACCCTTTATCAACAATTAATTGAACGACACACACAATATGCAGTCGATTTGGCATTTGCATGCGGAGACAATAGTTATCAAGTTCCGACGCCGGATGTTTTGCGGCTCCAAGAATGCATCAATACGGTCGCTGATTCTGCCAGGTCTTTACAACAACAAAAGGCGATTTCGATCATAGTGGGGCTTACACTTGAAACAATCTTTATCCGCAATACATGCACCGCACTTGTCAAGCTCTTCGCCGTGCCTGTTGCAAAAATTACCGGATCATTGAGCATTGGTGGAATTTGCGCGGTAGCAGATGGACCAATTCCAGTCATGGATATTGTTGGTGGCGTAATTACCATTGGTGGTCTTGCTTGGACTGCATATGACATTTACGATGTAACATGTATTATGCCAGAAACACTAAAGAATGAACTTGGGACAGGCATAGATGAAACACAAATTAGGCTCTTGGAAGACTCTAAATCCAAGGCAAAAGAATTGACAAATACTTATCTCGATTTCGGCAACATGCTCCATGCGGAACTGACAAAGGAAATCAATTAAACATCTGAGATAAAAGAAAACAAAGCAGGTAATCGAACATGAAACGATATTTAGCCATTCTATTATTGTTTGTTATAGTCCTTCAGACAGACGGAAGGGCGAAAGTTGCTTCGAAAGCTGTCGAGGAAACACTTGAGATAGCAGCCAAACGAAGCGGAAAAGTTCTGAGCAAAACAACCGAAAAGAAACTCGGTGTCGAGTTGCTGGAGTTTGCCGGGAAATATGGCGATGACGTCATTCCTCTTGTACGTGAGGGCGGTTTGGAAGTCCTGGAACAGGGCGCGAAGCATGGAGACGACTTTTGGCGCTTATGCAAACAGGTTCCCGCTGCATCCCGTGCAATGGCACTTCATGCTGACGAATTGATCCCTCTGGCAAAACGAATTGGGCCAGAGGTTTTGGAAATAGAAGCCAAAACACCGGGAATGGCTGCAAGGCTTGTCCGTGAGTTCGGAGACGATGCAATTAAGACACTTGCGAAGCATCCTGACGACACGACACGTCTGGTCGGCTATGCGGCAAAAGCGGATTCGCCGGAGACAGCTCGTCTTCTGTATGAAACATATAAAAAGTCCTCGAATCCAAGTGCCTTTCTGGAACATCTCAATTGGAAACATATCATGGCTGCCGGTTTGTCCTCGGCGGCTATCATATCGGCGTATCAGATTAGTGATGGTGTTCAGGAAGGTTTAAATAATCCAGAAACCTTGAACCATACGATAACCCTTTTCTTCTGCCTGGGGTTTGTCGGTCTTGTAATTATCTTCTCTCCGTTTATCTTCAAAAACTATCTCAAATGCCGCAAGGCGTGGAAAGATCAAAACCAAGAACAGAACAAAAACCAATAAAACATATAAGGAGACAAAAAATGAATAGTCAAACATCCTCTTTCGGAATCAAATCATTCTTAAAAGGATTTATGAGACTTTTCACAAATGTAAAAGCAACCATGATCCTCGGCATAGGTATCGCAATCATGGCGACAGGGATTGCCATCGCTATCTGGATGATGCCTACAGCATTTTTGCCGACAATTGTTTCCGCCTTCAGCAGTTTTATCGGTACATTTATCCTTGTTGGTGCATTGCCGCGCTTTATCTTTAGTCCGAACGATGAAAAAAGGGAACTGGAGGAGACACAAAGAAAGAACCTTGAACTCAAAGAGGCATTGGAAAAAGCTCAGAAGGAACAAAAAAAGCTGTTGGATCGTTTAGACACTTTTGCCAACATCACCAAGATTCAACCAGTGATGAAACTTGTGACAGGCGAATTCTCTTTTGATATTACAAAGTATTACGAGGACCCGGTTGAGGATGACAAGCCGGACAAGCCGGACAGGCATTTTATTACACGAAAGTTTCACGAAGATCCGGAATTCTACCGTGGGGTTTACAGTTATTCCGGGCAATTGAGTTTGGCAGTTGATCTTTCAAAGATCAAATTGGTCGAATCCGACGATACAATCATGTTGTGCGGTCCGTTTGAGTATGAGCCGAAGCTTGATCCCAGCTATAAAGAAAAATGGAAGATGCGTGGACGTCGAGAGGTGGAACATCATCACGGACAGAAGGAAAATGAAATGGAGACATATGCAATTGATGTCACAAAAGTATTAGAGCCGTTTTGGGAAGAGAAGAAGGAAAATGAGTTTAGGGATAATCTCAAAAACCTCAAGATCATCGATTCTATGAAGCCATTTACCGATAAAATGGTTATCGAATTCGTCAAGTTGCTTCTTGCCCCCACGGGGAAGGCTGTTACATATACCCCGATAGCCAACGAAGCTTTTTCGACTAAGACACTGGGCGAACTTGTGAAAGCATATAACAACAAGATAGCTTCTCGGGAAAAACACGTCTTGAATCCGTGAGATCTGGTGATGCAGACAGATTAAAAACCGTTATGTATGAAATTCACAATCAAGGGAAAAGATAACGCTATGCAAAAAATCCATTGTCCGAAATGCAATCAAGAATACGAACTTGATGAATCGATTGTCGGATGCAGTGTGCAGTGCGCAGTGTGTGATACAAAGTTTGTCGCTCAACTCCCGGACAATCTTGAAGACATACAAGATATAACAGGAGATTCAGAAACCGCAAGTGCTGTAGGAGACGCGGACAATAAGCCCGTAAAGTGTCCTCATTGTAACAAAGAAAATGCGGCAAAAACCGCATACTGCATTTTTTGCGGAAAGAAATTGACTGCACCGACAAACTGTCCATTTTGCAATGCGGCACTGGTCAACGGAGCGGCTTTCTGTCCGAGTTGCGGAGAAAGGATTGATGGGAACAGCGACAACAAAACGCCTGCCAAATCATCAGGTTTAACTAAAAACATAATGGCTCGATCAGGATCATTTATAAACGGCTTAATCGCTTATTATAGGAGCCTGAGTAAAAAGGGAAAGATTGTCTTTGCTTCAGTGTTTTCAATAGCGCTGATAATCCTTTGTATTGTTATAGCAAAGTCTGCCAGTGGAGACGGTGTTGATAAGACAACTGCAAATAAGTCTTCAAGTAGCAGCTATTCCAACAACAGTCTTTCAAATAAACAGGCAGATGCAGATGCAGCGGCATTACTGCTCCTCATGGGTGCCGCTGCGGCTCAACAACAGCAGCAGAACACAAGGCAAACGCAATATGACTTTTCTAGAAAGCCTCAGTCAATGGGCTGTTTAAGTTGTAGCGGGAAAGGATACATAATGGTAAACGGGTATCCTTTAACCTGCGGTCAATGTGGCGGAAAAGGAAGAATTGAATATTAATTATATTTAGTCCTTATTTGCTTTGGCTCAGGCACATAAACATAAGTCAACTAAACCAACAGGAAAGACTATGAATTGCAAAAAATGTAACACCTTCATTCCAAATGAGGCAACTTTTTGTCCCTCTTGCGGATTCCCTGTAGGACGTACAGAAATGAACGATAAGAAAAAACGCAAAGGCTGTAAGCGTATTTTCATAATTGTTTTATCCGTGTTCCTAATACTCTGCATTGTGTTCGCCGCTATAGTCATTGCGGCGGAAGCATGAAAATGGTCAAGTCGCATCGATGGGGACGTGAATACCGCTACTATCGTTGTATTCGCGACCTCAGACGAGATGTATCTGTATGCCCGATTAAGGAGATACGAGCAGGAGACATCGAAGAACTGGTTTGTAAACAAATGATACCCGTCTTAAAATCGCCGGAGATTGTTGCAGCCGTATCAAAGCAGACGGGGATACGGCCATCAGACATCATGAATCAGTTCGATGAAGTTTTTTGGAATGAACTGACACCTATCGAGAAACAGCGCCTTATACAAATCATGGTTGAACAGGTAACCATCAATGAAAACGGTGTCACAATCATATTCCGAACCGAGAACATCAAATCAATACAGGAGACATTCAATGATCAACAAGATTCTTGAAGACGGACGTCTGCAGGTCATCGTTCCAATCAAATTCCGCACGATCTCAGCCAGAAAAAGGATTGTCATCCCTGGCAGTCCGGCCGATGATGCAGAACCGCTTGTGCGTCAGGTTGCACGGGCCTTCCGTTGGCAAAGGTACATCGATGAAGGCAAATTCAAAAACATTGTGGAACTGGCCTCTGCAATTGGGCAGAACAAGGCCACCGTTGCAGCAACGCTGCGACTCCAGTTGCTTTCGCCAGTCATTGTTCACAGAATCATTACTGGCGATGTCCCCCGTACGCTCAACCTGTCAAAATTCCGAACATCTATCCCCGATGTTTTGAAGGATCAGGAGGAAAGGTGGATCGGTGGGGAAGCGATGTCATGGGGGGATGAGTGAGAATGGATAGGAACTAATTTATGAGAGTGTCAAACAGAACGTGGAAGAACTGCCCGTTGGCATAAATCCTAAAAACACTCAATTCCCCACGCCGCAGCAGAGCAATCTGTTGCGGCGATTTTCGATAAAACTATAAAAAACTGTTTGTATTTCTTTCGTGCGCGTTGTATATTGTGGATGAATCAATAACGACATCATCCCCATCCCCCATGCAGCGAGGTAAAAACATGGCGACTCTCCCGAAGCACGACACGCAGACGAACCGAACCGTAGTCCTGGATTTCAACGGCGGAATGCAGGTTTACCGCAACCCCGAACTCGGACTGAGTATCCCCGTTCAAGTCGCACCGAGCGGGATCTCCGCCGATCGCGCCAGGATACTCGCGGAAGCATTGAACCGGAATTATGCGGATTCGCATGTCAGATTCGAGGTCGGAACGACCTCTTCCGAAAACGTGTCCGCTGTTCACATCGGGCGCACCGACGCGTTTGATGCGTTCGGACACTTCCTCGGTCTTGCCGAGGGGATCGGATCGGGCGATGCCTTCGTGCTGCTGGATGCTTCCGCAAATGACGCTGAACTCGCCGACGTTATCCGCCACGAGGCGGGACACATCCTCGGCATGCTCGACCACGGCGGCGCGGGCCTCGCACGATATGCCGTCCTGCCCGACATCGTCTACACCGTATATGACCATTACAATGATGTGAAAGACGATCGGTTTGTCTATGGATCGAATCTGTGGAGCATCCATACGATCATTTACGACTATTACGAGTATGTAACCGCCACAAGCGGAGAAGGCAAGATTATACGGGTGACGGAGCAGCCCGTTTACTATAAGGAAGTGGAATATGATTACCATGCTGACCCGGATCCCGATGGCGAACTTTACAAGAGTACCGTCGGACCTTTCAATGCCGGCACGGTTTCTTCGTCCGCGAGCGGTATTTCCGTGGCGGGCATCACAGTTGACGGCGGCAGCGCCAGCGGCTGCACCTGCAGCAGTTATCTTTCCGTGTCTGCAAGACAGTATTATGACATGACATTTGAAACCAAGCCGAAACCGGACCAAACAGGGACCTTGACGACAAACGCAAGGCACAGCAATGTCCGGAGGACCGAGGGATCGGCAAGCGGCTGTGTTGCTTACAGCGGGTCTGTTACCGCGGGAAGCATGACCAACTGCGAGTTCGGCGCGGGCGGGCTGGATGTCTGCGGGGTATATCATTATGAGGCCGACTACAGTTGGGAAGGGATCGGCACGGTCCCGGCGCATCCGGAGTTGAGTTATGTCACATACGGAAGGGCGTCGAACTGCACGATCCGCGACGGAGGAACGCTGACCGTGGAATACGGCGGCGCCGCCAGCGACATTATCATCACCGAGGGCAACGCCGTGATCGGCTGCCGCAGCGACATAGCTTCTCTTCCGGTCGACACTGAGACGACACACTACAGCAACGGCAGGACCTCCGAGGAAGAGCGTTTCGCAAATGTCGGCTCCGTCGCGGGAAAAGCCACTAACCTCATCGTGGAAAACGGCAATGTGTCGGTGAACTACGGCGGCGAACTTCACAATGTGACCGTCAACGGAGCGATGAGCGTCACCGAGGGCGGAAAGGCGGAAGGCGTGATCTCGATCACCGGCGGCCTGACCGCCCGCGCAGGCGCAGTGCTGAACGGCGCCATCACATGTTCCGGTGTCGATCTTTCCGGAGTCCGGCCGCAGGCAGGCATCACGGTCAAGGTCGATCTGCGAGATTACGCCGTCGCGAACTTCACCGAGACGCTGACCGACGGCACGCGGGTCCAGTATTTCGCCAACTACACCACGAAAACCATCCGCTACGGCGAAAACCACAAAGTGATCTCCGTCACGAACGGCTCGTTCGACAACAAGGACGGACGATTCGACATGAAGGACTGGAAGTACACATTCGCGGTCGACATCGGCAGCGTGGACGAACTGTCGGCAAGTTCGGTCACGGTCGATTTCGGCGGAACGGAGAAAGACTTCGACGAAGGGGAGATCGGTTTCTTCTTCCCCAAGACCAGTGAAGACAGTCTCCCGTTCCAGCTGATGAGCGACAAACGGAAATATACGATCACGAATGCCTATTATCAGGGGGAAAACGACTCGATCATCGAAAAGCCGAGCGGGCTTTTGTACAATAGCGCACTTTTCGGTGAGGCGGCGGACGTGCTGTGGCTGGAATTCGGCGAGAACGAGGACGCAGAATACACCGTCGACATGTCGCCCGTTATGATCGGCGCGACCGAGGAACTGACCATCACCAACGCCGAAACCGGAAACGAGACCCTCACCGATGCGAAAATCCAGGGCGCCACGCTGGTCGTGAAGGGAGGCGCGGATACCGCCGACCTCGTCGTGAAAGCGGAGGACACGGGACACCGTGACCATGAATGCGACTTGGAGCTGATCGTTGTGCCGGAGGAGATCCCGATTATCGGTAAGGAAGGCACGAAAAAATACGCGGCGCTGCTTAAGAAGGCGCAGGCGCAGCGGCTGACGACTATCAACGACGTTCTGCCGTACAACATCCATACAAAGCTCTTCGGGATGGCGTTCGACCTGACGAACATGGGTATCTCGATTACGGTGAACTGGACTGCGCCATCCATGACCTTGAAACTGCAGGGCAAGATGGAGTGGGCGATTGGCAAAGGTGGGGCGGGAACGGGCAAACAGATGAAACTCGTGGTCGACCTATCCGGCGACAACTACATCTCCATCACCAGTTCGGGAGGGAAACAGTACAGCTGGGACATCGTCGGCGAGATCAAGGTGCCGGACTTCAAGATCGGCAAGTTCGAATTCTCCAATATGTCGCTGATGGTGAACAAGGGCGAATCCTCGTTCAGTGTGAGCGCGTATGTGAAGTTGCCGTGGATCAAGTACGCGTTCGGCGGCTCCATCGGCATCGTGGGCGGCTATCTGGACAGCATGTCGATCGGCGTGGACGGCCTCAACGTTCCGCTCGGAAGCACCGGACTTTTCCTGCAGAAGATCGAGGGCAGTATCTCCGGAATCGCCACAGAACTGAACTTGTCATTTGGTGGCACGCTCGGCCTGACTGCCGGTCCGAAATTCAAAGTGGAATACGTCGACTGGCTGGGCATCGACGCGGGAACCTACTCCCTCTGCGAAGTCACGCTGAGCGGAAGCATTTCCACGTCCGGAGAATTTGAGGGGTCATCCGAGTGCATCATCCTCGGTGGCCTCGCGACTGGCGGCGGCTCGGCGGGCATCGAGGGCGGCGAACTCTTTGTCACCGGGAAATATACGCTCCTCAACGGCTGCATCAGCATCGATGGAGAATTCCACGCCGGAACCGGCGGCATCACGATATCCGGCAAGGGCGCCATGTCCGTGCCTCGTGAAAAGAACTTCGGCCCGCTTGCGGGCCTGGGCCTGACCATTAGCGCAAAAGCCAGTATTGAGAAAAGTGTGTCCGGAAGCTATGTGGTGGCGTGGTCGGAAGCCTCGATCCTCGGCAACAATTTCACATTCGGCGTCAAATGCACCTTCGACGGCAGCGTTTCCCTCCTCGGATCCACCGATCTGCTGAAAGAAGAAGGCGCAAAGCTTAACCGCAATCTGCGTACCCTGAAAACATTCGCGCTCGGAGACGATTCCGCGCCGGGCCTGCGCGGGACAAACGATCCGTCCGCGAGCGAGACGTTCACGGTATCCGGCTACGGTATGACGCTGTTCCAAGTGAATCTGAGCGTTTCCGACGCTTCCATGTCTCTGGCATACGGCGGTACGGAGTACACGCAGACGGGGATCGCGGCGGGAATCTATGACAATATGCAGATCGTCGGTGAGTTGACCAGCTCGAACTGCATCACGGTCGCCGTTCAGGACGCCGCATTGGGCGAATGGACAGTCAACGCCTACGGCGACGCCGACGCGACGTTCGGCGCATACACGCTCCTGTCCGGAGTACAAATCCCTGTTCTGACCTCGGTGTCAATCGGCGAGGACGCACGGAGCGCCACGCTCAGTTACACCGCCGATCTGTCCGATCTGACCAATGCGACGATTTCGGTCTTCCGCATGTCCGCCGGATCAACCGAGTACAACGGTTCGAAGGTCGCCGAAGTCTCCGCCGCGGATGCGACCGGGGTTTACGAGTACGCGATGCCGGACGAAGTCGAGGGGGGAGATTATTCGTTCTATCTCGCGGTGAACAGCGAAGGCCATACACCCGTCTACAGCGCGATCTCCGATGCATACACGTTCCGCGTACTCGACCTGGAAGCTCCGGATCAAATCCAGACCGTGAACAGCGAATGGAAGTCATCCGGCACGGTCCTGACCTGGGACGAGCCGTGGGATGACAGGGGCGTCGCCGGATACAAGATCGACTACCGGATCCTTGAAAAAAAGATCGTGGTCGAGGAAATCGACGGCGAAGACGGCGAAACCGGCGAGGATATTGAAGAAGAGGTTGTCTGGACTGAAACCGACGTGAAAACGACGTCGTTTGTGTTCGACAGCGCCTCCAATGGCACATATGTGTTCCGCGTGGCAGCTTACGATGAAGCGGGCAATCCTGCCGCATGGAGCGAAGAGCAGTCGTGCCTCGTCCTCACGGTCGCCAATGCGAAATACAAAGATGTGACTCTGACGGAATCCATTGAGCTCGGCGAATATGAAAGCGCAGCAGGGATCACAGCCGGGGTTTTTGCCGTCACGGCCGCCTCGAATTCTCTGGTTTCCGGCTCCGCACTCGGAGATGCGGAAATCGGCGGCATCATGGAAAACTCAACCGTCAACGGGGAAGTCTCGCTTCTCAAGGGCGGCACGGCATATGATACCGCTGTCAATGGCAGTTTCACCATAAACGGAACGGGCGTTGGAATCACTGTCGCGGCGGGTGGCCAGCTGACCATCGGAAATGGCGGAAAAGCACGGGACATTACCGTGGAAGCGGGCGGCTTGATCAGCCTGATGCCCGGGTCGGAATTCGAAAACCTCACGCTCGCCTATGGCGCGGGACTCATTGTCGCGGGCGGAAAAAACGGGAATTACCGGCTGACGGACGACATTCGGACCGCTGGCACGCTCAGCTCGTACCGCTTCATTTCCGCCAACGGACACAAGATCCACTTCGAGCAGTACAAGCAGGCTGCGGAATACCTATATACCGGCACCGACTACACCAGGGATGGGGTCGCGTTCCTGTCCGACATGGACAAGCTCATCGGTAACAATGTGCTGGACGTGGTGATCGATTCCAGTGTGTACGGCAGCTTCAAGATCGCGGATTCCGCCGAGTATTTCAACGGCACGATCACAGTCACTGACTCTGTCGACGGCAGCTCCGCCGTGCTCGGATTCGACAAGCTCATGCTCGTTGGCAACGCACTCTGCCAGCTCACAAAAAACGACGATGGAGCTCTGTGGCTTCATACATACCGCTCGGAAATCGGCGCGCCGACAGTCTCGGTCGCAAACGCGGACAGCAATCTGTATGACACGTTCTACCTGAACGCGACCAAAGCGGAAAACTCCGGCTATGTCACGCAATACACGTACCGGTATTCGATGAACGAGGATATGTCCGATGCCGTGGTGGTCTCGTCCGGCAACGACTATTTGTCCGTCAGCAAATACGACCTCGTGGACAATGCGACCTACTATGCCCAGGTCAGCGTTGAAAACGACAACGGCGTGAAGAGCCTTTGGAGCGACGCGGTCAGTTTCACCGTGGTGCCGAAGCTCCTGCCCGACGCGCCGACTACCCTGACCGTAACTGACGCGACAAACAAGAACAGCAGCTCCATTTCCCTCAGGGCGACCGGCGTGGACGACTCGAATTACACGGTCCGCGAGTACCGGTTCCGCTATGCCGACAACCCGGAGATGAAGAATGCCGTCGTCATCACCACCGGACAGCGACTCATCAATTACGCTTACATTCTGAAGTCCGACATCGAGGACGGCAAGGACTATTATGTCCAGGCGGGTGTGAAACAGTTAAACGACTGGAGTTACTGGAGCGACACGGTCGTCTTCAACACGCAGGGGTGGGACTACGACGGCATCACGATCGGCCCGGAGCCGGACGGAGATTACAACTCTCTCAATCTGGACGGGCGGGCGAAAAATGTCACGGTCATCGACGGCGGTTTCTTCTACGGCAGCGGCGATGTGGACGGTCTCACCATCGAAGCAGGCGGTTTCTTCCGCCACGACGACGCCACGGTCTCGAACGCCGTGGTGAAAGGCGGTCAATACTGGGCGTTTGGCGGGATCGTCTCCGACATCATGGTCGAAAGCGGCGAACTGTACATTTCGAACGGCGCAATCAATGGTGCGGTCATCGGCTCCAATGCAGTTTTCGAGGTCGCCAGCAACGGTGCGCCGACGATCACCGGCACGATTCTGATCCAGGGCGACATGGATATCTATGTCTATTCCAATGGCTTTACTACAGATGCGAACTTCGTCTTCGATCTTGGCGCTCATGAAGCGGACAAGGATAAGGCGTTCATCAGCTACGTTCACCCGATCCTCGGCACGCGCACCTTCACGGCGCAGCTCGACGATACGCCCGAAATCGGAGACTACCGGATCACCAGCCTGTACCAGGTCCCCGAAAACGGACTGCTTGTCTCGCTCAAGGCAAACGACGGAACGAAGATTGACGATTTGCAGGTCGGCGGCGAGGCAATTCTGCACAACGGCTTGTATTATTCGTTGGTAGACCAGAAAGGGACTGCGTATCTCCATGTCTCCGACAGCGATGCGCCCGCATTCATCGGCAAGGTGAAACTCTCCAAAAACGGCGTGATTTACGATTCCCAAAACGGATACACCGATCTTGCCGTTTCTGCTTCCGATGAATGCGATTATGCTTTGGTTGAAGCGGGCGGGCAGCTTTCCTCCGTCACGGTCGGCGAAGGCGGCAAGGTCGATCTCGGCGGCGCCGTTTTCGGCGCGACTATCGAAAACGGCGGTCAGCTCACGATCAAAGAGGGCGGACGCGCGCTGTCCAACATCATCACGGTCAACGCCGGCGGCAATGTCACCATCGAGGGGGGCAAAGTCGAACTCGGCGCGGCGTTCCATCTTGCAGGCGGCACGATCACGGTCAATGGCGCGTTGCAGGGCTGGGAAGACGATTCCGGGAATGAATGGGGCGCGACCCGTCACTGGTTCGTCTTCGAGCTCGACAAATTCACGGCTGTGCCGTCCGGCGTGATGATCTCCGATTACGCCATGCTGCAATGCAATCCGGAGTTCACAGCCACTGTCTCGACGAACCAGGCGAAAGGAGAATACAAGCTGGCCGGGAACGCCGCCAGCTTCACCGGATACGTTTCCATCAGCTACAAGGGCGACAATGACTGGCCGGAATACCTGTACGTCGGGAATGAATGCACCATCAACGGTACGAAGTATGCGCTCGCGGTCAAAAACGACATTCTGACTCTCACGGTCGGGAAAGGTGCGGAGCCGGGTCCCGGTCCCGGACCGGACGACCCCGGCGTGCCGGACGGTGGCGAAAATGACAATCCGCTGTCGAAAGACGGCAAATTGGATCCTGATGCCGTCATCGTGCCCAATCCGCTGACGTCCGACGGCGATACGAATATCCACATGGATGCGCCAGGCAGCGTTTCCGAGGGCGAATACAGCAACTACGTCGGCGGCACGGAGGACAAGGCCGATTACGCGAAGATCACGCTGACGAAGGCGGCGAAACTGAGTTTCACGGTCAAGGCCGACAGCAAGGTCAAACTCACGTTCTATCAACTTGTTGAGAAAAAGAACAAGCCCGGTACGTACACTAGGAAATCACTGAAATCCGTTACCGTCTCCAGCGCAGATGGCGGGGAAAAATCCACGGCGTCCGCGCTTATCGAGGGCGGCGACGACAAACTGTACTACGTCGCGGTCGAAAACAAGAACAAGAAGAACGCGGGGGCGTACTACAACGTCTCCCTCAACACTAAGGAGGGAAAGGACCAGAGCAAGTTCTTCTCTGACGGCGACAACGGCGACAATAATTTCCTGTGGAACAAGACCGACAAGTGGAACGAGAAGGTTTATGGCGAAGACATTGACGCGCTCGTCATCGACAGCGGTTTCCTCGGTGATGACGATGAGGAAAAACGCGCAGTCCAGATCGACACGGATACGGAAACCGTAGTTGAACATGACGGCTTCACCAACTTTGTCGGCTTCGGCGATCCGATGGACGTCAGAAAGATCGAACTGAAGTCCGCGGCGAAATTGAGCTTCGACGTCGACAAGACCGCCACCGGCGCGGTCAAGCTCGTCGTTTACACCGAGACAAACGGCAAGATGGTGGTCGCCAACAGCAAGCTGACCATGACCGTCAAGGCCGCCGCCTCCAGCGGCATGCTGAAGAATCAGGTCGTGCTCCAAAAGGGCGTGTACTACATCGCCGTGCAGTCCACGGACGCGAAGAAGGGCAAGGAGGCGTACTACAACGTGAGCCTCAACGAAAACAGCGTGTTCTATGAACACGGCGATCTCGGCAAGAACAACTTCAACAGCAAAACCAAGAAGGTCGATGATGTTGTACGGAAAGACGAAAATGTCCTGCCACTGATCGCTGGTAATGAGCTCAGACTTGACGGGGTATTCGATGATGGAATTGATTTCGAAGGCAAACACAATTTCGTGGGTACCGGCGATGACAGTGATGTCGTGAGAATTGATGCCGTTGCGGGGACGAAAGTGTCCTTGAAGGTCACGGCCACGGACGCCGTCAGCCTCGTGGTCTACGGCCTCCAGAAAAACGGCACATTGAAGGCGATCAAGACGGTCAAGAGCAAGGACAATGTCGCTTCGTTGAACGATTTCGAACTGAAGGCGAAATCAGCGCCTGGCGGCGAGTTCTTCCTCGGCGTAACCTCGACGAACGCCAAGAAGGGCAGTGCCGCGTACTACAAATTGGACGTTGTCAGTGTTTCCGGTCAGGTCGCCTCTGCGCTTGCCATGCCGGAGACGGATTCTGTTGCCTCCGCGCTGACCATGCCGGACAGCCTGAGCTTCGGCCAGTACGACACGGATGTCCTCGCGGGGTCATCCGTGGCCGACCTCGATGCACTGGACGACAAATCTGCATGGCAGAGCCTGCTCGCATAACAATTCATACCCCTCGGGGCTTCGGCTCCGAGGGGGTATTAACGTCGGTATAAGATTTAACGCTACCTAAAAAACAGCCCGATTCCAATAAGGAACCGGGCGAAGTCTTTTGTGGGTTCAGTTGTACATCGCAATGATTTCATTGCTGATAGCCTTGGCGGCTCTCGTTTCTGGCAGTTTGCTCCATCCGCAGTCATACGCACACACGCACCGCTTTTCATCCCAACTCGTGCCCGCATAGATAAACAGTTTCGAAATTTTCCCGTTCTGGATTCCGAATGCTTTTGGCTGTTCGTAATGCTTGGTTTCCACATAGTAGGGTTTTCCTGCATGGTTAGCCTGGGCAGTCGTCCAGACTCCGTCGTCGTGTTTGATGATTTTCACCATCGTCTACCTCTTTTCTGTTTGGGTTATTGTTTTTGTTCGCGCGACCTCATTCAGCCTCGCTCTGTCCTTTAATGAAGCATGAAAATGGGGTTAATCCAACTGTTTTTTGAACAAATCCCGTTCTTTCACAATCATTTAAGAATAAAAGGCGCCATTTAACCACAAACAGACACATACAAATGACGCATTCATGATTTCTAAGTTCAGAGGACGGAGATTTTTTCTCTGCCTATGAAAAAAAAGAATGAAAGGTCGGCAGTTCACAGTGGAATAATATTTTAGGAATATAGCGATTTTGCAACAAATTGAGCACAAGAGAGTTGCACGTATTTCAAATCAAGACGTCGACCATTTTTTGTCTTCATTCGAGACGAAAATGAGTCGATTTAACAGGAATCGACAAAACCTGAAAAAAAGACATGCGTCTGCCGGATTTAATCTTGGCGAGGCCTATATTGCAGCTACGGGGGGGATGAAGGAGAACAAGGAAAAGGCTATCAAATGGATTAAAAGCTCGGCGGAGCATGGACACATACCGGCACAGGAAGTCTTCGTCAGGATAGAGAAACGGGGCTCTGAAAACGCGTAAAAATACCTTTACCCCAAAATCCCTTTCCGTCGCTGGCGATGACCTCTTGCCCGAGCCCCGACCAGAATTGGTCAATTCATGATTCGCATTCCAAGGCGCTTGAAATCTATTCGCGGTTATGCTATATTATGCGTAAATTGCCAATCAAACACTCCCGCATAGCCCACACGCTCGACCAAGGACAGCCCTCATGCTAACGCTTATCCCGACATTCTTCTGGATGATGCCGCATCGGACTGCTCGCGCCTGTTTGCGTGAGCAGAGCAGAGCAGTAATATACAGCCCTCCTCGCTGTTTGCTCGGAGGACTGTCGTGCGATTGGACGGGAGCTTAGCGCCAGGCATGTCAGAAACTGGGAAACCGTTGTCGCATCCTGCTGAAGACACAGTGTTGTTCCCACATGCCCCGCTTACGGCTTCAAGAAATAATCTTATTTTTTATTACACGAGCTTGATTTCGCGTGAAACAGGTGTTATATTATAGAGTAAATATAAGGCTTGCATACCGAAGAAAGCTCAAAGTTCATGCTCGCATGTTCGTCGCGAGTTCAAAACACAATCCAAGGAAAAAAACGGACATGATCGAAGCAAATACGACATATCTTTGGCAAACGCGACACAGCGTTGACACAAAGATTCTTTGCGCTTCGGCTCCGGTCTCTCTTTTCCGAATGAAAGATGAGCGTTGCTTTGTCGGTGCGGACGCGGCAAGCGGGAAGCGCAGACATCTTTCCACTGGAGCTTCGACGATTTGTCGCCGTATGGCGCACACATCGGACTGCAACTCTTCCTTTCTTCCTCAGACCGCTTCCATCTTTCTTCCGCAGGAACGATTCGTCACTCCCCGCATTTCGTCTGCAAACAAACTCGAAACATATCATGCCGACATGGATGCATCCGCATCCGTGTCGGCTTTTTCTTTTTCAGGAAACACATTCCGGCCTCCTTTTCAGCGCAGTCTGAAGCTGGCGGCCGCAATTTGCGTTTCCAAATAAACCGCCAATAGAGAAAAGTTGTCGGTTTGGGGTTCTTCATGACCCGATCGGGATGATCCGTCATGATGAAATCCCTGCCTTAATGGGCATCCGTTCGGGAAATGGTTTCTCGAGGGGATGCTGGAACGTGTTTTGATTATGACTCCTGCGAACAATCAAATGCCTTTGAATGAGGAGGACAGCCACTCTTCGGATGAAGCATTCGGCTTAATTGGAAAAACGCGGATAACGATAAAAGACGGAGCGATCTGGATGCCGGTTTACACGCGACCGCTGCATGAATTCCGCCTTTGCAAGTATTGCGAAGATCATGAGATTCCCTATTATCTGCCGCTGGTTCCCGGAATCAAAATCCACAACGTTTATAAAGGGCGGAAACGCCATACATACAAAAAAGAGATCATGAAGCCGATGCTGAGTTCCTACGTCTTCGCTCAAATGACGGAGGATCAGCGAAAACATATTTGGCGTTCCAATTCCGTCAACAGCATTTGGGATGTCACAATAGAGGAACAGCCGGATTTTGTTGAAGAACTGCATGGGCTTCAGATGATGGAATCTTTGGCGCTTTCTACGAAGCTTGAGTTCAAAAAGGATATTCAGGTCCATGATCGCTTTGTCATAGAGACTCCGCCTGAATATGAAGGCACTTACGGATATCTTGTGGAAAAACGCAAGCGTTTCTGGTGGATTGTACGTCTGGAATTCCTGGGGCAGTTCATTGAAACGCAAATCGATCCGAGCGATTATACATTCAGACGCATTGAAGGATGAAAATCCTGCGGCCGTAAAATGGGGATGGGGCAAATCCGCCCGGATTCATTCCCGCAATTCTTCACGCATTTTTGAGTTTTCATCTGTTCAAATCCATCGCTGAATACAACCTGGATTTACGATTCTCCTGTGGGTAATCTGAACCTAAGACAAATCCCCTTATGAGCAAAATCATCGTCACCGGCGGAGCCGGATTCATCGGGTCGGCGGTCGTCCGACACATCATCAATGACACCCAGGACGCGGTCTGCGTGATCGACAAGCTCACGTACGCCGGCAATCTGGAAAACCTCGCTCCTGTCGCAAAATCCGACCGGTTCAAGTTCGAGAAGGTCGACATCTGCGACAAGGACGAACTCGACCGCGTGTTCGTCGAGTTCAGGCCGACGCATGTGATGCATCTCGCCGCGGAAAGCCACGTGGACCGTTCGATCGACGGCCCGGGCGAGTTCATCCAGACGAACATCGTCGGAACTTATACGCTGCTTGAGGCTGCGAGGAAATTCTATCACACGCTTGACGACGAAGCGAAAAGCACGTTCAGGTTTCACCACATCTCCACGGACGAGGTCTACGGCGACCTGAATGGTCCGGAGGATTTCTTCCGCGAGACGACGCCGTATGCGCCGAGTTCGCCGTACAGCGCCAGCAAAGCGTCGAGCGACCACCTGGTCCGGGCGTGGAAACGCACCTTCGGACTCCCGACCGTGGTCACGAACTGCTCGAACAACTACGGGCCGTACCACTTCCCGGAAAAGCTCATTCCGCTGGTCATCCTGCACGCGCTGGACGGCAAGGAGCTGCCGGTTTACGGCGAAGGACTTCAGATTCGCGACTGGCTGTACGTCGAGGACCACGCCCGAGCGCTGTATCTGGTCGCGACGAAGGGCGTTCCCGGCGAAACGTACAACATCGGCGGACACAACGAGAAGAAGAACATTGAGGTCGTGAAGACGATCTGCGCGCTGCTCGACGAGCTCAGACCACGCGCCGACGGCAAATCCTACGCGGAACAGATCGTTCATGTGAAGGACCGCCCCGGCCACGATCTGCGCTACGCCATCGACCCGTCGAAGATCGCGCGCGAGCTGGGGTGGAAGCCGCAGGAGACGTTCGAGAGCGGCATCCGCAAGACCGTGCTGTGGTATCTCGAGCACAAGGACGACTGGTGCGCGCACGTGCTCAGCGGATCGTACAAAATGGAACGCCTCGGAACAGGAGATTGACACATGAAAGGCATCGTACTGGCAGGCGGCGCGGGAACGCGTCTTCACCCGATCACCCGCGGGGTCTCCAAACAGCTCCTCGGCGTGTACGACAAACCGATGGTCTACTACCCGATCAGCACGCTCATGCTGGCGGGCATCCGCGACATTCTGATCATCACCACGCCCGAAGACCAGCCGAGCTTCATACGCCTGCTCGGCGACGGCTCCCGCTTCGGCGTGAACTTCACTTACGCCGTCCAGCCGAAACCCGAAGGGCTCGCGCAGGCGTTCCTGATCGGCGAGGAATTCATCGGCAGCGATCGCGTGGCGCTCGTCCTCGGCGACAACATCTTCTACGGCGCCAAGCTCAGCAAACTGTTGCGAAACGCTGCGGACCGCGAGATCGGCGCAACAGTGTTCGGCTATCACGTCTGCGATCCGGAACGCTTTGGCGTCGTCGAGTTCGATTCCGAGGGCAAGGCGATCTCCATCGAGGAGAAGCCCGCCCATCCGAAATCGAACTACGCCGTCACCGGGCTGTATTTCTACGACAACGACGTTGTCTCTATCGCAAAGAACATCAAGCCGTCCGCACGCGGCGAGCTCGAAATCACCGCCGTCAACAACGAATATCTCCGGCGCGGCCAGCTCCACGTGGAAATATTCAAACGCGGCTACGCCTGGCTCGACACAGGCACGCACGACAGCATGCTCGACGCCGCCAACTTCATCCGCACGGTCGAGACGCGCCAGGGGCTCCAGATCGCCTGCCTTCAGGAAATCGCATACGAAAACGGCTGGATGACGAAGGACGACATCCGCGAAAGCGTCAAGGACATGCTCAAAACCGAATACGGACAATACCTGATGAGAATGATGAGGAAATGACTGTTTGTAATCAGAAGAATAAATATGAGATCATCGTATAGTAGAAGATTCTGATCAAAAAGATATTGCCCCACAAAACAGGTACACGCATAAACACATGGTTTTTTAATCAAATAAGTACATAGTCTACAAACAACGCATTGCAAGAATATCCGTAGAAAAAAGTTATAAAAAAACGGATACAATAAAGAATAAAATGAGAATAGCTATTATATCAAGACACTCAATCCCAAATTACGGCTCACTCTTTCAAGCATATGCTCTGCAAATAGTAATAGAGAAATTAGGGTATGATGCGATTCATATAGATTACACGCCATATAGTGAGCAAGGTGCACGAAAAGCCATTACAACTGTAAACAGATGTAGATGGAATAAAAATCTAGCGACAAAAGCGCTTTACATTCTTTATCAAATACCAAGCTGTTGTCTCTGCTTTAAGAGATTTACTAAATACCGCCATAGATTACTTCACCAAACATCAATTCATTATTCGAGCAAAGAAGATTTGTTATCCAATCCTCCACAAGCGGAAATCTTTGTAACGGGAAGCGATCAGGTATGGAACATTATTGCAGATGGAAAAATGGATGAAAACTATTATCTAGGATTTCTTCCGAATGAATCATACCGAATATCGTATGCTGCGAGTTTTGGAACGGAAAAATTCAACTGTGAAGACGAAGCTCATTATAAAGAGCTCTTAAAAAAATATAGATACATTTCAGTTCGGGAAGATTCTGGTATCAACATCCTTAACGAATTCGGTTTGGATGGAACACATGTGTTGGATCCAACATTGTTGGCAGGGAAAGAAATATGGGAGCAAATGGCAAATCCGAAAAGAATTATTGAAAAAAAATACATATTGATATACCAACTAAAACCGAACAAAGAGTTTGATTCATTTGCAAAGCATTTAGCTGTAACAAAAGGATATAGTCTAATTAGAGTATCCACTATGCTATCTCAAATTACAATGAAAGGCAGGTTTTACTACATGCCAACACCAACGAATTTTCTTTCATTGTTCCGAGATGCAGAATATATATTAACAGATTCCTTTCATGGAACATGCATTTCACTTTTATTTGAAAAACAATTTGCAGAAGTACTCCCGGGAATATATAATTCTAGAAACATAAGTTTATTACGCGCTCTTCAACTAGAAAAGCGCATTTTATACGACATGAAGGACATTAGTATAATTGATGACAAAATAGACTACAATAAAACAAAGAAAATATTAGAAGGACAAAGAAACAAATCAATGGACTTCTTAAAAAAAGCCATTGAAGGCTTTTTTACATCGCCAATAAAAAATGGAGATGCAACGAACCAATGAAATCTGTGTGTAAAGAAAACGTATGCACCGGATGCGGTGCATGCTTAATCATGTGCCCGAAAGCGGCAATAGAAATAGAAGATTCTTTTTGTTTTGTAAAAACAATAATTGACGAAAAAAAATGTATAAAATGCGGAATTTGCACAAAAGTATGTCAAGCTCATCATAGTGAAAAATTAAATAAACCAATACGCTGGTATCAAGGTTGGGCTGAAGATGAAACGATGCGCCTATCAGCCTCATCTGGAGGCATCGCATCTGCCATGACTAGTTATTTCATGAACTCTGGCGGATATGTATATAGTTGTATGTTTAATAATGGGGTCTTTGTGTTTGGACTGGTTTCCATGCACAATTTTGATTTGATTAAAGGATCTAAATATGTAAAATCAACCCCAAAAAATGTCTACAAGGACATTATCCAACATGTTAAAAATGGAAAACGAGTCTTGTTTATAGGGTTGCCCTGTCAAGTTGCAGCAATCAAGTTGCTAGTTGGAGACGCCCCGAACTTATATACAATTGACTTAATATGCCATGGGACTCCATCAGTAAGGCTTTTTAACTTTTTTTTGGAACAGAATAAAATTCAGATTTCTAACGTTCATAACATCGTTTTTCGAAAAAACGGACATTTTGGAATTTGGATCAACAATAAACCTGTCACTACCCCAAACACTTTAGATTGTTATTTAATAGCGTTTTTAAAGTCACTTTCATATACGGAGAATTGCTACAACTGCACTTATGCAAGACTTGAACGATGTTCAGATTTAACTTTAGGAGATTCTTGGGGCACAGAGTATAAAAATGAATTAAAAAAGGGTATTTCCCTGATATTAGTACAAACCTCCAAGGGAGAGGATTTGATCAATGGAGCAAACATCCATCTCTTAGATGTCAATATAAATAATGCAATAGCAAATAATGCGCAATTAAAAGAGCCATCCACAAAGCCTCCAAAGCGAGATTTCTTTTTTTCGCAAATCACAAAAGGAAAATCATTTAATTTAACAATATGGAAAATCTATTGCTTTATATGTCTTAAGCAGTTCATAAAAGGTCTTTTAATCAAATACTATATTGTCGGGAAAAAGATATTCTTATCTTTGCCACATGGAACCAAATGACTTATTTGCATTAGTGTTCTCAAAAAATGTGGATAACATTAATAAAATCGCGATTATTTTTTTTAATTTTTAAATATAAAACAACCAAATGATTGAGAATGTCTAAAACCATCTACGTTACTTCGCCGTCGCTCCCATCGTTGGACGACTTCATCCAGTATCTGAGGAAGATTTGGGACAACAAATGGCTCACGAACAACGGCGAGTTTCATAAGCAGTTCGAGGCGGAACTCGCCGAATATCTCGGTGTCAAATATGTCTCTCTGTTCACCAACGGCATGATCGCGCTGCAGGTCGGACTTCAGGCGCTCCGCATTACGGGCGAAGTCATCACGACGCCCTTCACGTTCGTTGCCACGACGCATGCGATCCACTGGAACGGCTGCAAGCCGGTCTTCTGCGACATCGAACCGGAGACCTACACGATGGATCCGGACAAGGTCGAATCGCTGATCACGCCAAAAACGACCGCGCTGATGCCGGTCCATGTCTACGGCAACCCGTGCGACAACGAAAAACTTCAGAAAATCGCCGATACGTATGGACTGAAGCTGTTCTACGACGCCGCGCACGTCTTCGGGGTGCGCAAGGACGGCGTGTCCGTATGCAACTGGGGCGACCTCTCCATGCTGAGCTTCCACGCGACGAAGGTATTCAATACGTTCGAGGGCGGCGCGCTCGTCTCGAACGATGAAACGATGAAAAAGCGCATCGACTTCCTGAAGAACTTCGGTTTTGCCAATGAAATCACGGTCGTCGCGCCGGGCAGCAACGGCAAGATGGACGAATTCCGCGCGGCATACGGCTTATTGCAGCTGAAGATTGTGGATGGCGAGATCGCGAAACGGCAGAAAGTCGCACAGCATTACCGCGAGGCGCTGAAGGACGTTCCCGGGATTTCCATGCTGTACGATATCCCCGGCGTCAAGCACAACTACGCGTATTTTCCAATCCGCATCAATGCAAAGAGATACGGCATGACCCGTGATGAGCTGTACGACAAGCTCAAAGCGAACAACATCATGTCCCGCCGGTACTTCTATCCGCTCTGCAGCGATTTCCCGACCTACCGCGGCCTGCCCAGCGCCACGGCGGACAATCTCCCCGTCGCCACTCAGGTCGCGCAGGAAATCCTCTGCCTGCCGATGTTCGCCAGCCTCACGAAAGAAGAACAAGCCGCTATCGTCGAAACCATACGTTAACGATCTGAAAAAAGCGATAAAGACATGAAAAAACTAATGATTTTGGGCGGCTCAAGATACGCTCTGCCCGTGATCAAAGCCGCTCACGAACTGGGGCTCTATGTGATTACCGCGGATTATCTGCCAGATAATATCGCCCACAAGTTTTCGGACGAATACTGCAACGTCAGCATTACGGATTTTGATGCGACTCTTCGTGCAGCCCAAGAAAAAAAAATAAACGGCATTATTTCTTTTGCCTGCGATCCCGGGGTTGTCACGGCTGCCTATGTCGCAGAAAAGATGGGGCTCCCATCTGTCGGATCTTATGAAGCCGTGTCAATTCTCCAGAACAAGAACCGTTTCCGGAGCTTTTTGACCCAAAACGGTTTTAATGTTCCTACAGCGAAAGGATACAATGATGCGGAAACAGCAATAAAAGATGTTAATCTGTTTCACTGGCCCGTCATTGTGAAACCGACCGATTCCGCCGGAAGTAAAGGGGTAAACCGTGTCGATTCGCCTGCGGATTTAAGAAAAGCAATTGAAGTCGCCCTCTCTTATTCGCGAGGCAAAGAATTTATAATTGAAGATTTTATTGAACAAAAGGGCTTTTCTTCGGATACAGACAGCTTCTCTGTCAATGGCGAGCTGAAATTCGTTTCTTTTAACTCGCAGCGATTTGATTTGAACGCGGAGAATCCCTATACGCCAGCGGCCTACAGCTGGCCTTCTTCCATGACAAAGGAGCATCAGCAGGAGCTTGCATCCGAAATACAGCGGCTGATCCGGCTTCTTGGGTTAGGAACGTCCATTTACAACATTGAAACCCGCGAAGGCAAAGATGGGAAGGCGTACATCATGGAGTGTTCGCCCCGTGGCGGGGGAAATCGTTTGGCGGAATGCCTGGAATATGCCACAGGTGTGAAACTTGTTGAGGGGGCTGTCCGGGCGGCTGTTGGATTGCCTGTGACGGGAATTGAACAGAAACCCTATAACGGATGTTGGGCGGAAGTGATCCTGCACAGCGACAAACCGGGAACTTTTGACAAGCTTTGGATCGATGAGTCGATCAGAGATGCCGTCTTCGAACGGGATCTCTGGATTGAATCCGGCACAAAGATTGGCGGATTCCGAGCGGCAAACGAGGCGATCGGAACTTTAGTCCTGAGATTTGAGACGGATGAGATCCTTCAAAACGTTATGGCAAACATTTCCCAATATGTAAAGGTCGTCCTTCGCTGAGAGAAAGTTTGATCATGAAAGAAATCGGTGGATATTTCGAACTGGAAACGAATCGTTTTGAGGAGTATCACAAAGATGCGCTCAAACTGAATTCCGGCTCCGCCTGCCTGAAACAGATCATTAGGACTTTTCACGTAAAAAAACTCCATGTTCCTGATTACACCTGCCCTGTCGTATGGAAATCCCTCTGGGATGAAAACTGCGAATGCGTTTTTTATAAGGTCTGCCCCAATTTCCTGCCGCAGCAGGATTTCAAAAAAGATGATTATATCCTCTACAACAACTATTTCGGGATTAACGGACGCAATGTCCGCATCATGGAGAGGCAATACCGGAACCTGATTATAGACAATGCTCAGGCCTTTTATTCTACAAATGATGCATTAGCGTCGTTTAACAGTGCGAGGAAGTTTTTCGGCGTTCCTGACGGGGGCTATCTTTATTGCAGAGACGAGGTGAAACTGCCGGATGCAGTCTCGGAATCCTGGAACAAATGCACGGCCTTGCTGAAACGATGCGAGCGTCCTGCCTCTGAAGGATATGCGGACTTCAAGGAATCGGAGCACATGATCGCGGAAGAGCCGGTCGCGAGGATGTCAAAACTGACGGAACGTCTGCTTTGCAATATTGATTATGATGCCGTCAAGAAAAAAAGAATTGAGAACTACCATTTCCTTCATAAGCAATTAGGCAAATACAATCAGATTAACGCGGACTTGTGGGAAGATGATGTTCCGATGGTCTATCCATTCCTCACGGATAAAGTCGGTTTGCGGGAAAAATTGATTGCAAACAAAATCTATGTCGCCACTTACTGGCCGGGAGTTTCTCCCAACAAACTAATAGACATTATTCCACTTCCAATAGACCAAAGATATTCAGCCAATGCAATTGAGAACGTCCTAACCGTGATTTCCTCGTCAACTCTTTCATAATAACCAATAAAAAATGGAAACCAAGATGACTATAACAGAACAGATTATAAAAAGGCTTGAAAAACTAGAAATAAGTACTGAAGAGATAAGCGACATATTAGGAAAAACAGGTGCAATCAAAGGAATGTGTCCGATTAATAGTGGAATATATCTTGTAGGGGAAATCCAATATGTTTGCGCATACAATAACAGCAACTGGCCTGTGCATGAACAGATTCGTGAGCTGCACGAAGGGAAGATATGTTTTGTTGATACATGTTTTGTTGATGACTATGCTATTTTCGGTGAGCTTGTTTCAAATTTTATTATAAAGAACAAAAAAGCAAAAGGAATCATTGTTAATGGTTTGATAAGAGATATAAACGGCATAAAGAAGAATGCTTTTCCCGTTTGGAGTAAAGGGATTACCCCAGTAGGCTGTTTTAATGTTCAGGTTAATTTGAATCCGGAAATAAGACGTCATATTGAAACTAACAGATTGTTTTACGAGGGAAGCATAGCTGTCTGTGATGATAGTGGTGTCGTCATTATTCCCAAGAATAAAATAAATGAAGATTTTATCAACAAAATTGATTTTATGAGAAAACAAGAAGATATATGGTTCGATTGCATCGTAAACAAACAATGGACAACCTATGATACGGTTTGTATAAAAAAATATTTGGAGAATTCAAAATGAAATATCTTTTAGTAATTGGAGGTGGCGACAACCAAATCCCGATTATAAATGCCGCCAAGAAACTGGGGTGTTATGTCTATGTTGTAACAATACCAGGCAAATATCCTGGAATTGATTTAGCTGATGAATGGATTAATTTAAGCATATTTGAAAAAGATGCAATTGTTGAGATGTTCAATGGAGGAAGAAAAAAGATTGATGGAGTTATTTCCGATCAATCCGACATGGCTGCTCCTATTGTAGCATATATTGCGGAAAAACTGAATTTGCCGAACTGGGGCTATAAAAATGCACTGTACTTTACTGATAAGGTTCTAATGCGGAATTTGATAGAGCAAATAGGTCTTCCAGTTCCTCAGAACAGAAAAGTGAATTCAATAGAAGAGGCGGAAAAAGCCTCCCAAACAATTGGTTTCCCTGTTGTAATAAAACCAACGAACTCTTTTTCGAGTAAAGGCATAACATTTGTCAAGAAACAGAATGAAGTAAAAGACGCATATAAGTTGGCATATGATTCATCCCGCACACATGAGGTCGTTGTTGAAAAATACATACAGGGCAAACAGTATTTCTCACAAGGCTTCGTTTCGAATTACAAACTGAACATGTATGCATTCTCTGATCGGTATTATTATAATTTAGATAATTGTTTTATTCCCTACACAAATGCATTCCCGGCAAGAATTGACAAGGTTCTTGAGAATCGCATGACTGACAGTTTCAGAAAAATAATCGATACTCTTCGTCCGAAATTCGGTCATGTGTGGGCGGAATGGATTTACGATGAGATATTTGATGAACTGTACATTGTTGAAATAGCAATTCGAGGTGGAGGAGCACACGTAACCACGGATTTATTACCTTTGGCTTATGGTGTCGATACGCAACCACTTTTAGTCCGTGAGGCATTGGGAGAAGACACTCATTTTTACGATTATAAGGATTTCAAACGAAATGCAGCGGCCTTCTACAGTTTTTTGTTGCCTGAAGGCGTAATACAGTCAATCAATGGACTTGAAGAAGCATTAAAAATTCCTGGAGTTGTATGTGCCGAATACAAACCAATGAAAGTTGGAGACCACACGGAAAAGATAATGAACAAAAATTCAAGATATGGATTGATCGTAATCAAGGGGAATAATCGTGATGAACTTGATAGAATCTGGCAACAGTTAAAGAACACAATCAACATATCCGTTATAACGGAAAATGGACTTAAAAATGCCATATGGGATTGATTTTATGCACATTTCAAACAAACAAATCGAACAGGCACAAACAAACGAACAAATAACACATTTTGTTGTAACTGGAGGCTCAGGTCTCTTGGGGCGACATATCGTAAAACGACTTTCCTCAGTCTCAACGGCGAAAGAGGTTATTGCTGTGGTCTCGCAAGAAAGAATAGGATTTGCAAAAGATTTGTTTGATGGATTAGACAATATAACAGTTCTATCAAAGGATTACTTGTTTAACAATTTGTCATTAGAAAATGCATGTGTTATTCATACTGCTTTTACGAGGAATAATACAGACGGATACGAAATCAGTAAATCTCTACAGTACTGTTATAGTTTATTCAGAAAGTGTAAATCGGAAAATGTCAAAGCTGTTATAAATTTTTCATCAAGATCGGTTTATAAGGAACCTGCACCGGGGAAACTTAACGATGAAAGCTCTGAGTTGAACTTATGTGGCTTGATTTCTGTTGCAAAATATGCATCGGAATTGCTTTTATTGTCAACCTTTGAAAACACAATGATTAAACACACAAGTCTCAGAATCGCCTCTGTGAATGAATTAAAAACTGATAACAATATGATTCGTCCATTAAACGTTTTTGTTGACTGTGTTATGAACAATAAACCAATTAAGGTATATAATGGCAATCAAATAATGTCCTTTATTGATCCAAGGGATGTAGCCTCTGCTGTTATGTTGTTGTGCGGCACAGATAAGGAATGGAAAACATTATACAATATCGGTCCGAACCAGGATTGTACTTGCAAACTTATAGAAATGGCAGAAAAAGTTGTTGACATAGGCGTTCGTCTTGGCTATCCAAGAGTTGAAATAGATATTGTTCCTAAAGACATTGTACAAACTGCTGGCCTTGATACAGAAAGGTTTAAGAAGGACTTCGGCTTTGTCCCTCAATATTCTCTTGATAGCATGATTGAGTCGCTTTTTGCCATGAAAGGACACGCAAATGACTGAATATCAAAAGGTTAATTTATATCTTCGAAAACTCCAAATAAAATACTCTTCAATGTATTATACACTTCCTGATACTTACCAAGAAAAGAATGATGCATATAGCAAGGCATTTAAAACGGGCAAGAGTTTTATTGTAGGGTATGATACTTTCATTTACAGAACACATGGATTGGAAGGGAAACTCTTGATAGGAGATAATGTCACGATTTCAGATCACTGCACCATTGACTATTCTGGAGAACTAATTATCGAAGACAATGTCGTCATATCTGAATCTGTTAAAATATTCTCTCACGACCACCAACCATACATGCTTACCCACAAAATTCCCAATAATGCAATAGTCAAAAAAACACATATCCGCAACAATGCATGGATTGGGGCGGGAAGTATTATACTCGCAGGGGTCGTTATAGGGCAATATAGTGTAATTGGTGCTGGTTCTGTTGTTACACATGATGTCCCGGACAATTCTATTTTTGCTGGCAATCCTGCAAAAAGAATTGCTGACCTGAATTGCGAAGTCATACAACCTCCAAAAAAGAGCACAGACTAGCACTCCTTAAAACTTGGAACTGATACGACTGTTGCTTACTGTACAATTGTGAATCACGGTTCAATCAATTACCGTTCGCAATATTAATAACAGCACCATTGGAGATTATTTCTATTACAGGAATCAATTGGAAATGATATTTGGATTGCTGCGGGAGCAATTGTTCTCCATAAACTTAAAATATGAGATGGTGCTGTTATTGAAGTAGGAAGCGTTGTTACTAAAGATGTTCTTCCCTATGGTATTTATGTCGGGGTTCATGGAAAAATAATTAAGTTCCGTTTTGCGCCCTCCGCTCATTGAGCGTTTGCAAAAAAGCATGGTGGGATTTGCCGAAATCGATATTGAAAGAAATTGCGCCTATTTTTAATCAAGAATGATGTAACCGAAGATAATTTGTCATTACTCGATGATCTTATTATAATTCAAAAGAGCAGTTTGTAATGTCTATCAAAGACAAAGTCGTTTCAGGTATTTTTTGGCAGGGACTTGAAAGGATTGGCAGTTACGGAATAGGCTTTATTGTTTCAGTCATTTTGGCGAGAAAGCTGTCTCCTGAGGAATTCGGCGTTATCGCCATCATGATGGTGTTTATAACGCTGTCCAACGTCTTCATCGATTCCGGTTTCAGCACAGCGCTCATTCAAAAAAAGGATATGGAGCAGGCGGACTGCTGCAGTGTTTTTTATATCAACATCGTGATGAGTCTTGTCCTATACGGGATTCTTTATCTGGCATCACCATTGATTGCAGAATTCTACGAAACAGAGGAGTTGACTTTATACCTTCACGTTTTCTCTCTGATACTAATTATACGGTCGTTTTCTTTGGTTCAGAACGCACTGCTGCGGAAAAGGATGCTGTTCCATCTCAGTTTCCGCATCAGCTGGATCGCCTTGATTGTATCGGGCACCGTGGGCATTATCATGGCGTATTCTGGATGTGGAGTATGGTCCCTGATCGCGCAGCAACTGACCAATGCTGTTGTCACTGTGCTTATGCAATGGTTCTGGGTCAAATGGCGCCCGGAATGGCTGTTTGATTGGGAAAGGACGAAAGCGCTGTTCAACTTCGGCTGGAAAATGCTTTGTTCCCACTTCCTTGATACATTATACAATGACATCTATTCGCTCATCATCGGGAAAATCGCAGACTTGGAAGTGCTTTCGTATTATGATCGCGGGAAACAGTACCCTCAGTATGGAATGAATATCATCAATTCTACGATCGGAGCGGTTTTGCTTCCGGCATTTACAGAGCTTCAAGATGACCGAAAAAAGATGAAAAAGCTTGCCGTCAGAGGGTTAAAAAGTATTATGTTTATTGTCACCCCGGCATTGGCGTTCCTTTTTGTTTTTGCCGACTCGATCACGATCCTGTTGTTGACCGAAAAATGGCTTCCAAGCGTTGTTTTCATACGTCTATGCTGCATCACATTCTTTTTTTGGCCGTTTCATACAACAAATCTCCAAATCATTACGGCGTGCGGGCGCAGCGATGTCATTTTGATCCTTGAATCCATAAAAAAAATACAGGGAATTCTTGTAATTGCAATTACTTATCGATTCGGGGTTGTGACAATGGTAGCGGCCGGCACAGTCATGGGGCTTGTCGGAATGATTGAAAATGCCTGGTATAACAGATATTTGATTGATTATGCTCCATGGCAACAGCTTTGGGACAATGCACCTGTCGCAGCAATAACAGTTTTGGTTTCTGCGACAAGTTATTTCGTCACGATTCCGATTTGCAATATCTGGTTAAAACTTGTCACTGGATCATTTGTTTTTGGAGCGTTGTACCTTGTTTTTACATTCTTTACACATACTTTCCCACAAGAAATAGAACAGCTGATACGAAAAAATGTTTTTAAGAGGGCATAATGGAACCGATCGTTCTCCCTAGAATTTCAGAGCAGAAGCCATTGGTCTCAGTCGTTTCGTTTACATACAATCATGAACCGTACATCAGAGACTGCCTGGAAGGCTTTTTGATGCAAAAAACTAGCTTTCCTGTAGAAGTGATCATCCATGATGATGCATCAACGGATCAGACGGCTGACATTCTTCGAGAGTATTACAACAAACGGCCCGATCTCTTCCACGTGATTATAGAAAGAGATAATCAATACTCGCAACACAAGAGTATCAGTAGTCAGTTATATGAACTGGCTCAGGGGAAATATATTGCACTCTGCGAGGGGGATGACTATTGGATTGATCCGAATAAACTTCAAAGACAGTTCGATTTCATGGAGGCTCATACAGGTTTTACCGTTTGCGGAACCCGGAATTTGATTATGTTTCAAGAAACAAACAAATTAAGAAGAAGAAGAAGAAGAAGAGGAAGAGAAATAATAACTCTTGGAACTGTCATGTCGGGGAATCCTTTCACAACTTGCACGACATTTCTTGACAAGAAAACGGTTCAGAAATGGGGGAAGATTTCATCGAATTTCGATAAAACGAAATGGAAAATGGGGGATCTTCCCTTATTCATTTATTGTATGACACAGGGTAAGGGCTACATAATGTCGCATACAACCTCTTGTTACAGAGTTCTCTCAATTTCAGCCTCGCATGGAGATCGAATCAAAAGGCTTTCTTTTGCCGACAGCGGGATTCATATTAGATTGGCATTAATCAAAGAGTTAAATCTCCCCTTTTCATCAGATCAAATCATAAAACAATGGGCTTGGAGACGAGTCAAAAAAGCTCTTGTTTGGAAAGATTTTGACTCGCCATACAAACTAAAATATTATTGGAAGATTTATTGGAAAAAAGGTTTTATTTACACAAGACCTATTTGCTTTTTTTTAATGTTTATATTTGCATATACATTAAGTCTTTTTTTCAGCCACACAAAAAAATAGTTCTTCAGCATCGCGAAATGTTTATCTTTCATTATAAGGAGCGCTTCCTGAATCATATGTGTCTGTCGGAAAAACAACTGGAATACAATAAACAACAAGAACCACATGACAGATACTGAATTGGCATGGGAAACTCCAATGATCATATTGTTGCCTCCGCAAATGGCATACATGCGGTTACACGGGGGATTCTCTATGCAGATAATCCCTGTTGCCGACACAGTTGCAAAAATCCTAAAATCAACCGGATTAATGGAACCCCATAATCGGTTCAATTTGTTTTAGGAAAGAAACTTATTCCTTGCATTTTTTTCTGCTAAAACCTTGCTTGCACCGGAATCCTTTCTGAAACCATTTCCGCGCAAAAAACTTCGTGCTTAAATAAAAATGGAAATCGTCTTTAGTCGTTTTGGAAGTTGCGTGCTTTACAGCGCAACGATTGCCCTTTCATTTCTATTTTCAAAGATTTATTATAACTTACGCAAAAAGAGCCTGTTTGTTCATGTCATTCTTATTATAGCAATTGTTTCTCCTCTCAGCTTTTTGTTTGCTTTTAGAGCTTCAAGCGTTGGAACAGATTATCATAATTACTATGCTATTGGAAAAAGTTTTCTCTCCGGCTCATTATTGTTTTCAGACATAAAATACATTCAAGGAGAAAGCACCTTTTTCCTAATCGTTTATCTTCTCTCGAAAATATCATTCAACTCAATTCCCCTTTTATTCTTTTTATTAACCTTTTTAATGTATCTGATAGCGTTTTTAGGAATTAATACGCTAAAGGATACTATTGATTGTTCTTGTGCATGGTTGTTTTATCTGTGTGTGTACTATTTGTTTTCATACAACATATTGCGTCAAGCATTCAGCATTTCGGTTGTTTTCTTTTCAATCAAGTATTTTTTTACGCAAGAAGCGGTAAAGTGTTTTATTGTAATACTAATAGCCTCGCTTATTCATAAATCATCTTGCATTTTATTGATGCTTTTGATTGTTTTCAATCAAAAAGACATGATAACAAGTCTATTTCTTTTTTCAATCTTATTTGTCTTCTTTGTTGTTTTTTTCCCATTTTTCTCGCGTGTTATGAGTTATGATATTTATTTGACAAGCAAGGGGAGCATTAAATATTTCGTTCAGACACTATTTCTTTTTATCCCATATATAATATATTATTCTATCAACGAACGCGAAACAAGAACTAGATTAATTGGTTTTCACAGTATTGCATTCTGCCTTTTGGTGTCGCTTTCCTGGTATTTTTCTGAAGTTGCTGTAAGAATGCTCATAGCTTCATATCTCTTTATTATTATCATTGCTTCAAGACCATCAAAAATGCATTCTCATTTTTTTGCGCTATATTCTTATCTATATTTTATAGTATATCAATTTGTTTATATTTATCTATTGCACACGACATGTGAAGTGATTCCCTATATTTTTGTATATGAATAGATATTTCCATCCGGCGAGACAGATCGGGATGCAACGTTTGCATTTGACATGGAACTTAGTGCAAGAAGAATAGAACACTGCAAGTGCATATGTTATGTCAACTTGTCACATTTTTGCATATTCGCCCCCCAAAAAAACACTATAAAATGAAAATCATTCAAATCAATGTAACAGCAAATAGTTGCTCGACGGGGCGAATTGCAGAAGGAATTGGGCTCAAAGCTCAAAAAGCCGGGTTTGACTCTTGGATTGCATATGGCAGATGGGCCAACAATTCATCATCGCATTTAATCCGAATTGGAACAAAAATCGATTATCTGGAACATGGCATCGAGACTCGTCTGTTTGACAACCATGGCCTTGCATCAAGACGTGCAACAGGTTCTTTTTTAAAAAAAATTGACACGATCAAACCGGACATTATTCACCTCCATAACATTCACGGTTATTATCTGAATTATAAACTCTTATTTCAATACATCCGAAAAAAGGGCATTCCAGTCGTTTGGACACTTCATGACTGTTGGGCTTTTACTGGTCACTGTTCGCATTTCTCTTTCTGCAGATGTGAAAAATGGAGATCGGGATGCTTTTCCTGTTCCCAAAAACGTTCTTATCCTTTGAGTTTATTTCTTGACAGGAGCAAAAATAATTATGAGGACAAGAAAAAGAACTTCACATCTATTTCGAATTTGACTATTGTTTCCGTATCAGAATGGCTTGAGAATCTTGTTTCTCAATCCTTTCTTGGCGGGAGCAATCATGTGGTAATTCATAATGGCATTGATACCGCTATGTTTTCTCCCGCATCCCAAAGCAATGAAATCAGATTAAAACATGGAATCCGGCAAAATGAAATGATGCTTCTCGGTGTCGCAGGAGTCTGGGATAAACGAAAAGGGCTACATGATTTTATCGAATTGAGCAAACATCTCCCTCCGCAACAAAAAATCGTTCTTGTCGGCCTGACGGGGAAACAAATCAAAACGCTTCCAAAAACGATTATCGGCATAGAACGGACCGAATCAACAAAACAACTTTCAGAGTATTATTCTGCAGCAAATCTTTTTCTGAACTTGACTTATGAAGACAATTATCCAACAACAAATCTTGAAGCTATTTCATGCGGAACTCCATGCTTGACCTACAAGACGGGTGGCAGCCCAGAATCTATAACCGCAGAAACAGGTTTTATTGTTTCTCAAGGAAACTTGGAATCCGTTCAACAATGTATCAACACAGTTCAAAAGAACGGGAAAGAATCATATTCCTCCGCATGTCGCAAATACTCTTTAGCACATTTTCGTCAGGAAGATTGCTTTAACAATTATATTAAAATATATGAGGCTCTTTTAAAAAAACAATAACTCCAAATGCTTTTGTAACATGTTATTTTTTCGGCAGGTTTTATAATAGTCTTTCCTTCAGGATCATTGTATAAAAATACAGCAAACCACTCTTGTTTATATGTTATTTTTCTCTCTCTTTGACAAGTCTGTTTTCTAACTCTTTTTTGGAGACATTTATTATCCATGTCCAGCGTTTTCGTTTCCGGTTGCTATGACATGCTTCACAGCGGACATGTCGCGTTCTTTGAGGAAGCAGCATCCTATGGCGATCTGTATGTCGGAATTGGTTCGGACCAAACGATTTGGGATTTAAAAGGGCGGAGAACGATTAACAACGAACGGGAACGGCTTTTCATGGTGAAGTCGATTCGCTACGTGAAGGATGCGTGGATCAATTCGGGCAGCGGGATCATGGATTTCGAGAAGGAAGTCCGTGAGTTCAAGCCGGACATTTTCTTTGTGAATTCCGATGGATATACGCCGGAGAAAGAGGCGTTCTGCAAGGAACTCGGGATCAAGCTCGTCGTCAGCAAACGAATTCCGGGAGAAGGGTTGCCCGCGAGATCCACGACGGCGCTCCGGCAGGAATGCCGCATTCCCTATCGGGTGGAGCTGTGCGGCGGCTGGCTGGACCAGCCGAGTGTGAATTCGTTGGTTCCAGGCCCTGTGATTGTCATGTCGATTGAACCGACGATTGAGTTCAATGACAAAAGCGGCATGGCGACGAGTTCTCGCAAGAAAGCGATAGAGCTTTGGCAAACGCAAATACCGGTCGGCAATCGGGAACAGCTGGCGAAACTGATATTCTGCGTTGAGAATCCACCCGGAACCAAGACGGTCAGCGGATCGCAGGATCAGCTTGGCATTCTTTTGCCCGGATTGAACAAGCTCAATTACGATAACGGCTACTGGCCGGTTTCGATCGAAAGCATTACGGACGATAAAACGCTGAGTTTTATTGCCGAACATCTCTATCTGCTCCAGCTCCCGCAACGCAAACAGAATTTCGATGTTCTAGCAAAAACAAATATCAATCCAGCGAGCGCACAGAAACTCGCCGACGCCACGGAACGCTGCTGGGCGGCAATGAAAGCGCATGATGCCAGGAACTGGGGGAAGGCCACGGCGGATTGCTTCGAAGCCCAGCTTGAGATGTATCCTGCGATGTCGACTCCGGAGGTTCAGGCGGCTATTGAACAATATCGCGACCAGGCTTATGGCTGGAAGCTTACCGGCGCAGGCGGCGGAGGCTATTTAATCCTGATATCCGATAGACCTATCAAAAATGCAATAAAAGTCATCCCTTGTCATTTAGACAATTAATCTTTCAAATACAGGATTTCAAAACAATGAAACGCGCATTAATCACCGGAATCACAGGGCAGGACGGCTCCTACCTGACCGAACTGCTTCTCGAGAAAGGCTATGAAGTCCATGGCATCATTCGACGCGCCAGCACATTCAACACCAAAAGAATCGATCATCTTTACAACGATCCGCACCTTGACAATGTCCGTCTGTTTCTCCATTACGGCGACCTGACGGATGGAACAAATATCGCACGGATTATTGAAAAGTATCAGCCGGAAGAGATTTACAATCTCGGCGCCCAGAGTCACGTTCAGGTCAGCTTCGAAGCTCCGGAGTATTCCGCTGACACGGACGCGCTCGGCGTACTGCGACTTCTGGACGCAATCAAAGACAGCAAGGTCAAGACGCGTTTCTATCAGGCATCGACATCCGAACTGTTCGGAAAAGTGCAGGAAGTTCCTCAGTCCGAGACGACTCCGTTCTATCCGCGCAGCCCCTATGCAGTCGCGAAACAGTATGGTTTCTGGATCACGAAAAACTACCGCGAAGCCTACGGACTCCACGCCAGCAACGGCATCCTGTTCAATCACGAGTCGCCCCGTCGTGGCGAGACTTTCGTCACGCGGAAAATCACGATGGCGGTCGCGCGCATCCACCGCGGTTTGCAGGACTGCCTCTACATGGGCAACATCGATTCCCTGCGCGACTGGGGCTACGCAAAGGATTACGTCCGCATGATGTGGATGATGCTCCAGCAGGATCAGCCCGACGATTACGTGGTCGCGACCGGGGAGATGCACTCCGTCCGCGAGTTCATTGAAAAATCGTTCGGGCATCTCGGACACACGATCGTCTGGAAAGGCAAAGGCGTCGACGAGATCGGAATCGACAAGGATTCCAACAAGATCGTGGTGCGGATCGATCCGCGGTATTTCCGCCCGGCGGAGGTCGAACAGCTCCTCGGCAATCCGGCGAAAGCGAAACGCGTTCTCGGCTGGGAACCGAAGGTTAAATTCGAAGAACTTGTCAAACTGATGACCGAGGGCGACATCAGATTGCTTGACAATCCGAATTACGAAATCGGTTTCTGAGGTTTTGCGATATGATAGATAAAAATGCTAAAATCTTTATCTGCGGCCATCGCGGGATGGTCGGCAGCGCCTGCGTTCGCAAATTCGAAAAAGAAGGCTACGCCAACATCCTCAAACGGACGCACGCCGAGCTCGATCTCCGCAATCAGCAGGCGGTCAAGGAATTCTTCGATGCCGAGCAGCCGGACTATGTGATCCTCGCCGGCGCAAAAGTCGGCGGCATCATGGCGAACAAGACGCATTGCGCGGAATTCCTCCTGGAAAACCTCGAAATCCAGAATAACGTGATCATGCAGAGTTTCCTGCACAAAGTCAAGAAGTTCTGCTTCCTCGGCTCCAGTTGCATCTATCCGTGCCAGGCTCCGCAGCCGATCAAGGAGGAATACCTTCTGACCGGCCCGCTGGAACCGACCAACGAAGGATATGCCCTGGCGAAAATCTCCGGCTACAAACTCTGCCTTTACCTCAGCAAACAGTATGGCTGGGATACGATCAGCCTCATGCCCTGCAACCTCTACGGCACAAACGACACATACGACCTCGTCAACGGGCATGTCTTCCCGACCTTGATTCGGCGTTTTGTTGAAGCGACCAGAGAGAATCGGCCTGAAGAAGTCCTTTGGGGTACGGGCAAGCCGCTCCGTGAATTCCTGCACGTTGATGATGTGGCAAACGCAGTTTACTTCTTCATGCAGAACCGCAGCGAACCGGAGGTCATCAACATCGGCTACGGCTCCGATATTACAATCAAAGAACTTGCGGAAAAGATCGCCGCCGCCGCCGGATTCAAGGGAATAATCAGCTGGGATCCAACCAAGCCGGACGGAATGTACCGCAAACTCATGGATTCTTCCCGTGCGCATTCCCTCGGTTGGAGACCGGAAATCACACTGGACGAAGGAATAAGAAGAACAGTGGAAGAGTATCGGAGCGCATCAAAATAATAAGATAGCGTCTGTTTGAAAAAATGAATGTATTGCTTTTATATCATTTCTTTTATCCTGATACAGTCGTTTCTGCAAGAATCATGTCGGATTTGGCGGTTGAATTGGCCCAAAAGGGGCACTCAATCACCGTGTACACTTCAAACAGATTGATACGAAAAGACAATAAGCTATGCAAGCAGGAGGAATGGAATAAAGTATTAATCAGGCGTTTCTCCCGCACAGGTTTTTCGCAAAGCAATAACATTGGAAGAATAATCAACTCCATCTCGTTGCAGATCAATTGGATATGTCATTATTTTTTTGAAAGAAAAAAATATGATACGATTGTTGTTGGAACAGATCCTCAATTCGCCTGGATGATTTTTCCGTTTATAAAACTGATTAACCGCAAAGTGAAATTGATACACTGGTGCTTTGATCTTTTCCCGGAAGCAATTATAGCAAATAGTTCAATCTGCGTAAAAGCATTGGCTTCTTTAACGAAAATCTATGCGTTTTTGTGTTATCGGGCATGCGATATTATTGTTGATATCGGCGAATGCATGAGGAAAAGACTGAAAAAGTATAACAAAAACATCGATTGCTGCACATTGACGCCATGGGCGCTGAAAGAGCCGGATTCCATTCCGAAACCCGATGACAAGACAAGAGAAGAGCTTTTCGGGAAAGCAAAGATCGGATTGCTGTATTCAGGAACCGTAGGATATGCCCATAACATCAAACCATTTGTTGAATTGGCTCGGGAGTGCCGGGAAAAGGGAATCGATGCGGCGTTTTGTTTTGCGGGATATGGGAATTGTTATCATGAGCAAACATCCATTATCACAAATGAAGACACAAACATTAAGCTTGCAGGCTTCGCTTCAGAGGAAGAACTGGAAAAACGTCTGGCCGCAGCAGACATTCATTTAGTATCGCTTCGAGAAGGATGGGAAGGAATCGTCGTTCCATCAAAATTCTTTGGATCATTGGCGATGGGAAGACCTGTTATTTTCTCCGGCTCAGAGGATAGTGCAATCGCTCAATGGTGTAAAGAATACAGCGTCGGATTGCTTTTGGATAAAAACGCTGTACAATTCTTGACACAAACGGCAGATAATCCTTCATCCATCGAATCGCTAAAGGAAAATGCATTTAATACTTATCATAAGTTCTTTTCAAAAGACATAGTTTGCAATAACTGGAATGAACTTTTTCTATGAATTCTAGTTTGAACATCATTTTTAACATAACACATATTACCTCTTCCTCTAAAATAACACAAGGAGGCAAAAAATGAATAAGGAAAAGAAAAAAAACGATTTAATGAAAAACAACAGCATTTTGAAATCAGTTTTGTTTTTGCTTGTATCGTTATGCAGCTGGACAGCGCTCGGACAGAACACAACAGGAGTACAGAACACAAGCGAATCAAACGAAAAATTGCTTCAACAGTATATTCAATCGAAAGGCGCAGGCATTATAACCTTTGACGCATCAAACATCAAGCAGTTCTGGACAGAAAGATCCATTATAAGCAAAGATAATTCTTTCGATGTGCTTTTGACTTCAGATCAAAATGAGTTTAAGAGCAATCCGTTAAAACTCCAACTTGCAAATGTCAATGAGAGTCAGGATTGCAAAATTGAAATTATTGCAAGCACTAGCGATTTTGACTTTTCTGTCCTGAACAACAAATTAAAAACTATCTCAAGTTCTTCTTCAGAAGAAAAGTTTATGCACTATAGCATCAAATCTTCGACATTTCATTTGGAAGACACGAAAAATATCTCTTTTTTTATAACGTTTACTTCAAAAACGGAGATCGTTTCTATCAAGCATATCATTCTATCCTTTTTCCAGAACAAAGACAGTAGTTTTCTTGTGCATCCAGGACTCTTAAATATTATTGAAAATGATGACTATACTACAGATGCGACAAGCAAAAAGAAAGATGGTCTTGGACATTCCTTGACTGCTTCCGGAAAGTGGTTTGGGATTAGATCAAAAAAGAAAATAATCCTTGACGACAATGAATTAACAAATTCCGTAACGATAAAAAATATAGGAGAAAATCCTACAGACATTTATTTCGGATATATACCATATACAAAAAATGGACAAAATATTCATAATAGAAACAATCCGTACAAAGACACAAATACAATTCTTACTGTTGTATCGTCCGAAGCAAACAGCAACATAATAGTTGTCGATTCTTACCCGGAATGGGAAACAGGATGTTTTTTGGCATTAAATGCGAAAGAGGATATGTCTGATTTCCCGAACTTTAATTTCGTTGACGGAAAAATTACTGAAGTCAGAAAAATTGACGACACTCACACTGAAATTATCTTCGACAAACCAATCAAATCAAAATTAAAAACAGGAACAAAAGCCAGGATACATTCAAAACATGGATCAACATACCTTTACACTGATAAAAAAAGACTTGATCCGGGAGAAGAAGTCACTTTTTCATCAACAATCAAAAAAGATGAGGAATACATACAATATGGAACAAAAGCTTTTTCTAGAGGCACATATTATGTCATCCCCATAATTCTCTCTTATTCCGTCAACAAAGAAAAAGACAACAAGATTATCATTTCGGATTTTACTGTCTCATATTAAACAATGCAACGAGCAATCGCATTGACAGACAGATATTTTCAAATACAGCATCGACCTGATTCAACATGGAAGCATCCGAAACCAAAAAGAATTTCACATTGGTTTGTTTGTTTCTGCTATCTCTTTCTCTAAGGCTAATTAAGCTGATTTTGGATCCAGTTTTAACGAGAGATTCTGCCTTATACATAACACTTGCGAAAGAATGGGCGAACAATGGCTTCCTTCAAAACAACGAATACAATGTTCCTCTTTTGCCGATATATGCCATGAAGGAGGCAGATTGTTTTATAGAAAACACCGAAATCGCAGGAAGGAGCATTGCTCTTTTTTTGGGATCGCTAATTCCTGTCATTGGTTATGTTATATCAAAGAATCTCTTCAAGGACAAAAAGAAGGCTATAATATGCACATTGATTTTAATGCTTCACCCGAACCTTATTTCATATTCAACGCAACCGCTGAGGGAAAGCCCCTATTTGTTTTTTGAAGGTCTTATTCTATTAGCGCTAATAAAAGGAATCAAGAATCGCAAATATATATTTTGGCTGCTTAGCGGCGTATTGTCTGCTCTTGCTTTCTATTGCAGATTGGAGGCTCTAGAGTTCACATTAATAATTCCGCTGTTTATAGTCTATTTCATCCTAAATAAAGATATTTGCTTAAGAAAGGCATCCATTTTCATAAGCCTTTTCTATTTATCATTTTTCTTATCATTTTTCATGATTCCTTTCTTAACCGATATTAACATGTCTTTCGTTCTAAGAATTCTTGTTTATACTAAAGATGTTTTTTAAAATCGCTGAAAGCAGTTAGCCGGTCACGCATTTTCAGGTTCAACGCCCTGATCGTGTCTGTCAGCTTTCTGCCGCGTTCCTGTCGGAAGACGACTTTCAGAGTTTTCCGGCATTCGGGAGGAATTCGCAGACGGGATTTCTTTTCCAGTGTCATATCGCCCCGGAAGCCTGTGTTTCCATAGGCCCCACCTTGCTTTTCTCCTCGCTCACCTATTTTGGTCTTTCTGACCGTTTCACATAGTTTCAATCATGATGACAATTTTGATTTCCAACATTCCAAAAGCGGTCAATGAATTTGTCTTTCTATTTGGCATATTCGGATTCTTATTGCTTGTCAAAAGAAAGAAAAAGAACAACTGCGTACGTTTATTGATCTTTGCAACTATCATCATGATTTTTTTGCGTCTTGTTTTCCATATTCGATCATCAAGGTATGCCTCCGGTTTGATCCTTTTCTTTTCCATATATTCTTCAATTGCATTAAGTCTCTTTTTTAACAAAGGTTGGCTTGCAAAAATCGCACTATATTCCGTTGCGGCGTTATGGATATTATCATGGGGGATAAAGAATTATAATATTTGTTCTAACAATGCCAATTTAAAAAATCTGGCCGAAAAACATGAACAGTCAAACAGAAAAAACGATAGGTGCTTGTTATATATACACAAAGAAGAAGAATACAGAATGAAGCAAATGGAAAATAGGGATTATATGCTGGAAACTTATTCCAGCGCTCAATCTTTTTCAGATTTATATTCATATGTCAGCAGCTACAAAAAGGCCGATATTACAACTTTGTTTGATATGGTCGTCGACTCAAAAACAGCTGTTAACAAGCGTATTGATCATCACAACGCATGCAAACTCGTTTTATCATTTTTCTCTCAAAAGAACAAGAAGAAAAGGCATAATGTTTATAGGATTCAATCGGATGCGGAGGTAAAAGTTCTGTCCAGCAGCCAAATAATCGAACCAGATTCCGGCATTTTAATAAATGGAGATTTTGAAAGAATAGACTCACCTTCTGATTCATTCAAGAAACTCAAAGACAATATTTCATATTATTCTATATTCTTCGATCCTTCTGATTTAAGAATTACACCTTATAATGCTTATTTCTTTAACGATGAAACCCATACGCAATATTTGCCTTTTTACAGTTGCAGCGATATTGATCCTTTATCAGGAATTTATTCGGCTACAATTAAAATCAGAAGAGGGTATGGATATCTTTTCTTTACACAAAAATTTCAAAATGGATTATATCAATACTCTGTTCTCTTAAAAGCAACAAAAGGAACTCGTGTTTGCATGTTATATAAAACAAACAGAAATGGAAAATGGAACAGATTAATTCCTTTAGTTCATTTTGCAGTTCCCGATGGGAGAATTTATTCCATAACGAAGACATTTGAAGTAAACGATTTAATAAAACAAGACTATTTTGTTATCGCCTTCTGGGTCAATGGCGGCGAAGCCGTATTAGACAACTTTTCAATAAAAAGAATTTGATTCTCACAGTTTTTTTTGGACAATTCCGGGTAACGTACAGAAAACAATGCACTTTTTTGGAAGCAGGTCTTGAAAAAAAAGTCTGTTTCAACAGTAAATTATAATGTCTCCAAACGGTAGTGTGCAGAATTATGCGCACTACCGTTTTTTTAAAAACGGACGAGGAGTTGAGGCTCCGCCTCAAAGCCCCTGTTTGGAAA
>Ga0265298_10000853_pt1 | contig 45343 bp, 80 predicted proteins | sample AusTroGonzalo_MG_3_FD_193486 | JGI IMG/M metagenome (GOLD analysis project Ga0265298, IMG submission 193486) | Bovine rumen microbial communities from tropical cattle in Woodstock, Queensland, Australia - Gonzalo_01 | ecosystem: Host-associated > Mammals > Digestive system > Stomach > Rumen ...
ATTACACAAAAGAGCAAGACGGCCTGAAGCAGGATTGGACAGGCGAAACAGTATGGTGCAATCCACCTTACGGAAGGCAGATAAAACGTTGGATCCATAAGGCCTACGAACATTTCGTGGGGGGGGGGTATAGCGGTATTGCTTATTCCTGCCAGGACAGACACACAATGGTTTCATGATTGGATTTATGGAATTGCTGAAGTCAGGTTTGTTCGTGGAAGGTTGCATTTTAATGGAAGCAAATGGAATGCTCCATTTCCTAGCATGATTGTAATTTACAGAAAGAGGTGAAAGAGGTTGATTCTGATGTTTATAGCCGGATGGCTTGCAGGAGTTATCGGAACCTTGTGGTTTGGCAGATGGTTGTCAAAAAGGGTGGAGCAGAAGAATGAAGATCAGCATTGATGTCGGTCATGGTTGGTGTGCTGCAATGTCAAAATGCAGATTCTGTGGATCAGAATACACACTGATACGGGAACGAAAGCAGAAGGTTGAACTAGTCAGATGCCCTGTTTGCAGACAGATAGTGACGATCAAAGAATTAGAAACACCCTGGGTCGGATTGATAGAGGAGATGAAATGAACATGGATGGAGTTTGGGTAATGATGCCGGTCAGGTGTATCGGAAAAATCTGCAAAGAATGTCCTAACCTGAACATCGATAACAATACAACATCAATGTATGCGGATGGTGCTTATGTTGGGAATGAAAATGATCTTTACTGCCGTGGAGTGAAACGGTGTTCCAGGATCAAAGAGATGGTTGAGAAGGATATTGAAAAGCAGTTTGACGAGAGGATCAATAAAGATGACAAACGTACCACAGGAAACCCGTGATGCTCTTGCCGATGCCTATCGTCTGTTCGATGTCAGTTATCAAATGACCGGAACGGAAGATGATTGGAAACAGTATTGGGATAAAGCAAACAAACTGATTCAGAAGTATGGTGACGGGATCCCAATGCTGAATCTGCTTGTAGCATATGCCGGAATCATTGAAACCAGGTTAAACGAGCAGAAAACAGGCAATAAAACGCTTGTATGGACAAAGGATGAGGATTATCCGCATCCACGAAAATGACACGATAAAAGGGGTGATGATATGAGAATTATAAATCAGATGCCATTTACAGAATGCGAGAAATGCATCCGGTGTGTTCTGTCAGTAAAGGACAACATCAGCGAATATGGTGAAAGATCACTATTTGTAAGTTGTAGGTATGCACAGAAGTGCTTTAAGAGAAAATCAAAAGGAGAAAAGACAGATGAGAATTGAGGATGTGGCAAAAGCCAATAAGGAACTGCCAAAGAACTGCAAACTGTCAACAGAAGATGGACGGCAGATGGCAATCCTTTCCGTTCTGACAGACATCAGTGAAACGCTTGCGATACTGACAGACCTGTATGGTATGTCACATGGACGGATAGTTTCAAAGAACGGTGATCAGAATGCTCAATAAGAATGAAAAGTACATCATTCGGAAAAGTGGGCAGTACCTGGTAGGGAATCCGTTCAGCAAAGAATCATTCTGTAATCTCCGTGAGAGTGTCTATGATGCACACAGAATGGAAGACTTCAACAAGGCCATACGGATTGCAAAAGCAATTGATGGAAGAGTATTCAAGTTTAATCCCGTAACCGGAACGTTGGAAGGTGGATGGCGATGAGAAAATGCGTTTCATACTGCATGACAAGGAATATCTATCAGATGGTTATTCCTTCATTGAAAAGCCTGTTGGCAAACAATGACATTGATACTGTTTACCTGACCACAGAAGATGATGATATTGGTATTGAACTTCCTGACAATGTAAAGATCATTAATGTTTCCGGTCAGCAGTATATCAAAAAGACTTCTCCGAATTACAACACTCATTTCACCTGGATGGTGATGATCAGGCTTGCACTTCCATTGATTCTGAAGAATGAAGACCGGCTGCTTTCATTGGATCTTGACACCATTATTCAGAGCAACATTGAAGATCTGTGGGATCTGAATATGCGTGGAAAGTATGTAGCCGGTTCGATTGAAAATGACCTGACAAAGTATCATGGGTATTCCTATATAAACTGTGGTGTCATGTTCATGAATCTGAAGAAGTTCCGTGACGGAAAAGCACAGGAGATCCTGGATCTTCTTAACACAAAGAAGTACACATTCAATGAGCAGGATTGCATGAATGAAGTGCTGACAGAAAAAGAAAAACTGATTATTTCACCTGCTTACAATTATGGGTTCTTCAACCAAGGGGCAATATGTATGCCGAGAATCCTGCATTTTGCCGGTCATGGCAGACGGTTCAATGACCTGGATATTGTCAATCAGTGGAGAAACAGGGATTGGAGTGATATTCTGAAATGATGTTCAGCGTGATCGTTCCGGCACATAATTCGGAAGGATACATCAGAAGAGGTTTGGAATCAATTGCATTGCAGCAGTGCCGTGATTTTGAACTGATTGTTGTATGCGACAGATGTACAGATAAGACAGAAGACATTGCGAAAATGTACGGTGCAAAAACAGAATGTGTTAACTATGGCAGAGATGGCCTGACAAGGGATAAAGGCCTTGAATTGGCTACAGGTGAATGGATTCTGTTTATGGATGACGATGATTGGTTCATACATGATTACTGCTTTACACAGTTAGCAGATGAAATAAACAAATGCGATAACGCAATGGATGCAATCGGATTAGGTTATCTGTGTAAAGGCAGAGGATATGTAGAACCGTCATATGAAACGATTTTCAGACCTGGAGATGCCCATGTGTGGTCAACTTGTTGGAAACATTCAAGTATAGCAGGATGTAAATTTGGTGATGCAATGTATTGCAGTGACACATACTTCATCAGGGATGCAAAAAGGCGAGTTCAACTGTACAGGCTATTCAATATGCCGTTGTATTATTACAACTTTAAAAGGCCAGGAAGTCAGACAGATTTACTGATCAGAGGACAGATAAGGCAATCGCCTGTAGCGAGGTGACAATAGTGGGAAAGTATAACGTAAACATCAATATGAACAATAAGAACAGTTCTCAAACGCTTGTGCTTGAACAGATTAAACCTGACAGTACAGTACTTGAGATGGGATGCGCAACAGGATATATGACAAAGTACATGAAGGAAAAACTTGGGTGTACTGTTGATGTGGTGGATCTTGATTGCGAGAATGTCAGGAAGGCTGAAGCATATGCCCGTGAAGCAATGTGCGATGATATTGATGATGGGATTTGGTTCATCCGTTTATATCAGAACACAAATGAATATGACTATGTACTGTTTGCCGATGTACTTGAGCATTTAAGAGAACCGAAAGATGCTCTGAAATGGGCAGTAAGGCTACTGAAGCCGGACGGAAAGATCGTTATCAGCATTCCGAATATCTGCCATAACGATATCATTATCAAACTGTTCTATGACCGGTTTACTTATACATGCCTTGGTCTGCTAGACAATACGCACATTCACTTTTGGGGATTGCAGGATTTCGCTAATTTTGCTGAACAGGCCGGTTTGAAGATCACTGACACCAGGATGGTGAAGTTTCCCACACAAGGGACAGAACAAAGAACTGATTTCAGAGTAGATGGTGAACTGATGAACCTTTTAAACAAAAGACAGAATGGTGAGGTTTATCAATGGGTGTTTACCTGTGAGAAGAGGTGATAAGGATGCCGGACATCGACAAGGTTTTAAAAGGATGGGAACGATGCAATGAATGTCGCAAACATCCTGTTTGAATGTCACAGGCATATGTGGATTGTGAGTATACAGTTGGTCTTTATTGCGGACAGGATAAGTTGGTATATGAAACAATAGAACTTCTGAAAGAGCAGAAAAACGAGATTAGCAGAATTTCTAACGAATATCTTAAACTTGTGAAAGTGGCATCAAAGCAACCGCAGATTGTCCGGTGCAAAGATTGCAAACACGCAGTAGCACAAGATTGTGAACAGGTATGGTGTTCCTTTGTCGATGACGGATTATCACATGAACCGGATTGGTTTTGTGCTGACGGGGAACGCAAGGAAGGTCGGTAAAGTGAATGGACATTGAGAAGGTTATCAAAGGGTTGGAATGTTGTACAAGACTTGGATGCCATCATGGTTGTGAATACAAATCGAATGGATATTCAGCTATGACTTGCAGACAAGAACTTGAAAAAGATGTCCTTGCCTTGCTGAAAGAGCAGGAAGCGGTTGAGCCGACTTTGATAAGGGAAGGACGGAACAAGTATTACAACGATTATGTTTGCCCACGATGTGACAATGCAGTTGTTTACGAACAGAATTATTGCTCAGAGTGCGGTGTGCGGTTTTTGTGGGAAGGTCGGTGAAGTGGGAATGAGAATCCATGAAATGACAATTTCAATGGTCGCAGATAATGGATTGATGCCAGTTACCGTCACATATAATTCTCCGAAACGGATTGTAAGTGGCGCAAGGGTGCGGTTCGGTTGGTTCTTCATACGGATTGGAGCAAGAATACTGTACGGAAAAGAATGGGAAGGTCGGTGAAGTGAATGAAAGTTGTAGAAGAAATTGTAAAGCGCACATACGCAGACAATGGATATTGGATTCCACCGTCAGAAGTGCAACCTCTTGTCCGGTGCAAGGATTGCGACAATAAGGAATGTTGGGGACGAGCCGGTGATGTTGTTTGCGGAATAGACGGAACACCTCACAGACCGGATTGGTTCTGTGCTGACGGGGAAAGAAGGTCATAACAATGAAAGACAGACTGAAATACACAAAGGAACATCTGCAAACGCAGATTAAAACCGCAAAGGCATTGGATTCCAAATGGGTGTATATCCTTGTTTCTGAAGCGGAAAACTGCCTTGATTTGGCAGAAGCAGAAGATACGCTGCTTACAAATGTTGAACCTTCCGAAACTGAAATCGAAGGCGGTGGGCATTCCTGGTTCTATGTGTGCGGTGAATGTCATGGAGCAGTAGATAGTTGGGATCATTACTGTAAACACTGCGGAAGGAAGATAAAGCATGATTGAGCCGATGAAATGCCGGTGCGGTGCAAAAGCAAGGATCAGAGTTAAAAACGGTCAATGGTGGGTCGAATGCAGAGACAAGTGCGGTTTCAGAACGGGATACTACACTTCTGTTTATGACGATTGGGTTGCACAGGACAGGGCGATTGCTGATTGGAACAGGATGGTGACGAAGGATGGCTGAGCAGAGTACGTTCATTAAAATAGACCGAAATCTCAAGCGTTGGAGATGGTTTACGAACAAGAATACTCTGCTTGTTTTTCTCACTTTACTGCTTGATGCGAATGTCACTGATCATGAGTTTGAAGGCGAAATAATCCATCGTGGAGAGGTCGCAACGAGCCTTACAAGCATAGCAAAATCAACAAACCTTACAATTCAAGAGGTTAGAACCGGAATTTTGCATCTCAAATCAACAGGGGAAATAACAAGCAGAAGATGTAGCAAATATCAAGTAATTACAATAGTTAACTATAAGCAGTACCAAGACATTCAACAAGGGAAACGACACAATCGTCAACAATCAATCAACAATCAATCAACAATCAATCAACAACAATATAAGAATGATAAGAATGTAAAGAATGAAAAGAATAATAAGTCGCTTCGCTCCGGTTCTCCTTCGGAGAGGTTTGAACGGGGAACGGATGAATTCAGGAACAGGAGTCATTTACTGCTGAAACCGGAAGAAGGAACAGTGGATGACATACCGATGGTGTACAGGGATGGAACCTATCAATCGTTCACAGACTTTACTGACTATTGGAGATGGAGAAATCAATGAAGTACGTTATGAACAGAGATGACCTGAACGGGTTCGTTGAGTTCATCGGTGCAGAGGTGCAAGAAAAGGGGAAGGATCTGTTTTTCAGATACTGCCCTAAGTGTGGGAGCAATGCGCCGAAGGATGACGAATGGAAATTCTCCGTCAACACCAGGACAGGTGCGTTCGGATGTCTACGTGGGAGTTGCGGATATCATGGACACTTTGTTGAGTTGTGCAGAGACTTTGGGTACAGGCTTGGGATGGATGCTGAACAGGAATACAGACAGTTTCCGCAGCCGGACAAGAAGATAGTGCCAAGGGAATCTGCTATTGCTTTCCTCGCTGACAGGGGGATCAGCAGAGAGACGGCAGAGAGGTATGAGGTTACTGCCTTTGAAGACAAGCCTAATCTGCTATGGTTTCCGTTCTTCAATGAGTATGGAAAGTTGGTGTTCATCAAGTACCGGAACATGGCATACCGGAAAGGGCAGAAGAAAGGCAGCAAGGAATGGTGCGAACCAGGTGGTCAGCCGATACTGTTTGGCATGAAACAGTGCGTGAACTTTGACCGGTTGGTTGTCACAGAAGGACAACTCGATTCCATGAGTGTTGCTGAAGCCGGTATAGAAAATGCGGTTTCTGTTCCGACAGGTATGAACGGGTTTACATGGTTGCCTAACTGCTATGATTGGATCAAGAAGTTCAGCAAGGTTGTTGTGTTCGGTGATTTGGAAAAAGGACACATGAGTCTGCTTGATACGCTGAAGCAGAGATTGCCTAACAGGGTTTATGCGGTACGGAAGGAAGATTACCTGGGCGAAAAGGATGCGAATGACATTCTCCGGTCATTCGGTGCGGAAGCGATACGGAAAGCGGTAGAGAACGCACAGGAACCTGACATTGGGTACGTTAAAGAGTTAGCAGATGTCGAAGATGTGGATCTTAATCTGCTGCCGAAGGTGAAGACCGGCCTGTATGAGATCGATTCTGCTTTGGGTGGTGGAATCTGCTTCGGACAGGTTTGTCTGCTGACAGGGAAACGGGGAAACGGCAAGAGTACGTTCATGAGCAACGTTGTTGCCAATGCCCTTGATCAGAATGTGGGTGTGTTCGCTTATTCCGGTGAATTGGCTGACTATCACTTCAAGAGATGGCTGAACTGCCAATTGGCCGGTGATGATTATATGCTGATGGATCAAAACGAGTATGGGGATACTGTTTACACAATAGATCCGGTTATCAGCAAGGCCATCAGTGAATGGTACAGGGGAAAGGCTTTTATCTATGACAACTCGTTCATCGAAGAAGGGGATGAGCATACTGCCCTGACAGAGATTGTGCGAGAGGTGGCAAGCAGACGGAATGTCAAGCTAATCTGTATCGATAACCTGATGACGGCAATGGAAACAGTGAACGAACAAAGCAATCTTTATTTGGCACAGAGCAACTTTGTGGGTGAACTGAAAAAGATTGCGGTCAGGTACGATGTTGCTATCATCCTGGTGGCACATCCACGGAAGAGAGGAAAAGACGATACTGAGTTTGACAATGACGATGTATCAGGTTCGAGCGATATCACAAACAAAGTTGACATTGTAATGAACTACGGACGGGCAAAAGAAGGTTCGACACATGATTGCGAACTTGAGATCAGCAAAAACAGGTTAGCCGGTACGCTGAAGATGGGTGCGAACAAGATACTGCTTAACTATTCAGCAAAAACGAAACGGGTTACCGGAATGCGTGAAATGAATAAGCGGTACGGGTGGGAAAAACAACCGGTACGGGTGGATGATATCGATGTTCCGTTTTGAGAAAGGAGATACGGATATGGAAACTTGTTTTAATTACACAGAGAAAGACCACGGGTATTTCAGTTCTGACGAACGAAAGTTTATCAACAAGGTACACAAACTGAAAGATCAGTATCCTGACGAGGTACGAATCATTGCTGAACCGGAAGAGAATGACGGGTGTATATACTGTGAACTGCCTACTGCATGGTTTACGATTCGTGTTCCGAAAAAAGTGGTACTGACTGATGAAAAAAGAGCAGAACTGTCGGAAAGAATGAAACAGATTCACAGGAATGTTTCAGTTTAAAAGAACAGACAAGGAAATTAGAGTCAAAAACCACTGTCTACTATTAAGGATGGATAAATACTCATCCGAGAGTTAAAGGCGGTTTTTGATGCCTTGTAAACGTTTACATGCGTAAGTGCAAAAAGAGGTGCGGAAATGGGTGCAGTGAACAGGCAATTCAGACGGCAGCAAACCAGGGAAAAGATGCGAGAATGGGTACGGGATGGAACTGCCGAAAAGGTACGGAAAATGTCGGTAAACGGCATTACTCCAAAGGATCTTGAAGAGTACCACAAAAAAGGGTACGAAGAAGGATATCTGTATGCTTCATCTGCTTTTCTTAAAAAGATCTATGCTGCTATGGCAAAGGAACTGATAGAAGCAGGAAATGACAAGGAAGAGATTTATAGTTTCATCCATAACGTTGACCAAAGGTTTGCAGTAATGTTCGATGCGGATGAAGAGATTGAAGATGTTTTTAATCAAATAGGGGTACGGATGAACCTTGAACCGGACGGAATTAATACGATTGAGGTGATATAACATGAGCGAGAATCAGGTACGGAAAATCAAAACCAGGTGCTATTACACAGATTATGTAAACCATGCAGTAAGGTTTTATCTCACAACACCGGAAACACTGCACACAGAAGGGAAACGGAAGGCTGATATTCTGAATTGGATGGCGGTGCAATCTGTTTTTCATATGCTGAAAGATGATGACCGGAAACTGATAACTGATGTGTATAAAACACACTACCGGCTGACAGAAGGGGTACGGATTTACTGTGAACAGAACAGTACGGATGATGAAACCAGGAAACGATTAGAAAAAAAGGTGTGGATACTGATTACTAAAGTTTCTGCTGCTATTGCCAGGAAACGGGGTCTTGTCTGAAACAGGTACGGAGAAACAAAAAAAGCCGGTGCGGATTGCATCGGCCTTTTGTTTTTAGGTACGGACAATCAGGTACGGAGCAATTGCTCATCTACAATTACTACTATCAAATCAGGTACGGAAATACCCTTCTATTTTGCCTTTTCTGTCAGTATGTCAATGCTTGCCTGACAGGTTGAAACAGGTACAGAAGAACCAGGTACGGAACAGGTACGGGCGAGATCCTGCCTTATAAGATCTCTGATATATCCTTGTCTTGAATCGACATTGTTTAGTTTGTCGATAATATCAGCATCATTGACTATATGAAACTTGAAATAGTATGGTTTCATGTGTGTAGCATCATATTTTGCCTTTGAAATGCTTGCCTTTTTAGCCATTATTATCCCTTCTTTCTGATGTTATATACCTATGTTATCAAACCAGGTACGGATCTGTCAATCTTTACACTGTTTCGCAATATATCCGACCATGCCGGACAACGTTATCAGGAAGGATAAAAGGTTTACAACGTTGTATATTGTCCAGGCTATATAATACTTTCTGTTTTGTGCTGCTTTTCCAATCAAAACAGGATCCCTTTTCAATACAGGTATACTTTCTGTATCGGTTATACGTTCGCTTGTCCGTAACTTTTACCAGGCAGGATATAGTACAGGATCCATATATAACCGGCCTTTTACCTGTTCCGGTTTGTGCTAGAAACACTGTTTTACCAATAAGGCTTTTTAGAGTGTTCCTGTTTCGTGTTTCATATGTTTTCCGGCCTGATAAAATCAATTCGATAAAGGGAAACAGGGAACAATTGATATATAGAATTATCATGTATTACTGCCTTCTTTCCGTTGCTTTTATTGCTTGTGATAACTTGTCAAGGCCGTATATATATAACTTGTTTTGTTTGGTAATACGTTCGTTAATATCAGGTATTAACCAGGTATTATTATCTATAAACTTATTCATAACATATATGCATTCGGATACAGTATAACGGCCTTCTAAATAGCATTCTATATAGCATTTTATATGCTTTTTGTATTCATTTATTGTCATATTTTTTCCCTTCTTTCCAGGCCTTCCGGCCTTTGTCATTCTGTATAGTACTTTGCTGCTCTTTTTGCGCTTTTCAGTGATACATAATATCTTTCCAGGATAAAACGGCCTTGTAAAGTAATTAATAAGTGATAGCATTTTTCCCCTTTGTCTTGTCTTATTGTCCAATAATAGCCGTTGTTTTCGCCTGATATGATAGTAATACTCATATATAATCCTTCTTTCTTTCCGGCCTGTAATAGGCCTGTTTTACGTTCTTAAAAGTAATATGTGAAATACTCTTTATTATCCCTTTTCCATGCTTTTTGTGGTCTGTTATAATTCATAAGGCGAACAATTGAACAAGGGATAGTGTTTTCATTGTAATATTCATTATTTCCCAAACTGTCTATTACCATATAATGTATTGAATTGTTATTGGTAACCATAACATGAATTGATTTTATAATATCCCCTGTTTTTAAGTGTTCTTTGTTGTTTATTGCGTTTGCTATCTGTTTTACAGTGATATACATTATTTTATCCTTCTTTCTTTATTCTTCTGTTTCTGTCAAATCATAAACATCCGTATCAAATATAATTTGATTACAATCTAAGCATTCAAGACAAGCGCATTCTGTACCATATATTGCAATAGAAACATTATGATTTTTGTGTTCAATTAGTCTTTCAAATAATAAGTTATTCATTGTTTAAACCTTCTTTCTGTATAATATCCGGTTGTTTATGGTACAACCGGAAAAACCAGGCTTTTTATTGATTGTTTACTAATTCGATAAACTTATCAAATAAAGGATCCTGTTCCGGTTTGTAATCGGTAGAATGTTCAAGGAACAAAACATATTCATAAGTTGCGCATACGCCACAACGTTCGCAATGCTGATTTTTATCGATCCCACATTTACAGATATAAACCTTTTTACCTAATTCTTTTAGCGTATAGTATGCATTGATAATATAATCGCAATGACCAAAGTTAAAACCAATTCCAGGTATCACGCTTTTAACAATGTTTGCGTTTTTCAAACCGTCAAAAAGTGTTTCAAACCTTTTTACTTTTGTATATGTCCAAAACCGGAAAGTATTGTTCTTTTTTGCAATATCATGCCACATTTCAGCATAGATATCAGGATTTTTTGTGTTAAAATCGCCTGCTGCATGGATCCGGATTTCACCTCTACCAATATATTCAAGTTGTGCGTTTATACAGGCCTTCACAAAATCAGGATAATTGTTTACAAGATAAGTGTTTACTGCCATAGAATGTATTACGTTATCGCAATTATACCGGCCTGTTTTCGCATAACATCCGATACAATCACAACAACAAGTACCTTTTACAACAATGATTTCATTATTGATTTCAATTTCAAAATATCCTGTACCAGGTAAAAGGGAAAATGTATAAACAAGTTTACCTGTTTTATCATTACCTTCTTTCAGCAATTCAGGGATATTACCAATAGGTGATACAATCTTGTCTTTCTCAAAAACGATACCATACTTTGCATATACTGCCTTTTTTGTCATGCGCTTTGCCTTTTTCATGCTCTTGTCGTTTTTGTTCATTTTCATTGCCTTTGTTTTCATTAGTGAAACCTTCTTTCTTTTATAATTTATTTAGTGTTTTCAGGTAATTACAATAGGTATATATCTATTGTTTACTGTATAATATCATAGGTATATAACTATTGCAATAGGTAAAATAAAAATATTTTCTTTTTTTTATCAAAAATAATTTATTTATTCCAGGCTTTTACAGGATCCATACATAAGGCCGTATAATTCCAGGCCTAACATATAACAAACAATGGTAATACAGTGCTGCATGGTCTGTATATCACTATATAATACGTTTGTTTTTCATTCCTGTTCTTTCTATAGCATATAATATATATATCTATATATAATAGTATAGTAAACAATAACAGTATTATATTATCTGTATCATACTGCTATTATCTATTATTCACTTTTCCCTTTATTATTCTATCTGTATTATCTATATATCCCGTTTTACCTGTTATACAAACCTTGTATTTTACCTGTTATTATCCCGTATTATCTATTATTCATTATCCTATGTTCTTTCCCTTTTACCTGTATCATATTACTATTATACCTTTATTCACATTGTACCTGTATTGTATAGGCCTTTTTTACTAACATTGACGGACATATACAATCAATAAATAAAACACTTCTTTCTTGCTACCGCATTGGTTATACAGAACAATAAAGGATCCATACCAGGCTTTTTATATCCCCACTAACTATTCGTAAAATTATAGTTTAGCGAATAGTTGGTATACAACATATGGTATATGAATTTTAACACTATACAATATATACGATTTTACTATATTTCATGCATAATAACAGTATAAATAATGCATAGGCCTACCTTTACCAGGCTGAAAAGTTACCCTAAGGGGAAATAAACCAGGCCTTGCCCCACCGGTTACCCCCACCAATACCGCCAAGGTACAAAAAGGCCTTATACTGCTGAAAGTGCTGATACTGCCTGGGTGGTGGTGTGAGATATTCGATTTATGCAAAATAAATAATTAAATTTGACAAAAAGAAAATAAAAATATAAATTAAATATAGAATAAAACGGGCAACGGGGAGATGATAGGAGTGGGCAGGAGGAAAGGGAGCAGGAACTTAACTGCTGAGGAGAGGTTAGCGAAGCAACAGGAGAGAGATAGTCAGCCGAAGCGCAGCAGAGGAAGGCCGAAGGGAAGTCTTGGCAAGCCGAAGGTGGTTAAGGAAGAGACATTTACTGCTTCAGAGGAAACCGCCATTGCGCCGGTGAGGAAGCGTGGAAGACCGAAGGGAACTTGTAATAGGGGATACACTGTTTCTGAAAAGGTTATTGCAAGGCAGAAAGCGGTAACACCGTTTGCGCCGTCAAAAACGAATCCGAGAACACCGGAAGACATGGAATTCAATACTCGTCTGATTTCGCATATTATGCAGGTGCATGAGATTGCTGCGAATGCCGATAAGAATGATCTGCTATCTCTGAAATCCTGTTTCATAGCGTACTTAAAACTTTGTCAGACAAACGGGTTCTCCGTAACCAACCTGGCTGCATATGCATCAATGGGGTTTGACAATGCAGGATTCAATAATTGGCTCCGCACGGACAATCCTGACAGAAAGGCATTCGGTGCATTCGTCAGGGAAACCTGTGCGATGTTCAGGGAGTCTATGGTGAACAACAATAAACTTAATCCTGTTATAGGCATCTTTTGGCAGAGAAACTTTGACGGTCTGCGGAATGACACAGAACAGGTTCAATCTGCCCTGGAGCAGCAGGAAGACTATGATAGTGGCAGTAAGTCCTACAAAGAGAAGTACCGCAATCTGATCGGAGAATGACATGGACGGAATCAATACGCAAATGACGGAAAATCAGAGACTTCTGTCTGCCATGATGGCTGAAGGGCAGAAGGGTGATTTATCTGCTTATCAGGATGCGTTACGGGTCATCAAAGAGATCGAGCATGACGGTATGTCTGTCATCAGAGACAGTAAATATAGGGTTATTGCAAGGAACTACGATGAGAACAACTTTGCATATGCCCATCAGAACTGTCAGATCCTACGAGAATATCTGTCACAGTTTGAACCGGAAACAGACGATGACGGCGAGAAACTGCTCCGGCTTTACCGTGATACGCTTCAGTTTGATGCTCCGTATGACTTCGATTGCTTCTGCCGGTACATAGAATGGGACAGGGAAGAAGACAAGAAATTCTATATGCCAAGGCGAAAGCAATTACTGCCTTTGGCACAGGCCTTGCAACGGTTAGAGGAACGCAAGATTAAACTGCTCTGCATCTCAATGCCACCAGGAACCGGAAAGACAACAATTGCTGAATTCTTTATGGCCTGGACGGGTGGAAGGCATCCTGAACTGTCCAACATCATCGGATCGCATTCCAACAGTTTCCTGCGTGGAGTCTATGACGAAATCATGCGGATTGTCGGCAAGCACTCTGAGTACCTGTGGCAACGGGTGTTTCCTGAAACAAGGCTTGTCGGAACGAACGCAAAAGACCTGATGTTGGATCTTGGCAGCAGAAAACGCTTTGGCACTTTTGAACTGTCTTCCATCGGTTCCGGTAATGCCGGTAAGATCCGTGCATCCAATGTTCTGTATGTTGATGACCTGGTTGACGGTATCGAAACCGCACTGAACAAGGACAGGCTTGATAAGATATGGCAGCAGTATAACACTGACTATCGTCAGAGAATGATCGGTAATGCAGCCTGTCTTGTCATCGCAACCCGTTGGTCTGTGCATGATCCTATAGGCCGTCTTGAGGATATCTATGAGAATGATCCACAGGCAGAATTCATTGTCTGTCCTGCTTTGGACGAGAACGATGAGTCGAACTTTGATTATCCATTTGGCCTTGGCTTTACCACAGAATTCTATCGTGAGCAACGGGAACTTATGGATGCTCCGAGTTTCAAAGCACTGTACATGAACGAGCCAATTGAACGGGAAGGGCAGTTGTATCCACCTGATATGCTTCAGCGGTACTTTGAACTGCCTGATGGCGAACCGGATGCGATCATCGGTGTCTGCGATACAAAAACTACCGGCTCCGACTTCTGCGTGATGCCAATCGTCTTCCAATACGGGAACAAGTTTTACATCGAGGATTGCCTGTGCGAGAACTATGCGCCAAATGTGGTCGAAGCAAACCTTGTCAGCAAGATTGAACAGTGGAATCCGCATATGATCCGGTTTGAAAGCAACGTAGCAGGTGGCAAACTTGCATCTGATATCCAACAGGCCGTCAAAGCACGGGGATGCCGGACAAAGATTGAGACAAAATGGACACAACAGAACAAGGAAACCAAGATCCTTGTTGAAGCGCATTGGGTAATGGAACACTGCATCTTCAAGGATGACACTGTCCTGCATGGCGATGAGTGGCGAGAATACAGGAAAATGATGCAGATGCTGACATCTTACTCCCTGGAAGGCAAGAACAAGCACGATGATGTTCCTGATGCCTTTGCTCAATTGTCTCAGTACATCCAGGGTTTCTACGGAAACAAGGTGGAAATCGTCAAAAGAGTGTTCTAATCCGAACATTACTGCTAAAAACAGACAATATTGTTCGTGTTTTTGCGAAAAATCCACAGAAATTAGTGAAATACTATTGACTTTTGTATTTAAATTGTTTTATATTCACGGTGAGGAACCTCTTCATAGTTTCCTTTCCTCCTGAAAGCAGGACAGGAACATCCCACATCCTGTCCTGTGATCAGGAGACATAATAGCAACGCATGATTGCGAGAAATCGTAGTCATGCGTTTTCGTTTAACGGGGGGTGAAAGAGATGTCTGAAACAGGGAACACTTCTTCTGTTCCGAAGAAAGACTTTGTGAAGCAAGGTCTGTTTGGCAGACGGAAAATCTTTGCTTCCGTTGACGAAATTACCACTGCGAATGTAGCAAAGGTTGTCGATGATGCTTTTATCACGCATCTGCTGAACAGGGGCGAGATCGAATACCTGTGGAGATACTACAAGGGTGATCAACCGAACCGTTTCCGCACAAGGGAACTGCGCCCTGAATTGAGCAAAAGGGTGATTGAAAACCGTGCCAATGAAATTGTCAGTTTTAAAGTTGGTTATTTGGTTGGCAAACCGGTTCAGTATATCGCATCTGCCGGTAATGACGGTGTTTCCGATGCAATCGGTCAACTGAACGATTCCATGCGTGTGGTAGGCAAGCATTCCAAGGACAAAGCACTGATCGAGTGGTGCATGATCTGTGGTATCGGTTACCGGTATGTCACGCAGAACAATGATCCTCGCATCCGCAGCGCATTCAATGTCTATACGCTTGATCCCAGGAACACCTTTGTGATCCGCAGGAATGACTACACAGAAGCAGTGATTGCCGGTGTCAATTATGTGACGGACGATGAAGGCAATATAACCTTCACTGTTTATACGGAAGACAGAGTCTACACCCTGATGAAGGGGTCTGACAAACCAAAGGCCATCTCCGTGAACGCATTCGGAGCGATTCCGATCATTGAGTATCAGAACAATAATGCACGGCAAGGATGCTTTGAGATTGTCATTGATCTCCTCAATGCCATTTCCGAGTTCGATTCCATGCGCCTGGAAGCGGTAGAAGGGTTCGTGCAGAGTCTGCTTGTCCTGTATAACTGTCAGGTTGATGACAATGTCACTGCCGACACGATTCGTCAGGCCGGAATGATTCTGCTCAAGAGCATGAACGGGGAGAAGGCTGACATCAAGAATCTCTCCGATCAACTCGATCAGAGTCAGAATCAGACACTGAAGAATGATATGTACAACAGTGTTCTTCAGATTGTCGGTGTTCCGAGTCAGGGAGACGGGAATACGGGAGACAGTTCCAACAACGGAGCCATTGTACTGAAAAATGGTTGGCAAGGCGCAGAAACCCGTGCTGAAGCATTTGAAGCAATGTATCAGCAGCCGGAGATGGAAATGCTGAACGTTGTCTCCATCATCTGTGGGAAGATTAGTGACGGTTTCGTCTTCGATCCTGCTGATGTCGAGGTTAAATTCACAAGACGGAATTATGAGAACATCCTGTCCAAGAGTCAGACCCTTGTGACCATGCTTGCCCAGGACAAGATCCATCCGAAGAGTGCCTACGAAGCATCCGGCCTGTTTATCGATGTTGAGGAAGCCTATCGCCTGGGCATGGAATGGTATGAAAAAGTAAAGGCAGAACAGGCAAAGGAACTTCAGCAGCAGACGGAAGTGAAACCTGATGTCGAGGAATGATCTGTTTGAGTGGGACGAACTGAATCTGATCCGAAGGGAAGCAGTACTGCTATGGAGTGGCAAACCGCCGGACAGGAAGAAACGGGAAGAGTTCTGTGATTGGCTTGAATTCGTTCTCTGCCATGTGTACGCATACGGGTGGCAAGGAGTCGAAGACCTGTTTGGGAAGATCAATGTCATGTGGAACGGTGATCTTGAGACAGTGAACCTTGAGATTGCCGGACAAACCTTCCGAGACAGAATCATGGACGAAGACACTGCCGAGGAAATCCTGCGAGTAATCGACACCGAAGCGCACAGGGATTACAACGCAGGAGCATACAACGCAGCCAAAGCGAGTGGGAGATCAGACCTTCGCAAGAGATGGTACACGATGAATGATGACAGGGTTCGTGATACGCATGATTACCTTGAAGGGATGATCGTTGGCATAGATGACCGGTTTTATACAAGCGATGGTGATTCGGCCTTGTACCCTGGTGATTTCGATGATCCGTCAAACAATGTGAATTGCCGGTGTAGCATAGGAATCGTGCCGTAAGGCAAGGGGGAAGAAACTGTGGGAAAGACCTTGGACATCATTGTCACGCACTATAAGGAACCGTGGGAGACAGGAAAGAAACTGTTTGATTCCATCGCAATCCAGGAGTGCATAGACTTTGAAGATGTCAATGTGATCATCGTCAATGACGGCGAAGATCACGATCTGCCGGAATGGTGCTTTGTCGATTATCCTTATCAGATCGATCAGATGAGTATTCCGAAAGGTGGTGTCAGCAAGGCAAGGAATGCCGGTCTTGATGATTCAACCGCAGATTGGATCATGTTCTGCGACTTCGATGATTGCTTCTCCTCTGTTTTCGCACTGTATATGATCTTCTGTGCGATGAACGAAGACAAGTATGACACACTGTGGGCATCGTTCACAGAAGAGACAAAGAACAGTACCGGACAGACAGTGCTTGTGGCGCATGAGCATGATTATGTGTTTATTCATGGGAAAGCGCACAGACGGCAGTTCCTGGTGGAGAACAATATTCGGTTTAATGAGAAACTGACGATCCATGAGGATGTGTTCTTCAACATGGTCGCACAACGGGTTGCCAAACCGGAACGCATTGCAAGCATCAAAACACCGATCTACTGTTGGCGGTGGAATCCGAACAGTGTTGTGCGAAAGGACAATGCGGAAGACTATATCCTGCTGACATATGATCATCTGATGCGACAGAGAATCGCCCTGACGGAAGAATTCCTGAAGCGAGAGATGCATGAGATGGCGATGATCACGATCATCAAGACGGTGGTCGATGCCTACTATGACGGGCAGCAGTTTGAGTGGCGCAAACCGGAGAATAAGGAACTTGTCCGAAAGGCAGAGAATTGGGTGGCATCCTACCTGAAACGATATGCCGGCCTTTACTGCAAGGCAGACAGTAAGCAAATCGCCGGTATGGTGAAGAGTTCCCGGGAGAACGCACTGAAGAAAGGCACTTTCCTGCTTGAGTCTGAAACACTCAGCCAATATCTGCAAAGGATTGTGGACACTGCCAAACCGATTCCCAAGTGGGAACAGAATGTTTAAGCCTAATGGCTTTTACATATATTGTCAGAGAAGACATTAATCGCAAAGAGTCAGAGAAGACTTAAATCGCAAAGGAGAAATTAAAAATGGCTAATGAACTTGAGAGTACCGTTGAAACCACAGAGAATTCCACTAAACAGAATAGTGAACAGGACACTGTTGATCTCAAGGAATTGCAGATGCAAGTGAAGGCACTTACTGCTGAACGGGATAAACTCCGTCAGAGTGTGACAAGCGCATCCGCAGATGCATCCAAGTGGAAAAAACAGTATCAGGAAAAACTTTCTGCCGAAGAACAGGCGCAGATCAAACAGGACGAAGCAACCGCAGCCATGCAGAAAGAACTTGAGGATCTGCGCAAGGAACGGAACATTGCAAAGATCTCCGGTGCGTTGGTCGCACAGGATATCGGAATGGATGCTGAAACCGCCGGTAAGGTGGCAGAAGCAATGAATGCCGGTGAAATCGATAAGGTTTTAAACGGTATTCGAGAGTTTGTTATAACCCATGACAAAGCAATTCAGGAGTCTGCCATCCGAAACAATCAGACACTGAAGGGTGGAAAGTCTGAACCGACCGTTACAAAGGCCGATTTTGACAACATGGGATACAGGGAGATGGTCGAGTTTAAACAGACCAATCCTGAACTCTATAACGAATACATGAAACGATAAGGAGTGATACTTATGGCAACTACCATGCTTGCCAATCTGCTTGATCCCCAGGTTGTTGCTGACCTGGTCGAGAAGAAACTGATCGACAATATTCGCTTTGCTCCTCTCGCCGATGTGGACACCACGCTTGTAGGCCGTCCTGGTGACACGATCACGCTGCCCTGGTTCAACTACATCGGGAAAAGCGATGATCTGACCGAAGCGAGTGCGATCTCTGCCGTTGCTCTGACAACCGGTTCTGCGAGTGTGCAGATCAAGGAAGTCGGTAAGGCAGTGGAAATCACTGATACTGCTATCCTGTCCGGTTACGGTGATCCCTATGGACAGGCTGCGATGCAGATCGTGAAGTCTATGGGCGATAAGGTTGACTATGATCTGCTTCAGATCCTGGCTTCCATCGATTCCACCATGACCAAGTACACTGATGCTTCCACATCTGCCATTGCGGTTCCTGATATTGCTGATGCCCTGGAACTGTTTGGTGAGGACATTGACGGAACCAAGGTTCTGCTTGCTTCTCCGAAACTGTACACCGCCATCCGTGCTACCAAGGATTGGGCTCCGGCTTCCGAGTTCGCTGCCAATGCCCTGGTTCGTGGTTCTGTTGGTCAGATCTTCGGATGCAACATCATCGTGACTAACCGTCTGCGTGGTGATGCCGGAACCGGCCTTGACGAGGATGCCTACATTGTGAAGCCTGGTGCGCTTCGCCTGTTCCTGAAGCGTGATTCCCTGGTTGAAGCCGACCGTGACATCCTGAAACGGATCAATGTGATCAGCATTACCAAGCACTACGCAGCGTATCTGTACAACACTGCGAATGCCATTAAACTGTCCGTCCATTCCTAATGGGCAGTAAGGGGGAATGAAACATGGGTATGCTTTTGCATAACACACTGATGGAGCAGGAAGCAGCGCAGCGTAAAGCAAAGGCTGAAAAGCCTGTTGAGGTTCCCAAGGTAGTCACAGAAGAACCGGAAGCCGAACCTGTCAGAAAGACGGGTGGCAGAAGGAAGACAAGCAAGTAAAAGGAGTGACCGGCATGACACAGGCCGAAAAAATCGCAATGGTTCAGACCCTGGTGGAAAACGATGCTGATGCAACGGCAACGGTTGTGCCGGTCTACCTTACTCTCGCCCTTAATACAATGCTTGAAAGGCTTTATCCCTATGACACATCAAAGGATTCAGGGGATATGCCTGTAAGATACGATACTGTTCAGTGTGAATTGGCTGCAAGATATTTCCTTCGTAGAGGGGGACAGGGTGAGATTAACCATGAGGAAAATGGTGTAAACCGGCAGTATGCATCTGTTGATGACGAAGACATCCTGCGGAGACTTACTCCGTATGTGAAGTTGGGTGGTGTTGTCAATGCGAATTCTGTCGAGGAATAAGAAAGACATATGGTATGCGAACCGCACGAATGTGGAATACGTTACCGACAATAACGGATTGAAAACGGGCGAGAAAAAGTATACCTATGGCACTGCTACCAAAGCACGGATGAGCATGGCAATCTCAAGTGGCGCAAACAACCTGGGAAGCCAGGGTGTCGCATCGCTTGAACCGTATGGCATCGTGACCGGTTATACGGCACGGGCGGTTACGGAAGACCTGAACTGTCAGATGGAAGAACAGAGCAGAGTATGGTACGGGATTCTTCCGACACATACTGAGACACGAACACAAACTGTGAACGGTCAAACAACATCGGTTGAAGTCGAGGTTCCGAATCCGCACAACTACACTGTAGTCCGTAAGGCAAAGAGTCTGAACCACTTGATCTACTATCTGAAAGAGGTTGATGTATCGTGACGATCAACATCAACCTTACTCAACAGAGCATACAACGGGCGATCAGCAGACTAAATACTGCCAAAGAGAACCTGATGTATTCCGTTAACGATATGGTCGAAGTGCTTGCACACAATGGTGCAGAAGTCGCACAGGCAGCGTATGGAAGCATGGTTCATGCGGAAATGCTGCCGGTGGAGATGACAAAGGCCAAGATCGAGGTTCAAGGTGGGGACAAGGCGATTATTGCTGAATTCGGCGCAGGATACGCAACAATGGAATACCATCCGTTTGCAGTGAATGCTCCGGTTCCCATCAAGGTTGCTTCGTATTCTGAAGCGCATTTTGACGATATGTACGGTGGAATGTTTTGGCTGACCAACGATCTTTATCCTGGAGAAGGCTATTGGTTGTTTGGTGGGCAGGAATTCGACAGGGTTCAGGCAAGGCACGGTTTGCTTGATGCATATGATTACATCTTTGAGAACAGTACAAAGATTGCAAAAGAGGTGACTAAACTGTGATCGATATTGAGAGTCTTGTATTCGATACTGTTTATAACACACTTCACGCATCATATCCGAATGTGAATATCACTGCCGGATATGATGAGCAAAATGCAATCTTTCCTGCCGTTATTGTAAGGCAGACAAATAATCAACCTTACCGTGAAGCTAACACAGACGATTGCGCTGAGAATTACTCAAGGGTGACTTTCGAGATTGAAGTGTTTTCGGACAAGGCCGATGATGGCAGAAGTGAATGTAAGGAACTGATCATTGCTGCCGATAATGCAATGCAGAGCATGAAATTCCGCAGAGTCCACCTGAACAGACCACTGAATATCGACCGGACACTGTGGAGACAGTACGCAAGATATGAAGTGATCGTAGGAAAACCTGTTACTACTGTTACCGGAACCGGTGACGAGCAAGTGACCACTACCACATTCCATATGTACAGGAGATGAAAAGCATGAAGAAATGCATCTGCTGCGGTTACAAGAATGCTGATTGGGCAAAAGTCTGCAAGATTTGTAAATCTACACTTCCTCATGAACCTGACAAAGAAACCGTTGTAGAACCCGTAAGGGTTTCAAAGAGAAAACACAAGGAGAGTGAATAACATGGCACTTGAGTTCAACACGATTGGTGTGAAACTGTCCTATGCCACGGAAAGTTCTGCCGGAACCAGGCCCACTAGTGGGTATGTGCAGATTCCTGACATCAAGAACACTCCTTCCATCGACATTAACCCCAACAAGGTTGAGGTTACCAACCTGGAAGATGAATATCGCCGGTATATTGATTCCGTAAAGGATGTTGGCGATTCGTTCGACTTCACTGCCAACCTGACGGCAAACCTGAAGACCGTTTGGGCATCCTGCGTGTCTGCTGCTGCTTCCGCATGGTCAAGCAGTAAGGCTACCTGGTTTGAGATCAGCATCCCCAATTTCGATTCCTTCTACTTCGCCGGTATTCCGAGCGAACTTGGTGTGAACGAAATGGGTGTCGATGCGGTCATCGAATCCACGCTGCACATCGTTCCCAATCAGATCCACGGTTGGGACAGTGCGAGTTCGTAATGTTAACGGGGGAAGGGATGCCCTTCTCTTCCCCCTTTTAACATAATTTATGAAGGAAAGAGGAAAGAAACTATGGCAAGCAAGGAAATCAACGAACAGGTAAAACCGATCATCATTCACGATGAGGAAAACGGCATGGAATACACCCTGGAATTTAACAGGGAAAGTATCCGGTTTGCCGAAGCAAGAGGATTCGATATTGACGATGTGGGCAAGTACCCCATGACCAAGATTCCTGAACTGTTCTTCTATGCGTTCCGTATGCATCATAAGAACATCAGCAGAGAAAAGACAGACAGGATTCTGTTTGAAGATCTTGGTGGTCTTCCTGAAGGCGCAGCCGAAAGGCTTGGCGCACTGTATTCTGCTCCGTTTGAAGCATTGAGCAGCAATAAGGATGGTAAGAAGGGAAACCCCAAAATGACGGTGGAACTGTAATTGCTTACAGTGACCAACCGTCTGAACGATTATCATATACGGAAGTCTTTGAGGAATTATGCCCTACCTATATCGCTTATGGAATGACCTATGAGCAATATTGGTATGGTGACCCGTGGATGACAAGGGCATATGCCCAGGCATATCTTGTCAGAAGGAAGATTGAGAACGAGAATATGTGGATTCAGGGCGCATATATTGCAAATGCCGTGACCATATCGATTGCAAGCACTTTTGGCAAGAAGAAAGTTGATTATCTTAAAAAACCCCTTGATCTGTTCCCTAAAACAGAAGCAGAAACACAGGCCGAGATCAGGGAAGAGAGACAAAAGGTTGTTGCATGGTTGTCCAATATAAAAGCAGCATCCATGCGTAAGAAGAAAAAAGACACGGGGAGTGAGTCTGATGGCAAACCTTGAAACGCTTGAATTGACTATTTCCGCAAATGCGGAGAGTGCAACACAAGGGATAGAGTCATTAACTCACTCCCTTTCTGCTTTGGCAAAATCCGTTGGGAAAAGTGTCAACGGTTTGATGCGTTTGAACAAAGAACTGCGTGAATTGAAAGGATTTGCGAATCTGAAACTGCCGAACGTAGCACAGGCTACAGGAGCAAAAGCAGCAGTTGCAAGAGCAAAGAAATCAACTGAAGAATACGTTCCCAAAGGCATGAATGTTGGTGCAGTAAACCGTGGAGATCCAAACGCAAAATCTGAAGAACAATGGAAGAAAGAATACAATGAAAACGTTCAGAAATCACTTGATGCACATCAGCAAAGGATAGCTCAGAACAATCAGTATCGTGAACGTATAGCAGAAGAAGCAAGACTTGCAAAAGAAGCAGCCGAAAGTCGAAAATATGAAGCAATGTCTCTGCTTAACAGTTCTGACAAAGTCGGCTTGATGACACAAAAATTACAGGGCATGGTTGCTGCATATGTCCAGGATGCCAAGGCCGGTAAATTAAGTCAGCAGGAAATGCTTCAGAGGGCAATACAGATTAAGGATTATACTGCCAAACTTGAGAAGTTGAAGGGGGCAACAGAAGAAGCAGCAAAGTCAACAAAGGAAGAAGCATCAACACTTGGGAAATTAAAGGAAGGGTTTTCACAGGCACTGAAAGGAATAACGGGTTTTTTCAGCAAAGTAAAGCGCATTGCGACTACCATGCTGATCAGATCTGCTATTCGTGGATTAATTAAATCTGTTAAGGAAGGCATTAATAACCTGTATGAGTGGTCTAAACTGAACAATGGCGAATTCGCCAAGTCTATGGATACACTCAAGTCTAAAACGCAGGAATTAAAAAATAGCCTTGGTGCTTCGATTGCTCCTGTGATCCAGGCAATCATTCCTGTTCTGACAAACCTTGCGAATGCTGCGATTGAAGCATTCAATTGGGTAAATCAGTTGATTTCACTTCTATCAGGGAAATCTTCATGGACAAGGGCAAAAGAAGGCGCAGACAGTTTCACAGATTCTGCTAAAAAAGCATCAGGCGCAGCCAAGGAATGGTTGGCATCATTTGACGAACTAAACGTAATGAATAACTCTTCCGGTGGCAGTGCTGCTGCGGATACTGCATCTGAATATGCAGATATGTTTGAAGAGGTTTATGCGTTTGACAAGACCGTCAGAGACATTGTCAATTTCATAAAAGAAAACTTTGAATCTATTAAGAGAATTGCATTGGAAATTGGCGGTGTTATTGCTCTTTGGAAGATCGGAACAAGCCTTGCAAGCGCACTTCCTCTTCTGTCACAGATTATGGGATATGTTGCCACTGCCGGTGTGATTGCCATTGTAATGGAACTGTCATGGATGTTTGGCAAGAAATATATGCAAACCGGTGAATCCGGTTGGTTGTGGGCAGATATGCTAACAACTGCTCTTGGAAGTACGGCAGCATGGGCAATCGCAAAGACTTTGATTGGCGCAAAGGCTGCGGTATGGGCAGTTTCTCTTACGCTTATTGCATCTGCTGCGATGGGTATTATTGCAAACATCAGTGAGACGGATGTTGGTGCGCTGAACGCAAAGAGCATTAAGAAGAATATTGTCGATGCTTTGAAGGTTGGTGCAGCAGCCGGTATTATTGCAAAAACAATGCTTGGTGCTACACTCCTTACTGCTGCCGGTGTTGCAGGACTTGGTGCGATTGTAACGTTCTTTGCCGTTCTTGGAATCAAAGCATTGACAAGCAAAGATAATATTACTGTTGATCCGAGTCTTGTCACATTAACAGAGGAACAGTGTAAAGCATTTGTAAAAGCGAAGATGTTTACTGTTGATCCTGATATTACTGTTAGTGTAATAAAGGATAACATTACTGTTGCTGAAGGCGCAGAAACGCAACTTCGTGAAGCACTTATCGGAACGATTGGAACCCTTAATGTCATTAACCTTGGGCTTCAAAATGATAATGATTATGCAAACATCAAGGAACAAATCCTTGGTGAGAATGGTCTGATTGCAAAGGTTAATGAATGGATTAACAGTGCCGAAGCAACAAGTAAACTTGTATTAAAATTCACTCCCCAAATTGTTGGCAATTCATCAGAAGATCAAAACGCATGGTATGTAAGCAATATTGCCGGTTGGGAAGAAGTCCGTAAATTTGTTAAAGGTCTTGGAGCGCAACTCGCCGATGAAATGATTATTGGCGAAAATGACGAGTTGATTATCAAAAGACCGGAGAGAGTACAAGCACTTCTGAATGAAATTACTCGCATTACTGAAATTATAGCCGGTTCTGATGCTGCCACAGAAGCACAGATTGACTTTGGTCTGAAAATGAAAGACCTTGCACCGGACAGTTTTGATGATGCGATTAAGTATTTCAAAGAATATAAGACAAAGATCGCAGAAGCAGCAGAAGAGATGCAGAAAACCGCATATACAAATCAAGCAAGGCTTGTTAATGCTCTCAAGACCATGATTGAAATTGATCCTGAAAATGATGAATTGAAAAAACAACTTGCAGATGCAGAAGCAACACTCGCATACATTAAGGAAAATTGGAATACTGCCGTTGAAGATGCGGTTAACGGAATGGCATCCCCAGGAATTGAAATGATGAAGGAGAAGATTTACGGTATTGCAGAAAAAGGGTCACTTGGTTGGAACAAAGACGATAGTTTGTTAAAAGCATTTATTGATGCAGATGGGTTGCAGGAAGCAATTTATGAAATTCTGTATGAAAATGGTTTCAGAGAAGCAGAAATTCAAGCAATGCAACTTGTAAATATTTCTGGTTGGGAATTTTTGAAAGATGATCTCAAGAAAAAACTAATAAATTGCCTTGAATTTAATGCTGATACGATTGCAGAACTGAAGACAATTGGTGTTCCTGCGGATGAACTTGTTAATATTGTTGGTTGGGAAAAGATTACCAAGATGGGTTCAAACAATTTCGTCAAGGCAATCCTTGATGCCTACGGTACAAATGGTATCAGTGCAATCAAATCCAAATTCCCACAGATTGAAGCAATGGATATCCTCAAACTTGTGAATTGGAAAGACTTTACGCTGAAAGAAAGACTGAACTTCATTACTGCTATCAAAGATGCGTTTGGATCAGATGAAGCAAAACGGATGGCGAAGGGAGCAGGTATTGATATCGGCAACATGGTTGAAGAAGGCATGAATAGCCAAGATGCAGATATCAGAAAACAGGCAGAAGAGTGGAGCCAAATCATTAATGATGGTGTAGAGAAAGAACAACCTGTTGTAAAACCGGAACTTGATAAGTATACAGTTACCAACATATCTTCTACGCTTAAAAGTGGCATTGAAAGGAACACTAATCCCGATGTGAAAGTCACCGCAACTCCGAAGAGCAATGCGATCAAGAATTTGGAAGCCATTGTTGAAAAGAGTGCAAATCCTGTTATCACCGCCAAGGCTGCGGTAGCAAGGAATACACTGCTTGATGTATATCATCAAATCGCAGACATGACACCGGACATTACGGTTGGCATACAGAAGACTTCCAACTTCAATGCCGTATTGAGTGAAATCAGCAATGGTGTGTTGAGTGCGTTTGAACAGGTGTTCAAGGCAACGGTCAATGGTTCTCTGGTTGGTACACTGTCCATTCTTCCTGCGCTTGCGACAGGCGGTTTGGTGACGAGTGGTGATGTCTTTGTCGCTAACGAGAACGGGAATTCAGAATTAATTGGGCGGTTTGGCAATCAAACCGGTGTTGCGAATCAGATGGAAATCATTTCCGGTATTGAGAAGGGTGTCGCAGATGCGAACCGTGAACAGAACGAACTGTTACGGGCGCAGAATAATCTGCTCCGTGGCATCCTGGAGAAGGACAACACAGTGCGGATTGGCGCAAGTGCTGCGCTTGGCAGAGTGACAAGGCAGAGTCTTGATATGTATTCTGCGGTGATGGGATAAGGGGGAATGAGATATGGCATTTAACGGTAAACTTGTTGAACTGAAAACCGGCGCAAACTATGTTGAATTCCCCCTTGCCTATATCAAGTCACAGAGTTACCATGTCACTCCGAATCAAAGGATGGAGAGCAGCGCAAACCGTGCGACAACCGGCCTTCTTCACCGGACAACAGTTTTACATACCGCAAGCAAGATTGACTTTGAAACTCCACCTTTGACGAATTCACAAGTCAATGCAATTCATACTATGCTTGCCAATGCGTATACGGACAGTTTGCAGAGGAAACTGAACATTCGGTATTATGATCCTTCATCTGACAGTTATAAGACCGGAACATTCTATGTTCCTGATGTAAACTATGACATTTCAAGGATAGAAAAGGGAAGCAATACAATCCATTATGACCCTGTGCGCTTTGCGTTCATCGAATATTAAGGTGGTGGAGTCATGCTTGTACCGGCAGGAATAACAGTTGCGAATTATATAAGCGCACTGAAATCAGACAATCCTGTTCATATTAAGATGACATTCAGTGGTGGAACCGTGTTGGAAGACCAGGACATTTCTGCTGATAACGGTCTTGTCCTTACTGATGTTCTGAATGGTGATGTTGACCTTGTTTTTGGCAAGGCAGTAATGAAGCAACTTACTGTTGGAATTCTGAATACGGACAGGGTAGCAGGAATTAATTGGGCAGACCCGTTTACGCTTCAATTCGGTGTTGAAGTGTCGGGTATAACGAACTATGTTACAATCGGTAAGTTTATTGGGAAAAGGCCGACAAAGGTAAAGAATACAGAGATTATTGAGTTCACTGCTTGCGACTATATGTCCAAGTTTGATGTGCTTGTTGACGATTTTTGGAGCAAGGTCACTTATCCTGTTAATCTGCTGACAATTTACCATAACCTTTGCGATTATGTTGGTGTCAGTTATGCTAACGGAGATGAACTGTATAACATCAAAAACAGAACATTCTCCGCAGAACCGGCGCAGTTACAGGGATATACTTGCAGAGATCTGCTTGCATGGCTTGCAGAAGCATTTGGATGCTATGCCAGGATCGGAGCAGATAACAAATGCAAGATGATTTGGTATACGGATGAAACGAACAGAGCATCATTCGTCATGGATGATGAATTCCATATTGAATCTGATGATCTGATCGAAGGATTGACATGGGACGAATTTGACACATATACATGGAACAATGCGGACAAGATGCTATGGAACGATGTATGCGGTTATATGGAAGCATACAAAGTTGATGAATTAGATGTAAAACAGTTGAACAGTGATGCGGATATTGTTTATCCGTATGCTACAAACGGGAATATCTATCTGATTGTAGAAAATCCGTTCCTGTCTGTTGAAACTGCTTCTGATATTACAAACTACATTGTACCGCTTTTTGATCGGTTGGATAGTTTCAAGGGGCATCTGCCGGTTAGTATTGAGTGTATTGGCAATTACCTTGTTGAATCAGGAGATATTATCTCTGTTGCACTTGACAGTACACATACGATTGCTGCGCCGGTATTCTGTCGCACATTAAGATTCAACGGATCTTGTATTGATACATATGAGACAACCGGAAATATTGAACGGCAAGATGTATCGCTTGATGCAAGAGAAAAATTGATTGCCAGGAATTCCATCCGGTTTGTGGCAAGTGATCTGTATTACAACATTCAGAGTGGCATTGAGATTAAACCGGACGGTATTGAGATTGATGCAAGCAAGTATCTCAAGATGAAGTCCGGTAGTGAGATTAATGTTGAGAATGGTGGAAACATTAACGTTAACAATGGTGCTGATATTAATGTAAAGTCCGGTGGCAATATCAATGTAGAAAGTGGAGCAGATTTCAAAGTAAAATCCGGTGGCAATATTAAAGTTGAAGGCGGTGGAGACTTTAAGATTCAATCCGGTGGTAACTTTTCTTTTGAATCCGGTGGTACATTTGATGTTCAATCGTCTAATTTCAAAATTGATAGTGCTGAAAAAACTTTCAACACAGGCGAATGGGGATTAAATGCTAACGGTATATTCTTTACAAATGATCTTGGAACTTATAATTTCCGCATTGCAAGGGGTGCAGCAAGTATACCCGGTAATGAAATGGGATTCATATTCTATCAGAGTCCAACTGCACAAGGGTCTATTGATGTTATAACAAAATGCTATGATTCCAATAACAATCTAAAAGATGGAGCAGTTGAATTCTATAGTTTATATGACCGAATTGATGGTGATCTTTATAATGTAATTGCTCCGCAAAGAACATTAAGTTCAAATTCTATGGAATTTTGTTTGGGCATACCAAACGGACAGGAATTTGATTATCTGTTTGCAACACAGGTTCATGGTGATTATATCTGCCCTGTTCAACAAAATGGTGATCTTACTCTTTGCGCTGACGGTGAAGACTTTACAAAGAGTATGTCTCTGTCAACGTTCTATTCCGGTGGTTATCAACAACTTTGGGTTGAAAAAGGCAGTGGCATTGATAACATGGTTTGGTTTGGCAATGTCAGTGGTATTGTCTTAAACCGTTCAACAGATGCAACTGATTTTAATAATATTACGGAGACAGGAACATATTGGATTAGTTTGTCAACTGTCACAGGACACAGACCAAGCAACATGAGTTCCGGTAGGGTATTTATGATCGTAAATAAATACAGTGACGATACGATCCAACAGATTATCTTTAACACCGGTGTTATTGATGCCCGTATCAAATACCAAGGCACATGGGAAGCATGGTATAAATTCACAGGAACACAAGTATAAGAAAGAGAGGAAACCCAAATGAAGTATTGCGTAATTGAAATGAAAACCAAACTTGACGAGACACTTTCAGTAAACACATTTAAGAAGGATACTCTTGATGAAGCGAACAGGGCATATCATAGTATCCTTGCAAGTGCTTCTGTCTCTGATGCCTTATTCCACTCTGCTACGATCCTTGATTGGAGAGGAAAAGAGATTAAGAGTGAGTATTATAAGCATGAAGAAGAACCGCAACCCGAACCGGAAGAACCCAAAGAGATTGAAGAAGAACCGAAGGAAGGTGAATAATCATGTCTTCACAGACCACTAATCTCCATCTGACACTGCCGGTAGGCACAGAGAATGTAAGCAGACAGATTATAAATGACAATAACACTCTGATCGACACTGCGGTTGGCAATAATGCTTCTGCAATTAATACGTTAAATAGTAAATTAAACGGGATAGCTTATGATGTTTTTACAGTAAATACAACCAATGTAGATACAAATAATCTTTTCTTTAGAGAGCGTATAGGAATCATGACGATAAATGGATGGTTAAAATTGAAAAGCACGGCAACACAAGGCGGGGAAATAGGGACTATATCGCAAGGACACAGACCGACAGATGTCATTCGTATCCCGTGCGCAATTTCTAATCAAGCATATAATGCACCGACAGGAATGGGGTATTTGGCAATCGGCTCTAATGGTGTAATAAATGTTACTCCACCATCAGGGAACACAAATACTGTTGTTTATTTTTCCTGCTCGTATTTAGTACAGGGATAAAGAATGATTTAACGCATTATATGATTGTTTAACGAACCAATATACGGTATAATATCAATGCTCTATAGGATGTGTACTACGCATCTTTTAGCCAAGCGTATCATCTGATTGCGCCCACAATCATTTGATACGCTTTTATCAAACCTATAAATGCCAAAAACATCAAGCATAGATGCGCTGATGCTCTCTCTGAATGTCGGATTGGTCAAGTTTTGCATAAATCAGAGTTGTCTCCGGTTTAGCATGACCAAGCAGTGCTTGAAGTTTCTCAAGCGACATTCCACCGTTAATACCTGATGTTGCGAAGGTGTGCCTTAATCTATGCGGAAACACATGGAGTCCGGTGCGGTTCGCAACATTTCTTATAACCTTTTCTATTGCTCTTGATTTGATCTGATTATGCGGTGATCTCATGCTTACGAACAGAGCATCCGTATCATCTGTTCTTGTGTTGAGATATTCCCGTAAAGTCAATTCTGATTCCGCATTGAAGTATACAGTGCGTTCCTTGTTTCCTTTACCATGACGAATACGGACAGACCGGCTATTCCAATCAATGTCAGACAATCGAACATCAGCACATTCGCTGACACGGATTCCGGTTGAAAACAGGAAGTCAATCAGTGCTTTTTCTCTGATATTCTCTGTATTCCATCTGAAATATTCCAGGTCATAGGAAGACAATGGTTCCCGTTTTTTCTCCTCAAACCGAATCTTCTCAACTTTAGCGCATGGATTACGCTGAATATATTCATTGTCAACAAGCCATTGGAAGAAACTGTTCAGAGTAATCCGTATGTTCTCCATGTACCTGTCAGAAGCATTATGCGACATTTTATAATTATATAGATACATCCGAATATCGTTTGTTGTTATATCATTATACGGTTTGCACATTGATTCAAAAAAATTAATCAGTTTATACCGATACTGCGACAATGTTTTAATGCTTCTGTTTGCGATTGCCTTTGATGCAATATACAGTTTTGCGACTTCCGGTACACCTGTCTGAGCAATAATCTGCATCTGTTTGCTTCTAATTTCAAAATCGCTCAGAGACAAATCCACCGCCTGGAGTACATCATTCATCTGATCTGACCCAAGGACATTACAGAGATTCATAGTCAATACAGTACGGAACTTTTCGTAAGAGTTGTCATAAGACATTAAAAAACACATCCTTTCTTGTGTTGAGCAGAAGGATGTGATACCATACACAATAGAAGGTGTGCCACATCCACATCTTCTGCTTATTGAGTGTTGACAGGTCGCATCTGTCAGCACTCTTTTATTTTATTATAGCATTGATTGTCAATCACTAAATATGGTATAGTTATTTCAGGAAACCACTAATTAAAATGGGGGAATGGAATATGAGTGAAGATCGGATTAGTTCCGAAAACGGGAACAAATGCAATTCATGCGACAAGAAACAAGCCTGTATTTCTTTCCTGGCGCATGAAAATGCGATGATGCACAAAGACACAGACAATGAACGAGCGCACAGAACAACGATGTATGTATGCATTGCGTTTACTCTTGTTATTCTTATCTTTGTGACGGCCTATACTTTTAGAACAGGCATTTGGCTTGATACGATCAAACAGTTAACCGCCGATATAGTGGAGATTGCCAATGCCAAAGGGATCACTGCGCCCTGACTACAGTAATTCACAAATCAAGGCACTGATCATGGAATACTGCCATGACAAAACCGACCGTAGAATGCTTTATTACCGGTTGGTAGACGGCGATACCATAAGTGAGATAGCAGAAAAAGTCGGCCTTGATGACAAAACTGTATGGAGAAGATTGAGAAAAAGTGAGAAGGAACTGTTCTCTCATCTTCCAGGGTAAAAATTGCCTATAAAATGCCATATTATTTACAGACTTCTGACATCGTCAGAGGTCTTCTTTTTTTGCACAATTTTAGCAGAAAGGGGTGATTCCATGATGGGTTATCAGAGTCCGTTCTTTAATCCTTACGGGTTTATGCAGCAAAGTCAGCAGATTCCACAGGCACAACCCGTGACACAGGTGACAAAAGTAAATGGCGAAAACGGAGCCAAGGCTTTTCCAATGGGAGCAAATTCTTCTGCACTGCTCCTGGATGAGTCCGGCCTAATGGTGTGGTTATGCACTACGGACGGAGCCGGATACAAATCGGTTTCTGCCTATGACATTACACCGCATCAGAATGCTCCTGCGCCGGATTACGGAAGTCTTGAAAGCAGAATCCAGACAGTTGAAAAGAAACTTGAGGAGATGATCAGTAATGGCAATTCCAAGCGTACTGCTACAGTTGGCAAAAAACAATCCGAGGATGCAGCAGATTAAGCAGATGATGAATGCCGTCAAAACGGCACAAAATCCGCAGTTGGCACTGAATCAGATGATCATGAACAATCCGCAGTTGAAACAGGTAATGGACATTATCAATCAGCATGGCGGTGACATAGATAAGGCGGTTCGCACTGTTGCAGAGCAGAACGGTTTTTCACCGCAGGATCTTATGGATCTTTTGAAATAGATACAAGCCATCAAGTGCGCATAGATGGTTAAGTATAAAAAATGAAAGGAGAAAATCAATATGGATAGCACAGGTATTACTCCCGTGATGAACATGGGAAATGATGGTGGATTTGGCCTGAATGGCCTGGGTGGCATTTTTGCTCTGCTGATCCTGCTTGGCATTTTCAACGGTGGATTTGGCGGTTTCGGTGGAAACAACGGTGTCAACACTCTGAATGCTGATATGCAGCGTGGTTTTGATCAGCAGAATACGATGGCGCAGACCAGGGATATTCTCGCTGCCGTGACCGGTGGCACTGCACAGACGATTGCTGCTTCCACGCAGAATGCTGCGAATGCGATCAATGCGATCAAAGACGGCAATGCAAGCATCATTCGTGAATTTGGCAACGTTGAAACTGCTCTGACCGCTATGGCAGGACAGAATCAGAATTGCTGCTGCGAGATTCTTCGTGCCATTGATGGTTCCAACATGAACACCACCATGCAGATTCAGAAGGTTCTTGATGCCATCTCCGGTAACCGCATCGCTGATCTCACTCAGAAAGTGAATGCTCTTGAACTCCAGGCTGCGACTTCCAACGTTCTCAGGTTTCCCAATGCCTGGACTTATGCCGGTGGAGTATTTCCCCCTGTAACAACTACTCCGGCAGCGTAATGAGGTGGTCAAATGAAGATCATCAAATGTCTGAGCGAGTTGATTGAAGGGGAACTGATTGATGCTGACAAGTACATTGAGTTAGCCATCCGGTGGAAGCAGGAAGAACCTGATACTGCTGATCTATTCTATGAACTGTCTACAGAAGAAATGGGACATATGGCAAAACTTCATGAAGAAGTAGTCGAACTGATCGAAGAGTATAAAAAGGAACACGGTGAACCGCCGAGAGACATGATGGTACTGTATGAATATCTGCATGAGATGCATACAGGAACTGCCACAAAGATCAAAGTTAAACAGGCAATGTACAAGGCATGACAATCCAAATCCAGGAAGGCATTCTTATGGATGTCTTCCTTTTTGTATATTTACAATTAGATTAGAGAAATGTTATATTATATACGAATGTGGTTAGTGCTATAGAAAGGGGGATGATCGGTGGAAAGGTGGAAGCCAATAGAAGAAACGTTTTGTGTGTATGAGGTAAGCGATTACGGAAGAATAAGGAACAAGAAAACAAATCGTATTCTTAAACCAAGACCCTCCAAAACAGGATATCTTCGCATCCATGTAAACACACAAGATGGAAGAAAAGATCTTTATATCCATAGGCTTGTTGCCAATGCGTTTTGCTTTCGTAATGATGGGTGCAATGTTGTCAATCATATAGACTTTGATCATACAAACAACAATGCAGAAAATCTTGAATGGACAACACAATCTAACAATATCCTTTATTCTATGGATGCAGGAAGATACCCAAACAATCAAACTCCTGTAACTGTAATTGGCAAAAAGAACGGGAAAAGATATTTATTCCATTCTTATCATGATGCTGCAAGGGCAACAGGATGCGATCATAAATCTATTATTAGAAGTTGTAAGCTTGGCAACAAAACAAAAAATGGATTTGTTTGGAAGATGGTGTGATAATGATTAATCAGTATGATCTTATAAACAAATTTTTTGAAGCATTGAATGATGAATATGGCTACATCTATGGGAAAACTCATGAGATGTGGACACAAGCCAAGCAGGAAGCATACAACAAAGCAAAAGCAAATGATCCTGATTGTCAAACAAGCATAAAGTATGGGAACAAGTGGTACGGTCATTGGGTAACAGATTGTAGTGGTCTATTTGCGTGGGCATTTTCATGCCTTGGCGGTTCTATATTTCATGGGTCTAACACAATATGGAACAATGAATGTTCGGCGAAAGGCGAACTTGTAAAAGGCAAGCGTGATGACGGACGAGAATTGCTTCCAGGCACTGCCGTATTTGTCTATAACAAAGATAAAAAGAAAAGGACACATATCGGCTTATATGTAGATGATGGCCTTGTTATTGAAGCAGCAGGAACGAGACAAGGTGTAATCACAACAAAAATAACCAACTCAAAGTGGTCAGAGTGGGGAGAACTGAAAGGAGTCAACTACAACGGGGGTGATGTACCTGTGCCTGAAGGATATGCAATCGTGACCGGCAAACGGGTTGCTCTCCGGCAAGAACCGTCTAAAAAAGCGAATGTGATCATGCGGATCGATACCGGAAAGGAAGTAAAGTTGGAAGATCCACCGCCGAGCGAATGGGATTATGTTTCATACCAGGGGAGAAAAGGTTATATGATGAAAGAGTTCCTCAAAGAAGGATAAGGAGTGAGAACATTGGAAGACATGACATTTATTCAACTCCGAGATGCTGCGATTATCGTCATCGCTGCTCTTGGCCTTATCGTGCTTATGGGGAATGTGTTTAAGACATTCAAAGAATGGAAGAAACCGAAAGATGATCTTCAAAAGTGGAGAGATGATGTAGACAAGAAACTGACAAGCGATAATGACCGGCTAGAGGTTCTTGAAAGTGGAAACAGAGTGATCTGCCGAGGAATCCTTGCAATGCTGAGTCATGATATCAATGGCAATTCGATTGATAAACTTGTCGCAAGCCAAACGGAGATCACAAACTATCTGATAGATAAGTGAGTGTGATTCCGGTGGTGGAGTTTCTGATAGGTTTTATCGTTGGAGCATTATTTACTATTTTATGTATTGGCATATGGGTCATTAATGATGAACAAAAAGACAAAAGAGAGGAGAATGATAATGATAAAACTTAGCAATACTGTCTATGATGTGCTGAAGTTTTTGTGTACCATCCTGCTACCGGCCTGTGGAACTCTCTATTTTGCCCTTGCAAAGATATGGAATCTTCCACTGTCAGAAGAAATCGTTGGTACGCTTTCTGCAATTGCAGTATTTATCGGCGCAATCATAGGTATTAGTTCAATGCAGTATAACAAGGATGGTAAACTTCAACCACCTGATGAAGGTGACAACGAAGGCTGACACAGTTATAAAACAGTTAATTTGATACTGCCAATGCTCTGCGAGCAAGTAAAATCAATGCTCACAGAGTTTTATTATATTGACTACGAATCAAAAGGTCGTGGGTTCGAATCCCGCCGGGCTCACCAAGCAAAAACCCTTGTGAATCAACGTTCACAGGGGTTTTTCTTATTCTGTTCGTAGTGCAGTTTTAGGTTGTTTTAGGTAGTAAATAACTGTCCAAAACAGTTATAAAACAGTTATAAAAAATACGGCTATTTAGTTGTGCTTTTAACACTTTTCTTTTTACTAACTGTTTTTTTAACTGTTTTACCATCCATGATGTTTATTGCTTTCGTTTCTCTGCTTTCGGAAATATGATCATAAATCTGAAGAATCATTCGTTCAGACGAATGACCGCACCAGGTCATTACTGTTTTCGGATCTACATCTTTATCTCTTGCCGTTGTGACAAATGTGTGCCGTAAATCATGCGGTCTGAAACTGATAGTATGACCGGCTTTTTCAGACAAGCAGTGAAGATATGAATCCCATGCCCGTTGAAAAGCAGTTTCTGAACATACGTTCCCTTCTGCATCAGGAAGGACATATCCATCTATCTTTTTATAAATAGGCTTTAAAGGGGCAAATAACGGCACGGAGCGCACAGACGATTCATTCTTCGTCTTATCTATTATAGGCCTGTTATTGACGAATCTAATGGCTTTAGTGATGTGTATTCGCTCATCGTATATATCTGACTTCTGCAATGCAAGAACTTCTCCCCTTCGAAGACCGGCCTTCAGCATAAACATGGCAGCAGCCTGGACACGATGCGGTACTGTTTCGATTAGAGATATCTCTTCTTTTGTCAATGGCCTGTGTGTTCCTTTTGTTCCTTTATGCGGTTTGGCAGATATGGATACAACCGGATTGGATCTGCAATAGCCATTGTCCATAGCAGATTGAAAAAATGATTTATAAAGGAATGAAGCCTTGTTTATGTATGATTGTGATTTGTTCAGATAAGACATCCATGTCTTTTTTATATCATTTGGAGTGACAGAAGAGATATACTTATCTCCGATTGATTCTGTCAACTTTTCCATGATCGTGACATACTGATTGTATGTTCCTTTTGAAATGCCTGCCTTTGCAACGGGAAGCCATTCATCTGCATATTCAAATACGGTCTTTGGCTCAACCTGTTCTATACCATGCTCCATTTCATATTTATAGTCATCCCGTTTTTTCTTGGCTTCCGGTTCCGTCTTCCCCCAAAACTGTTTGCCTTTGTACCAATACCGATACAGGCCATTCGCTTGCGGTTTTGCTTTAGCCATTGTTGCTGCCCCGTTTCGGATATAGTTTCCGCAATTCTTCTGCCCGTTCAAGCAGTTTTGTCCGGCCTTGTTCAGGTAATGCCCTGAAAGCAGACAAAAGCCGGTCTTCATCTGTCTTCTGATCCTGTTGTTCAGTAAGAGCAGATTGCTTTACTCCAAAGAACTTGCATAGTTTTTCCATCGCATCAGCACGGGGATATCCTCTGCCGGTTACCCAGGCAGAAACCGTCTGATAGGAAACTTCCGCATACTTTGCAATGTCTATCTGTTTTACTTTGGTAACGTTCATCAGATTGGAAAGATTCTGCTGAAAGATTTCACGGTCTGTCATAATTCTCCTCTTTCTCGCATTGCGATCTCTGTCTTTTCAAAGATCTTCATTACTGTTTCATAATCGGAAGGTTCCATACCATTGATAATCTTCCTGAAGATTTCTGAATTTGAGATGATTACATATCTGTTTGCTTTTTTAATCACATCGAATCCCATTAACCATTGGACATTCACATTAAAGTAGTCGGCAACGGCAACAATGGTAGGCGCTTTTGGCGAACGCACTCCGGTTCTCCATGTGCTTAAAGCCTGATTCGATATATGCAATTCTTTGGAAAGTTTTAACAGAGACTTCCCACTTTCATCGACTAACTGCGAAAATCGTTCCTGAAATGTGCTGACTTTCTTTCCTGTAAACACCAAAAATCACCTCGTTTCGGTCAAATATTACCACATTGTAAAAGTATTGTAAATGTTTTTTCTGAAAAATACGGGAATTTTCTCCCACAAAGTGGTTGACAGGCAGTATATAGTGTGGTAAGATGTGACCGTTCCCACAATGTGGTATATAGTAAAGAAAGGAGAATACTAATGGAGAACGAACTTCGTGGACGAGTTTTGGCAAAACATCGCAATATTTCAAGTTTTGCCAGGGCGATGAATTGGGATCGCAAGAAGGCTTCACGCATTGTAAATAGGGTTCAGATGCCTACTGCACAGGATATGGAAGACATGGCAGTTGAACTTGAAGTAACAGATTGCGATACTTTTGTGCATCTTTTTTTACCTTCAGTTCCCACAAAATGGGAAGTAGAACAGTGAGGTGAAAGCATGAAACTTAAATTAACTGCTGATCAGATGGAAGTGGTTAAAGGAATGGCCTTGTTTGCAGAAGCATCTGCCAATCAGATCTATCACATCATGGAGAATCATGGTTTGGATAAGGTAATCGGATGCCGGTTGGCAATCACAGTGATACCGGAAAACACATTTACCATGAGGAACATCGTTCTTGGTTCGCCGGACAGTGAATTCGGATATATCGATCTTGCGAGAGGAAAGGCAGATGAAAAGTATGCGCCAATCGGAAAGAATTCCGCAGAATATGAACTGCTATTTGCTGACGAAGCAATACGAAGCCGAATGGAAAAGATCCTTCATAGGGAAAAGCCTTTACCACCTGACGGTTTGTGGGTCAGTTCTGATCGCAACAGTGATCCTGTGGATGGTTGGGAGTGGGATATAAATGATTCGTTATCTTGATCCGCAGGAAGTCGCAGATCGGCTTGGAGTCGCAAGACGGACGGCAATGAGTCTGATGCTTGAAATGAATCCGATTCCGATCAGCGGTAAGACCAGGATGCGATACAGAGTGACGGAAGAGAACCTTGACAGGTGGATGGCAAAACGAATGATCGGTAAACCGAATGCCGGAACAATCTGCACAGGAAGCAAAAAGAAATTGGAAAGGAGATGAAAAAAGTGCCGAAACCGTTGGCAGATGTTAACTACTTTATGGAACCATGCTGCGACTATCCTACGATGGTAAGGCTGACAATGGACGATGGACAAGTGCTGACATATGTACTGCTGAACAAGACCGACTATCAGTTTATGAAAATAAAGCAAGGCCTGGATAAACTGACAAAGATGACGGTTGGATATCAGTACATGGGCAGACATAGGAAAAGCCGTATCCACAATTGCGACTTGTGAACACGGCAACCAGGAATAATGTATGAGATCATCTGCATTATAGCAGAAGAAAGCGAGAAAAACAATGAGCGAAATGATTGAGATGCTTGGCAGGATTGCTGAGAATGTCGGCGGTGAGTGGGAACAGGCAGTGTTGATTAATAACGATACAGACAATGACCTTGTTGATGCATATAACCAGGGAGTAAGAGCAATGGCAAGTCAGGTCTGCTATTACCTGAATGCGATAATCAGCGGTAAGCGACAGGATCTTGTGCTTCAGGGAATGCGAGGTGAGCAGTAATGGTTCAGACGATCATCAAATGGAGCATCAATGGGATTTTCAAGGCTGATGCCAATAAGTGTTATGAGGAGATTCAGCAGATTGGCGATGAAGTCAAACCTGAACAAGTGCTTGCAAAGGCGAAGGATAAGAACAGTGAACTCCACAAGTGCTTTGATTGGAATGATTCTTCTGCTGCTGAAAAGTACAGGTTATTTCAGGCAAAACAGGTTATTAACCATCTGATTGTCATTCAGCGTGACAATGAAAATGAAGAAAGTGATCCAATTCAATTCAGAGTCATGCTGAAGAACGAACGGACAAAGGAAAGCGGTTATAAGCAGACGATTGTCATGGTCAGGGATGAAGACGAGTACAGCAAACTGCTTGAACAGGCATACGCAGAACTTTATTCGTTCAAACAGAAATATTCATGCTTGTCCGAATTAGCGAACATCCTGGCTCTAATAGATTAAGATCAAAATCGAACCTTATAAATTGAACATTGGCGGTTAGCAGTAATGTGTGCGTTGTTTGCACACAAATATGCATCACAAGAATTCAGTATAACATTGCCAAGGATAACATGATAAAGAACAGAACAGAGCAGTACACTGAATCGCAGCACATAAAAACAAACCATAACACAACGCACATACTACTGCTAATCGTCAGCGTTCATGAAACTACTTTAAGAGAACGGCAGATGTTATCGGAGCGTGGAGTTCCGAGCATTACAGACAAATATAGTCGAGGACATAACAGGAGAAAGCATTATTACAAACCACAGTTAAGCACAAAACAGACCATTACATAACACTCTATGCTTCGACAACATCTGCCGTAATAAGAAAGGAAGAAAATAAAATGACTAAATCACAGACGATTGAACTTAAACCCATCGAAGTAAGGAATGCCCATGTATTTATTGTTGGAGATTCTGATCTGATCCTGAATAAGGTGAATGCCCGTTATGAACGGGAACTCCGTGACATCGATGTCGGTGCAAAAACCATCAAAGAAACTCCGAATATGTGGGAAGACATCATTACTGCCGTCAAGTGGAACATCCCGTATCCGGTTGCTGATACTTACAAGGAAATGGATGAAGAAACATACCGATACATGATTCAGAACGGCAAACCCTGTATCTCAAGTTATGGTCTTTGGAAAAGCATTGGCGATGCGGTTGTCCGCAATGAAATCGATACCTATGCTACCAAAGTTAAAAATGCGGTGAATATTATCGCCCAGGACAACAGTATTCCGATTGATTTTACTGAAGCGTATGTCGATAGCAGAGTAATGCCACTGAAAAAAGGTGGTCACACGATTACGAAACTGAACAGGTTTACAGGTTGGAGTTGCAATTTCACGATCAGGTATACAGAGAACGTATATACGTTGAATCAGATTATTAACTTTATCAATCTCGCAGGATTTGGTCTTGGAATTGGCAGTGGCAGAAGCAGCGGTTATGGAAGATACCATGTCGCAGATGTTAAGTGAAAGGGGGGGGAAAAGAAAAATGGGTATTGCTCCGATGATTATGGGTATGAGTGGCAGTGGCAAATCTACTTCAATGAGGAACCTGGACAGGAAGACAACGGCAGTGTTCAACGTAGCCGGTAAACCACTTCCGTTCAGGGATGCATTCGACATGATGGTAACTGTCAGTGATGTGGACGATATCATCAAGATCCTGAAGAGGAACACAACCAACTGCTATGTGATTGACGATAGTCAGTATCTGATGTCCTTTAAGTTGATAGATAAGTGGACAGAACAGGGATATCAGAAATACACAGAAGTCGCAAGGGATTTCAAACGGTTGATTGATACGATCATCAAGGATACTACTCCTGATACGATTGTGTATTTCCTGCATCATGTGGAAGTTCTTGATGACGGGAAGATTAAAGCAAAGACTTCCGGTAAGATGATTGACAATTGGCTAACACTTGAAGGTTTGTTTTCCATCGTACTGATGGCGGTTGCAACAGAGAACAAGCATCTGTTCATTACGCAGAGTGATGGAACAAACACTTGCAAGTCTCCGATGGGGATGCTTGACAATCCAATGGAAAACGATCTTGCTCTGGTAGATAAAGCAATCCGAGAATATTACGGTCTTAAACCGGCAGGATTGGTTGAAAAGAAACAGAGCAATGCAAAAGTCGAAACTTCCGACAAGATCCCTGGGGGTGACGGCTAATGGATAGGCTGAATGCACTGCTTGAGAAGCAGTATAAGCAGTACAGAAACCGGATGAACTACATTGCGTGGCATTTCCGGTGGAAAGTGAGGATGCAGTGGGAAGGTTCGACAAAGGTGTGACATCCTACACATTCGCTGAAGTCACAGTACAGGTATCGTTTCCTGAAGACGAAGTTAAGTGTCAGTGGTGTCCGTTTGTGAAGCACTATGACACGATGAACAGGGATCGTTGCGAACTGACAAACGAAATCCTGTTCAGCAGAGAGATCATTGGGTGCAACTGCCCTTTGACAATAATAAATAATGTGAAAGTTGAGGATTTGAAAGAATGAAAGCGAGTTACAAAGGGTTTGAAGCAAAAAAGGCCGGTGGTTTTACAGATCTGCCGGTAGCCGGAGCGTATGTGGCAGAGATCCAGGCAGTAAGGTTTGTTGCCGGTGAAGACGGTCAGCGTGACAGGATTGAATGCTTCATGGAGATTACTGAAGGCGAGTACAAGGATCGTTTCCATCAGGTTTATGAAGATCAGAAGGAACGGTTTGGTGATGATGCCAAGTACAAGGGAATCTTCCGTCTTGTCTGCCCGTTTGAGGATGACGATGATTGGAGAAAGCGCACATTTGAAGGGAACCTGTGGTGCGTTATGCAGAGCAATGCCGGTTATTCATGGGATTGGGATGAAAAGAAACTGAAGGGCAAAAAGGTTGGTATCAATCTTCGGAACCGCCTGTATACCTATAACGGGAAAGACAGAAGCACTGTTGAGATTGCAAGGTTTGAGACAGTGGATGATGTCCGCAACGGCAAATGTAAACCGGCGAAAGACAGGGATCAGCGTGAAAAGAATGGCGATTCTGCTGAAACCAATGGCAGCGAGTTTACGGATGTCAGCAAGGATGTAGCAGTGCCGTGGTGAAGACGAAACGGGGCATGGCAACGGGGTATAACCCCAGGGTCACTGTGACTTACCTTCTTGGGATGCCTGACATTCTGCATAGGAACAGGTTTTGCAGTACGTTTTACTGTTCCGAGAGCAGTGTTAAAGAATGTCTATGCCATGCCCCTTTCCAAAGGGGTGATTGAATGTACCTGATCGAAGACACAAGAAATCAGGTTGGAAAGCACAGGAATATTGAACTGTATTGCAAACGGCATGATATCACACTGATCAGGAAGAAACTTGAGGTTGGCGATTATATGTTAAGCATGGACGGAAATACACCGTTTGGCAATATATCAATCGACACGAAACAGGATATGTTGGAAATCAGCAAGGATATCATGTCCAACGATCACCGCAGATTTAAGGCCGAGTGTCAACGAGCGCAGGAATGGGAAATCCAACTGATTATATTAGTTGAAGAAATCCCACCATTTGGGCAGGTGGATTTGTGGAATGTTCCGATTTGGAAAACATCGAACAGGTATCACAGGTATGGAGACCCCATGACATTGGTGAATCCTGCTGCGCTGAAGAAGGCCATGCTGACGATGACAGAAAAGTACGGGGTAAAATTCCGATTCTGCCATAGACGTGAAACACCCAGGAAAGTAATCAGATATCTGAAGGGAGAGTTGAAATAGTGGGATTTGTTTACGTTATGAAAGCCGGTGATTATTGTAAAATCGGCATAACAGAGCATTCTGTTTATAAAAGGATGAAACAAATACAAACAGGTTGCCCGTTGACTATAGAAAAAGTTTGGAAAAGTAAAGATATACCAAACTATAAAGAATGTGAAAAGGCACTTCATAAAAGATTCCATGAATTTGGCTCTTCAGGAGAATGGTTTAAGTTTCCATATTTAAAAGTATGTATAGAAGCGGATCAAATCACAAGAGATTATGCATATGATCAAGATCTGCTTGAAGAAAACAGACAGTTAAAGCAAGAAATTAAAAGATTAACAGTAAAATGCAATGCGTTAGAAGCAATGATGGAAAAAAATTATTATAGCGACCAATGGTGGAAATCATAATGGGATGCAACTATAAAGGAATGCTCCACATAGAAAAGACAAGCAGTGACAGGTGGTACAACTATTTCACTGTTGAAGGCATGACGATTGAAGATATGAATTATGTCCTTTGTGGGAATGGTGACGGCAAACGGCAGGAAGACAGACTAATGGAAACAATGGATAAGTATGACAATGATTCCTATTACGGGCATAACATCGGTGAAGCCTGGAGATGGGGATATGGGATTTACAGTATCCGTCACATCGGTGGGCATCTGCTGATTGAAGTCGGAAACAATTGTGATTGAGGAATAGACCATGTGGAAGAAAATCCTGGTTACCGTTATCGAGATAGCACTAATCGCATTCGTGGTTTATGCAGTTATTACTGTTTGCAATGGAATATCGTTTGCACGGCAGCATGAAACTGTTCCGTGGTGTGTGACGGTGTATCACAATTAATGATAGAAGATATAGAAAGTGGGATGAGTCATGAACCTTAACGAACTATACGAACTGCTGAAGAAACAACTAAAGCAGATGTACAACGAAGGAACAGACATTGTGGTGCTTCAGCAGAAAGAGTTTTTTGCGGTATACAAGGCGATATGTGATCTGATGAAGATAAAGCATATTGCTGATGAACTGTGATGTAAAAAACGGAAAGGATTTTATACGTTATGAGTAATTATGATTCTGCCAAATTAATCAAATCTTTCAAAGAAAACACAGGCGAATATCTGCTTGGCGAAGCAATGGAAAAGATTTATAGACTTCAGCGTGAGTTGAATAACTGCCGTAATGAACTGTGCCTGAAGTGTGGAAACTATCGTGAATCACACAATGGTGCTTGCGATGGGTGCCGTTACAGGCGAGATGGCGAATGGAGAGATGATCTTTATGAATAACATTGATCCTAACAAGAACTGCCACGAATACTGCCATTATGGCAAGATGTGCCGGTATGTAGAAGGCAGTAATGGAATGGATCCTGACGAGTGTGCTATGTACTACAAAATTGATGATCTGATGGCTGAAGCTAGGGATATCGAGAGAGAGCAAAGGAAAGCACTAGATGATTACGATGAATGGTAGTAATGCAATGTTTTCTTCCGCTACAGACGAATGGTCAACACCACAGGACTTGTTTGACAGGCTGAATGATGAATTCCATTTTACGATTGATGTCTGTGCATCAGAAGAGAATACGAAAGTTAGCCGGTATTACACAAAAGAGCAAGACGGCCTGAAGCAGGATTGGACAGGCGAAACAGTATGGTGCAATCCACCTTACGGAAGGCAGATAAAACGTTGGATCCATAAGGCCTACGAACATTTCGTGGGGGGGGTATAGCGGTATTGCTTATT